>Ga0208300_100077_pt1 | contig 112096 bp, 99 predicted proteins | sample 23_taG_FD_184096 | JGI IMG/M metagenome (GOLD analysis project Ga0208300, IMG submission 184096) | Marine viral communities from Cariaco Basin, Caribbean Sea - 23_WHOI_OMZ (SPAdes) (version 2) | ecosystem: Environmental > Aquatic > Marine > Oceanic | place: Caribbean Sea: Cariaco Basin...
CAATATTTACAATGAAATGAGACCGCACTTAGCATTAGATATGGAAACGCCTAACGCAGTGCATAATAGAAAAGGCCAGCTTCGAGAGCTGGCCTAATAACTGTCAACCTATATTAGGACGACACAAGCAGTATATATGCGCTAGTTGAGAGCGGACTCCAAAAAGGCCCACTGGTCGGCATACCCTTCTATTTGCATCCACGTTGGCGTACCCGCACCGTGACCAGCTCGAGTTTCAACACGAAGTAGAATTGGGTTATCGCAGCTTTGGTCAGCCTGTAGTTGAGCTGCAAATTTATAGCTATGCCACGGCACAACACGGTCATCGTGATCACCTGTAGTGACTAATGTAGCCGGGTAGCACGTGCCGGGCTTGGTGTTGTGAAGTGGCGAATAAGCATAAAGCGCTTCAAATTCGTCTTTGTTTTCACTTAACCCATAATCAGAGGACCATGCTCGCGCATTTGCACTAGGTGTGTGATAGCGAAGCATATCTAACACGCCAACTGCAGGTAAGGCAGCAGAAAAGAGATCCGGGCGCTGTGTTAAGGTCGCACCAACAAGCAAACCGCCATTCGAGCCACCTTGAATACCCATTTTCTCAGGCGTGGTGTAGCCACTTTCAACCAAATACTCACCCGCTGCGATAAAGTCATCAAATACGTTTTGCTTATCTAACTTAGTCCCAGCCTTGTGCCACTGTTGCCCATACTCACCACCACCACGTAAGTTAGCTATGGCCAGTACATTGCCCTGCTCTACCCATACCATGCGCGATACTGAATAGCGGGGCAGCAGTGAAATATTAAAACCACCATACCCGTACAGTAATGTTTTATTATTTCCATCTAGCTTCAAGCCTTTTTTATGCACAATAAACATGGGAACTTTTGTTCCATCTTTACTGGTGTAAAAAATTTGCTTTGTTTCGTAGTCATCATAATTAACACCTGTATCGATGGATTTAAATAATGATGACTCGCCGCTTTTTACGTCATACGCAAATACTTGGCCAGGGTTAGTGAACCCCGTAAGTTTATAGAACGTTGTATCGGCATTTTTGCTTCCGTAAAACCCGCTAACACTTCCAATATCATTAAACGCAATTTCATCTATTTTCTTGCCGTTTAAATCAAATACACTTACCTGCCCTTTTACATCTTTTAGATACTGAGCAAAAAGTTTTTCACCCAATAGCGAAACGCTCGACAAGGTATCAGATGTACTTTCAATTACGGTTTCCGTTGCTTTAACGCCACCATCGAAATCAACCTTAATAACCTTACCTCTAGGGGCATTTGCTGTAGATGTGAAAAATAACTCGTCGTCATGCTCGCCAATTAGGTCGTAACGGCCATCCCATTTGTCGAAAACCGGAACGAGCTCACTGTTATCATTTACCAGCGATTTAGCATAAACACCATTCGCCTGATATCCCTCGAACACAGAAATGAGCAGTGTTTTGCCATCTTGAACAACCGAAGGATAAGGGTTCCATGTAGGTTTATTGTCAAACGCAAAAACCTTTTTGTCTTCACTTTGCGCTGTACCTATTGCGTGAAAATAGATAGATACGGTTTGGCTATCATCATACTTACCAGCTTCATTTTGGGGGTAACGTGAATAGAAAAAGCCGCTTTCATCGGGCAACCACGCGATATTTGAAAACTTAATGCCTTTAATAGTGTCAGTTAAATCCGACTTCTTACTGGTGTCACGAACGTGAATAGTTTTCCAGTCTGTACCACCGTCAGAAAGCATGTAGGCCAAGAACGAGGCTTTAGGGCTTAGTTCAGTTGACGCCATAGACACTGTGCCATCTTCACTCAATGTATTTGGGTCAATCAGTACTTCAGGCTCACCGTTAACGCCGTCAGCCATATAAAGCACATATTGGTTTTGCAAGCCGTCGTTATAAGAATAAAACAGCTTGCCGTTTACCATATATGGCGTTGAGTATTTTTCGTAGTCCCACAGCGCTGTTAGACGTTCTTTGTATCTTTCTCTAGAGGGCAATTCAGCCAGGTAAGGACGAGCAAGGGTGTTTTGAGACTCAACCCAAGCACTTACCTCTTCGCTCTTTTCTTCTTCTAGCCAGCGGTATGGGTCGCTCACTACAGTGCCATGATAGTTGTCTTGCTGAGTCACAGTTTTGGTTTCTGGATAGTCGGACACTTTTGGCATGCCGCCACTTTGTGATTCACCTTGCACTGAACTAGTAGATTCGATATACGAGCTTGTACACGCCAAGGTTAAACCTGCTGATGCCGCTACTATGGCAGCGTATATTAGATTTTTCTTCATTTTTATTCCTTAAACGAAAAATGCCGGTTTCAACCGGCATTTTCTATTTAGCTTTCTGTCGTAACTTGCGTATGTTTTCGACCTTTAAACACGCTTTTAAGGTCATTTAAAATAAGGTACAGCGCTGGGACAAGCAGCAAGGTGATCACCGTGGCGAACAAAATACCGAAGGCCAATGAAATAGCCATTGGGATCACAACTTGAGCCTGTAAACTGCGCTCAAAAACAATTGGCATAAGCCCCATAAACGTTGTTAGTGAGGTGAGGATAATTGCTCTGAAACGCTGAGTACCTGCGCTAATAGCAGCATCCATTAGCGACATGCCTTCTTTGCGCGCACGGTTAACGAAATCCACCATGATCAAGCTGTCGTTAACTACAACCCCAGACAACGCAATTATGCCGCAGATAGAAAGTACGCTTACCGCCATACCTAATACCAAATGCCCCACAATGGCGCCTACGATACCAAAAGGTATAACCGACATAATGATGAAAGGCTGGCTGTACGATTTAAGCGGAATAGCAAGCAAGGTGTAAATGGCAAAGAGTGCAAATAAAAGCCCCTGCATTAGGCTGATCATAGCGTCAGCCTGCTCTTTCGAGTTACCTTGAAGCTGGAAGTCCACCTTGGGATACCGCGCTAATAGATCCGGCATCAGATTTTCAATCACATCATTGGTTACTTCTGACGGGTCAAGCAACGCTTTATCCACTGCACCAGTTACGGTTACCGAGCGTTTACCATCGACACGAATAATTGAATCAAAGCCCTGACCAACTGTAAATGTCGCCACCTGCTCAAACGGAATTTCTTGCCCATTTGGCGCGCGGATACGCATGTTTTCAAGATGCTCTATAGAGCTACGTTCCGTTTTCGGATAACGCACCATCACTTTGATTTCTTCATCGTCACGCTGGATACGCTGTACTTCCGCACCATAGAAACCAAAGCGAACCTGCTGACCTAAATCACGCAAAGAAATACCTAGCGCATCAGCCTGAGGTTTCAGTGCTAGCTGGATTTCTTCGCTTCCGCCTGAGAAGGTGTCGTTAATGTCGGTAACACCTTCGTATTTATCCAACGCTTCTTTAAGTTCATCACTTATCGAACGAAGGGCCTTAATATCGCTTGAGCTAAATTCAAAGCTCAGGTCTGAACCGCCACCAGGGCCACCCGGAGAGCTAATATTAAACGACTTAACACCTGGGATTTCTGGTAACTCTTGACGCCACATGTCTTGAATTTCAAAGTCTGTCAGCGTACGCGTTTCACCTTTGGTAAGCTCTGCGAAAATCTCTCCCCCAAGGTTGCCATTGTCAAAGGCAATGGCGTGCTTTATAACGTTTTCACCCGACTCTTCAGCTACTTTGTCGTCCATGCGGTGCATGGCCTCGCGAAGCGTAGTCAGTACATTATCACGCTGTTCAAGCGATGAGCCTGGCTCAAGCTCGAAACTTGCAATCATAAAATCGCTAGGAATATTCGGGAAAAATACAAAACGTACAATACCACCACCGAACAGGCCTACTGTGAGGATCAGCATAGCCATAAACACAGCAACCGTGGTGTAGCGATTTCGTACAGCTGTAGCCAAAAATGGCGCGTATTTATTGTTTATAAACGTCTTAATACCTTCGCTGAAGAAATCTCGGAACTTTTGAAATCTATTCGCCTTTTCAGGATCGTAAGGCTTAAGCTTCATGTGTACCAAGTGAGCCGGCAATATTAGTTTGGACTCAATGAGCGAGAAAATAAGGCACACGATAACCACCATACCGATGGTTTTCCAAATAATTCCAAACGGTCCAGATACCATCAGCATGGGCGAGAATGCGGCAATGGTTGTCAACACGCCAAATGTCGCTGGCATAGCGACCTTTTTGACGCCCGCTATCACGTTTTCAGTGCTATGGCCTTTTTTGTCTATTTCAGAATACGCCGATTCCCCCATGATAATGGCGTCGTCAACCACAATACCCAGCACAAGAATAAACGCGAACAGGCTAAGCATGTTGATAGACACACCAACCATATCTAGCGGCATAACTAACAAGGTGCCAAGAAAACAAACCGGCAAGCCCACAATGACCCAAAACGCGAGCTTAATTTTTAAAAACAAAGAAAGTACCAAGAAAACCAGCAGCGCGCCGAAGAACATGTTTTCCAGCATCATGTTGAGTCGGTCAGCTAAGTAGAACGAACTGTCGCCCCACGTATCAGCTGTAATATGCGCCGGAAATTCCGATTTCTGACTCTCAATATAGGTATTAACTTGCTCAGAGATTTCTAATGCGTTTTGATCACCTACCGCACGCACTCGCAAACTAACAGCGGGTTTATCGTCGAATAGCGCATATTGGTTATTTTCAATAAAACCATCGTTGATATACGCCACATCACCTAATGTCACGCGCGTGCCGTTACCGTTTGTTACTAATACAATCTGCGAGAAATCCCAACCAGTATAGGCTTGCCCTTTCGTTCTAAGCAGAATATCGCCATTTTCAGTGCGAATTGAGCCGCCGGGTAAGTCGACGCTGGTTTGACTTAAACGCGCAACGACATCGGCGAATGTAAGGTTGTATTTTTGCAAATCAACTTCCGAAAGCTCAACGGAAATCTCATAGTCCCTTGCCCCAACAACTTGAACACTTGAAATACCAGGTAGGTTAGCAATGTCGTCGCGCAAATCTTTGGCAAACTCTTTTAACTCCCGTTCAGACGCGTCACCGTAAACCGAGAGCCAAATTACGTCTTGTTGTATTTTTTGACGGTAAATAACGGGCTTTTCAGTGTCTGCGGGGAAGCTCGGAATAGCGTCAACTTGTACTTTTACTTCATCAAGTAAAGATTGAACATCATAGTCTTCTTCCACCTGAATACTTACCGTACCCATACCTTCAACGGCTGTGGAATTAAGCTGCTTAATACCCTCTAAGTCTTTAATTGACTCTTCAATTTTAAGCAGTACGCCCTCTTCTACTTCCTGAGGTGCGGCCCCCAAATACGGTACGCGAACATTAATAACGTCTATCTCGAAATTGGGAAATACTTGCTTCTGAATACTGAAGGCACCAAATAATCCGCCAACTACAAGCAACCACATCAGAAGGTTTGCAGCTACGCTGTTACGCGCGAACCAGGCAATAAGCCCTTTATTGGTATCAATACGGCTCATTCGCTATCACCTTCCGTGGACGTGCTCTCTACTTTATCGTTATCTTCGCTAGCATCCGATTCAGCGGCATCAGATAGCACTGGCTCATCACCTGGTAGACGAACCTTCATGCCATTATACGGGTTTGGTACGGCACTTCTCACTACCAGGCTTCCATGCTCAATACCAGAACGAATAAACACTTCTTTAGCGGTTGTACGCGCAACCTCAACAGGCTTTATTTCAATCTCACGATTGTCGTTAACAGTCAGTACGGTATTGTCTAAACGTAAAATGCTACGAGGCAACACCACCAATTCTTCATTCTGACGAGACGTGATTTCTGCTTCTACAAACTGACCAAAACGAAGGGGGGCATTATGTGAAGATTTCAGATTGTAAGGATCTTGTACTTCCACAATGGCATATACTACTCGGCTGCCCGTATCTAAGATACCTTCTGAACGCACCAGTTTACCTTCCCAAGTACGTTTCACACCGCCCACAGAGGCCGTTAACGAAACCGGAGCGCCGTCATTGGACTGTCCGGCAATATTGATAAACATTAAGTCGCTGTCAGTAATAGGCAGCCTGACTTCTGCAGTATCGGTGGAGTAAACGGTACCAAGTACTGCGCCCATCGATACAAACTGACCCAGGTCAATATTACGTTCAACCACAATGCCATTATAAGGGGCTGTAATTTGCGTTCTTGCCAAGTTGCGTTTTGCGCGCTCTAGTTTGGCTTCTGCAGCTTTAACGTTTGCTTGTTCTTTTGCCAGTTGCGGCTTACGTAAACCCAACTCAGGCGGTGCAACGCTACTTACCGATCGCCATTCTTGCTCTGCTACTTTGCCGCGAGCTATTTCTTCTTGAAGCGCTGCTTGCGCTTGAGCTAATTCAGCCTCTGCAAGCTTAAGATCCGTGCGATAATCATCTTGTTCAAGTGTTGCCAGCACATCCCCTTTTTTGAACGTACCGCCAGCTATAAATACATCAGACAAACTCACTACTTGGCCACTGACCTGCGCACTTAACGCAGTTTTATTTCGCGGAACAACGTTACCCTGAGATTTTACGATAAAGCTCACGGCCTCTGCTGTTGCTTCTTTCGCTTCAACCAAAAAAGCAGGAATTTCCACGGGTACTTGCTCTGGTGGCTTACGTGATTTGATCATGACTGTCGCGGCGATAAACGCGACCAAAACTATGATTAGTGGAATGCCACTTTTCATCAAGATGGAGTTTTTCATTTACTATCCCTAGGAACGAAGGAAATCCACGCGAGTGAAACGGACGCAACGATGTATTGCACTTTCACATACCACCTGATAACCCACGAAAATCTATTATTATTGTTTCAACACTAGTGTACTGATTTGTGGTTATTGTGCCCACTTAAGATTGTTAAATTTTGTGTCTGTTAATTGTTTTTAAAATACACATAAAAATCAGCCGCCCTAATATAAAAAATTATCAAAAGAATACAAAGTAAGATTGATAATTATCAGATTTTCGTTGATTATTTAATCACTCATTGGTTATGAGTTAACCGGCGGTTGTTATTTGAGCTTAGTCTTTAATGCGAAGTAGCCTCGGGAATGATTTCGCTACGTTGAAGGGAAAACACATTATGAGTCTTAAGAAACAATACCTTAAATCAAAACCTCTGTGCAAAGTGACATTTCGACTAAATGCGGAAGCGGCGCAAGACGCCAAAGAAGCAGCGTTGTGTGGTGACTTTACTGACTGGAAATCACAGCCACTAACGATGAAGAAACTGAAAAGTGGAGACTTTACGTTAACGGTGGATTTAGAGAAGGATCACGAGTACCAGTTTCGCTATCTCATCGATGGTGAAAAATGGGAAAACGATTGGGAAGCAGATGCTTATATTCCCTCACCTGTGAGCATAGAAGACAACTCAGTGGTGCGCGTTTAAATTATTGTTCCATTAAAAAACTTACCCGTAACTACTCTAGGTATTTTATAACAATTCCCTACAAAAAAGGCTGCGTATACGCAGCCTTTTGTCTTTAATTTGTTAAGCCTTAAAATTCGATTTACAACGAATTTTCCAGCTCTGGAAGTACATCAAACAAGTCGCCTACTAACCCGTAATCTGCAACCTGGAAGATTGGCGCTTCCTCATCTTTGTTGATAGCAACAATGACTTTAGAGTCTTTCATACCTGCAAGGTGTTGAATAGCGCCCGAGATACCTACCGCGATATAAAGCTGAGGCGCAACAATTTTACCTGTTTGACCTACCTGCATATCATTAGGAACGAACCCTGCGTCTACCGCAGCGCGCGACGCACCGATCGCAGCACCAAGCTTGTCGGCAATGCCTTCAAGAAGCTTGAAGTTGTCACCGTTTTGCATACCACGGCCACCTGAAATTACCACTTCTGCTGCAGTTAATTCAGGTCGCTCAGACTCAGTCAGCTCTGCCGATACGAAATCAGACTTATCACTGCCTTTTACAACGTCCACTGCTGCAACTTCTGCGCTGCCGCCTGTTGTTGCAGCATCAAATGATGCAGCTCGTACAGTAATGACCTTCTTCGCGTCAGATGATTGTACGGTAGCAATAGCGTTACCTGCGTAAATTGGGCGTACAAACGTGTCTTCACTCTCTACACCAATGATGTCAGAGATTTGCGCTACGTCTAATAAAGCCGCTACGCGAGGCATGAAGTTCTTACCTGTCGTGGTTGCAGCAGCAACAATGTGGCTGTAGTCAGCAGCAAGTTCTACAACTAGATCAGCCGTATTCTCAGCAAGCTGATGCTTGTAAGCAGCATTGTCAGCAACAAGTACTTTTGCAACACCGTCAATTTGCGCCGCAGCTTCAGCTACTGCTTGGCAACCTTCACCTGCGACTAGCACGTGAATATCGCCACCCATTTTCTGCGCGGCATTCACAAGCTTATGCGTTTCAGTCTTTAAGCTTGCATTATCGTGTTCTGCATATACGAGTACGCTCATGAGATCACCTTTGCTTCATTTTTTAACTTGTCTACCAACTCAGCAACATCTGCCACTTTAATGCCACCCTCGCGCTGAGGCGGAGGCGTCACTTTTAGCACCTTAACGTTTGAGTCAAGTGAAACACCAAAATCCGCAGCCGCTTTAACGTCTAACGGTTTGCGCTTTGCTTTCATGATATTAGGAAGCGATGCATAACGCGGCTCGTTCAAGCGAAGATCTGTGGTTACTACCGCTGGAAGCGAAAGTGCAACAGTTTGAAGACCGCCGTCAATTTCACGGGTTACATTTACTTTTTCGCCGTCAACAACGACTTCTGACGCAAAAGTCCCCTGCGGCATACCAGTAAGTGCTGCAAGCATCTGTCCTGTTTGGTTATTGTCAGAGTCGATACTCTGCTTACCAAGAATAACAAGCTGTGGTTGCTCTTCTTCAACTACTTTAGATAACAGCTTTGCCACTTGAAGTGAATCAAGATTTTGGTCGGTATCGATTTGAATACCACGGTCAGCACCTAGGGCTAATGCTGTACGTATTTGTTCTTGGCAGCTCTTATCACCAATTGAAACAACAACGATTTCAGTGGCCACACCTTTTTCTTTTAATCGAACGGCTTCTTCAACAGCAATTTCGCAAAAAGGGTTAATGGCCATTTTTGCGTTGGTAAGATCTACGCCAGACTCATCGGCCTTCACTCTTACCTTAACGTTGTAGTCGATCGCGCGTTTGACCGGTACGAGTATTTTCATATTTACCTCAATTGTTGAGTTCGTCGGTGTCTATTACGTTTCATTAATAATTAACTATTAATAATTAAAAACGTATTACTTCACCACGCTTTTTGAAACTTTAACAATGTGCTCTACGTTAAAAAAGAATCCGTGGAACGTACGTTTTTTTAAAGGCTAGCCTTAAAACGCCGTTAACACCACGTTTACGAGCAGTTATAATACACTGCCAGTTAACGTTAACGTAAACTGCTTTGCAATGTACTTACTGTTGACGTAAACGTCAACCTGCATTACCTTGCAAAACGACAATTAATTTACATGTTTTTGACACAAAGCATTATTTGTTTCATCAATAGTGCATTATAAAAATACAAACATAAGGAGCCTCCCGTGGAACGAGAATCGATGGAGTTTGACGTAGTCATCGTCGGTGCCGGCCCAGCTGGATTATCAACGGCTTGTAAGCTTATGCAGCTTGCAAATGAAAAAGACCAAGAGCTAATGGTTTGTGTGGTCGAAAAAGGCTCCGAGGTAGGTGCACACATTCTTTCTGGTGCCGTGTTTGAGCCGCGCTCACTAAACGAACTTTTCCCTGATTGGAAAGAAAAAGGTGCACCTCTCAATACACCCGTAACTGAAGACCACATTTACCTACTTAATGATGAGACTTCAGCGAAAAAGTTACCTAACGCTATTACTCCGAAAACCATGCACAACGATGGCAACTATATTGTGTCTATGGGTAATGTGTGTCGCTGGTTGGCAGAACAAGCTGAACAACTAGGTGTTGAAGTATTCCCTGGCTTTGCGGCCTCTGAAGTCATTTACAATGAAGATGGTAGTGTTGGCGGTGTACTTACCGGCGACATGGGCGTGGGTGAAAACGGCGAACCTAAAGACGGTTACATGCCAGGTATGGAACTACGCGCTAAATACACAGTGTTTGCAGAAGGCTGTCGCGGTCACTTAGGAAAAGACCTCATTTCGCACTTTAAGCTGGACGAAGACAGTTCACCGCAACATTATGCCATTGGCTTTAAAGAGATTTGGGATATAGACCCATCCAAGCACCAGCCAGGGCTTGTGGTTCACAGTGCAGGCTGGCCACTTGACGATGCAACAGGCGGTAGCTATTTATACCACGCTGAAGATAACCAAGTGTTCGTTGGCCTAATCGTAGACCTAAACTACGACAATCCATACCTAAGCCCGTTTGATGAATTTCAACGCCTAAAGCACCACCCCGTATTTAAACAGTACCTTGAAGGCGGTAAACGTGTCTCTTATGGCGCAAGAGCTATCGCTAAAGGTGGGTTTAACTCGTTGCCTAAAATGACCTTCCCAGGTGGTTTACTCGTCGGCTGTGAAGCCGGAACGCTAAACTTTGCCAAAATTAAAGGTAATCACACGGCCATGAAGTCGGGCATGCTTGCAGCAGAGAGTATTTTTGAAGCCATTTCAGAAAATGCTGAGGCACCAGTAAAAGAGTTAACAAGCTTTACAGAGAAATTTAAATCATCGTGGCTATACGACGAATTGTTCCGCTCTCGTAACTTTGGCCCCGCTATCCACAAACTCGGAAATTTCTGGGGTGGCGCATTTAACACGCTAGAGCAAAATATCTTTAATGGTAATTTGTTTTTCACCATGAAAGACGAACATAAAGACTACGCACAGCTTAAAGAAGCGAAAGATGCAAAAGAGATTTCATATCCTAAGCCAGATGGCGTGTTAAGCTTTGATAAACTGTCTTCTGTATTTTTATCTAATACAAATCACGAAGAAGACCAGCCTTGCCACTTAAAATTAAAAGATCCGTCTATTCCTTTGCAGGTTAATTTACCTAAATTTGCAGAGCCAGCACAGCGCTACTGCCCTGCTGGTGTATATGAAGTAATTGAAGAGGAAGGTGAAAAACGGTTCCAAATTAATGCACAAAACTGTGTTCACTGTAAAACCTGCGACATAAAAGACCCAAGTCAAAATATTAAATGGGTAGTTCCGGAAGGTGCCGGCGGACCAAATTACCCGAACATGTAATTTAAAGTATTAATTTGCTATTTAACGGATATTTTTAAAAAGCGAGCTTGGCTCGCTTTTTTTTTGTGCTACTTTTATTTATTATCCAATAGAAATTAAGTACAACGTATTAAGGTTAATTAATGAGCGATTTTTTAGATATTTTAACCCATGGAAGACGTTTACAAGGTGCTGTTAAGGAATTAAGCATTGAAGAACTTGAACAAGTTCAAGAAAAACTTAGCGGTATAATTGAGAAAAGAAAAGAAAAATTAGTAGAACAAGAAAAGCTTGAGAAAGAAAAATTAGAGAAGCTCGCTGCTATTAAAAAGCAAATGGAAGAAGCGGGTTTAAATGTTGAAGATCTACAGGCATTAAATGTAGAAACAAACAAAAAGGTTGGCAAAAAACGTCCGGTTAAATACAAGCTTGTTGATAGCAAGGGTGAAGAACACCTTTGGACAGGTATAGGACGCATGCCTCGCGTTTATAAAGAAGCGCTAGATAGCGGTAAGTCACTCGACGATTACGCCATTAATTAATTGAAATTGTGAATTAAACAAGGCCTGTTTTTACAGGCCTTATTTTGTTTGAACAGCATGTTCAGAAACGGATAAGTATATTGTGAAGTTGAACTACAAACTTTCGGAATGCGCTTCTACCTCTCCCTGGCTGATTCTCATTCATGGACTATTTGGAAATGCCGATAATTTAGCCGGCATTAAGCGCCACTTTGAGTCTAATTACAACGTGATCAGCATTGATCTGCCTGACCACGGTGAATCCCCATGGACATCTTCATTTTCTGTCGACGATGCTGCAAATGGGGTGTTCGAGATTATGCAATCGCTTAATATTAGAGAAAGCGCGGTTTTAGGCCACTCATTAGGCGGCAAAGTAGCCATGAGATTAGCCTTAAACCACGGCGACGTTGTTTCTCACCTCATTGTCGCCGATATTGCACCAGTATCTTACGACCATAGTCACCAAACCGTATTTGATGGACTCAAGGCCGTTCCCTTAGATGCAATTCAAAGTAGAAAAGATGCTGAAAAAGAAATGGCTAAACATGTGAAAGAGCCAGGCGTTCGACAATTCTTATTGAAGAGCCTATATCAAGATGAAAATGGCGATTGGAAATGGCGTTTTAATGTCGATGGATTAATTGCAAGTTATTCACACATTATTGATTGGGAACAAACAAATCAAACATTTGATGGCGTAACCTTATTCATCAAGGGCAGTGAGTCTGATTATATTACGCCAGCCTATCGCGATGAAATAACGCGTTATTTTCCCAAGGCTAAAGCACATGTAATAGAAGGTACTGGCCACTGGTTACATGCAGAAAAGCCAGCGGTCTTTAACGCCGTTGTAGAAAGAACGCTCAATAAATCGTCTTAAAGAAGGGTTTTCATCATCATTTAAGATGAGAATGACTATTATTACCTATTTTTGAACGTTTTAGGCTCTTACAGGCGTATATACTGTGATATAGTTGCGCCAGATTTTTTTAAGTAACAACACTATGCTTGCAGAAAATTACGAACTCATTGAGTCCATCATGCTGTATGGCGGCTTATCTATCCTTTTTGGGTTGATGGGTTTTGCTGTACACGATGTACTGCGTAAGAACGATGTGCCACTTATTGGACGAGTGGTAACGTACGGTGTGCTAGGTTTAGGCGCATTAGGGTTTCTTGCGAAGGGCATTATTGAATGGTTTTGGCTAAGCACAGGCGTTTAATTAGTAACGATTAATAGAGGTTAGATATGGCAAGCGTTGGCCTATTTTTCGGAAGTGACACGGGTAATACCGAACATGTTGCGAAAATGATCCAGAAGGAATTGGGTAAACAGCTAATTGATGTTAAAGACATTGCCAAGAGCAGTAAAGAAGACATCGCTGAATTTGATTTGCTTATCTTTGGTATCCCTACGTGGTACTACGGTGAAGCGCAATGCGATTGGGATGATTTCTTTCCTGAACTAGAGCAAATTGACTTCAACGACAAGCTAGTTGCTATTTTTGGTTGTGGAGACCAGGAAGACTATGCAGAGTACTTCCTAGACGCGATGGGCATGGTACGTGACATCGTTGAAGCCAAAGGTGCGATTTTAGTAGGTCAATGGTCAACTGAAGGCTACGACTTTGAAGCGTCTAAAGGCATGGCTGACGACAATCACTTTGTTGGCTTGGGTATTGACGAAGACCGTCAACCAGAACTAACTGACTCGCGCGTTAAAGCGTGGTGCAAGCAAATTCACGATGAACTTTGCTTGGCAGAACTTGCTTAAGCACAACTGCGAAGAAGAATACAAAAACCGCTCTGATGAGCGGTTTTTTTTTAAATAATTAATCAGCAGCGCCTGCTGTCAGCTACGCTATTCAGCGATTACAGGTGAAACCGCTCTACTGCTTTTCTCAAGCTCTCAGTTTGCGCATCCAACAACATTGTCGACTCGTTCGACTGGCGCGTGCTTTGCGCACTGGAGTCGGCTAGTGCAACTATGCGGTTCAAACTTTTCGCAACATCACCAAGTAAAACATCTTGTTGTTCGGTATCGGCCACAATGTGTTCGTTAATATCGCTTAACCGCTCAATGATTTCTCTAATACTCTCTACTTGTTGAGATACTTGCTGGGTAATTTCCACCCCTTCTTGCGCTTGTTCGCGCCCTGCATTAATAGCTTTTACTGCCTGCGCAGCATCTTTTTGTAAGTTCCCAATCATCTGCTCAATTTCTTCCGTAGAGTCATGGGTGCGGTTGGCTAGCGTTCGCACTTCATCCGCAACAACCGCAAAGCCTCTACCTTGTTCACCAGCTCTTGCAGCTTCAATGGCTGCATTCAATGCTAACAAGTTGGTTTGCTCTGCAATCGTTTTAATCACGTCTAAGATACTGCCAATATTGCGAGAGTTGTCGTCCAAACGATTAATGATCTGCGCCGAAGACTCCGCCTGTTTGGCTTGATTACCCACCTGCTGACTGCTTTTTTGTACCAATTGACCAATGTCTGTACTTTGCTTTGTTATATCGCGTAGGGCGTCCATTGCTTCATTAATTTGGGCGAGGTTGCTGCGGCTTTTTTCCTGTACATGTTTTGTATTCGTAGACGTTACCGTTACTTGCTCACGTTGCTTGTCTACCTCAGATAAGCTCTTATTACCCAGCTCTACGCTTTCTTTTGTAATGTCTATAAGGCGTTTTTCTTGCTCTAATATATTGCCCACTAGCTCTCGTAAACTATCGGTTAGGCTGTTCACTTTTGCGGAAAGGGCAGAAAACTCGTCATTGCCCTCTTGAGGCAATTTGGTGCTTAAATCCCCTTTACTTAGCTGACTTAAGCCTTTATTGATACGGCCAAGGGGCTTGGAAATACTACGGGTTACAATAACCGCTAAAAATATTGCAGCAACCAAGCCCAGTGCCGCGACAATGATATTGCGCACAAGGTTGGCCTGAACAGATTCAAGAATGGCGTTCTGCCCATCAAGAGATTGCTTCTGGACAGCGTCAAACAAAGTATTAATGTCGGCAAGTGCGGTTTCTAACGCTTCTTTTGCTTCCTTCTGAGCTTTCGCCGCTTTGTCTACTTCAGAAAGTTTTTGTCGCTGCAAAGCAATTAATCCATTTGTGCCGTTTACCGCTTCCATCAGTAAATCATACTGTTCGTTAAAAGAAGCTATCGTACCGCCATCATCTACCCCTGTGGCCAAACGATTTACATAGTCTTTATCTACCTGCAAATTACTCAATTGGTATTCTAAATCTTCAATAATACTCGCACTTTGCGTAGCGTTATCGGTTTCAGCCAGTTCAATGAATGAATCATTCATTGTGAGCAATTTGTTGTCTATTGCAGTACCCGCACCAATTAGCGTTTCAATACTGGGGTTATTTCCCTCTAAATAGGAAAGATCTAGCATTAACGCACTAGCCTCATCGGCCGTCATTAAGACTTTTTCAAGCTGTGCAGCAAGAGCCTTCTCGATATTCATTCGCTCGTTGATAGCGGTATACATGTCGTTACTACTATTAACGTAGGCTAGACTAACGTCGACAGCGTTAATGGCTACCGCGTTATTTGGCATAAGTGAGTTTAAACGAGACAAGTCGTCAGAGAATGCGGAAGATAAAGTATCAAACGTCTCTTTGTTTGCGACCAGCTCTTCTCTATTTTCGACATGATATCCGTTGGCAGTAATCACTGATAAAGATAGGATCTCAGTCTTTACTTTTACCATGCTGGTCTGAACTGGCATCTTTTGCTCTACAACGTCTTGTGCAGAATCTTTTATTCCGCTAAGACCAAAATAGGAAAGAATACTGGTAAGTAATAATAAGCAGCCGAATAAGCCAAAGCCTAACGTGATTTTATTTATAATTGTTAACTGCATGGGCACTTCCACCAAAAAAACATGCCAAAAAATAAAAAGGGTTGTATCGCCTTTTTAAGTTTAGTTTAACAGGATGTTAATTCAATGCATCAAAAGTTTTATTTATTTTGCACATTTGTTAGATAAATCTTGCACTTACAATCTGGTCAGGCCAGACACCATGCGGGCTGTACCGAAGTAACAATTTTTATCGCACCAGGGCAATGGATAAATTTTCAGCGAGAAAACAAAGTTTCCACGGTTTTGCTTTTAAATTGTTTCAACTTACCTATAATAACCACCAAATACTTATTCACTCGTTCTTAGTAGGTTGTAATGGATCAAAATAAAGAATTGAAAAAAGCAGGGCTAAAAGTCACTCTGCCTCGCCTTAAAATTTTACAAATTCTGCAAGAGCCAGAAAACCAACACATCAGCGCTGAAGACGTTTACAAAATCCTTATCGAACAGGGTGAAGAAATTGGTCTTGCTACCGTGTACCGCGTGTTAAACCAATTTGATGATGCAGGCATTCTTAATCGCCACCATTTCGAAGGTGGAAAATCTGTATTTGAAATCAGTCACAAAGATCACCACGACCACCTTGTGTGTTTGAAGTGTGGCAAGGTCATTGAGTTTGAAGATGACATTATCGAAGAACGCCAAGAGATGATTGCAAAGCAACACAAGATGAAGCTAACGCATCACAGCCTTTATTTATACGGTGAGTGTACAGACGGTAACTGCGACAACTTACCTGAATAAGTAACAGTTTTATTCTAGCAAAAGGCCCGCTTTAAGCGGGCCTTTTTTCGTTACGCTTTAAACTTATATGCGTGGTAAGCCTTAATTGCTTTCTCCCACACGTCACCCACTTCCCCTGTGCCAATAGGTTTCCCGTCTACTTCAACTACCGGGGCAACTTCTTTGCTTGAAGAGGTTAACCATACTTCATCTGCCTCCAGCAACTCATCTTTGCTAAACCAAGTTTCAGTAACAACCAGGCCTGCCTGTTTAAATGCTTCAATTGCAATGGCGCGAGTAATACCGGGAAGAAGTTCATGGTTTAAGGGGGGCGTAGATATACATCCGTCTTTCACCATAAACACGTTGCATGAACTTGCCTCGGTTATCATACCGTCGCTGTTGTACAAAATAGTTTCGTTAACGCCTGCGTCAACACCTGCTTGGTAGTGCATTACATTGCCTAACAAGGATGTGGATTTGATATGGCAGCGTTGCCACCTTTTATCCTGTTGAAGCGCAACTTTGAAAGGCCTTGCTTCAGATTTTGCTGTAGGCTGTGGTGGCGCTATTTCAAAGGCGAATCCAAATACAGTCGGCGCTATATTCTTAGGGTATGCATGAAAACGTTTTGTATCGGTGCCACGGCTTACGTGGAAATAAACACCAATGTTTCCGCTTTCTATAAACGCTTTGTTTTTTTCGACCAAGCTGGACAAAATGTCTTGCCATTCTTCTGCTGAATAAGGGTTAGCGATTTCAATAGCTTTAAGGCCTTGCGCCATACGCGATGTGTGCCCCTTGAAGCCTACTGCGCTACCAGAATACGTTGGAATGACTTCATAAATACCATCACCAAAAAGGAAGCCTCTGTCCATCGGAGAAATTTTAGCCTCAGAAAGAGGCATATACTCACCGTTTAAAAACGCAATCGTCACAATATTTCTCCTTGTAGTCGGCGACGCCTACTTGTCATCAGTAGCCAGTCTGCCCTTGCTTCTTCTTCATGTTGAAAAACAAAATTCACTTTTTCGCCTGGCACGGCTTGGGCCAAGCGGCTTATATCACAGGGGCTTACACAGCCAAGTTTTGGATAACCCCCTAATGTTTGTCTGTCGCGCATCATTACAATAGGCTGCCCGTCGCCGGGAACTTGAATTGCACCTAAATGAATTGCCTCTGAGCGCATGTTTTCTATATCGGCTGTAACTGATTCACCGGTCAACCTAAAGCCCATGCGATCGAAAGCTGATGAAACCGTATAGCTGCTTGTTTCAAACGTGCGTAAAGCAACAGCGCTAAAACTCGAAAACTGATACCCGGGAATAACCCGAATAGACTCTAAAAAACCATAGTTGTCTATGTGCTGCCGCGAGAGAGTACGCATTCTAGCGGTGCTTTTAATTCTGCTGTTAGCTGAAATGTCGATGCAATCGCCATCTTTTAACGCGCATCCCTTACCATCCAACCCACCAAGTTGTTCGCGTACTACCGTACATGCACTCCCTACCGCTTTTGGCACATGCCAATTTCCACCTATTGCCAAATAGGCTTTGCTACCAAGTAGAGCGCTGCCAAACGTAATAGTTGCGCCTGCTGGTACGTGTTGGCTTTGGTATGTTGCTTTAGCGTTTCCATCTACATCGAGTGAGGGCTCCCTGCCAGTTACCGCAATGATACAATCTTCATCAACCCGTAATCGCATTTCACCAATGGCTTCAATGCATGGCGTGCCATCTAAATTGAAGGCGAGAAAATTGGCCCAATCATAGGCGTTACTATCCATAGGGCCTGATTCACAAAATCCATCCCGTTGCCGCCCTACTCGCCCGTTATCTATAATAAGGCTATACAATCCCTTATTGAGTACTTCAATTTTCATCGCTCAACCTGCAATCCTGCTCTATATTCCTGTTCAGTAACTGAAACAAACCTAACCACATCACCTGCTTTTAACCGCGCTTCACTTTGCTCATTTATATGAATGAGCATGTCGAATGCCGTAAGCCCCAATAAATTCCATCCTCCAGGTGATTCACTGGGGTAAACAGCAGTTTGCCTGTCAGCGATTGCAACCGCACCTTTGGGTACCCGTTTGCGCGGTGTGCCTAGTCGCGCACATTTGAGCGCTTCTGGAATATCACCCATGTAGGCAAAGCCCGGAGAAAACCCCACTGCGTATACTTTATAAGTCGTGCTAGTGTGCAATTCGATAATCTCTTCAATAGACAGTGACGTTTTCTTACTCACTACACTTAAATCACTTGCATTAGGCGCACCGTACCAAACAGGAATTTCAATCACGGCGCTACTTTCATTCTCTTTTGCTTGCAAAGAGACTGATTGCAGGCTCATGTCTTCAGCGCTTAAATTACTGATGGCACGGTATACACCGTGGCTATCAATTAATGCCATATCAAAAATAATCAACAGGCTGTCATAGGAAGGCACACATTCGCGCAGCCAACGCCATGAATTGCTTTTCTTTTTGCTATCTATCGCTGCCAGCATGCAATGACAGGCATTATTCGCGTCGTCCAGGTTTGCGCCATCAAAATACAAAATAATGGCGTCTGCACTTGCAGTAACTATTCGCTTAATGCGACCGAAAGCTTGCATCTACTGTCCTTGTTATTTAAACGGCTGTCAGTGCTTGGTTCTGAGTACTTGGTTTTAGATATACCTCTCTCAGCACAACAATGGGTAACAGCCTCTTGTATTGTTCTTGTAAAATGTGTTTTTTATGAGGCAGGTTTATAGAAATGTTCTGATTTTCTTTGCAATACTCACCGCCCCTTTGGTATCGCCATGTACACACAGAGAATCCGCTTCTATTGCAAGTGTTTCGCCCGAGGCTGTCGTTACTGTTCCCGATGATATAAGTTGTTTAGCTTGGAGCAATGCGTCGCTCTCGCTTAACACGGCACCTTCGATCAAGCGAGATTGCAGTAAACCTTCATCGGTATAACGCCTGTCTGAAAATGCTTCAAAATACAACGGCAGCTCCCACTCTTGCGCAGCTTCTTTAATCGCTGCATTTTGCGACGTAGCCTGTACCATTAGTGCGAGGGGCGAATTTAACGACTGCATATTTATTTCGGCTATGCTTTGCATTACTGTGCGCATGACAGCTGTATCTTTCATCATGTCATTGTAAAGGGCGCCATGAGGTTTCACATAGCTCACGTTGGCCCCACAAACCTTTGCCATTCCACTCAATGCACTTACTTGATATTGAATCATAGCGCTGAGTTCATCAGCGGCAATCGCCATACTTCTGCGACCAAATCCCTGTAAGTCTGGATAGGCTGGATGGGCACCTATGACCACGTCATGTTGTTTGGCTAACCGAATAGCCTGCTTCATCACTAATGGGTCACCAGCGTGAAAACCACACGCAATGTTGGCCTGATCAATTTCTGCCATAATGGCCGATTCCACCGGCATAGACCATGCGCCAAAACTCTCACCTAAATCGCAATTTAACTTCATAATGGTTTAGCTCTTACGTTCATTCCAGTATCATGTTACCTGTTCTTTTTAAAAAGTCAGTGCTGATGATAAATATTGGAAAAATTAATACATTACGCGTGGTAGCCCAATACCCTTTTGGCTACGCTTTAGCGCCACTTGTCGAAAACAACGACGAAAACGACAGCGTAATAGAAATAGATGATGCTGAAGAGCTGCAAACTGTTACGCTTGCGATTGACGAAGTAGAAACTTCCCTCGCAGAAGGACAACAGATAGACGTATTTGTAGCCACAGATCAGCGCGGCGATCTCTATGCCACCATGAAGAAACCTTTGATTCAAGTTGGTGAAACTAAGGTACTTAAAGCGGTATCTGCCACTAACTTTGGTGCATTTTTCGACTGGGGTTTAGACAACGACCTTTTAATGCCCAACGACTACCAAGCCCAACCTGTTAATCCAGGTATGTACTATGTTGTTCACACCTTTTTTGATGATAAAACCCAGCGTATTTTAGGTGCTACCAAGCTTCACTATTTTCTAAAGGAAAGTAGTGCCTATCTCAACGAGGGCGACACAGTGCAATGCTTGGTTTATGCCAAAACTGATTTAGGTTTTAAGGTAGTTATCAATGAAAAAAGCTTAGGTCTTATTTTCCATAGCGATGCCTTTAAGCCACTTAAAGTCGGGCAAGCTACTGAAGGGGTAATTAAAACAATTCGTGACGACGGCAAAGTGGACGTAGCCCTTCAGCGCGTAGACAAAGGTGGCCGTGATGCACTTCAACAAGCCATTTTGGATGACTTAGAAGCCCACGGTGGGATTTCTACGCTAACAGATAAGAGTGCGCCAGAAGCCATTTACTCTCATTTTAACGTGAGTAAAGCCGCGTATAAAAAAGCGTTAGGGGCGTTATATAAGCAAAAGAAAATCACGCTTAGCCCAGATGCAGTTCGCCTTAACAAATAAACGCACATGTCACAGCTGTATTGAAGCGCTAAACTGGCCTGTCTTGCAGCTTCCTTTTTATTTTTATGACATTAGGACAAACAATGAAAGCACGTGTTTCTTGGGATCAAGATTTAACTTTTACAGGAACTACAGACAGCGGTTACAAAACGGTGATGGACGGCAGCGGTAAGGCCGTATCTCCAATGGAGTCAGTGCTGTTGGCAGTTGGTGCATGTTCAAGTATTGACGTTGTAGATATTCTTAAAAAAGGGCGCTTTAACATTGAAGCCTGTAACTGTGAATTAGAAGCTGAACGCGCTGAAGAGCCGCCTCGTGTATTTACTAAAATTCACGCGCATTACACAGTGTCAGGTGAAGGCATTAGTGAAAAGGCCCTTGCTCGCGCTGTGCAGCTTTCTGCAGAAAAATACTGTTCCGTCATGCTAATGCTAACGGGTAATGTTGAGATCACTACAAGCTATACTTTGGTTTAATAAACTATAGTAGAACCAGCCTCTTTTTAGCGATTCTCGCTAAGCATTAGTAGAAAAGGCCAACCACTTGGGTTGGCTTTTTCGTTGAAACTGTTTGTTACACTAATAAGTGGTTGATATTATTAACAATTAACATTAGTTAACATCTTTGGCATATTAGCTGCTGTATATGGTCATTATTATATAACGACAACTACGTTAGGGTTATTGACCATGGAAACTACAACGCACAGCAACACCTCTTTTTCACCATCACATTCTTTATTACCGTTTTCGCCAACATCACTCAAATTACTTGTTGGAAGCGGTATTGTTGCCCTCTCTCTCTCGATGACAGCATGTTCTGATGCTGATGCCATTAATGACCAAGCCAACGCCACCGAAGTTGAAGAAACCGTTTTTGCTATTCCCGTTGAAACCCAAACCATTGTTACTGGCGACATTACGTCCACTTACGATACAACCGCTATTTTAGAAGCCCGTGAAGAAGCATTTGTGGTTGCGCGAGCGTCTGGAATTATCGAAGAAATCTTCGTAGAAGAAGGTGATTATGTTGAAAAAGGCCAGGTACTGGCACAGCTTGATAAACGCCGCTACGAGCTGAACTTATCAAAAGCTTTGGCTGATTTAGCTGGTATTGAAAGCGAACTAGAAAAGGTCAACAAAGTCTATTCCAAAAAGCTTATCAGCGATGACACTTACGACAAGCTCACTTCGCAATTTGAATCAGCAAAAGCGTCTGTACGCTTGGCTGAACTTGATTTGAAAGAAGCAACGATCACAGCACCGATTGATGGATACATTGCAGAAAGGAATGCCAAAGTGGGCAACCTGACTGAATCGTTCCAACGGGAGAGAATGTTCCATATCGTTCAGCAACGTAATCTTCAAGGCATTGTGTATCTGCCTGAAAATGAGCTACCTAACGTAGTGATTGGACAAGGTGCAATGCTTACCGTGGCGGCTTTAGGCGACAGAAGTATCACCGCGAGTGTTGAACGTATAAGCCCGGTCATCGATGCGACCACAGGCACGTTCAAAGTAACCTTAAAAGTACCTAACGAAGATAACAAACTTAAAGCCGGCATGTTTACCGATGTGTCACTTGAGTACGCAACACATGCTAACGCCACGTTGTTGCCTCGTAGAGCGCTAGTTACCATCGATAATAATCATAGTGTATTCGTTGTCGACAACGGCAAAGTTAAAAAAGTTGATATTTCTACAGGTTTTGAAAACAACGAAGTCGTTGAAGTTATTAATGGTTTAAACGGTAATGAAGAAGTGGTTACCGCAGGCCACCAAAACTTGAAAGACAGCGCCCCTGTTGAAGTAGTTAACAGCTAATTCGGCCCAACAAGGAACTCACACAATGCGTATTGTAGATATTGCTGTAAAGCGCCCTGTTGCCGTTAGTATGTTCACTTTTGCGGTATTGCTATTTGGTATGGTGTCGTTAGGCAGACTGTCGGTTAACCTACTGCCTGACTTATCTTACCCTACTCTCACCATTCGTACTGACTACGACGGTGCAGCGCCAGGCGAAGTCGAGCAACTGGTTTCAAAACCCATTGAAGAAGCCATTGGCGTAGTAAAAGGCGTACGTAAAGTTACGTCCACATCGCGCGCAGGCCAGTCTGACGTAGTGCTTTCATTTGCATGGGGTACTGACATGGATTTCGCGAGCTTAGAAGTGCGCGAAAAACTCGATGTTTTACAACTTCCCCTTGATATAGAAAAGCCAAGACTCCTTCGTTTTAACCCAAGTCTAGACCCGGTAATTAAACTGGGGCTGACGGCACAAAGCGATACGTCAAGTTTAAGCGTAGCGCAAATGAAGCGATTACGTTTATATGCCGAACAGCAAGTAAAACGAGCGCTAGAGTCAGTAGAGGGTGTGGCAGCCGTGCGCGTTGGCGGTGGTTTAGAAAACGAGATACACATTCTTATCGACCAGCAGAAAGCCAGTCAGCTGTCTATTCCCATTACCCGAATTATTGACCGGGTCAGTGCCGAAAACATCAACGCGGCGGGCGGTCGAATTGATAACGCAGCCCAGGCGTTTTTGGTCAGAACCCTGAATCAGTTTGAAACACTGAGCGATATCGAAAACCTTTTCATTGGGCGTTTTGAAGGCAGAAACATTCAACTTAAAGACGTGGCAACGGTTGAGAGTGCTTATAAAGATCGTGATGTGGTAACGCGCTTTAACGGCAATGAAGGCATTGAAATTGCCATTTATAAAGAAGGCGATGCTAATGCCGTTAACGTTGCGCAAAAAGTGGCTAGCCGGTTAAATGAGGTCAACAACAACTTGCCTTCAAACTACACGCTTAGCGAAATTTATGACCAAAGCGTGTTCATTAAGCAAGCTATAGATAACGTAAAATCAGCGGCAGTGATGGGCGGTATTTTAGCCATGTTAGTGCTGTATCTTTTTCTTAAAGACTTCTGGGCTACCGTTATTATCTCGGTTTCTATTCCGGTATCAGTAATTGCTACCTTTAATCTAATGTATGCCAACGATATAAGCTTAAACATGATGAGCTTAGGTGGTATCGCGCTTGCTGTTGGATTATTAGTAGATAACAGCATTGTTGTGCTTGAAAATATCGATCGCCATAAAAAATTAAAAGTGGCTGGAAGCGATAACGCTACAGCTAATGAAAAAACGACGGCAGAAGCCACAGACACTGAGGCATCTGCCGCTAGCGAAGGAACAAAAGAAGTCTCTGGCGCAATTGTGGCTTCGACACTGACCACTATGGCCGTGTTTGTGCCGCTAATATTTGTAGAAGGTATTGCAGGTCAGCTGTTTAAAGACCAAGCGTTGACCGTGTCGTTCGCTTTAGCTGCATCGCTTGTTGTCGCGCTTACACTAATTCCTGCGATGGCACACAAGAAGAAAAAGCAACAGCTCGATCACGAAGAGGTGTTCACTACACCAGCGCCTACTCCTCCTACGTCAACGTTTGGCAAAGTTATGTATTACCTTACCCTACCAATCCGTTGGGTATTCAGACTTATCTTTGTATTTTTACCTGCAGCTTTGGTCACCTTGGTGATTGGCGCTTGGCATATCGTCAGCAAATTATTAAGCGTTGCCTTTAAACCACTTATTTGGGTATTTAATAAAGCGTTTGACCTTCTCGCTTCTGCTTATGAAAAACTGCTGCGCGTAAGTCTTAAAGCCAAAGCGCTGGTGTTAGCTACTGCCTTTATTCTTGCTGCTGGCGCGATAATGCTTGTACCAAAACTAGGTATGGAACTTATTCCTACCCTGTCACAAGGAGAATTTTCGGTAGAAGTGACCCTCCCTGCGGGCTCGCCACTAGCGCGTACCGACGCTATTATCAGCGAGCTTGCTGCGGTTGCAGTAAATAACAATGATGGCGGCGAAACCAAGGTGCTTCGCACCTATGCCATGTCTGGTACGGGTAGCCTTATAAGCGCCGCGCCTAATCAGGGTGGCGATCGTTGGGGCCGCTTAAACATTGTCATGCAGCCTACGGCGACAGCTTCCGATATGGACGCGGTAAAGCGTGCCCTTCGCGATCATCTAGCCTTTAAACCTCAGGTTCAGGCAACGTTTTCAGAGCCTGAGCTATTTAGCTTTGCCTCGCCTATTCAAATTGAAATTGCGGGTTACGACCTCAATCAATTACAGCAGTATGGCGACGCCATTGCGACCAAGCTAGCCAGTTTTAATAATTTTACAGACGTAACGACCAGCATTCGTGATGGGAACCCAGAGCTTAAAATAGCCTTCCATCACGCCAAACTTGCTCGCCTTGAGCTTGATGCATCAACCGTTTCTCAGCTTATTGCGGCCAAAGTAGGTGGCCGTGTCGCTACACAGTATAGTGTTGAAGACAGAAAGGTAGATGTGCTGGTAAGAACCCAAGAAAACCAGCGAGATGACATCGCCAGCGTGCGCGCCATTGTTGTTAATCCAGGCTCTGCGCAACCTATTCCATTAAGTGCCGTTGCAGACGTGTTCATGAGTGTAGGCCCTAGCGAAATCACCCGCGTTGGACAGCAGCGTGTAGCACTGGTATCTGCGAATTTAGCCAAGGGTAAGCTTGATGAAGCAGTTGCCGTTGCTAATAAAGTCATTGATGAAACCCAGCTTCCACTATCTTTAAGTGCAACAGTAACTGGACAGAGCGAAGACATGCAAAGCAGCTTCCGTTCACTACAGTTTGCCCTGGCACTTGCCGTGTTTATGGTGTATTTAGTTATGGCGTCTCAGTTTGAGTCGCTGCTGCACCCTCTGCTTATTTTGTTCGCAGTGCCGCTAGCCGGTGCTGGTTCTGTGTATGGGTTGTGGCTTACCAATACGCCGCTAAACGTGGTGGTATTTATCGGTTTGATTATGCTGTGCGGTATTGTTGTGAATAACGCTATTGTATTAGTTGACCGTATAAATCAGTTACGCCGCCAAGGAGTAGAAAAAGATACGGCTATTCTAGATGCTGCTAAAACCCGCCTGCGCCCTATTGTGATGACTACACTTACTACGGTGTTGGGTCTATTGCCTATGGCGTTTGGTTTTGGCGAAGGTGCTGAAATTCGCACGCCAATGGCCATCACCGTTATTTACGGCCTTCTGTTTGCAAGCTTGCTCACCCTCATTTTACTGCCAGTGCTTTACAGCCTGTTCGACGTTAAGAAGAAAGCGCCTGTGAAAGATAATTCTCGTGAAAACGTAGGCTTTGGTGACAAGGAAGCAATGCCAAAAGGAGGTGTACTATGAGTACACCTTCTCACAACGCTAATAACAGTTCTGAAACCCATACTGAAAAGCGCCAAATAGGTGAACCGAATCAACGCGAGACAGACATAACTTCACAGCCGCACCTTTCAAAAATTGCAGGTATAGGCGCCTCGCTTGCACGCTTTGCGTTAAATAAGCCCGTTACCATCGGAATGCTGTTTTTGTCTATGTTGCTGTTCGGCATTGTATCTGGCCGCTTATTGCCTTTAGAGAAATTCCCTGGGATTGATATTCCAGAAATGGTAGTGCAGATCCCCTACCCTGATGCAACGCCTGTTGAGATTGAAACCATGATCACCCGTCCGGTTGAAGAAGCTGTTGCTACCATGTCGGGGATAAAGCGATTAAGGGCACGGTCGTACGACAATATGGCCGAGGTCATTGTGGAGTTCGACTGGGATGAAAACCTTAAAGCCAAAAGTATTGAAGCACGGGAGAAGATTGACGCTATTCGCCATGAACTCCCTGACGATATAGAGCGGATCATGGTGTACAAGTTTAACACCAACGATATGCCTATATTCCAGCTGCGTGTATCGAGCGACCGCGACTTATCGAATGCTTACGACTTGCTTGAGCGTAACCTTAAGCGACCGCTAGAGCGTGTTCCGGGTGTATCGAAAGTCGAGCTATACGGCACCATGAAGCGTCAAATTACTATTCGCTTAGATCCTAAGAAAATGGCGGCCTACCAAATAGACGGTACACGCTTAGAGCAGCAGCTTCAAAACGCCAACTTCTCGCTAACCGCGGGCTATATGTACAATAACGGTGAAAAAATTCTGGTTAACCCAACTGGCGAATTTACCGATGTAAACGACTTTAAAAATATGTGGGTTACCCGCAGCGTTCGCTTGTCTGATATTGCCAGCGTGACTTACGAGCTTCCTCAACGCAATGAAGGACGTCATTTAGATCGCACCTTTGCGGTAGGCTTTAACGTATTTCGCGAATCGGGCAGCAATCTTGTAGAAGTTTCCGACGCGGTAATGAAGGTTATCGAAAAAGCCAAAGAAGACCCTGAGTTTACAGGCATTAGTTTATTTGTAATGGACGACACCGCGAAAAGCGTAACTTCGTCGCTGAGCGATTTGCTAAACGCTGGCCTTTTAGGTGCGTTGCTTTCAATTATAGTGTTGTACTTATTCTTGCGCCAGCTTACCACCACCTTAATCGTGGTGCTTTCAGTGCCATTCTCGATTTGTATTACCTTAGGTGTGATGTATCTATTAGGTTATACACTCAACATCTTATCGTTAATGGGCCTCATGCTAGCGGTAGGTATGCTGGTAGACAACGCCGTTGTGATCACTGAAAGCGTATTTCAAGAACGCCAACAAGAGGGGAACATTAAGCGAGCCACCCAGATTGGTGTAAACAAAGTCAGTCTTGCAGTCATTGCCGGAACTGCAACCACGGCAATAGTGTTTTTACCTAATATTATTGGGGTAAAAATAGACGTGACTATTTTCCTAGAGCACGTTGCTGTGGCTATCTGTATATCTCTGTTCGCGTCGCTTTTCATTGCTAAAACACTTATTCCCTTACTGACAACTAAGGTAAAGATCCCTGTTGTAAAAACGCCTCAAACACCGTCCTACATAAAAGGCTATGGTCGTGCGCTTAACTGGATGTTGAAACACCAGGGTGTAACTTGCGTTATCGCGTTATTTATCCTGGCATCGACCTTTGTGCCTATGCAGGTGGTAACGTCTGACGATGAGGGTAACGACAACCAAGAGCGCATTTGGCTTAATTACCATGTGACACAAAACTTCACCTTGGATGAAGTGGAAAAAACCGTAAATAAAATGGAAGCATATCTTTATGAAAACCAAGAACGCTTTCATATTAAGCAGGTGTATACCTATTTTACTGCCGGCCATGCAGTAAGCGGTATCACGCTTAATGACCAGTTGCCCGTAAGTGTGGGTAAAATTAAGGAGGATATTCGTGAAAACATGCCTTCATTCGTGCGTGCTCGCCCCTCTTTCCAGTGGGATAGCGGCAACGGTGGTGGCGTAAGAGTAACGCTGTTGGGCGAGTCTTCAGAAACCTTGCTAAATATTTCAGAGCAGATCATCCCTATTCTTTCCACTATAGAAGGGCTGGAAGATGTAAAAGCCGACACGGGATCTACCCGTGATGAGGTTCAAATACGCATAGACAGAGAGAAAGCAAACCGCTTTGGCATACAAGTAAACGATGTGGCTAAACTTATCTCTACGGCACTACGCGGCAGTAATTTACGTACATTCCGCTATGGTGACGCCGGAGAAGTGGCGGTGCAGCTTAAGTTTGGCAGCGATATTCAAGCCTCGCTAAGCGAACTTAAGAACATCAATATTGGGTTTACGCAGGGTCAATCGGTAACGCTGAACATGATTGCAGATTTCACTGTGGTGCCACAGCTTTCGCAAATTAACCGCAACTATCGTCAAACAGCGCTAGCTATTGGTGCAAATCTAGAGGGTGAAACCACCACCGAACAAGCTCGTGAACGCATAGAAAAAGCATTAGCTAATATCGAATTGCCGACAGGCTATAAGTGGACGCTAGACGGCAGCTTCTCTCGCCAGGATGAAGCCAATGCCGTAATGCAAATGAATATGCTATTAGCGCTTTGCATGATATACGTTGTGATGGCCGCGCTGTTTGAATCGCTAATTCTTCCAACATCTGTAATTACGTCACTACTGTTTTCCTTTACAGGTGTTTTTTGGGCATTCATGGTTACAGGCACATCTATGTCTATCATGGGGATGATTGGCATGCTGATTCTGATGGGTATTGTGGTTAACAATGGCATCGTATTGGTAGACAGAATTAATCAGCTAATTAATGAAGGCTTGTCGCTGTATGACGCAGTGATTGAAGGATGTATGACACGTATCAGGCCTATTCTGATGACAGTAGCCACTACAGTTCTAGGGCTTATTCCACTTGCGATGGGGAGTACTCGAATTGGTGGCGACGGTCCTCCCTACTCACCAATGGCCATTGCAATCATTGGTGGGCTAGTATTCTCAACGCTAACCAGCTTGTTCTTAGTACCACTTGCTTACGTGTTGCTACTAAAGCTTAGGTTTAAAACGCAACGTTTGTTTAAAACCAGTAAAGCGCGTGTTGCCACGTATATTAAAATCGCTAATTAAGGCGCATTTTAAAGCAAAAAGTAAGACAAAAAGCGGGTCTAGTTTTCACCATTTACGTCAACGTGATTGACGATGAGTGCAAGCTAGCCCGCTTTTTCTGGATTTATCGTTACCGCAATCAACGCCTTAGCTACGCGACGTTAAGTATTCATGTACGGCATCAGCGTGACGCTCAACTGAAAACTCAATTAGGCTACTGCCATTGCACGTCAACCCTTCTTCAGACGTTACCATACGCAACACTTCACGCTGACTAGCACCAATGCGACCTACGTTACGTGAAAGACTAGAGCGAAGTACTCTAACATCATCATTTATCACAGCTTTACAAAACCCTGCAAATTGGGTTTCGCCTACAAAGCGTATGTCTTTTTGCGGTGCTGCGGCAGTTGCGTTAACGCTAAATGCTGCGGTTGCAGTTACAGCTAGCACTTTTACCGCGTTGGCTAGTTTCGATTTAACTGGTTTCATGTTTAATTCCTCAATGTGTAGATAAAGGCTTTAATCAAGTTTGTGGCAAACTCTTAGTTTTTGGTTGAACAAAGCTGAACAATCAACAATTCGCTCAACGCCCTTTATTTATGCATCAAGAATTAAAACTTTTCTGTTGAATGATTGTGTAATGGGGGTAAATGTGTGGTAAATCAGTTTGTTACACCATTGTTACTAGGCTAAATCACTGTTTTATCGAGATTAATTTAGATTACATATTACTAATATATCTAGCGATGGAACTTGTAGGAAGAAAGAAATATAAGACTTAAGTATAAAAAGGCCCCTTTTGGGGCCTTAAAACTGTAATTTTAACAAAATATATAATGATAAAGCGCATCTAATGTACAGAAAACCTCACGATTTCCGTAATTAAATTACAGAAAGCGTGGGCGATTACTCATATTTGCGTTCGCGCTTAGTTTCAATGGCATCAATATAAGCATGCCATGAAGCGTAGCCGATAATAGGCATTAACACGATAAAACCAATAAACCCGGTTACGTAACCAATCGCAACGGTGGTAAAGATGATCGCCCCCCAAATAAGCATGGGCACCTTATTAAGCCACACTGCGTTAACACTGGTTAATACAGCGGTGGCAAGGTCAACTTTGCGTTCCATCAAAATTGGTTGGGTAAACGCCGTAATGAAAAGCATAGCCAATGTAAAACCTGCACCGACAATTGTGCCTAGCGCTAAAAATGGTAACAAGTTTTCTAAATCGTTTTCGATATAAGGCGGATAAAGTGCATGGATTAGCGATGAAACACGCAACCAGAATATCATCATCACTATAAGCAAAATGGCAAAGCCCCACTCATTAAACGCATTTCTGCGCATTGCACGCAAAGAATGGCGTAACGTGGGCTTATGGCCTTTCTCCATTTCCCAGCTCACATCATAAAGACCAGCAGCCAGAAATGGACCTACCAACATAAAGCAAACAATGGCGGGTAAAATAACTAAGTGCCAACCTGTCATTTCAACCAAGTACATAATGAACCACGGAATAACCGCGAAAAGAATGCCATAAAACAATGTGAGACCTGGTGCCCGCATGGCGTCTCGTAATGCCAATGACAGCCACTTTACTGGATCGCCAACGTCTAATTCTTTACAGGGAATAACGCGTGCTATACCACTTTGCGTGATTGCATTCTCTGGTGTTTCTTTGAAATGGTGCGACATATTCTTATCACCTCTGCTTGTTAGCCTGTTTGTTACTAACGCGTTTTTTATACACGCCTTACTATTACGATAGGCGCTGAATGAAAAGTTCACAAGTTATTAACATAAATTTTATACTTAAGTGACAAGCGGATCATTCATCTCGTTATATGGTCAATAAATAGCCACTTGGTGAAAAAAGTAGTACTTAAAGCAGAAATACTGCAAAAAGGCCATCGCATATGGCTTTGGATTGCGATAATCTCAGGGTATGTAAATCAACCAGATAGACCATGAAAACTGTATCTCGCTCACATAAATTAGATAACGTTTGTTACGACATTAGAGGCCCAATCGCTGCGCAAGCACGCAAAATGGAAGACGAAGGACACCGCATATTAAAGCTGAATATCGGTAACCCCGCGCCATTTGGATTTGAAGCCCCTGACGATATCGTAAAAGACGTTATTCATAACCTGCCTACGTCTCAAGGATATTCAGACTCGACAGGAATTTATGCCGCCCGCGTGGCCGTGATGCAGTACTACCAGCAGCGCAATATTAAAGACATCCGTGTAGACGACGTTTATATTGGTAACGGCGTATCTGAGTTAATTATGATGGCGATGCAAGCGTTGCTTAATCATGGCGATGAAGTACTTATTCCAAGTCCTGACTACCCGCTTTGGACGGCAGCAGTTAGCCTTTCGTCAGGCTCACCCGTCCATTATCGCTGCGACGAGCAAGCAGGCTGGTTCCCAGATATTGACGACATAAAAAGTAAAATCACTAGTAAAACTCGCGCAATCGTACTTATCAACCCTAACAATCCTACCGGTGCAGTTTACGACAAAGCCCTGTTGCAAGAAGTAGTTGAAGTTGCCCGCGAACACGGACTTGTTGTATTTAGCGACGAAATTTACGACAAAATTCTTTACGATGAAGCAAAGCACACCAGTATTGCTTCACTGGCTGACGATGTGTTTTTTGTTACCTTTGGCGGTTTAAGTAAAAACTACCGTGTGGCGGGCTTTCGCTCTGGCTGGCTTGTAGTAAGCGGCAACAAGCGATTAGCGTCTGATTATATTGAAGGGCTTAATATCCTATCTTCCATGCGAATGTGTGCAAACGTACCTTGTCAAAGCGCTATTCAAACAGCATTAGGCGGCTATCAAAGCATTGACGACTTGGTGAAAGAAAACGGGCGCCTTCGCATTCAGCGCGACGTAACGACAGATATGCTAAACGGCATTGACGGTATTTCGTGCGTTAAACCTAAAGGTGCCATGTATTGTTTCGCCAAAGTAGATGAGAAAAAATTCAACATTCAAAACGACGAAAAAATGGTGCTGGATTTATTAAGCTCTGAAAAAATTCTGCTGGTACACGGTCGCGCGTTTAACCTGACCGAAGGCACGTACTTCCGATTAGTATTTTTACCGCACAGCGATGTATTGGTGCCTGCGCTGCACCGTATTGGCAACTTCTTTAGAACGTATAAACAGGGGGCGTAACGTGTCTGATAAAAGTCACTTTTTTGCGCACCTGGCGCGCTTAAAGCTTATTAATCGTTGGCCGCTAATGCACAACGTGCGCACAGAAAATGTGCAGGAGCATAGTTTGCAGGTGGCCATGGTTGCCCACGCACTTGCTTTAATAAAAAATAAGTTTTTTGGCGGCACACTAAACCCTGATCGTATTGCTACCATGGCAATATTTCACGACGTGTCGGAGGTACTCACCGGAGACCTCCCTACCCCAGTGAAATACTTTAACCCTGCGATTAAAGAAGAATATAAAAAGATCGAAAAAATTGCAGAGAACAAGCTAATTGAAATGGCACCAGAAGCATTTCGAGAAGACTACGCTGCGCTTATTGATCATCACTACCATAGTGAAGAAGAAGCTTTTATTGTGAAAGCAGCAGACGTACTTTGCGCTTACCTAAAAACGCTTGAAGAATTAGCTGCTGGTAACCAAGAGTTTAAGCTGGCTAAGAAAAGATTAGATAAAACCCTTAAAGAATATCATTCTGAAGAGGTGGACTACTTCTTAACGCGTTACGTACCAAGCTTTTCTTTAAGTCTTGATGAAATTACGCAAGACGATATGTGAGCGAGGCGGCTAACAGCCCATAAATCACTATACTGACGAATAGAAGTAGCATACACAGCAAGGCAGCGAGGTTTTTTTGGCAACAAGCGATTGGGAATTAGCATTACACGAGCGTCGTTTACCCCGTAGCGAAACAAGAGACGGCGATCATCGCAATCCGTATCAACGTGATAAAGCGCGCGTTCTTCACAGCGCTGCCTTTCGTAGATTGCAGGCAAAAACCCAAGTGCTCGGTGTGGGGCTGAGCGACTTCTATCGCACTCGACTAACCCACTCTCTAGAAGCCGCCCAAATTGGCACCGGTATTACTGCCCAACTTTGGGTGAAATTTCCAGATATTGCCACGACGTTAGCGCTTGATCCTACGTTAATCGAAACCCTCTGCTTAGCTCACGATATTGGTCATCCCCCATTCGGCCATGGTGGTGAAATTGCCCTTAATTACATGATGCACCAACACGGCGGGTTTGAAGGAAACGGACAAACTTTTAGGATCATCACTCAGCTAGAGCCTTATACCGCCGATCACGGCATGAATTTATGTAGAAGAAGCGTGTTAGGCTTGGTTAAATATCCGAATTTTATCGATGCCCTTCATAGTAAAGGACCTACGCCCGAGCGCCCTGCTTCACTTCGTCAGGTTAAAGCCCACGACTGGCATCCGCCAAAAGGTCTGTTTCGCTGCGATGAGCCCCTGTTCGACTGGCTACTTGCGCCATTTAGCAATGAAGATAAAGATGCGTTTATGCAGTTTACTGCAAAACTGAATGCACACAGTAAAACGCAATTTAAATCGTTCGACTGCTCAATTATGGAACTGTCTGACGATATCGCCTATGGCATTCACGACTTAGAAGATGCCATTGTAATGGATATGGTCGACAAGCATCACTTTGTCGAGGATGTAACCACGCCGCTAAAAGCGCTAGATGTACCGTGGCTGTCAGACAATATAGAAGTGCTAACCAATAAGCTATTTAGCGCTGCACATCACGAAAGAAAAAATGCCATAGGCGCGCTGGTAAATAGCTTTATTACAGCTATTGAAATAAAAGGCGTTGAGGGTTTCGCTCACCCGTTACTGGCGTTCAACGCCGTAATGCCTGAACATTTTGCACAAGCCTTGGAGCTTTTCAAACGCTTTGTGTTTAACAAAGTAATACGCCGCCCCGATGTGCAGCTTCTTGAATACAAAGGACAGCTGGTGGTTATGGAGCTTTTTGAAGCCTTTGCATCAGATCCCGACCGCTTACTTCCCGAAAACACTCAAGTTCGCTGGCGTAAGGCCTGTGAGAGCGGCAATGGTATGCGCGTTCTCGCCGACTATATATCGGGTATGACGGATGAATTCGCATCTCGCCTATACAGTAATATCTTTTCACCTAAACAAGGCGGTATTCAAGATAGTCTGCAAATGTAGATTGTTTTGTTTTTCCAAATTAATTGAAATGAAAAGACCGTACTCTCGGTCTTTTTTATTATGTTGAACTTACTCGTTACATTAACGTAGCTAAATGTATTGGGCGAAGTGACGACCATTTCTCATAGTCTTATCATAATTTAGGTGACGTAATGCCAAAACCATTTAAACCCTCAGTAAAATTGACTGATAACGACGTAACTAATGAAGACGTTTACAAGAGTCGCCGTTCATTGCTCAAATCTATGGGCTTTGTGGGAGCGTCTACGCTGTTGGCGAAGTCGGCAGGCGCTGCCGGTTGGTTTTGGGAAGATGAAGAAGAGAAGGCAGCGTTTAAGGGAAAGGCGCTGGAGTTTAGTCAGCCCCCTAAGTTTCAAATAACGGAAACCCGAACGCCTGAAGATAAAGTGACCAGCTACAACAACTTCTATGAGTTTGGCACATCTAAAGATGCACCAGCCAAAAATGCGACTGAATTTCAAACTAATCCATGGACGTTAAAAGTTGACGGGATGGTTAAAAACCCCATTGAGCTTGATCACGATGCCTTGACAAAGCGTTTTCCCCTTGAAGAACGCATTTACCGCTTGCGCTGTGTGGAAGCATGGTCGATGGTGGTGCCTTGGATTGGGTTTGAGTTGGGGGCGTTGTTAAAACAAGCCGATCCATTAATGTCAGCCAAATATGTGGCATTTGAAACCCTATACGACCCTGAGCAAATGCCCGGTCAACGAAGCCGCTTTACCGGTGGTGGTATTGATTACCCTTACGTAGAGGGTTTGCGTCTTGATGAAGCTATGCACCCGTTAACGCTCATGTCGGTTGGTCTTTACGGGAAGACCTTGCCACCTCAAAACGGCGCGCCTATCAGGCTTGTTGTACCGTGGAAGTATGGTTTTAAAAGCATTAAGTCTATTGTGAGAATTCACCTGACCGACAAGAAGCCTCCTACCACATGGAATCGACTGGCCGCCAACGAGTATGGCTTTTACGCCAACGTGAATCCAAACGTGTCGCACCCAAGGTGGAGCCAGGCCAGCGAGCGTAGAATAACCACAGGTGGGCTACTCGCCAGAAATCGCATCGACACCCAAATGTTCAACGGTTACAGCGAAGTCGCGCCGCTATACAAAGATATGGACTTATCCCGTTATTACTAGCTGGTACGTTTTATAGGGCTACGAGCAAATAGCTAGCCCTTCTAACCAATATCTCATGACCGAAGCTATTAAACACTATTATTAAGTTGTTCATTTAATGCCGTTAAGAAAAAAACCATTTCGACTCTCTGTTTGGCAACGCCGCAGCCTAAAAGGTCTTATTCACCTTTTCGCATTGGGCTATATCGCCTGGTTGTTTTTTGCAGGGGTAACCGATCAGCTTGGTCCAGACCCTGTAAACACGCTCATCAATGAGACTGGAACCTGGGCAATTCACTTTCTTTTACTAACGCTTACTCTTAGCCCACTTGCTAAATGGCTACCAAGCCCAGAACCGATGCAATTCAGACGTATGATTGGCGTATACACCTTTGTGTACGCCTTTGCACACCTGCTCACATACATTGTGTTTGAAATCCAGCTTGATATGGCACTAGTGGCTAGCGAGATAGTAAGCAGGCCATACATCATTGTTGGCCTGGCAGCGTTACTTCTTCTTTTTGCTCTCACCGCTACGTCGTTCAAGCGTATCCAGCGCAACATGGGAAAAAAGTGGCAGAAGCTTCACAACAGCATTTACCTGATCCTGCCCCTTGCACTACTTCATTTCAGCTGGTCGCAGAAGACGTTTTGGCAAGAGCCCGTTTGGTATTGGATGATTGGACTGATATTAATGAGCCCAAGAATGAAGCAGTGGTATGTGAGGTATCAGAAGAAAAGTCAAAAGAAGTCGAGAGACAAAAACGCAGTGGTGTGAGAAAACTAGAGTCGAAAACCTTTTAAACAAGCACGTACAGCAACGCAGCATAACGCGCTGTTTTGCTAAGCGTTACCGCGAGAATAAAAAACCAAAACGGGCTTCTAAGTACACCTGCTACTAAAGTAATAGGGTCGCCAATAATAGGTACCCAGCATAAAAACAAGCTCCACTTCCCCCACTTTGTAAAGGTGTAACTTGCACGGTTAAACGCCGCTTCGCTCACTTTTAACTTATCGGTCGCAATTTCTTTTCCGAACTTGAAGCCCAATGCATAATTAACCACCGAGCCGAGTACATTTCCTAACGAAGCAACAACAAGCAACAACACCCAGTTCAAGCCACTACTGTATAAAGCACTAAGTACAATTTCAGAACTAAAAGGCAATATAGTGGCAGCCAAAAATGCCGATAAGAACATCCCCAAATAGCCTAAATGTATTAATGCGCTCAACGCTCCTCCATCTATATACAGTAGTTTTCTATGTAAAATTCGCGCGGATCTTACCTTAATCGGAGTATGAATACTTCCTTCAGAATTCGATAGCACAAAAAAACCATTATCTTTTATGTAGTTACTTAGAAAACACCAATTTGTGTGAAAAAAGTACAACTAAATACTTGCCAAAGCCCTCCTTTGAGAATACTGTATACACATACACACTGTATAAGCAACCAGTATCAATTAATAACAATATTCCCGAAGTTCAAACTATGAACTTCAGGGCAAATGCATAAAGGGTTTTACTATGAACACATCTTCAGTTTCACGATTTAATGCTTTGCGCGCTTCGGTTTCAAATGTTGTTCAACTACCTTTGCCGATAGAAGGGTTTCCAGGCGAAAAACAAGGTAATGGAAAAGGAACTAACGACAAAGGTTGGAATTATCTGCTTTCAAATACGGTGTCGTTTTCTAAATCTGTAGATCACGCTATCCGTATTCAGAAACCTGAAAAAGAAAAAATGCCCGAATGGATCAGTAAGCTGATTACAGGTGGCCAGTGTAAAACACTGTATGTGGAAAACATTGATTTAGACCTTCAACCAACCGATAGTGAAATGATCAGAAAGCTGTGTGAGCTTTACTCTGTCAGCCTGGTGAATGTACGTGTTAACAGCATTAATGACGAACAAAACGTAGCATTAGGTCCTTGGTAATACAAAGCCTGTTTATGCTTACATCTTGCGTTTGCCCCATCTTACGTTTGCCTGAGTAGCGGTGCGTAAACAAAACCTAAATATTTATTTTCATACAACTCTTTGGCGTGGAATCTCTGACATGTACCCTTTGGCATGGACCGCCAAGGAATCTTTGAATATCGGCAACATTTACGTTTAAAAAAGTTGGGGCTCACGCAACTTATACTTATACTGTAGCGCTTTGTTTTACTCTTAAACTGCGAGTTGTCTTATGCGCTGTTACTGTTGCTCATCAAAATCCTTCGACGAATGCTGCGAGCCTTTTATTAAGGGTGATAAACACCCTAGTTCTGCAGAGCAACTTATGCGCTCCCGGTTTTCAGCCTACGCCACAGCGCATTATCAATATATTCTTGAAACCTACACCAAAGAAAAGCAGCAGGGTCTCTCTGTAGAGGATTTGGCGCAAAGCGCACAAGGTGCGACATGGTTCGCACTTAAAGTACACCCCACTCTAGCGGCTAGCTCCGTAGATAGCTTGGTAGGTAACTTGGTCAGTAGTACTGAAGATAGTTCGATAGACAGTACTGTACATGCCGACGCTAAAGTCGAAGCAGTAACCAACGCCGAGCCAATCTCTAAGACTAATTTAAAGTCCATCTCCAAACCCATCACCAAACCCATCACCAAACCCAATAATGCCATTGTTGAATTCACTGCTTACTATTTTGAAAATAAAAGTATGTATCAGCTTCACGAAACGTCGAATTTTAGTGTTGAAGACGGTAAGTGGCGTTATCACGACGGCGTATTACACGACGACTGCGGCAAAATTAAATACGGGAGAAACCTACCTTGTGTTTGCGGTAGCAACAAAAAATTCAAACAGTGCTGCGCAACTAAGAGCCGCTAACCCAATTGCAATAACTAACTGTACTCCCTTCCCTGCGTATCTTGATTGTTCATCTTTCCTTTAATTTAAAATTAAAGGTGAATTGAATACGTATGCATGATGTTTATTATTTGTAAACAAAATGTAAGCTTTACTTTCATCTTTTATCTCGCTCCCACATAAAATAGGACACACTATGAAGATGAAGAAACATGCGGCAGGCGTTCTAATAGGCGCAGCACTGAGTACATTAAGTTATCAAAGCTATGCCGACGTTATACTACACGCATTTAACTGGATCTACGATGACGTCGCCGCAAAAGCCCAGGAAATTGCGGATCTTGGTTACACCAAAGTACTTGTTTCGCCTGCTTATAAATCGACAGGTGATCAGTGGTGGGCGCGATATCAACCACAGGACTATCGAGTTATTGATAACCCACTTGGTGACACTGCTGACTTTCAAGCGATGGTTAATGCATTAAATGCCAAAGGTGTAGAGACCTATGCGGATATTGTCTTTAATCATATGGCGAACGAAGCATGGAAACGTTCAGACTTAAACTACCCCGGAAGTGAAGTACTACAGCAATACTCATCAAATCAGGGATACTACAATGGCATCACATTATTTGGTGATGTAAGTAGCGGCCTTTTTGGCGGTGGTGACTTCCACGGTACGTATGATCAAGGTGGTCCTAAGTGCATTAGTAACTACAGCGACGTGGGCGATGTTCAGTACAATAGATTATGCGGCGCCGCGCCAGATCCTGGCTTGCCCGACCTAGACCCCAATAATTGGGTAGTAGCCCAGCAAAAAGCGTATCTTCAGGCGTTAAAAGGCATGGGTGTAACCGGTTTCCGCGTTGATGCTGCAAAGCACATGACCAACTATCATATCAACGCGGTGTTCGACAGCAATATAAAAAACGGCGTGCATGTTTTCGGAGAAATAATTACCACGGGCGGTGCAGGCTCTAGTGAGTATGATAACTTCCTTGCACCTTATTTATCAGCAACAGGTCACTCGGCCTACGACTTCCCGCTTTTCGCGCAAATACGTAGTGCATTTAGCTTCGGTGGTTCGATGAATGCCTTAGTTGACCCAGGTGCGTACGGTCAGGCTTTATCAGGCGACAAGGCCATCACATTTAGTATTACCCACGACATCCCGCTAAACGACGGCTTCCGCTACCAGTTACTTGACCCTACCGACGAACATGTGGCAAATGCCTATGTACTAGGCCGTGACGGTGGTGTTCCATTACTGTACTCAGATAACAATGAAAGTGGTGATAATCGTTGGGTAGATTTGTACAAGCGTGATGACATCAAGGGTATGGTTAAATTCCATAACGGAGTTCAGGGCAGTGGCCTGCAAGTGGTAAGTCATAATGACTGCGTTATTTTCTTCAAGCGTGACCATCAAGGCGTTGTGGGTATTAATAAATGCGCAGACGGCCAAGATATATGGGTAGATACATCTACGGACAATTTGTGGTGGTATAGAAATTACCGCGATACGTTAAGTAATGATGTGCAATATATTACAACTCAGTGGCACAAGTTCTATGTACCAGGAAGAAGCGCCCGAATGTGGCTTATGGAATAACCCACTGTTAACAAGAAAAGCCTGAACATCGATTGTTCAGGCTTTATTGTTAAGTTACCCACGTGTCAGGCTTGTAGGATCAGGGCACAAGCACCATCTTACCTTTCACTTCCCGGTTCATTACCTTGGCCATGGCTTTCGTTGCTTGTTCTAAGGGTAATGCTTCATCTACGACCACCTTCACCTTACCTTGCACATACCAAGTTAAAAGCTCTTGCATATTTTCCGCAAAGCCTTTTGGATCGTGCTGAGTAAACGAGCCCCAAAATACGCCCATAACCGAATAGCCTTTTACCAGCGCTAAATTAACCGGGAATTTCGGGATCTCACCGCCAGCAAAGCCAACCACAAGTAAACGACCTTCCCATGCCATACTGCGGCTGCAAGCGTGGAATGTGTCACCGCCAACGCATTCATAAACTACATCGACACCTTTGCCGCCTGTGACTTCTTTCAGCGTTTCTTTGAGATCTTTTTCTTTGTAGTTAATTAAAACGTCTGCGCCATACTCTTTAGCAAGCGCCAGCTTTTCTTCTGTTGAGCAAACTGCAATAACTTTAGCGCCCATAATCTTGCCTATTTGCACTGCTGCTAAGCCAGTACCACCCGCTGCGCCGGTTACAACCAGTGTTTCGCCTGGCTGCAGTTTTGCGCGCTGCTTTAACGCGTGATGTGCTGTCGCATGCGCAGTTACAAGAGCAGCCCCCTCATTAACATGGATGGGATCAGGTAACGGCATAACATGAGTGGCAGGGATCAGCGCTTTTTCTGCGTAACCACCTAAGTTAGACAACGCAATAACTCGTTGCCCTTCTTTTAAATGGCTTACGCCCTCACCTACTTCAGATATGGTGCCTGCCACTTCATTGCCAGGAATAAACGGGAAGTCTGGCTGCATTTGATACAGACCTTGCACCAATAGTCCGTCTGGAAAGTTCACCCCTGCGGCTTCAACATTTACGACTACATGCCCTTTTTTTACTTCTGGGTCTGCAACGTCTTTAAATTGAAGTTCTTCAAGTGGTCCAAAAGATTCGCATACAATTGCTTTCATACTGTCTCCAGTTGCTTTGTTCGACGAGCACGCTATTGATAGCATGACCTGTCATTAAATAGGTTATATGGCGTTTATTCGCTTTGGTGAATGGTTTGGTTCGCGATTTGCGCCAGAGGTCGCACCATTGCGCCTAATTGCATAGCCTTCTCGCTTGACGCATTGCCATCGTGTGCGCGTTTTACCACGCCTTGTAAAATAGCGGCTAAACGGAAAAAACTAAATGCGAGGTAAAACGTCCAATTGCTAATGGCATCAATACCTCTTCGCTCGCAATACGCATTGATATATTCTTGTTCACTTGGAATGCCTAACTGCTCTCTGTCTAAACCACCTAACCCAGCTGCGTGCGCAATGTCAGAGGGAAGGCGCAACTGCATACATTGGTAAGCCAAATCGGCATACGGATGCCCCAACGTTGATAATTCCCAATCAAGCACCGCGACTACTCTTGGGTTTTTAGGGTCAGACATATCAAACATCATATTGTCTAAACGAAAATCGCCATGGACCAACGAGACTTGACCATCATCTTTTGGCAGGTTGGCCTCAAGATACTGAATAAGACTTTCAATTTCTTCAACATGCTCAAGTTCTGACGCTCTATACTGCTTTGTCCACCTGCTTAGCTGACGTTCAAAGTAGCTGCCAGGCTTTCCATAATCGCGTAAGCCTGCGCTTTCAATATCTACACTGTGAAGCGCTGCAAGCACCCGGTTCATTTCATCATACATGGCACCGCGAATAGCAGAAGACGCTATTTCAGGCAGTGCACTATTCCAAAAAATGTCACCTTCAACATAGGCCATAATGTAAAACATGCTACCGATTATGCTGGCATCTTCACATAAATGGTACGCTTTGGGCACAGGCACTTCTGAGCCCTGCAACGCATTGATAACGCGAAATTCTCGGTCAACTGCATGGGCCGATTTCAGTAACTTACCCGGAGGTTGACGGCGTAACACGTAGACGCCGTTGTCCGTAGTAAGCTTAAACGTCGGGTTCGATTGCCCACCCGCAAATTTCTCAGCGCTTTTGACGTGCCCAATACTCGGGCACGCTGAAGATAAATACGAATTCAGCACTGCTAAATCAATGACATGTGGGGCTTTCGCATTGTCTTTAGACACATTCACTCCTTACCCGTAATTTTTTGTATTGTTTATTTACAACACTGACTTATTCAGCGACTGCTTTTTCTGCAATAAGGTTACGACCTAACTGCATCATGTGAACCTGATCAGGGCCATCTGCCAGCTTGATAGTACGCGCATACGCGTACATGGCAGACAATACGAAATCTTGGCTTGTACCTGCAGCGCCGTGCATCTGAATGGCTTGGTCGATAACATTACAGGCCATAGTAGGTGCAACTATCTTGATAGCAGCGATAAGGTCGCGCGATACTTTGTTGCCATAGCGATCCATCTTATCTGCCGCTTTTAAAGTAAGCAGGCGCGCCTGTTCAATATCACAGTGCATCTGCGCAATGCTTTCTCTTACCGATTGCTGTTTTGACAACGGTTTGCCAAACGCAACTCGGCTTTCAACTCGTTCACAGGCCATATCGAGCGCGCGCTGTGCACAGCCAATAAGGCGCATACAATGGTGAATACGGCCCGGGCCTAAGCGCCCTTGTGCAATTTCAAAACCTCGCCCTTCACCAAGCAGTAAGTTTTCTGCCGGTACACGTACATCTTCAAACAAGACTTCAGCATGACCAATAGGCTCGTCGTAATAGCCCATTGCAGCCATGGGGCGAACAATAGTTACACCTTTGGTGTCCATAGGAACTAAGATTTGAGACTGCTGCTGGTGACGAGGCGCATCGAAATCAGTTTTGCCCATTACCACCATAATCTTACAGTTTTCATTCATAGCACCGCTGGTGTACCACTTACGGCCGTTTATAACGTATTCATCGCCATCGCGCTTAATGGAAGTTTCGATGTTTGTCGCGTCACTCGATGCCACTGCAGGCTCTGTCATAGCAAAGGCTGAGCGTATTTCCCCGTTTAAGAGAGGCTCTAACCACTGTTTTTTCTGACTTTCGTTCCCGTATTTCGCCAGCACTTCCATATTGCCAGTATCTGGCGCACTACAGTTAAAGATTTCAGAGCTAAACAAAACTCTGCCCATTTCTTCACAAAGTGGTGCATACTCTGCGTTAGTCAAGCCCGCGCCATATGGCTTATATTCTTCAGGTAAAAATAGATTCCAAAGGCCCGCTTCTTTTGCACGCTTTTTCAATGTATGCATCATTTCAGGCGTTTTCCAACGACCTTCGCCATTGTTGGCAGAGCCATTTTCTACGGCGTGAATGTATTCCTTTTCAATTGGATACACTTCTTCTTTCATAAACGCTTTTAGTTTTTCTAAAAGTGCTTGGGTCTTTTCATTATATTCAAAGTCCATAACTGCCCCATTTAGCTGTAGGTAATGGCGTGTAACCTGTCAATCACATCCAGGTGAGGTACGCTGTTGAAGTTATTAAGGTGAACGCCTCGCGCATTGGCAAAGCATTGAGAAAAACTGGCATTTCGGATCTGCAAATTCATATTCACAACGGTGGCCGCATCGTAGCCAAGAATGTGTTTAAGCATCATGGCAATTGCGCCGCCCGAGCTCACAACAAGTACGCGCTTCGCATCTATACTTTGAAGATGCGTGAGCATACTGTGAACTCTGTCTTCGAACTGACCCCATGTTTCATCAAGGAGTTCATGCGCCAATTCGTCTTGCGACCAGGCAAGCATTGCTTTTTTTAGCAATCGGTAATATTCAGAAGGCGAAGCACCTTTAGGCACTTTTGCTTCTGGGTAGCGTGTTAAATAGGCGGTAGCCACTGCCTGAAAATTGAATTCATTCAGTGCGCTATTCACTGTAACTTCAGGTAGCGTATAGTCTTCAGTAGCAATACCCGAGGCAATACCTTCTTTGGTTTCGTGATGCCTAACCATGTCGCCAGAGAAAACTGCATCAAATTCAACATTGCGATGCTTGAAATAGTCACCAAGCCAAATGGCCTGTTGCCCACCCAGTTCACTAAGTTTGTCATAGTTCGCTTTGCCAAAAGACGCTTGACCATGTCGCACTAAATAGATGTCTGTCATACCGCTGCCTGATGTTATTAATATGTTAACTTTCAACCAACATACTAAGGAAAACAGCGATATAAGTTTAATTGATATTTTGAATGAGTATGCATCATGTGAAACTATTCACTACCAAATGCCTGTTCACTTTTTGCTCGTTGCGAACAAAATTTGACATGATAGCTTCAAGTGCGTGCAATATATGTTTATTAGATTGTATAGTGAAAAAGCACTACACGACGTCATAGGGAAGTTGGCGTATTTAAAATGTAAAGGACTGTACGTATTTGGACGCGACCTTGTCGTGATTAATTTTGTTTAAAGCCCCCGCTTTTGAAAAATAAAAAGAACCAAAATGAAGTCACTTACACACGCTTTGTCTTGTATTAGCTTAAGCATATCTACACCACAAAACGCCATTACGCGTTGCCTATGTAGTTCGCCGTTTATTGCCTCTATTGTTTCGTCGACACTTGCTTTGGCTCCCCACGCTCACGCCGATGAGAATGCTCTATCTACTCCGCATAACAAAAAGGCGCTGGAACACATTGTTGTACAGGCGCAAAAGACCAGTCAAAACTTGCAAGATGTGCCCGTTGCGGTCACTGCGCTTTCAGGTCAAGACCTAGTTGAAACAATTAGCCGAGATGTGTTTGACCTGCAAAACTACGTACCTGCTTTTGGCGCTTTTCAAAATCAAAGCGTAACAAATTCAGGGTTTTCGATACGCGGCATTGGCACGTCTTCACAAAACTTCGGCTTCGAATCTTCGGTGGGTTTATACGTAGATGGTGTCTACCGTGCACGACAAAACGCGTTAATTAACGACTTAGTCGATATTGAATCTATTGAAGTGTTGCGTGGGCCACAGGGCACACTATTCGGAAAGAATACTGCCGCTGGCGCAATGACGTTAACTACGGTCGCACCTTCACACGACGAGCGCGACGGCTTTGCCGAAGCCATCATCGGCAATGATAACTTGGTTCGTTTAAGCGCTGGCTCGTCGTTTTCGCTTATCGACGATGTACTCGCCATGCGAGTATCTGGCTTTAGTTCTCATAGCGACGGCTTCATTACCGATGAGCGCAGCGGGCAAACCCTGAATAACCGTAACCGTTCTGCGATAAAAGCACAGCTGCTTTACACTCCAACAGCTGACATTAGCGTACGACTTATCGCTGATTACGGCGAGCTAGATGAACGATGCTGCGGCGCACTTACTTTTCAAAACAACATTCAGGCTAATGACATAGCGGGTAAATTTGGCACTGATGCGCTGCTGCTACAACCGCCATTCAATGCGACTATTTACGGGCGCGATAACTTTTACGACTATAGAACCTCGCTGTCGCAAACTCCCCTTTCAAAAATGAAAGACAAAGGACTATCAGTTCAAGTAGATGTGGCTTTAAACAAAGCATGGGATTTAGTGAGCATAAGCGCGTACCGCGCGTTTGACAGCTTAGATACGGTAGATACTGACTTTTCTGATGCGGACATTCTTACTGCCACTAACGACGCCAAGCAGCAATCGTTTTCTCAAGAAATTAGATTACATTACACCAGTGAAGATGTGCGCGGTTTAATAGGTGTTTACTATTACAGCCAAAACTTAGATCTAACCTTTGATACTACCACGAAAGATGATTTTAGTGCGTTCTTTAATGCCGCCGCGCCCGAACTGCTGCCTTTGGCTAACGCCATCAACGAGCTATCTGCAGTTACACCAGGCTTTATTGCGCCTGCTGCAGCACCAGCGCCGTCCGGTACTGCTTTCGCGCACAGCGCTAATCAAGAGCAAGACAGTATTGCTTTATTCTCTCAGCTGGATTGGCTGTTAAACCGTGATTTCACGTTAACAACGGGCTTACGCTATACCCGCGAAGAAAAGTCGATTGTCGGAGCCTACGATGAGCAAGGGCCTGGTATTGAAGGACTGACTCAAGACCCAGCGCAATGGCCTAATGTAGGTCGTGCTGTAGTTGGGTTACAAAACATCGCTGCTGCGTTAGCGTTGGGACAAGCTCCTACAGCACAGTCCCTTAACGCTATAGCACCATTTCAACAAGCGGGCTGGGGATATTTTTTCTTGGGATCTGCAGCGGTTACGCCGCGCCCTGACTTAAACGAAGAGCTTGATGATTCACAGTTAACCGGCACGGTAAAACTGGCTTATCACCCTAATGACAACACGCTAACGTACGCCAGTTTTGCGACTGGTTACAAAGCTGGCGGTACGAATACCGACAGAATTTTACCTTCGCTTAGCCCGCTTTTTGATGCTGAAAAATCGCGAAGTGCTGAAATAGGTATAAAACACGATTTTGAAGAATACGGCGTGCGCGTAAATGCTGCGGCGCACTATACACAAATTAGCGACTTTCAGGCGACGACCTTTACCGGAACGGGGTTCAACCTGCAAAATGCGGGCGATATCATAGTCAAAGGTGTAGAACTTGAAGCAACTTGGCTAATGACTGAAAATACCGAATTACACGCTGTTGCATCGCGCACATTGGCGAACTTTGATGAGTTTAAACGCGGTACGTGTTGGGTAGCGTACACGTGGCACACGGGCATTGACGACCCGGGCCGTGTGGCGCCTAACGACCCGTTCTGTTCAAGAGACGGTGACCGCGTAGGCTTCGAGCCTCAGAACTCACTGTCTCTTATGCTGAATCACTATTTCGAAGTTGGGAATTATCCTGCCTCCGCCAGTATTGACTACCAATACACGGGCGACGTATTTCTTGATGATGCGAACGATCCGTACAAACACGCTGACGACTTTTCGTTATTTAACGTTCGCGTCAGTTTCACTATCCCACAATGGGATAGCGAAATTATTGCGTGGTCGCGCAACGTTTTCGACGAAGAGTACGTTGCGCGAAGTGGCTTTGATGTACCCGTACAAACCGGAAAGATCATGGCCTACCCAGGCGCGCCTAGAAGCTTTGGCGTTACCTTCAGAAAGTCTTTCTAACGCTTTAAATGCGTAGGTTTGGTATGAAACACCGCATGGCACTGAGCAATAACAGACAGCGCTATATGCTCTGGTAGCTCACCACCAATGTCGAAACCAGCGGGGCTTGCAAAATACTGAGTAAAGTTGGTATCGCCAAGCCCGGCTAAATCCATAATTTCCTGCTTACGGTGCAGTGGCCCGAGCATTGCCGTATAGGTTAACGATTGCTTGCTTAGCACTTGCAGCGCCTTTGCATCAATTTCACGGTGATGGGACATAAGCACTGCTGCTTGAACGTTATGTTCGCCCATGTGAAGACGTAAGCCTTCAGTAGACGGGTCTTCAATCAAGTAATTTACCTCGGGAAAATGTTCAAGTCTTGCTTGTGCAGGCCTTGGATCCCAAAGACTTACTAAATAGCCCTGCAAACTAGCAAGCTTAGTCATAAAGGTAGCGTCGTACCCACCTCCAACAACAAGTAGGTGGATAGGCGGCAGCATCAAAACCGACAACATGCGCTTGCCATCAATGGTGTCTAGCACAGCTTTTCTAGGTTTAGCAGAATGGTCTTCCAATTCCGTGCAATCACCTAAAGTACCGTCTACCGCGCAGCGCCACTCACACGCTTTTCCGTTTGATAAGCTTTTGCTAACCACATCCAACGATAAATACTGGTTACTCTCGTTAACTGGTACGAGTGCTAAGTGCACCACACCGCCGCATCCAACACCAAGTTTAAACGCGATGTCTTCTTCATCTTCATCGTCGTAAACCGCGGTACGACTAACGCCGTCGGCCATTACTCGCTGGGCTTTTTTAACGATGTCACTTTCTAAGCAGCCGCCGCTTAATATACCTAGCTGATGCCCTGCATCACTAAACAACATCATGGCGCCTGCTTTGCGGTAGCATGAGCCTTCGGTTTTAAAAATAAAACCTAACACCCACTTATGCTTGTTTTTAAGTGGAAGCCACTGGGCCAACAAATGGTTAACGTGATTACTCATAACTACCTCTACACCCGTTTAACCTGCTTATTGCTGTGATGCCGCTTGGGAAATAAATGCAGCCAATGTTGCTGGCTCTTGTGCCCCGGCTACGCCCTGATTACCGATCACAAAAGTAGGTACACTTTGGATACCGCGCTGCATCCAAATAGTCTCTTCCTCACGCACTGCTTGCGCGAATTTTTCACTTTTAAGCGCTTGTTCAGCTTCAGACTTATCAAGGCCAACCGTTTGTGCCAACGCTACTAGAACACCTAGATCATTAATGTTTTTACCGTCTGTGAAGTAGGCATTAAATAAGGCCAGCTTCATTTCTTCTTCAAGATCGTTTTGTGCTGCAAAGTGAATAAGTTGGTGAGCTTTAAACGTGTTCTGCATGCGAGAGTCGTCAGTGAAATTAAATACAAAACCCAACTCTTCACCCGCTTGTACAAGTCGCGCTCTGTTCTGCGCGCTTTGCTGTTCACTAATGCCGTACTTTTCCATTATGTGCTCGCGAAGGTTTTGCCCTTCTTCTGGCATATTGGGGTTTAGCTCGAACGGGTGAAACTTAATATCCACTTCAATGTTATCAAGGGTTTTAATGGCTTCTTGCAAACGCTGGTACCCAACAATACACCATGGACATACTACGTCAGATACCATATTAACCGTTACTCTCTGCATAGCCCTCGCACTTTGTACACCTTGCTCATTTGCAGCCATGATAGGCCTCGCTTTATTGAATTTATGAAGATATAAGGGTTTAGATAAGGTTACAAAAAGAAACTTCAACCCCAAACTGCGATTATTTCGTCGCAGCTACATCAGTTTCTGCTGTGACTTTTTTTGTCGTGCCCATTGTGGTGCTGTAAAGCGTGGAAAGTTTTTCAAGGGCTGAGTGTGCCCATATTTCATAGCCTTTCGTGGAGGGATGAAAGCCATCTTCTGCCATCAAACCACTTTGCTGAATATCCGTCATAGTTTCGCTCACATTAAGTGCACTAACATATAATATGTCTGCGTTAGGCCGGGCTGTTACGCTATCAGTCAAAGCTTGGTTTAGTAGCCACGCGCGGTAACCTAATAGTGCACGCAAAGGTTGCGGAAGCGCTGGAAAGCAATGAATTGGCGGTAGCGCAGTAAACAATATTGTTTCGCACCCAAATTTATCTGACAGTAGCGTACTAATAGCATCGATGTTTTGTCGCCACCGTTTCAACGGTACAAACTTGGTCACGTCGTTAACACCAATAGAGACAAGCACCGACGAAAAGTGCTCGGCTGGCATTTCATGAAGAAGATTGAGCACATCTTCACTTTTAAAACCTGTTTTAGCATTCAACGTCACTCGCGTTGGCCCATGCTTAACAAGGTTTGAGTACAGCAGACCTGTGAGTGCGCCCATTTGCGTCGTTGCACCAACACCAGCGGCAGCAGAATCGCCTATAACCAAAACGTTATTAGTTAGTAGCAATTTATTATCGGCAGAGGTTAATACTCGCTCGCCATCGGGCTCTGGCAGTACAGCGGTCTTCTTCCTCACCCAAAATGCTTGAAGCAAAATGACTGGAAGAAGTAAAACAATAATCAGGTTTAATACCAAAACCTTGAAGTAGATCAAATCAGCCTCCTAAGCAATCCATTAAGCTTTAACCATCGAATTGAATTCGCGCCTAGATATCTACATATAAGTGCAGAGCCAATATGACTTTAATTGCCGTACAACGACGCCCCGTATCACCCATTACCAAATATGCGTTGAATGCTCCTCGCTATACATCTTACCCTACTGCACTTAAATTTGAACCGCTACAAGATGACATACTTCCACAAGCACTTGCAGTGTCAAAAGCGCCGGCAGTAAGTCTCTACGTGCACATTCCATTTTGTAAAACGCTGTGCTACTACTGTGGCTGTAATAAAATGGTGACGCGTCACAATGAAAAAGCGGACGAATATTTAGATTACATAGAAAAAGAAATCCTGTCTAAGCGTTATTTAACTGACGGCAGGCGTGCAGTTTCTCTGCACTTGGGTGGCGGTTCACCCAGTTTTTTGAGCGAGACTCAGCATACTTATTTAATGTACCTGCTTAAGAAACACTTCACCTTTGAAGCAGGTGCTGAACTGTCAATTGAGTTAGATCCCAGAAATATCGATAAACGCTATCTTCAAAACTTAAAACGTCTTGGCTACACACGCATTAGCTTTGGTTTACAAGATACTGATTACAATGTTCAAAAAACCATAAATCGCGTACAAAGCACGTCTCACATTGCCGATTTAGTATTCGAGGCTCGGTCGCTGTGTTTCGACTCAGTCAACTTAGATCTAATTTATGGTTTACCGAACCAGTCAATTGAAACGTTCTCATCAACCATCGCCGCAACAAAAGCCATGATGCCAGATCGTATTTCGCTTTTTAGCTATGCACATCTTCCCGAGAGGTTTGCAGCGCAGCGTAAATTTGCTGAAGAAACACTGCCAAATAGTGAAGAAAAAGCGGCGCTTTACAAGCTTGCCGTTAACAAATTTACAAACATAGGTTATGAAATGATTGGTCTTGATCATTTTGCCTTAAGCAAAGATTCACTGGCTATTGCGAAAAATAAAGGAGAGCTTCATCGCAACTTTCAAGGCTATACTTTACGTGGAGACACCGACCTTATAGGGTTCGGCGTATCAGCCATTAGCACGGTAGGTAATGCCTTTGCACAAAATGCTAAGGAGCTAAAAGAATATTACCATCGCTTAGACAACCACCTGCCCAATGCGAAAGTCGGACTGTCATTAAGTGTCGACGACCTTATTCGCAGAGACGTGATTTCTAGCTTAATGTGCAATTTAGCGGTAGACAAGCAAGTAATTGCCGACAAGCACCACATCATTTTTGATGAATACTTTGCTTCAGCCTTAAACAACCTTGAAGAACTTAAAGAAGACGGACTTATCGAAACGACATCTCGTTATATTCGAGTGCCAGAGTCTGCTCGTATTTACATTCGGGCTATTTGTGCGCGTTTCGACGCTTATTTGAACGCAAGTGAAATACTCAGTAGCTACTCCAAAGCCATTTAAACCTAGGGCAATTTAAACCGCGCAATCACTTGCATTCCTACGTCAAGCTCAAGACGCGATAGAGAGATACAGCTAATGCTGGCATAAAGGGTTTGGTTACTGCTTAGTACATCAAGTTTTAACAACACTTTCGCGCTGTTTACGGTCGATAGCTTTTTAGGGATTAGCTTTGTATCTGCGAGTTTCGTGTCGGCGTAATTTTCAGGCTCGTTCAGGGGACTGAGTGGATTCGCCACGGGTTCGATGCTAGATATAACACATGGCAGCGCATTTAAAATACTGATTGTGCTGGCATTGCCAAAGTCAGCAATATTGGTATCGATACTTACATCACAGGCGTTAACTGCAAAACGAACAAAAACTTGCTCACCGCTTTGCTGAGGCAAATAGGACACTGATTCTGCAGTGACGAATATCTCGTGCCCCGCTACCTCAACGCGCTCAATGCCGTTTTCCGACTGGCACTGCTCATTGCCTTGTAAGGTTAGAACATTTTGATCTTGTTGCATTTGGCTACCGTGTTTGTAGCTGACAACGGCGTTTTGTGACTGGTTGCCGTCGTGTGCTTCGCTTTGCCCAGTAACTTTAAATCCCTCAAGTACGCTAGACGGTGTCGCAAATCCCTCTTTTGCGAATACTTGAGTCAATACATCGCGCGTTTTTCCACAAAGCTCGGTGCGACCTTGGTCAATAAAAACCAACTCATCGCTGAACAAGGCAAGGTCATCTAAATCGTGAGAAATCACAAGGCATATGAGCTTCCCCGACACACACAAATTGTTCAAAAACTGGTAAATTTTGCGACGGGTAAAGATATCAATCGCGCTTAGCGATTCATCTAGCAATAACACATCTGGTCCATTGACCAACGCCCGTGCAATCGCGACCCGCTGCGCTTCTCCGCCAGAAAGCGCTTGAACTGGCTTATCAATTAAATGTTCGCAATAACAGCCGCGCAAACACACATCGATAGACATTGCATTAGGGCTTGCGTGACGCTGCGCAAGGGCTAAATTACCGCGCACATCGGTATGGGGAAATAGCATGGGCTGCTGAAAAACGATGCCGACCTTTTGAGAGGTCCACGGCATTTGCACTTTTGCGCTTTTTTCTACGCCAGCTAGGGCGCGAAACAAGCTGCTTTTTCCCGCACCTGATGGACCGGTAACCCCAATGAATCGGCTTTGCGGCTGCAATGAGATTTGTGCGTTAATGCGATTTGGTAGTAGCGCAGATATTTGCATGTTAACGCGCCTCATCACTACGGGTGACACCGTTAAAACGATAGAGCGCCGCGAGCATTACGAATGAAAAAATCAAAAGGGCCAACGCAAGGTTGTGTGCACTGTTATATTCCAACGCTTCTACCTGTTCATATAGCGCGATAGACAGCACCTGAGTTTCTCCAGGAATATTGCCACCTATCATTAGTACTACGCCAAACTCGCCTATGGTATGTGCAAAGCTTAAGCCTAATGCCACCACGATGGGCGCTTTGCTTAAAGGAAGCACTATTTTTATAAACGCTTCAAAAGCCGAAAACCCCAGCGTTTTTGCTACATCTAAATAACGGTTATCCAATTGTGAAAAGCCGCTGTACAAAGGCTGCAGAGCAAATGGTAGGGAGTAGATGACAGACCCCAACACCAAACCTTCAAAGCTAAATGCTAAATTACTCCCGGTTAGGCTTTGCCATCCCTGCCCCAGCGCACTTTGCGGTGAAAAAGCAATAAGTAGATAAAACCCCAGCACAGTTGGCGGTAACACCAAAGGCAACGCGAGTATCGACATAACCAGAGGCTTAGCTTTGCTCTGCCATTTCGCTAAAAACCACGCTAGCGGCAATGCGATTAACAACAGCAAACCACTGGTTATAAAGGCCAGCTTAAAGGTAAGTAATATGGCTTCAAGTGTCGATGCCCCGAAGAATTCTGTGAGCATACTTAGTTACCGACGCCCGATGCAATGGTAGGTTCGTAGCCCCATTCAATTAAGCTTTGCTGCACCCCTTGCGACATTAGATACTGTACGAACAGGCTGGGTGATGACACTCCATTAGCGCCGCTCAAACGAAACGCTCTGGTTGTCTCATTGTCGCCTTTGTGAACAGGCTCATCAACTGGCGCTGTCACATTTTTAATTGGAAGTGGCTCGAACAGATTCGGTGATAGTGTAGCTACCGTTTTACTGTTAACCACCAACGACTGAATGATGGGTTGATACAAGGTTTCAGGTACGGGGACGATAACCGTAACAGCATCGGCGCTTTTGGTATTCACAACACTGTTAAAATGAGAAGGCAAATTAGAGGATAAGTCTGCGGGTAAATCTAAGGCCAATGAGTACGCAACGAACGCCCCTTTCACGCTGCCGGTGGTATAAAACTGCAAGGTTTGTAGCACGTTTTTACCCATCACTCTGTGAGGTAAAAACTGTTGCCATAAGGATAAGTTTTGCAACGTCTGTTGCGCAGCATCACCATAGGGGGCCAGTTTAGGATTTGCGATAGCTACCTTGTTTTGTGGATTTTCCATTAATTGAACAAGCTGCTTCGACAAGCAATCGGTAAGCTGAACGTTTATTTGTGCAGTTGTGTCTCCAGTAGATGAGCGCGCGATTTGCTCGCAATTCCTTTTACCGGATGTTTCATGTGATGCCTCACTTGATAATTCGCCAGCATAGACAAACGCAAGCTTGCCTTTAGCGTAATCCACCAGATTGCCGTGGTGAACTACGTTGTTATCAACCAACGCTTGCGGCCGAGCGCGATCAGCAGATAGAAAAACGTCAAAGCTAGCACCATGTTGAATTTGCGCATACAAAGTACCGCTAGAAGATACCGTTACCGCGACTTCTATGCCGGTTAGCTCAGTAAACTGCTCGGCAATACTCTTTAGCGGTTTTGCAAAGTTTGCCGCAACGGCTACATTAATTTTTTCGTCGCGCTTAAAATTTACTGACTGGTTTTGTTTATCGGCACTAATAACGCTCCCTTCATTTACAGTATTATTCGCCGCTTCAAAACTGCTTGCCTGTGCCACAGAACTTGAAAAAGCTGTAACGCCTAGGGCTACACTTGCACATGTACTTACACTTGCCAACACAAGCATAGCCAGATTAACAAAGCTTGAAAGTCGCATTGCCAAAGAAAAAACCATTACTTTTTGCGCATCCATTGAAGTGCCGCTTTATCGTCAGATGCTTTCGCCGCAACCCATTCAGATTTATCGCCCTTAAATTCTTTTTTCCAAAGCGGTACCGACTGCTTAAGCATATCCATTAAGTAGCAGGCAGCGTCAAACGCCGCTTGACGATGGGGAGCGGCGGCACCTACCCATACAATTTGCTCGTTGTTGTGTATGCGCCCTACTCTGTGCAGTGCGCCAGCACTGTTAAGTGAAAAGCGTTCGCTCGCTTGTTCAACCAGAAGCATTAACGCTTTTTCAGTCATGCCCGGGTAATGCTCTAATTCGATGCCGTCTATGTCGCCAGCGTTATTAAAATCTCGCACTAGCCCAGTAAAAGTAACAATCGCGCCGGTGTTGCCGCAGGCCTTCTCATCTGCCGACTGTTTTAGCCTAGCGTAAAGCTCTCCTTGGTCGAAATCTTCAACTTGAACTAGCGCGAACATAGCTAGCCCCCTGTCACAGGTGGAAATAGCGCCAGCTCATCACCGTCGCTGAGTACTGTTTGCAGGTCGCAAAGCTCTTGATTACAGGCAGTAAGCACACTACCCTCTAGTGCTAATGCCCACTTGTCACTACGCGTTTTAAGCTGCGATATCACGGTCTCGACAGTGCTGTTCTCGCTTAAATGAAGCGCGATATTGTCCTCTCCCGTAATCTCTCGGGTTTGTGCGAATGTTTTTACCGTTACCTGCATGCTTTGCCTGTTATCTACTTTGTTAAGGTCGCTTTGTGCGCGCTAATTAATCTTTCCAAGCCTCTGAAATGGGTTGAGCGTAAAGTACGTTGGTTTTTGAGCACGTGTACACTTTATGCACGTCATTTTTTAGCTCACTGGCCTTTGTGAAAACTAGGTTTCGGACTGCCAATGGCCTGTCTTACCGCCTTTTTTCTCCAGTACCCGTACCCCTTCCATATGCATGCCAGGGTCGATGGCTTTGCACATATCAAACAAGGTTAACAGCGCCACATTTACACCCGTGAGCGCTTCCATTTCAACGCCGGTTTTACCGCTTAGCTTGCAATAGCAGGTGGCTTTAATTCGGTTTTGGTCGGCCTGAATGTCGAAGTTTATATCCACCTTTGACAGTACCAATGGGTGACAAAGAGGAATAAGATCGGCGCAGCGTTTCGCCCCTTGAATACCCGCTACACGGGCAACTGCAAATACATCACCTTTTGCAATTTTTGATTCAGAGATTTGGCGAATAACGTCTTCGCTTACGTATAAAAAACCTTCTGCTGTGGCTTCTCGCTTGGTAACGTCTTTGTCGCTAACGTCGACCATATTGGCTTCGCCGCCAGCGTTTAAATGGCTAAAGGTGCTCATGCTTGCACCAAGTGTTTCACAAAGTTACACGGTCTAAAGTCGGCATCAAGTTGGCTAGAAATAATCTTTTCCCACGCTGTGCGACACGCCCCTGTAGACCCTGGTAAGCAGAAAATAACCGTATTATTAGCAAAGCCCGCAACCGCGCGAGACTGAATGGTTGATGTACCAATCTCTTCATAGCTAATTTGACGGAATAGCTCGCCAAAGCCGTCGACTTCTTTGTCGAACAATACACTGATGGCCTCTGGCGTTGAGTCACGGTGGGTGAAACCTGTACCACCGGTAATTAATACGGCGTGAATGTTTTTATCGGCAATCCATTTCGACACCACGGCGCGCTGCTGATAAATATCGTCTTTCACCAAATCGCGATCGTAAAGGTTATGGCCAACCGAGGTAAGCGCCTCTTTCAAGTAGTCTCCCGACTTGTCGTTTTCGAGGGTGCGCGTATCTGAAATAGTGAGTACGGCAATATTAAGGGGTTGGCTGACAACTGACATATGAAATCCTAATTTGATATGCGACATTTTGGAGGTTTTTGATAAAGTACCAGCCAAAATACTATTTGGTAATCACTTTATAAGGGTGCATGCCATGAATTCAACAACTAAGTTGGCATAAACTATGTCTAAAAGCCTAACTCATCAGCAGGCTATGCGTTATAACCGCCACATTGTGCTTCCCAAAGTGGACCTAGACGGTCAAGAAGCGCTGCTAAACGCCAATATTTGTATCATCGGTATTGGCGGGCTTGGCACCGCGGCCGCCACTAACCTTTGCGCCAGTGGCGTGGGCTCTCTTACACTCATCGACCACGACACAGTCGAGGCCACTAACCTGCCAAGGCAAACCTTGTTTTGCGAACAAGATGTAGGCACAAGTAAAGTAGAGGCGGCTAAAGCGCGGCTTACTGCAATAAACAGCGACTGCGACATTACCGTAATGGCAGAACCGTTTTCGGCGCCCGACATTAGTCAGGTGTCACCAGAATTAAAGCAGGCCATAGAGCGTGCTGACGTTGTGCTTGATTGCACCGACAATACAAACTCGCGAGATTTAATAAACCTATTGTGTTTTAAACTAAATACTCCGCTAGTATCAGGTGCAGCCATTCGCTTTGAAGGCCAGCTTTTCGTAGCTATACCCGGTGAGAGCCGTTGCTATGCATGCTTGCGAACACTATTTGAATCGCCTGATTTAAGCTGTGTTGAGGCAGGTATATTCTCGCCAGTAGTAAATGTTGTTGGTACTTACCAAGCAATGCTTGCCATGCAAGTACTGATGGATTTCGATAATATTCCTAAAAACACGTTAATGACGTTTGATGCTCTGTCGCACGAGTGGCGAAACTGGAAGCTACCTAAAGGCGTGGACTGCGAGCTATGTGCTTGCTAACTATACGCGCTTTTGCAGCATAAATGATAAAAGCTGTGTTTAAAAGCAGCATATTTAAACAAAGAATAAGACAGAAAATAGGTTGATTTAAATGACAACCCAAGTAGTAAAAAAACACATGGTTGTGGCGCAAAACGCGTCTGGACGTAACATGAACGTGCCAATTTATCGAATGAAGGGCGCGCGCCCTGGCCCCACCGTGTATATTCAAAGTTCTATTCACGGCGCTGAAGTGCAAGGCAACGTGGTTATTTACCATCTCATTCAGCGTCTAAAAGACATGGATATTTGCGGCGAAATTATCCTAGTGCCCAACTGTAATCCCATTGGTACTAACATTAAAGCCGGTGAGTACACACTAGGCCGGTTCGATCCTGTGAACGGCACAAACTGGAACCGTGGCTACTTCTTCGATAAAGATGCAGTTGAACATTTCGCTAAAACAGTCACCCGCGAAGAGTCTATTGAAGGCATAAAACAACGTTTTCGTGCTCACTTGTGTAACGCTATCGACAAGAAACTGGCTGAACCATGGGGCCTAGGACTAGCGCAGCAGTTGAACCTAAAACTACAGCAAATGGCAGTAAATGCCGATTTCGTATTAGATCTTCACAACGGCCCGGTGTCTACCCGTCACGTTTATATTCCCGAATACGCCAAAGACAGCGCCAAGCTATTCAACATTCCTCACTGTATTTTTATTCCAAACGTATTTGCGGGGGCGTTAGACGAAGCGACGTTCTGCCCATGGTGGACACTGCAAGAAAGCATAAAAACTAATTTAGCGCGTGAAGTAAGCTTTAACGTTGAAGCGTTTACGCTTGAAATGGGTAGTCAAGAAGTTATCGACTTTAACGAAGGTAATATAGACGCCACCAGCATTCTTAGCTACCTAAACGCTAAAGGTGTATTACACGAGTGTGACATTAAACCGAAAGCAATGCAGCGTTTAGGCGTGTATTTGAAAGACTATAAAACCCTGTTTACTAACTGGGGCGGCATGGTGGAGTACATGGCGAAACCAGGACAAACGGTGAAAAAAGGCGAACCACTGGCGCAAATTTTAAATATTGACGATCTGGATACCGACAACGGCAGCAGAACGCTAGAAGCGCCTTGCGATTTAATTCCTATTCTGCACTTCCCTTCGGCTTCGGTGTTAAGTGGTACACAGTTGTACAAGGTGTTTACGAATTATAAGGAGTTGTAGGTTTTTGTACGCAAGTTGATGGAGTAAAACTCTATTACAACATGGTTGGTTAGGGTACGTAGAAACGTCTCACGCAAGTCACTGGTTTACTCTTTGAATTACTTCCTGCCGTTCAATTTATTGTATTGAACGGCAGAAGAGTACCTTAAGCGGCCCATCGCTCAAAGCAGCTGCGCGGTATGCGTCGGCTGGCTTTTTTTGTTAGCCGAGCATTAATAGGGCGGTATAGAGTATGTACCCACAGCATGTGCTACTAAATCACTCACCCCCTCAGAGTACAGAGAAACCTCCCCAACCACGAGAGTACGGCCGACTTTTATCAGAGAACATTCCGCAATGATTCGCTCATTTGACGATGGCTTACGTAAGAAGTTGATGTTAAGGCTAGTTGTTACTGCCAATGGCACGATGCCAATTTTACCAAGTATCGCCACATAAAGTGCCACATCAGCCACACTCATTAAAACAGGCCCCGAAACCGTTCCGCCAGGACGTAATTCATCCTGACCTACATGATGAGATACAGTCGCTCCACCGTTGCTCACTGCTTCCACAACGCATTTGCTTTGTGGAAACTCCGATTTCATGAAAGCGATAACTTCTTCTTTTGTAGCTGTCATTGAGACTCCTTAAGTATTTATTCACGTTTATAGGCACCTGGTGAAGCGTTGCTCCAAGACTTCTATACCCCATTGTAAGCCTAGTTTCTCTTCCACCAATGCAAAGCCCTGACTTTCGTAAAGAAGCTAGAATTTTATCGTCCCGTTTGATCGTCCAAATCTCATTGCTTGGGTTATCTAGCCTTCCAATAAATTCCGCCATGCTACTCGCCACTGAACATGCAAATCCCGACAAAATCAGCCACTGACTGAGTTGAGAGACTAGCGTAAGCTACGAACTGTTAATCAAGTTCGACCACTATTTTACCAATCTGCTGATTTGACTCCAGATAGTGATGCGCTGCTACTATCTCTTCAAATTTAAAGCTTCGATCAATGACAGGCTTGAGTGTTCCCTCGGATAAACCCGAGTGGATAAATTGCTTTGCTCTGCGAAAACGCTCGATATCTTTTATAACTTCAGTAAACACATACCCCCTAACTGTCAGACTTTTACGAAGTGCTATTTTTAAGGGAAAAGGAGTCATTTCGGGGCTTAATGCTCCGTGTACTATTATTGTTCCTTCAGAGCTCATTGCTTCAGCAATTTCAGCTATCTGCGGCCCACCGACAGCATCAAATGCGATTTTTAAATTGTTTGCTCCCAAGATACTTCTCAAGCTATCCAGTAGCGGTTCTTCTTGGGTTGCAATCACATGGGCCGCGCCAGCGTTGAGCACAGCAGCCTTTTTAGCTCGTGTTTGAGTTGTAGCGATAGGGACACCCCCTAGAGCATTCACAATTTGAATCGCAGCCAATCCAACACTGCTCGATGCGGCGGTTATCAGTACTGCATCGCCTTTTTGCACGTTAGCAATTTCGACCAAAGCGCCATAAACTGTCAGGTACTGCATCCAAGCTGCTGCGCCTTCAGCAAAGGTTAACCCTGCTGGTTTGAGTGCCACATATTCACTTGGAACGACAATCTCTTCTGCGTAGCAGCCATTCTGAGAAAGCCCCATCTGAGGGACAATACAAACCTCGTCCCCAAGGCGTAAATGATTTACCTCTTCCCCGACTTCAATAACTATCCCGGATGCTTCATAGCCGATTCGTGAAGGGAAGTCAGCCTTTTCTATATAGCTGCCTCGCCTAAACATGGCATCAGCACGATTGAGCCCAACAACTTTGACCGCAATACGTACATTAGTGGCCTGCAAACTTGGACTCGCCAGCGAGTCAATAGTTAATACCTCGGGGCCACCTAATTCATGGAAACGAACAGTTCGAATTAGTTTTCTTGGGCTCATATGCATCCTCAACAATGACTTTTTAAGCAATTACATCAATAACTACTTTACCCATGGATCCCAACTCTACGGCATTATGTGCATCCATTGCCGTGTCTAGGGAAAAGCGTAACGGATCGAGTAGTGGCTTAATTTGTCCAGCTTCAACAAGAGCCGTAATTTGCCGCAGAATGTCACCATGATGTTGGCGCCCCTCTCCGCTGAGCTGTGGATGTAACACAAAAATCGCTGACAATGTTGCAGAGCGTAATGACGACGGTGCCAGGTTATGTGAGCTGAATGCAGCACAGCTTAAAATATGTCCATAATGTGCAATGATATCTAATGAGGCATCGAGTACAGAGCCACCGACAGTGTCGTAAATGATATCGAATCCTTTGCCTTGGGTGTATGCGTCCACGTAGTCAGCAGGGCTTACAGTGTGATAATCAATCGGCGTGGCACCAAGCGCCTTGAGCAGTTGTTGTTTTCCAGTCGATGCAGTGGCATAAACGTCGGCACCTAAGGCCTTAGCAATTTGCACAGCTATATGCCCAACTCCGCCAGCTCCACCTTGGATAAGGACTTTCTGGCCCGCTTTAACATTCGCCTTGTCAACCAAACCTTCCCAAGCGGTAAGTGCAACCAGAGGTATAGCCGCAGCTTCACGCATGGACAAATTTTTCGGTTTGAGAGCAAGTAACTCAGCATCTACGTTGGCATATTCAGCCAATGACCCTTGCAATCCTCGCACTCCGCCAGTCAGACCATAAACTGCATCGCCTACTGCAAAGTCGGTGACGCCGTCGCCGATAGCAACAATTTCTCCAGCTAAATCGGTGCCAAGTACTGCGGGTAATTCCGGCATGGCATAAGGGGCGACACCTTGGCGGATCTTGTAATCAATAGGATTGACTCCACTTGCAAATATTTTTACTTGCACCTGACCTGCTGATGGAGAGGGTAATTTAATCAGGGCATCCCGGAATGCTGTACCCTCTTCATAGCTATCTAATACCAAAGCACGCATTTGTCTGTTTAATGCTGTCATCAATAACCTCACAAACTGAATATTCAGCGGGTGGTTAAATCACCCGCTGGTTAATAGGTCTTTTATTAAACTAATTAAAACTCTTGAACAGTTGGGCGCAGAACAATCTCGTTGATATCCACATCCGCAGGCTGCTCAATTGCGTATGCGATAGCACGAGCAACAGATTCAGATGGAATTTCATTTTGCTGATAAAAATCTTTTACAAAGGCTGCACCCTGAGTATCTGAACTTCCATGTTTTAATTCAGATTCGACTGCACCTGGTGAAATGATTGTTGAACGAATTTTACCCCCAACTTCATGGCGTAAGCCTTCGGCAATAGCGCGAACAGCGAATTTGGTTCCGCTATAAACCGTGCCGCCGGGACTGAATACTTTGACACCCGCTACGGATGAAATATTGATAAAGTGGCCTGTTCCCTGAGCCTGAAAAATCGGAAGCGCTGCGGCTACTCCATACAGCAGACCTTTAACGTTGATGTCAATCATGCGATCCCATTCGTCAACTCGAGTCTCAGCTAACGGTGCAATAGCCATTAACCCTGCATTATTGATAACCACATCAACTTTACCGAAGCGCTCTTGTGCAAGATTTACAAGAGCCTTCACTTCGTCCTGGCTAGTTACATCTGTCGCTTGAACCGCAACTTTTCCGCCTGCTGAGCGAATATCAGCGGCAATAGCTTCAAGCTTGTCGATGCGTCGGGCACCTAAAACAACAGATGCGCCAAGGCTGGCTAAATGTCTTGCCGTGGTCTCGCCTAAACCGCTGCTACCACCGGTGATAACAACGACTTTACTACTGATGTTGTTTGCTAAAACACTGCTCATAGTTAATATCCTCAAATAAGTTGAATGACGTTGTCTAAATAACAAGCAAAGTATCTCTTACCTTCAAAAACCAATAAATGGAAAAGTTTTGATTTGACAATTCCATAATTTGGAATAATACTAATGTATTGATATCAAACCTGAATGTGACTGTGATGCTTAACAGATTGGAAATGCTCCGGATATTTTGTACTGCTGCTGAGTCTCGCAGCTTTAAAGAAGCGGCTAACCGTCTGGGAATTTCTCCTCAGGCAGTGACACGAGCAGTGAAAGAGTTAGAGCGATTGCAAGGGGAGCTTTTATTTCATCGAAATACTCGACACATACAAGTGACCCTAGTTGGAGAAAAATTTGCTTTGATAGCAAAAGAACGCCTGCACGCTGTAGATGAATTGTTTCAAGCAAGCGCCCGTGACTCGGGTAATGAATTACAAGGGCGGGTTCGTATCGCGGCGCCTGTTGGTTTTGGTCATAAATGCTTGATGCCAGCATTAATGGAACTCTCAACAGTACATCCTCAACTTGATATAGACCTGACACTCAGTGACGAGCGCGTGGATGTGGTTGACGAAAAAATAGATATTGGGATTCGTATCGGCTTCATGAGGGATAGTCGATTTATTGCCCGCCAGCTCGCCAAAATTAATATGTATGTCGTGGCTTCGCCTGACTTAATAAATAGAGTGGGAAGGCCTGCGTCTTTTGAAGATCTAAACCACTTGCCGGTTACAGGGTTAGTAGATCGCAATACGGGAAAGCTTTGGCCATGGATTTTTTCCATGGGCAGACAGTGGATGCCATCCATAACACGTTTTCGAAGTGCCGACGCCGAAGCTGAATTAATGGCTATACAAAATGGACTGGGGTTTGCTCAAATTCCTGACTTTTTGGCCCAAGACTTATTACGCCAAGAGAAACTTGTGAGAGTGTTAGAAGAGATCGAGCCTGTGCCTTGGGATTTATATATTTATCGCCCTCAACGTGGTCCAGTACCACAACGTATTCGATTGGTTTTTGATCACTTGGTGTCAAGATTGAGTGTCCGCTAATGGCACAATTCAGAAGTAGCTAGTCAATAATCTATTCGTCCACAACGTGTCTGAAGCGAACCTTTAATATTCGATTCAAAAATGTTCGCATTACGCTGTAAGACCCCCTAGCCGCTAATTCCATTAACAATAAAAGCTGCCGTATTCATCAAATGTACTTAAAATGAATCAATGCTAATCTAATAAAAAACGCCTAAGATCTTGTTCTTGCCTCATTACATGCAAAATAAAGGCTTTGTTGTCCTCAAATTTATAAAAAATTCGACAGGGCTTCACATAAAGCTCGCGGTAATTTAGAGATGGTAATTCAGAGACTGACTTTCCTGATTTAAGATATTCCTCAAGCATGTCTACTTTGGCGAAGACTTCTTTAACCAGTTTCTTTGCCGCAACTAAATTAGATACCGCTATGTATTCAGCAATCTTGTCCAAGTCATTTAGAGCAGGTTCTGTCCATACTATTTCAGCCATTTATCCATTTTCTCTTTGGCCTGCAAGTTAGTTAAAACGTCATCATTTCTTATTGCCTGCTCACCTTTTGCGATACCTTCCAGAATCGACATGCGCTTTTGCATCATCTCATAATCATCAACATCAACTAAGTAAGCCGATGGCTGACCATGCTCAGTAATCAAAACAGGCTCTTTTGAAGTGTGCAGGTCTTGCAAAATTTTTGTGGCTTGTCTCTTTAATGTAGTAACTAATTCTACTTTCACGATGCAGGTTCCAGCTTTCAAATGTATCACTATAGTATCACTTAACGATAACCACACAAGATTTCATTCACTCTGGACAGAGTTACAAGGTAACTAATCACACCCTACTTCACCCAAACTAACGCGATATTTAAACCCACCACGCTGATTAAATACGTCAAAACCATTATCAGAAGCTTTAAGCTCTAGCTCCCATACCCAATTTGTTTTTTCAATAAATGTTAGTTCATAGCGGTTTAAAGGAAGTGGGCATTTTAAATAGAAATAATGGTAGGCCGTACCCATGGCACCTGGGTCTGCGGTAAACACGTAAATAGTGTTATTTCCTATTTCAAATTCTTTATGAAAGTAGTCTCGGTTAGCTCCTAGTGTTGCATCAATCAGTACACCTAATAGACCTATCGCAATCTGAATAAGCGCCACTATTGCTAAAATACAGCTCAAAACAACAGATAACCATTTACTTTTAACAAGATATCTCAATCTACCGTGCTGCGTGAAAAGCAGGTACACACCTGCGCAAAGCGCTATAAGCTTAACTAAGGCTAACGCGTCGCCGACCTGTGACATAAACTTGGGGGAATGGTAGTTTAAGCCCCACAGCACACCACCATGCAGACTTTCCACTAATGGAACTAATATCAGAATTAGTACAGCGAGTAAGGATGTGACCAAGGCCGCAAAGGTTCTTTGCGGCACTTGCTTGTTACTCGGGCTATGATTTTGCTCTAATTGCGTTGTCCCTAACATTAATTATCAACTTCCTTAAATCGGCGAACCTGGCGGTAGCGGCTCTACTTCAAAGGTACTTGGCCATGCCTTACTAGCCCAATAAGTATCGAACTGTTCTTTCAGTATTTCATACTGATTGTCGTCTGCTTTGTCGTCTAACCATTCGCTAAATTCAAGCAGAGCAAGTTCGGCTTCCATTCTTACTTCAGGCGCCAACTTATCGTTAGTTACTGCTTTCATCACTGCATTTAACGCCACTAACTGTAAGCGTTTTGCTAGTGGGCTTTGTGACTTATTTTTATACCAGTGAACGTTAAGTATTTGCTTCACCAGCATAGAAACGCCTACTTTTTTACGTCTGTCATTAGTGCTTCTTGTTTGCCACTCTAAGCGGTTTAAGCGCTCTGGGTGCAATAGTAATTCAAACGCAAAGTTAGATGCTGAAGCAGCGGCAGAAACAGGGTCTAACATTAACCCCATTTTGCCCTTAAAGTGCTCGCGAGTAATATCGTCGCCATACGCTGTCGGTGGAATAAGGGCGAGTACCGATTCAGGTATCGTCAGGTAATCAGCGGTAGTAGCTGTAATTAACTGCTGCATAGCGCGTTGCTGCACTGCAGGCGCTACAAACTGTTGGCCCTGTGCTTTGGTATAGTCACCTTTGCGTTCGTATTCATACACTAAGCCGCCGACTTGCTTTGCAACGGCTTCTAACTGATAACGGTGGAGTAAGTAAATAGGCACTAAAGCATTTTCAAGCGAGGATAAACTGCTATTTGGGCTTAAGGTGTCTAAACCTAAATTGGCTAACGCCAGTTCGCGTACTTGTGAAATTTCATCGAAAGCATCTAGCGGATTGCTACCGTTTTCCCACATATGGCCGTTTGCCGATGCATGGCGACTACTGCGGGTATCGGGGTCTGACTTAAAACTTAAACCCTCATTACGGCCTTTTACGATAATTTTTGCCAAGACTTCGGTTGCCTCTACGTCGCTGGCAAAATCTTGATAGCCATACGCTACGGCGTGAATATCCCATGCGCCTATGCCTTTATCATACGCGCCTTCCAAGCTAATTTTGCCGTTTTTAATACTAATTTTGGGATGAGGATAATCCATTACCGACGCACGGTTATTTTCACTTGCCGCAAAGTTGTGGGCTATACCCAATGTGTGCCCTACTTCGTGGGCTGAAAGCTGCCTAATGCGGTCTAAAGCCATTTCTTGCTGTGCAGTGGTGTCGGTGCTGCCGTCCTTAAAAGGACTGGTTAGGCCAAGGGCAATTAAATAATCTTGTCTTACACGCAATGAGCCGAGCGTAACGTGACCTTTGATAATTTCACCAGTGCGCGGGTCGACAACCGACGAACCATAAGACCAACCGCGCGTTGCGCGATGTACCCAGTTGATTACGTTATAGCGCACGTCCATTGGGTCGGCACCTTCGGGCAATACTTTCACCTGAAACGCATCTTTGTAGCCTGCGGCTTCATAGGCTTGATTCCACCAGCTCGCCCCTTCTTTAAGCGCGGTCATTACGGGTTCTGGAATACCAGGATCTAGGTAATACACAATAGGCTCCACTGCTTCGCTCATTGCAGCATGCGGGGTTTTCTTGTTTAAACGATGGCGGGTAATAAAACGCTGTTCAGTAGGCTCGCTGATAGGCGTTGAATAATCAAAGTAACTGAATTTCCAGTAGCCCGAGTACGGGTGGTACTCTCTGGGCGTGTAATTATCGTCAGGCAGAGCCACAAACGAATGATGCAAGTGCACCGACAAGCTTTCTGGGTCGGGCGTAACTTGCTGCACGTATTCGCCTGGCTTCTTACCTGCAAAGGTGACTAAAGCCTCTAATTCAGTATTTTTTTCAAAACCTTTGGTTTTAGGTAAATACACGCCGCTTCGCATGTTATCTACGCTAAAACTGCCTTGGTTAGTTCCCGCTAAGCGATTGCCAATGCCATGGATATCGCTTAATAAGAACGGTGTGTAATCTATTAGACTGGCGCTGTCGTTTTTGGCTACCAGCGTAAAACCTGCGATAACCGAATCAGCAAAGGCTTCATCAATGCTCTGCTTCTCAGCGTCGCTGCCATGGGCTGCTCGGTATTTGGTGTTGTGCTGCTTTAATAAAACCTTGTTTCCAAATTTTTCAAAGCTTACTAAACGCGTGTTGCCTAGCTGGCCGCGATCAAGGCCAATGTCGTTAGACCCTACACCGTACGGCAAGCTACTTTGAAACAGGTATTCGGCGTGGTCTGTTGGCACCGCCAAGTAAACTTTGTCACTTTCATCGTCATAGTAAACAGGAATTAAACCATCTTTTTTGGTCATATTGCTGGTGAATTCACCAATGCTTGGCAGCGCAGCCAATGCGGAAGACGTAGACACGACAAATAATACCGTAATCGCAATGGCCGATTTGCCCGATGCTTTTACTTGTCGTGCCGCTTTATGAAAAATGTTCAATTGCAGCATGCAGTTAGTCCTTATTATTGTGAATTTCTAGCCTACCCTATGTGGTGGGTTTTGCCCATGGTAGTTCATCGTTTAATGCGCTCTTTTTGCTTGTTATTTAGCTGTGAACAGGCTTGGTTTTTCCTACCGAAGGTAATGCACTAAAAACGCAACTATATGGAAGAAAACAGCTGGCATTGACTCTGCTCAATTGCCGTTTAAACATTCAAAAACACAAGCGACAACAAATTATTTGATCTTGGTCAACACCAAGCTTTGTTTGAGTTGTAGAGGTATTTTACGGCTTATAAAATCCGCCGCCTTGTTTAAAGCGTCTAGTAGCGGTTTTTATCTATGACTTCAAAATTATCACCTAATCGCAGCTCTTCTAACCTACGTGAAGACTCAGTTTCAACATTGCCAAACCAAACGTTAATCGCGCCAGAGTTGCTTGCACCTGCGGGTAGCTTACGCAACATGCGCTACGCTTTCGCCTATGGCGCTGATGCTGTTTATGCTGGGCAGCCACGCTACTCGCTTCGCGTAAGAAACAACGAATTCAGCCTTGAGAACTTAGCGATAGGCATAAAAGAAGCACATGCTTTAGGTAAAAAGTTCTATGTAGTAAGCAACATTGCTCCGCACAACAGTAAGCTAGGTACCTACCTTAAAGATATTTCACCAGTAATTGCTATGAAGCCCGATGCGTTAATTATGTCAGACCCAGGGCTTATTATGATGGTGCGCGACGCCTTCCCTGAAATGCCTATTCACTTGAGTGTACAGGCCAATGCGGTGAACTACGCCACGGTGAAGTTTTGGCAGAAACAAGGCATAGAGCGCGTTATTTTGTCCCGAGAGCTCTCTTTGGAAGAAATTGAAACTATTCGCGAACATGTTCCAGACATGGAGTTAGAAGTATTTGTGCATGGCGCGCTTTGTATGGCGTATTCAGGCCGCTGCTTATTGTCTGGATATATGAATAAACGCGATCCGAATCAGGGCACTTGTACCAATGCTTGTCGATGGTCTTACGATGTTAAGGCAGGCGAGGAAAACGAAACTGGCGACATCGTTCTAACCAGTGAGATTAATAAGGCAGTTACAGCACCTCAAGTGGTAATTCCTACCCTTGGTGAAGGCACGCCAAGCCCCAAAGTATTTATGTTAGAAGAAAAGGAAAAGCCTGGAGAACTGATGCCAGCTTTTGAAGACGAACATGGCACCTATATTATGAATTCTAAAGATTTGCGTGCCGTGCAACATGTTGGCAGGTTAACCCAAATGGGCGTGCATAGTTTAAAAATAGAAGGCCGCACTAAATCACATTACTACTGTGCCCGAACCGCTCAAGTCTATAGAAAAGCAATTGACGACGCGGTAGCAGGAAAGCCTTTTGATAGTACATTAATGGGAAGCTTGGAAACTTTAGCTCATCGAGGTTATACCGAGGGTTTCTTGCGTCGCCATGCGCACCACGCGTATCAGAACTATGAGTATGGCCACTCAGTCAGCGATAAACAGCAATTTGTTGGTGAAGTGATTGACCGTTGTGAAGAGTCTGGCTATGCAATTATAAACGTTAAAAACAAATTCTGTGTAGGTGACTCGCTTGAGTTGATGACGCCAAGCGGCAACATTACCTTTACTCTAAATGAGATGCTGGATAAGAGAAACCATTCTATTACGGATGCTAAGGGTTCAGGACACCAAGTAAGAATACCGATACCCAGCGATGTGTCTCTAAACTTTGCCCTACTGCTGCGAAATTTAGATGAAGGCGTTGATACCCGCAATCCGTTTCGAAAAGCTCCTAGTGCAGTAACACCCGAAAACGCGAGCGAGGCATAATGCATGGCACTGCTTATTCTTGATAGCTGCATTAACTGCGACATGTGCGAACCCGAATGCCCTAATGCCGCTATAAGCATGGGTAATAAAGTGTATGAAATAGACCCGTTACGCTGTACAGAATGCGTGGGGCATTACGATGCCCCTACTTGCGTAGCGGTATGCCCTATCGATGTGGTTAAGCCCGACCCGAACAATAGAGAGTCACTAGACGAGCTGGCCGAAAAGTTTGTTCGTTTAAATAGTTAGCTATGAAGTAAGTCAGCGAGTTAATTGTACTTCTCGAAGAATTCCCTTGAATCATGACCAAGAGTGATCACTAATTGCGGTACAGTTTGAATTGGCACTACTAATAAGGGTTTTATTTTGAAGTTTGCCTCTCGCGCTACGGCGATCTCTCCGTTTCTTGCTATGGCCTATGGCGAAAAAGCCACGACACTAGAACAGCAAGGTAAAGATGTTATAAGACTTAATTTAGGCGAGCCTGATTTCGGCGCACCCGCGGCAGTACTCGCGGCAATGAAAGAAAGCTTGAGTGCCCCAGATTTTCCCTATACCTCGGCGCTGGGCATGCCTGAACTACGTGAAGCCATTGCACGCTTTTATGAAGTTAAACATGGCGTAGCGGTAAGCCCTTCTAGAGTGGTAGTGACCGCTGGGGCTTCTGGCGCTTTACTTTTGGCAAGTGCTGCCTTGGTTGAACCAGGCGACAACGTGATATTGGGCGACCCTTCTTACCCTTGTAACCGACGTTTTTTAAACGCATTTGGCGCAGAGGTAACGCTGGTACCAACACGCAGTGAGGATAACTTTCAGCTAACCGCAACAAGTGTTGCCGATAATTGGAAGCACAACACGAAAGGTGTACTTATTGCCACACCTGCCAATCCTACTGGTACGGTTATAGATGCAGAAGAGTTGACTAAAATTGGCGAGTACTGCAAATCCAAAGGTGGCTTTTTAATTGTTGACGAAATTTACTTGGATCTATCGCTTTCGGCTGATCTTGATGTACGCAATGATACTTTCGCTTCCCAATCGACCTTGGGCACTGATACCAAACTTCAAACCGTACTTGCCAATGCACAGCTTGAAGAAACAGTGGTCGTAATAAACAGTTTTTCCAAATATTTTGGCATGACCGGCTGGCGTCTTGGCTGGTGTGTGGTACCTGAAGCGATGACGCCCATCGTTGAAAAACTCGCGCAGAATTTGTTTATTTGCCCCTCTACCCTATCGCAAAAGGCTGCTCTTGCATGCTTTACACCAGAAGCATTGGCGCAATGCGAGCAAAACCGCCATACGCTGGAAAAGCGTGCTTCCCTTGTTTTTAGTGCACTTGAAAATATGGGGCTTGGTTTAGATGCAAAGCCTGACGGTGCGTTTTACGCCTACATCAATATTAAGCACACAGGGCTAAGTGCAATTGAATTTTGTGATGCCCTACTTTCACAACATCATGTAGCGCTTACGCCGGGTAATGATTTTGGTGAGCACAATGCCAACCATTACGTAAGACTGTCTTTCGCCACTAGCATTGAACGCTTGGAGGAAGGGCTTTCACGGCTAGCTGAGTTTGTAGCGTCATTAAACTAACGGTTTTTTATGCTCACCATTTAATTTCGTGAATAGTCAAATATTACCGAAAAAAATGATAGATATGGGTGCTTGTGCGTATATTGAGTAACGCATATTGATGACACGTGTCGAAACGAAATAAAACAGGACAAAACAATGAGTAACGAACGGGAATTTGATGTAGTTATCTTCGGTGCTACAGGTTTTACGGGTAAGTTAGTAGCTGAATATTTTCAGGCTCAGTATGGCAGCGATGACAACGTTAAGTGGGCGGTCGCAGGCCGAAACGAAGCTAAACTCAACGGCGTAAAAAAGGAGCTAGGCATTAGTGAAAGCGTTGCTAGCATTGTAGCCGATGGTGATGATGACGACGCGCTAGATGCGTTGACGAAGCGCACAGCCGTTGTACTTACCACTGTTGGTCCGTATCAAATTTACGGTGAAAAGTTACTTTCTGCATGTGTCGATAACGGCACCGGCTATACAGATCTTTGCGGTGAGCCAGCCTGGATGCACCAAATGATCAATAAGTACGAAGCGAAAGCTAAAGAAACCGGCGCAAACATTGTGTTCTCGTGTGGCTTTGACTCTGTGCCTTTTGACCTTGGTGTGTACTACCTTCAAGAACATGCAAAAAAGCAAACTGGCGATGTCATTGAATATGTAAAAGGTCGCGTTCGTAAAATGCAGGGCACGTTCTCTGGCGGTACGGCTGCAAGTTTAAAAGCGACCATGGCGGCTGCGCACAAAGATAAGTCTGTCATGGCGGCACTTATTAACCCGCACTCATTAACCGATGGCGCGTCAAATCAGCCACAGCCCGATGGCAATAAACCTTACTTCGATGAGCAGTTAGGCACATGGGTTGCACCATTTATTATGGCGGCCATCAATACTAAAAACGTTCATCGCACGAACTACCTGGGCGGATATAGCTACGGCAAGAACTTTCAATATGATGAAATGATGATGACTGGTCCAGGTGAGAAAGGTGAAGCCATGGCGAATCACGTTGCCAAAGATAAGTCGCTTGCAAGTGATGATGGCCCTAAACCAGGTGAAGGCCCGAGCAAAGAAGAGCGCGAAAATGGCTTTTACGATGTCATGTTTGTGGGTACCGCTACCAATGGTGATATGCTAGCCGTATCGGTAAAAGGCGACAAGGATCCAGGTTACGGCTCTACCAGTAAAATGATTTCAGAATCTGCCCTTTGCTTGTGCAAAGACGTTAGTTTATCTGGTGGTTTCTTCACACCTGCGGCAGCACTTGGTAACAAGCTTATCCGCCGTTTAGAAGAAAAAGCAGGCTTAACGTTTGCTATCGAGAAATAGCGATTCAAAAAACGAAGGCTGAACACAAATTGCGTTCAGCCTTTTCTCTCTGCGCTAGGTGTTATTGTTGTTTTTTAAGCGAGTACCGCTTTTAATGCTTTAACGCACGCGTCAGTTTCTTCAGGTGTCCCTACGCTAATGCGTGACCATGAGTCGTACCCAGGCCACGTACGCCCTACGACCTTTATACCTTGAGCTTTCATCTTTTCTGCAAATTTATCGTGCGGCATGCCCGTATCTATGTAAATAAAATTCCCTTGTGGATTTGGCGCAAACGGCTGCTTTAACTCTTTAGCTACTTTTACTAACTTTTCACGCTCAGTTTTAATGCGTGAGCGCATTGTGTTTAAGTTCTCATGATCATCCATACTTGCCATACCCGCTACTAATGCCAAGTAATTCACACCACCCATGCGCAGCATACCGCCCATTGTTTTAGCTTGCTCAGCAGGCATGATGGCGTAACCGAGACGCTGTCCCGCCATGGCGTGAATTTTAGAGAAGGTGCGGCAAATCACCACGTTGTACCCTTCAGCTACTAGCTTCGATTGCACATTAGCGGGGTAAGCATCAGACATTTCAATGTAGGCTTCATCGATGAAAACCTGTGCTTTCTTCGATACGCGTTTTGCAAAAGCGGTAAGCTTCGCCGCATCTACCATGCTCCCTGTCGGATTATTTGGATTACATACGTACACAGCAGTCGTATCTTCGGTTACTGCAGCTTCAATTGCATCTAGGTCAAAAGTCATATCATTGGCTAACGGCACGTAGGTCACGTCTGCCCCCATAAACTCAGCGCCCCGTGGTACGCCTTCGTAGGTTGCCATAGACGTTACCAGCTTATTGCCGTTTTTGGTGATCCAGTCCGCATAGCCAAAAAGAATAGGTGAAGATCCATTCGTAATTACGATTTGCTCAGCAGATACGCCTTCTTGCTCAGCAATTTTTTGCGCTAACACTTCAACCGTAGCGTCGGTATAACGCGCTAGGTTTAAAAGCTCGCTTTGCATTGCCTTTGCGGCTTTTTTTGACGGCCCAAAGGCGTTTTCATTTGACGATAAGCGAATAAGACCATCGTTTACATTGGGGGTAGCAGACGGGAAGTGTTCAGTTTGCATCCCTGCGGCACGAAGGTCGCCCATAATACTGTCAACGCTGGTCGTTAGCGCTACTGCGCCTGCACCTAATCCCACTGACTTTAACCAATTACGGCGTGAAGAATTCACGGTGCTCTGTTGTTCATTTTTATTCATATTTCGCTCTGCCTTCCGTCTATATTCACTTTAGACTAAAGGCTTAATTTTGAACGCGCAATAGCATAAAAAACCTAAACTATTGACATAAATGCACTTTTTACGTGCATGTGGCGCACTAAAATTGACAACATAAGAAGTTTTAACGCGTTAAGCCGTTACATTACGGTGCAGCGTTATTTTGTGGTTTTTGGCGTTTGCGATGAATGACATTTTTTCTGATGCTAAAGGCGCAGCACTCTCTCGCTATTGGTTCTTCGCACTTGAAGCCTGCCTTTTAAACGACTGTGTAATCCATCTATATAAATACAGAGTAAGAATTACGACTAAACATTAATCGATTACTCAGTATGCAAAACAGGAATTAAATATGGCTAAGGACCACGGCAACCAAATTAAAAACGACGATACTTACGAAGCCCTTCGCGACGAAGGCTACAGTAAAGAAAAGTCGGCACGCATTGCCAATGCGCAAGCCAATAGCGAACAAACGCCTTCTAAAGATGGTGGTAAAGGCAAAAAGTACGAGGATCGCACTAAAGATGAACTGTATCAAAAGGCCAAGGAAGTCGGCATTGAAGGTCGCTCTAACATGAGCAAAGACGAATTAATTGATGCGTTACGCAATCATTAGTGGCGGATAGACCGCCACATACAAAAACTGGTCACTGTGGCGGTGATGATTACGTTTTATCAGACACGCATAATTTGTGCATTTCGTGGCAAACCTCAACTTCAAGTAAAGATCTACCGCCTCAATAGTAGGCGACTAGCTCTTCGCCTGCCCACTACATGACAATATTTCATAATAAAATGAAAATAAGTCATTTTTATTCATAGTTAAATCAACGTATAACGTGTTCATAGCTTTTACAGCAGTCTCACTACTCGGTTTAACTTTAGGAATAGAAGCGCATTCTCATGAACAACAACGTGAACACAGATTTCTCTTTTACTATTAACAGCGTTCAGTTTAATGAAGATTATCGCCCTTCAGACAACACACGCATCACCACCAACTTCGCCAATTTAGCTCGTGGTCAACGCCGCAAAGAAAATTTGCGCGATGCACTAAGCATGATAAACAACCGCTTCAATGCACTGGCTAACTGGGATAATGAAAGTGGCGATCGCTATGCTGTCGAACTTGAAATTGTGTCGGTAGATATCGACGTTGAGGGTAACGGCAACACATTCCCAACTATCGAAATCTTACAAACCAATATAATTGACAAAAAAACGGGTAAACGCACTCAAGGTATTGTAGGAAACAACTTCTCGTCTTATGTTCGCGATTATGACTTTAGCGTTCGTCTATCTAATCACAATCGTGGCCAGTCTTCGTTCAGTGTCCCTACCGATTTTGGTGATCTGCACGGAAAGTTGTTTAAGTATTTCGTTAATTCAGAAGCCTATAAAGCACATTTTTCAAAGCTGCCGGTCATTTGTTTAAGCGTTTCCGACAATAAAACCTACCGTCGAACAGAAAATCAGCACCCCGTTTTAGGTGTTGAATATCAGCCTAATGAATCATCACTAACTGAACAGTATTTCAAGAAGATGGGCTTAAACGTGCGCTATTTCATGCCACCAAACAGTGCTGCTCCTTTTGCATTTTATTTCTTTGGTGATTTGTTAAACGACTACACCAATTTAGAACTTATCAGCACTATTGCTACGATGGAGACCTTCCAGAAAATTTATCGCCCTGAGATTTATAACGCTAACGCCCAGGCAGGTTTAAGCTACAAACCAAACTTGAAAAATAGCGATCACTCAGTGACTCGCATTGTTTATGACCGTGAAGAGCGGACTCATCTAGCCGTTGAACAGGGCAAGTTCGTAGAAGAGAACTTTATAAAGCCTTATCAACACAAGTTGGCGCAATTCACAGCAAGCTATGCCTGATCCGTTGATTTAGATACTTGCGATATTCAAACCGCACACGTTGCGACAACAAAACTATGATAAGGGCAGCACGTTCTGCCCTTCGCGCATCCATACAAATTATTGATTAGAAGAAAGCGAATCACATGAAAAAACTACTCCCCACTTCTATTGCAGGCAGTCTTCCAAAACCATCGTGGCTTGCACAGCCTGAAACTCTGTGGTCGCCGTGGAAGCTAGAAGATGAAGCATTAGTGGAAGGCAAAAAAGACGCGCTTCGCGTTACGCTTCAGGAACAAGCCCTATCAGGCATAGATATTGTGTGTGACGGTGAGCAAACTCGTCAGCATTTTGTAACTACTTTTATTGAGCACCTTGACGGTGTTGATTTTGAAAACCGTAAAACCGTACGTATTCGCAATCGCTACGACGCTAGCGTACCTGTCGTTACCCATGCTGTTACACGGCCAAAATCAGTGTTCGTTGAAGACGCAAAGTTCTTAAGGAGCCAAACTGATCAGCCCATAAAATGGGCGTTACCTGGCCCTATGACGATGGTTGATACGCTGTACGACAACCATTATAAAAGTCGCGAAAAACTTGCGTGGGAGTTTGCCAAAATACTAAACCAAGAGGCAAAGGAGCTTGAGGCTGCTGGTGTTGACATTATCCAGTTTGATGAACCTTCGTTTAACGTATTTTTCGATGAAGTCAATGAATGGGGTATTGCCGCTTTAGAAAGAGCCATTGAAGGGCTTAAATGCGAAACTGCAGTGCACATTTGCTACGGATATGGCATCAAAGCTAATACCGATTGGAAGAAGACATTAGGCTCTGAGTGGCGACAATATGAGGAGAGCTTTCCTAAGTTAGCAAAATCCAATATTGATATGGTTTCTCTGGAGTGCCATAACTCTCATGTACCCATTGAACTGATCTCGCTTCTTAAAGGCAAAAAAGTGATGGTGGGCGCTATTGATGTTGCAACTGACACAATAGAGACACCAGAAGAAGTAGCAGCTACATTACGTGAAGCATTAAAGTACGTGGATGCCGACAAACTCTACCCTTGTACAAACTGTGGTATGGCGCCCCTTTCACGACAGGTTGCTCGAGGCAAGCTTGAGGCGCTCAGCGCTGGCGCTGAAATAGTAAGGCAGGAATTAGCTCAGAAGCTCAGTGCTTAATACGCCTCAAAACTTTTGTTAAGCAAGAGCATTTTGAAAGCGCACTAAAGCCCATATCAACGTGGGCTTTTTTATTTCTAGCGGTTCAAAACAGTATCAGCGTTATTCTCATCTATTCGACCTTATTTAAGGTTAACTCCCTTACATTATTTATAGTTTCTACAGAATCAAGGATAATTAAAAACATCATTAAGAAATAAGAGAGAAAATATAACACATGGAGAAGCAACAAATATTTAACTTATGAGCAACATTAGCAATTACCTGATTTAAAACAGCGACAAAACAACTATTATTCACGTTAAAAAAAGAAACTTTAATATACACGGTTTAAATTTACTCAGTTAGTGCAATATACGAGCAAAAATCTTCTAACTCAAAATTAACCAAGCAAATTAAAAATAAGACGAAAACCGCTTAATAAGAGCTCTAAAAAGACACTTTTCGACCACATGGTCAATATAAAAACAATTATTGAGTATTATTAATACAAAACTTAAAAATATTAATTAAACCTACTATTTATAAATTCTTTAAAATTAAGTTAACTCTTTCATAGCTAGAATTTAATTCACCGCAAAAAATTGATTTATTTAATACTAGATAATTAGAATGCGCGCCATTGCAACATAAGTAAAAACTACGCATGCAATTTGGCTAGCCCTTGCCTATTTACGGGGCGTTAACCAACAACAAGCACGTAAATCTAATTCACTAGGAACAATCCATGAAAAATATTGCAACTGCAGTTCAGTTAGCATTAGCAGGAAGTGTCGCGTTGACCTCAGGCAACGTTCTTGCACAGGACTCAACAAATGAAAGCGCTGACGTTGAAAAAATTCAGGTCACCGGTTCTCGTATCTCTCGTCAGGGCGCTATCGCTCCATCACCAGTAACAGCCATTTCTGGTGAGTCACTTCTTAATTCAGGTGCGATGAACATTGGTGAGGTGCTTAATGAGCTTCCTTCACTTGCAAACACATTCTCATTGGGTAATTCAGGTCAATTTATTGGAACTGCCGGTCTAAATATTCTTGACCTACGCGGTATGGGTACTGACCGCACGTTAGTATTGGTAGACGGTAAACGTCACGTATCTTCTTCAGCAGGCTCTGCAGCGGTAGATACCAACACCATCCCTACTTCGTGGATTGAGCGCGTAGAAATCGTTACTGGCGGTGCTTCTGCGGTTTATGGTGCAGATGCAGTAACTGGTGTTGTTAACTTCATTCTTAAAAAGAACATTGAAGGTTTCGACGTGAGTGCGACGCAAGGCTTTGCACAGGAAAACGGTTATAAGAACGATAAATACCAAGCATCATACGGCTTTAACTTCGACAATGATCGCGGCAACATTGCTTTTGCAGCCGAATACAGCTCACAAGAAGCTTTAGAGGCCCTTGACAACCCTTGGACTGCAACGTCGTATCGTAATATGAGCTTTGAAAGCATCATGGGATACGAGCGCAGTGAAGACCAGTTAAATTCAACGGCATTTCCTGACAACTTTTACACTGCTAATGCGGGCTACTACACACTAAACAACTCTGGCGTTTTTGGCGGCAACTCTCAGACTTTCAACGCTGACGGTTCAATTCGCGAAATCTACACCGGTGACCAAGTAGACGGTGCGTTCTGCGCAAACTGTGATTCGTTTAACCTGCGCCAGTTTACGCAGCTTCAGCCTGAGTTTGATCGTACTAACCTAAATGTAAAAGGTAACTACGAGCTAAACGACGACACCACAGTGTATGCACAGGCTAAGTACGCGCGTACTCGTGCAATTACAATGGGTCAGCCTGCTTTCTTCTATGGCGGCTCAGAGACAACCATTTATCGTAACAATGCCTTTCTAGATGATAGCGTTGCCGCATACATGGATGAAAACGAACTAGACAGCATTCAGCTTAACCGCATGATGACTGACCTAGGGCGCCGCACCGAAGCAGACGAGCGTGAAACTTATCGTTACGTGCTAGGTATTGAAGGCTACATTGGTGACGAGTGGAGCTACGAGGCATTTGTAAACTACGGCAAAACTGAATTAGAGCGTGAGAACCGCAACAACCTTGTTTTGCAAAACTTCGAGAATGCACTTAACGCAATAACTGACGGCGATGGAAACATTGTTTGTGCGTCAGGTAGTGATGACGGCTGTGTACCGCTGAACATTATGGGCTTTGGTCAGCCTTCACAAGAAGCAATTGACTACGTCAATACTACATCAGTTGGCACAAGCAAAATTGAACAATACAACGCTGGCGCAACCATCGCAAACTCTGGTATTTATGAATTACCTGCAGGATACGTTGGCTTTGCAGCCGGTGTTGAATATCGCAAAGAAAAAAGCGAAATTGAAGAACCTGATAATGCAGCGGGTACCTTTTTCAACACTCTAGGTGAAGATAAAGGCGATTACGATGTATCAGAAGTATTTACTGAAGTTACTATTCCACTACTTGCCGATCTCCCTGGCGTAGAAATGCTGACATTTGATACTGCGGCGCGGATTGCCAACTACTCTTCGATTGGCAACGCGAAAAGCTGGAAGCTTGGTCTAGATTGGAAAGTGTATGAAGATTTACGTCTACGTGCGACAAAATCATCTGCACTACGCGCGCCGAACATCGGTGAACTTTATGGTGAAGCAAGCCAAACCTTCTTCCGCGTAGACGATCCATGTCGTACAGACAACCTTGCTGACTTAGCCAACGCCGACCAACGCATTGCAAACTGTGCAGCGTTAGGTATCCCTGCAGATTTCAACTCTGATTACGACTCAGCAACGCTAGAAGGCGTAAACGGTGGAAACATCGACTTGCAAGCGGAGAGCTCAATCTCTAAAACACTAGGTGTTGTCTATACTCCTAGCTGGTTTGAAGGCTTTACCGCTACTGTTGACTACTGGGAAATCGAGCTGACAGACGCGATTTCGTCTATTGACGGCCAAACAATTTTGGACCGCTGTGTTGACTCTGAGTCGGGTATTAACAACGTATACTGTGGCCTTATCGACCGTGATGGAACTACCGGTGAAATCACTCAGATTCGTAGCTATGCATTGAACATCGCGGGTCAAGAAGCCAAGGGTATCGACTTCGAACTAGGATATGATTTCGACGCGCTAGAAGGCGCATTCCGTACTAGCTTGATTGCGACTTACCTTAAAGACCGCAAAGAATTCCCATTCCAAGATAACCCTGAAGTATTCTATCAGTACGCAGGTACGGCAGGTGAATCTGATTGGCAGGGTGTATTCACCATCAACTATAGCCGTGGTGATTGGGAAGCAAGCTGGAAAACTCGCTACCTAGAACGTTCAAGCCTTTACGACAACCAAGAGTTAGCGCGTAACCCAAATCCGAGCAACCGTATGGAACTGCCTTCATACGCTGTGACTGACGTGACCGCGGGTTACAACTTTGCTAACGGTGTTAGCCTAACCGTGGGTATTGATAACCTGTTTAACCGTGCGCTACCGACGGGCACGACAGGCACGGGTTCAATAGACGGCGCGTACGACAACATTGGCCGCTTCGGATACGTTACCGTAGCGTACAAAATGTAATTTACGTAATATTGAGCAATGATAAAAACGGCGCTTATTAGCGCCGTTTTTTTATTATAAAGTTAACATGACGTCATTTTATTGCTATATAAACGTCTATATGGTTGCCATTCACATAGTGCTCGAAGTCTATTGAAAACGTCCTTTCATACTCGGCACCTCCTTCTGTGAAATAGCGCCAAATATCGCTCCATGCATCAATGGCAATTTGCGGCATTTCACCTTGTCGCGAAAAAACGAGATACTTTCCTGCGGGAATAGTGATGTGCTCAACCTTTAAATGTTCGGGCACTGAGTCACCGTCAAACCCAGCCAACACGGAAAAGTCACCGGAATGATCGGATTCGTAGTTGAAATACACGCCATACACTCGCTCGCCGTCTTTATAGTCAACAGCTATCGAATTATCAAACCTTTGCCAAAGTGTGGGTATCTTTCCCTGTGGTGAGAATTCAGTGTGATTATTGGTAATCACCGAAAAGCCTTTAATATCTATCGGTGAAGAGAGTTGTCGCATTTCCATGTCTTTATTCCATTTATTTGTGCGAGATAATCATGATACACGCTTGTGCTTTGCCCACCATTCAGATCTTGGTTATTTCACTTACTTTTCATGTGTATTCTAACTGCAAAGTAAAAGGCTCATTGGTTTAAAATAATGAAACTAGCTGTTATCACCTTTTAATTTTCAATACTTTCCCTTATCAACGAGCATTTCAGTTTTAGAACAAATATAATCCTGTTTTGTCTCATCCAGGTTGCAATATATTGTGAATCAACGTTTTTTACTTGCCATAGTCGCAGTGCTTCTGGCGATGGTAACCATACAGTCTGGTGCATCGTTTGCGAAACAACTCTTTCCTATCGTCGGCCCTGAAGGCACCAGTGCTCTTCGTGCGTTTTTCGCCGCGTTGGTGTTAACAATAATTTTTAGGCCTTGGAGAGCGCGCTTAAGCGCAAAAGGATGGCGTAACGTTATTTTCTACGGCGCTTGCTTAGGCGCAATGAATATCATCTTCTATCTTGCGATTAAGCGTATTCCCCTTGGCATAGGTGTTGCGCTTGAGTTCACCGGACCATTGGCTGTGGCATTTTTTAGTGCCAGAAAAAAGAGAGACTTTGCTTGGGCTATTTTAGCCGTTGCAGGCGTTTGTTTGCTGCTTCCCGATATTGGCGGCGCGTCGGCCGAGAGCTTAGATCCCGTCGGCGTTATTCTTGCCCTTACAGCCGGAGCGTTTTGGGCCGGTTACATCGTATTTGGAAACAAAACAGGCAACGAAGGTTCTGGCGGTGTTACGGTAACATTAGGCATGCTAGTGGCCGCTATCTGTGTAGTGCCTATTGGCGTTGCAAGTCAAGGTGTCGCCTTACTCTCGCCACAGGCTATTTTCATCGGGTTCGCTGTAGGCGTATTCTCGTCGGCTATCCCGTATACGTTAGAAATGAGTGCAATGCGCAATATGCCTAAGCAAACCTTCAGCATTATGATGAGTGTTGAGCCTGCCGTTGCAGCCATAGCGGCGTTCATCATTATTGATGAAACCCTCACGCTTTCACAATGGTTTGCAGTGGCTTTAGTCGTTATTGCTACCGCCGGGAGTTCAGCCACACAAAAACAACTACCCAAACAAAAACAAATTGAAACCCTTTCCTAGGGCCTGTTGACCTTTGGTGTACGAATTTTGGTCTAAATGGAAGCCTTTTAATCGCGAAACAGTCCTGCAAGCCTAGCGAGCTAAGTTAAAGGACTGTGACAAAGAGTAAAAGGCTTCCATAACGACCCCTTCGGGCAGCGCCTTTGTGCCATCTATACTGCGTTGAATGTTTTCGATTTAGAACCACTAAACCGTCAAACATCCGCCTTGTCTAGATGGCACACAGACCGCTGCAAAAATGTACAGCAAAGGTCAGCAGGCCCTAACTAAGCGCTGATATAATAATTATTTAGTAAAACGTAACTTTCAGTATGTTGGGCACTTTGCAATAGGGTATAATGCTTCTATGAAAGAAGAAGCTCCCCAAAAAGTACGTTTTGTAACGGTTGAAGCCGACTTGGCTGGTCAACGTATCGATAATTTTTTGCGCACCCAGCTAAAAGGTGTGCCGAAAAGCATGATTTATCGCATTTTACGCAAAGGTGAAGTGCGGGTGAATAAAGGTCGTGTTAAGCCTGAATATAAGTTACAAGCCGACGATTTAATCAGAATTCCACCGGTTCGCGTGTCGGAAGGTGCGCCTGCGCCATCGCCAAAGCTCGATAAAATTGCATCATTAGAGTCGCATATCCTTTTCGAGGACGACCGTATACTTGTTATCAACAAGCCATCGGGAATGGCAGTTCACGGAGGAAGTGGCTTGAGTTTTGGTTTAATCGAAGGCTTAAGAGCCTTGCGTCCCGATGCCAAATTTATGGAATTGGTACACCGATTAGACCGTGACACGTCGGGCTGCATTTTAATTGCTAAAAAACGTTCTGCCCTTCGCCACATGCATGAGCAGCTTCGCACTGGCAAAATGGACAAGCGATATAATGCGCTAGTTGCAGGTGAGTGGCCTAAAACCCGATTTAAAGTTAAAGCGCCGCTTCGTAAAAATGTGCTGCAATCGGGTGAGCGCATGGTAAGTGTAAGCGACGATGGTAAACCGTCAGAAACTCGCTATCGCATATTAGAGGAATACGCGGGTGCAACCTTGGTTGAAGCGTCGCCTATTACAGGTAGAACCCACCAAATTCGCGTTCACTGTTTGCATGCGGGTCATCCTATTGCTTGTGACCCAAAATACGGTGATGCGGATTTCGACGCGGCAATGCGCCAAAAAGGACTGAACAGACTGTTCCTTCACGCTCGCAGTATTTCACTGCTGCACCCAGCGACTGAAGAGCGCGTAACATTTACCGCGCCATTAGACGACACTCTCTCAAATACACTTAAAGCGCTGTAAGTTATGCATTCAAAAAAACAGGCTGTGGAAACACAGCCTTTCATTTCGTTAGATAAAACACTGCCTAAGTACAAACTTGTTATCTTCGATTGGGATGGCACGCTCATGGATTCGGCGGCAAAAATTGTTAGCTGCATGCAGCTTGCTGCAAAGCAGTGTGATATGCCTGTTCCTACCTACGACGAAGTAGGTCACATTATTGGTATAAGTTTAAAGCCTGCCATTAAACAGCTTTTTAATATCAAAGACGATGAGTTAGCCGAGCGTTTAGTCGCCGCCTATAAAGAGGCATTTGTCACTCGCGATATAACGCCGTGTCCTTTGTTTGATGGCGTTGAACAGTTACTTAGCAATTTGAAAGAAGCGGGATGCACATTGGCCGTTGCGACAGGTAAAGCGCGCCGCGGTCTTGATCGAGCGTGGGCACAAACAGGGACGGGACCTTTCTTTAGTGCGTCACGTACCGCCGATGAGGCAGAATCAAAGCCTTCGCCCGACATGCTCCTACAGTTACTTGATGAACTTTGTGTAAAAATAGAAGACGCCGTGATGATTGGTGACACAACCTACGACATGCAAATGGCGAAAACGATTGGTATGGATAGGATAGGTGTGTCATATGGCGTTCACGCGCAGGTTCATTTAGAAGCGTTGTTACCTGTAGCACTTGTACACTCTATAAGTGAACTAGAAACAGCGCTATTCAAATAGCGCTGGTTTGTAGCACTGCTTTGATACAACTGCTCTGACAGAATTAGTGGCTTACTGTACAGCCATTGCTAATAAATCGACATCGAAGTGTGCGCTCAGTAATTCATTTAGCAGCATTATCGGAAGACCGATTAAACTGTTAGGGTCGCGGCTTTCTATTTTATCGAACAGTAATACACCCAAACCTTCGCTTTTAAAACTGCCGGCGCAATCGAGTGGTTGCTCTTTATCTACATAGGCGCGAATGGCAGTTTCACTGTTATGCCGAAAGAAAACGCGTGTTTCATCTACCTGCGTTATCGTTTTATTGGCGCTAGGTTGGTGAAGGCAAAGTGCAGTATAAAATGACACTTGCTTACCTTGGCATGCCATTAGCTGGTTTACTGCATTTTCAAACGTGCCAGGCTTGCCAAGTAGCTGCGGGCCCGCATCGGTTTGGACCAAAGCTACTTGATCACTACCTATAATAATGGTGTCGTTATTTACTTTTTCTAATTCAGCGGCAACCTTGTGCGCCTTTTGTTCGGCTAAACGTAAACTCAATGCAGTAGGGCTTTCGTTCGCAAAGGGCGTTTCGTCAATATCTGGTGCGTGGGTGTCTACCTGAATACCAATGTTGGCGAGCAACATTTTTCGGTATTGCGATGATGAGGCAAGAACAAGGGAGGCCACAATTACTCCTTTTATAAAAACAATATGTTGCGTACTTTCAGTTAGTAGTACAATGTTACATTATCACTGCGTACCACATACAGCGTTTTATTGTAGGTTAAAACGCAATTTTGCTTTGACAGGAAGGGGTTGACCCTATATCATGCGAGCCCTATGCAGAAAGTGAAACTCCCTCATTCGGTTGAACCGACTAAAAGTGCCATGAAACGTTCCGATTACCGGGGCGTGATTGCGTCTAAAGATATGGAACGATTGAGTGAAGCAGTTGTCCGATGCAATGACTATGTGGACGCAGAAGTACAGTTCGAAAAAGACGCGCAGGGTCTTACTGTCTTTCACGGCCATTTAGCCACGCAGGTAACACTTATCTGTCAAAGGTGTAATGGTGAACTCGATTATCCCGTGGAAGCGGAATTCTGTTTTACTCCAGTGCAGGGAGAAGAGCAGGAAAGCGATGACATCATTCCCGAGGCTTACGAACCGGTAGAGGTCAACGACCACGGAGAAGTTAATCTGCTTCAAATTTTTGAAGACGAACTACTGTTATCTTTGCCAATTGTGCCCCTTCATGCAGAGTCGGAGTGTACAGTGAAGCAAGACGATATGTCGTTTGGAAAGATTGAACCGGAACAAGAGCGACAAAACCCTTTCGCGGTTTTGAAAGAACTTAAGCGAGACCAGGAGTAAGTTATGGCAGTACAACAAAATCGTAAAACGCGTTCTAAGCGCGGTATGCGTCGCTCACACGATGCATTGACAGGCGCGACTTTGTCTGTCGATTCAACGTCGGGCGAAACTCACCGTCGTCACCACGTGACCGCTGACGGTTATTACAAAGGCAAGAAAGTAATCGGCGCGTAATACGGCGACTACATTTTGTCTAAACTAACCATCGCGTTAGATATCATGGGGGGCGATCATGGTCCCCCTGTTATCCTTCCCGCAGCCGTAAAGGCTATTCAACTTCACCCAGACGTGCACTTCACGCTATGCGGTGATGAAGATACCATCAAAGCAGGTATACAGCCCCTTACCAACGCTGAACGCAACCGCGTTACTATTGTGCATTGCTCACAAGTCGTTGAGATGGGCGAAGCGCCAACGTCAGCGCTACGAAACAAAAAAGATTCTTCTATGCGTCGCGTTATTGAACTTGTCGAAAGTGGCGAGGCAAACGCGTGCGTAAGCGCAGGTAATACCGGTGCACTGCTTACCTTATCATTCTATTTGCTTAAAACCTTATCAGGTATTGATAGGCCCGCACTCATTAATATGATGCCTACAACAGGGCACCATAACGTTTTTCTTTTGGATTTAGGCGCTAACGTAAACTGCACGCCTGAAATACTTTTCCAATACGGCGTTATGGGCTCAGTGCTTGCGCAAGAGGTGGCGGGCATAGCATCGCCACGGGTTGCCTTATTAAACGTGGGCGAAGAAGATATTAAAGGTAACGCACAGGTAAAATCTGCCGACCAGCTTTTTAAAGACGCACCAGGCATAAACTATATTGGTTATGTAGAAGGCGACGACATTTTCACCGATCATGCCGATGTAGTGGTAACAGACGGTTTTACCGGAAATGTAGCGCTTAAATCGAGCGAAGGGCTGGCTAAGTTAGTGATAAACGAAGTAAAACGCCAGTCACAGAAGAACTTTTATACCCGATTATTGGCAAAAATTGCCTTCCCATTACTGAAATCTATCTATAACAGCGTGAACCCCGACCAGTATAACGGTGCGAGTCTGATAGGATTGCGCGGCATTGTTATCAAGAGTCACGGAAATGCACAAAAAGACGCCTTTTATTACGCCATCGTGCAAGCAATGAAAGAAGCAAAGATGCATTTACCTGAAAAGATAAAGACAAAGATAGAAACGGTATTGTTGGAGCAGCTTTGAGCAATTATTCACGCTTTATAGGAACAGGTAGCTATTATCCCAGCGACGTGCGTACAAACGCAGATTTAGAGCAAATGGTGGACACCAGTGACGAATGGATCACTGACCGTACCGGGATAAAAGAGCGACGTATTATTGGAGCAGATGAAACCGCTGCTACCATGGGGGCAGAAGCCAGTAAGAAAGCTATAGAAATGGCTGGTATTGACCCGAAATCTATCGACATGATTGTGTGCGCTACCACGAGTGGTCGCTATGCGCTTCCAAGCACAGCATGTGAAATTCAACGCATTCTCGATATTGACGGTATCCCTGCATTTGACGTAGCTGCTGCGTGTGCAGGCTATTGCTACGCATTAAGTGTTGCCGATCAATATATTAAGTCTGGCATGGCGAAACGTATTCTTGTAGTCGGTACCGACTGTTTGAGCCGCTTGATAAACCCTGAAGACAGAACCATGGTTATCTTGTTCGGCGATGCGGCAGGCGCAACGATTATTGAAGCAAGTGATGAACCTGGCATTCTTTCCACACATATCAACGCTTCGGGCTCTCATGGCGATTTGCTGTACGTGGGTAATCCAACCCGTGGTGACGAGCAGTCGGTTCACGAGAACTGGGGTGTGATGCGTGGTAATGAAGTCTTTAAGGTTGCGGTAACCAAGCTTTCAGAAGTGGTAGAACAAACCCTTGCTGCCAACGGTATGCAAAAATCTGATCTTGACTGGTTAGTACCTCACCAAGCAAACTTTAGAATTATTAAAGCGACAGCTAAAAAGCTGAATATGTCTCTTGATCAAGTAGTGCTCACGTTAGAGCAGTATGGTAACACCTCTGCTGCTACTGTGCCTACAGCGCTTGATACAGCTATCAGAGACGGGCGCATTCAACGCGGACAGCATTTATTACTAGAAGCATTCGGAGGCGGATTTGCTTGGGCATCGGCGCTTGTACGCTATTAGCCTTGCAGATATTTGCCTTGGTGATTTTCGCCTCGATAGGGGCACTCCAACTCCAACGTTTTCTCGCTTCTAGTAAATTAAAAATAATAAGGAATCGACATGACAAAGACAGCCTGTGTATTTCCAGGACAAGGTTCTCAAAGCGTAGGTATGCTAAAGGAACTTGCTGAGACTTCTCCTATTATCGAAACAACGTTTAAAGAAGCCTCTGACGCGCTCGGCTACGACCTGTGGGATTTAGTCCAAAATGATACAGACGGTAAACTTAACGAAACGCATATCACTCAGCCAGCGTTGCTTGCTGCTAGCGTAGCAATTTGGCGTGTTATTCGCGAGCAGGGCATCGATGTGGATTACCTAGCGGGTCACAGCCTTGGTGAGTACTCAGCACTAGTATGTGGCGGCGCCATGGATTTTGCTGATGCTATCAAGCTTGTGGAAGCACGTGGTAAATACATGCAAGAAGCTGTACCAGCAGGTGCGGGTGCCATGTATGCCATTATCGGACTAGACGATGCCGCCATTGCGGATATTTGTCAGCAAACTGCTATTGCTACAGGCGATGTGGTTGCGCCAGTTAACTTTAACTCTCCAGGCCAAGTGGTTATTGCGGGGGAAAAGAGCGCCGCAGAGCAAGCTGCTAATGCATGTAAAGAAGCGGGCGCTAAGCGCGCACTTCCTCTTGCGGTAAGCGTTCCTTCACACTGTGAGTTAATGCGTCCTGCAGCAGACAAGTTAGAAGACGCGTTATCGTCATTGAACGTTAATGAGCCTGCAATCAATATCGTGAATAATGTTGATGTCACTATTGAAACCCAAGGTGATGCAATCAAGAACGCATTAGTGAGACAACTATATTGCCCCGTTCAATGGACGCGTACTGTTGAATACTTGGCGGCAGCGGGCGTTGAGCGCGTTATTGAAGTAGGTCCTGGTAAAGTACTTACTGGATTGAACAAACGTATCGACAAGAGCCTAGAATCTCTTGCAGTTAATACACCTGATGGTGTTGAAGCATTAAAACAATAAGGAAACGCAATGAGTCAATTAGACGGTAAAATTGCGCTTGTTACCGGCGCAAGCCGAGGTATAGGCAAAGCGATTGCCACGCAGCTTGCTCAGCAAGGTGCTACGGTTATCGGAACCGCAACCAGTGAAAATGGTGCGCAAGCGATCAGCGATTATCTTTCTGAGTTCGGCGGCAAAGGCTTTGCACTAAATGTCACCGACAAAGAAAGCGTAGATACCACGATTAAAGCGATTAATGAAGCACATGGTGGTATCGGTATCTTAGTCAATAATGCAGGCATCACACGTGATAATCTGCTAATGCGCATGAAAGATGACGAGTGGCAGGATATTATCGACACCAACTTAACTTCAATTTTTACACTGTCAAAAGCGGTACTTCGCGGTATGATGAAGAAGCGTTTTGGTCGCATCGTGAATATTGGTTCAGTGGTGGGCAGTGCAGGTAACGCCGGACAGGCAAACTACGCTGCAGCGAAAGCAGGGGTCATTGGTTTTTCTAAATCTATGGCGCGTGAAGTGGCTTCTCGTGGTATTACCATCAACGTTGTAGCGCCTGGTTTTATCGATACCGATATGACAAAAGCGCTGACCGATGACCAAAAAGAAGCCATTTTCAAAGATATTCCGGCTAACCGATTAGGCGAGCCTGATGAAATTGCAGCCACTGTTGCCTTTTTAGTAAGCGATGGTGCAGCCTATATTACAGGCGAAACTATCCATGTAAATGGTGGTATGTATATGGGGTAAATTCGCAAAAATTGCGAATTTTCCTTAGTTTGGGGTGGTATTTACCCGAACTTGGATGTAAAAATAGTATTTTACGAATTTCGAATGTCGCTGGTTTGACCAGAAAATTTGTTTAAACTGGTGCTTGCAAGGATGCACCTTGCAAAATAAACTAGCGGCACTTTTATTATCTAGTGACGTTTAAGGGAAACCTAGAATTATGAGTAACATTGAAGAACGCGTTAAGAAAATCATCGTTGAACAACTTGGCGTGAAAGAAGAAGAAGTAAAAGCAGAAGCTTCATTCGTTGACGATTTAGGCGCTGATTCACTTGACACTGTTGAGCTAGTAATGGCTTTGGAAGAAGAATTCGATACTGAAATTCCTGACGAAGAAGCAGAAAAAATTACTACTGTTCAATCAGCAATTGATTACATCAACGCTAACAAAGACGCTTAAGTCTTAAGTAGCGACAAAACGGCTCTTCTAACAGAGCCGTTTTTGTATCTCCTACCTTAGTTCCAAAGCGAGGGCTTTTTGTGACAAAACGTCGCGTAGTGGTTACTGGTCTTGGAATGCTTTCACCATTAGGTCTTAATAGCGAAGACACATGGCGCAAATTGCTCGCGGGCGAAAGCGGCATCGGTGAAATCACCCATTTCGATTGTAGTAACTATTCAACCCGTTTCGCAGGTCAAATTAATGATTTTGATCCGCAGGAATACATTGAAAAGAAAGAAACCAAGAAAATGGACCGCTTTATCCAGCTGGGTATAGCAGCAGGCAAGCAAGCCTTGGTCGATTCTGGTTTAACTATTTCACAAGATAATGCGCACCGTGTAGGTGTAGCTATTGGTTCAGGTATTGGTGGTTTAGAACAAATTGAACAAAACCATTTGAAACTGACAAATAGCGGTCCTAAGCGCGTATCGCCATTTTTTGTACCTTCAACCATTACCAACATGATCTCAGGCTTTTTGTCTATCATGGAAGGGTTGAAAGGACCGAATTTAAACGTTGTGACTGCTTGTACAACAGGCGTTCATAACATTGGTATTGCCGCAAGAACAATTGCTTATGGCGATGCTGATGCCATGTTGGCCGGAGGCGCAGAAGCGTCTATTACTCCGCTAGGCATGGCTGGTTTTGCCGCAGCACGTGCGTTGTCATCTCGCAACGACAACCCACAAGCAGCAAGCCGCCCATGGGATAAAGACCGCGATGGTTTTGTCATGGGTGAGGGCGCTGGCGTGGTAATGCTAGAAGAATACGAAGCAGCCAAAGCGCGTGGCGCGACCATTTATGCAGAACTGGTTGGTTTTGGCATGAGCGGCGACGCATACCACATGACTTCTCCACCTGAAGATGGAGAAGGTGCGGCAGCGTCTATGCAAAACGCGATAAATGATGCGAAGTTGGATGCAAGCGAAATCGGCTATGTTAACGCACATGGTACGTCTACGCCTGCAGGTGATATTGCCGAAGTGGCAGCAGTAAAACGCGTGTTCAATGACCATGCTCACAAGCTACTTGTTAGCTCTACCAAGTCAATGACGGGCCATTTGCTAGGGGCCGCCGGTTCAGTTGAGGCAATTTTCACTATTTTGGCACTGCGTGACAAAATGGCGCCGCCAACCATTAATTTGGATGAACCAGGTGAAGGCTGCGACTTAGACTTTGTTGCACACAAAGCAAAAGCATTCAATGAAGACTACGCACTGTGTAACTCATTCGGGTTTGGCGGTACGAACGGCTCATTGATTTTCAAGCGTATCTAATATAGCGTAATTATCGCTGATTAAGTGAACTTCACGTATATTTAAAAGGCAGCTTCGGCTGCCTTTTGTTGTTTATACAGTTAAATCTCGCAGTAAATATCATAAAACTCAGGTCTCTTTGAGCACAGCTACAGCCAAATCAATTCAGCTAGACGTTGTCTGACCAACGCAAGTTGGTATACTTCCAACAACCACAATAACGGCGAACAAGAGTAGGCAGTGAGAATTATTCCTAGCGCTACGCCTATTTCATCAAGTGACAGGGCGTTTAATTATGGCGACGGTGTGTTTACCACATTGTTGGTAAGTGAACATCAAGTAGAATTATTGCCTTATCATATTTCACGTTTAGAGCACGATGCGGCAGCCATCAAGCTCAATATTGATATCCGCGCGCTTGAAGCCGCAATTGCTGAACAGGTTAAGACGATAAAGAGCGGTTCAGGTGATAACGCTTCTCCAAAATATGTGCTAAAAGTTCACGTGTCGGGAGGTCAAGCCGGAAGGGGGTATGCGCGAAGCGAAGACAGTGAAGCATTAGTCAGATTTAGCCAGCACCCTTACCCTGTCCATTACGATAGTCTTGCGAATGAAGGTGCAACGGTAATATGCGCTCAAACGCGGTTAGCCATTCAACCATTGCTTGCGGGTGTAAAGCATATGAACAGGCTAGAACAAGTCTTAATTAAGCACGAAGTAGACGACGCTGGCGTACACGATGCTATTGTTTGCGATACCCAAGATAACATTATTGAAGCGAGTGCTGGCAATGTATTTTTCTACCTCAATGAACAATGGTATACCCCGTCTTTGAAGGGAAGCGGTGTCAATGGCGTAGTCAGGCAGTGTCTTATTGATTCGCTGTTAAACGACAATTGTTCGCTTCACGTGGGGGAATATGACCTTTCTTATTTGCGAAAAGCGAGTGCAGTGGTAATTACCAATGCACTAATGGGCGTAATGCCGGTACAGAAAATACAAATGCCGGATTTCTCCTATGTCGATTTTGATGTAAGAAGCGATGCGATTGTAGCGCTAAAGACACGGCTTCAGACTGCGCTTCAAAATTAACTAAAACGCACTTCTCACAACGGGGTTCGTCAACGTTTTACGAGCTTCACCAGATTAGTAGTAAAAAGAAATAAAATGGAATGTAAAGCAATGAAGAAAGGGGAAGTTCAAGCATGAAGCGGGTAATTGTTATTCTATTATCTCTTGTCATGCTTGCCGTTGTTGGGGCAGCCTCTGGCGTAATGTATGTCTCGAGCAAGGTTACCGATGAACTAGTATTAAAAAGTGAAACCTTATTTACGATAGAGAGCGGCAGTAACGCTTATCGTACCGTGAAACACATGCGTAAAATAGGCATGACCGATGTGTCGCCCTTTGTTGCTAAGGTGTGGCTCAAATTCTTTGCAGGCAGTACGTCTGTTAAGTCTGGCACCTACATGCTGCGCCCAGGGCAGTCACTAGTAGATGTGTTTACCCTGTTTACTGAGGGCGATGAGCATCTCTTCGCAGTGAGTTTAGTCGAAGGGCTAACCCTTGCACAGTGGCTTGAGGCGCTTAAACAAAACACAGATTTGGTGTTTGATTTAAACGACAGGAAATTAAACCAGCTCACTCAGGATAATGGCGTAGATTGGTGTTGCGAAAATGTTTCGCAGACAGAGGGCGTATATTTGGCTGATACGTATTTCTTTACCAAAGGCACAACCGCAAGCGAGGTATTGAAAAGAGCACACCGCGCGCTAATTGACTTTGTTTCTAGCGAATGGGAATTACGGGATGCCGAACTGCCGTTAGCCACACCTTACGAGGCTCTTATCTTAGCGAGTATCATTGAAAAAGAAACGGCTGTGCCTGCGGAACGTGACATGATTTCAGGCGTTTTCGTCAATAGGCTAAACAGAAATATGCGTCTTCAAACTGATCCCACCGTGATTTATGGTATCGGTCCTACGTTTGACGGAAACATTACCCGTAAGCACTTGCAAACAGCAACGCCTTACAATACCTATGTTATTAAAGGGCTCCCACCTACGCCTATCGCGATGGCAGGCAAGGCCGCCATTCACGCTGCGTTGCACCCACTGACAACGGATGCACTCTATTTTGTGGCGAAGGGCGATGGCAGCCATCAATTTTCTACGACACTAGCTGAACACAATGCAGCTGTGCGAAAATACCAGTTAAAACGATAGCCGTATTGATGCAGACAACCGATACGTTATAGCTAAACAAAAAACAGAGTTTAAAAAGTAATGCGCGGAAAGTTTATTGTAGTTGAAGGCCTTGAAGGGGCAGGAAAAAGCTCAGTAATAGGGCTAATTGTTCAAGCATTAAAAGACGCGGGAAAGCGCGTTGAGCAAACTCGTGAGCCGGGCGGCACACCTATGGCTGAAGCTATTCGAGAATGTGTAAAACACGACTGGGATGAGACCGTTAGTGAGGAGACTGAACTACTTCTTATGTATGCGGCGCGTGTGCAATTACTGACCAATAAAATCTTACCTTCACTTGATGCTGGTGCGTGGGTAGTAGGTGACAGACACGATTTATCATCTCAGGCTTATCAAGGTGGTGGTCGAGGCGTCAGTGAAAAAACGATGACGGCCATCAGCGATATCGCCCTTAAAGGGTTTAAGCCTGACCTAACCTTATACCTAGATGTCGAGCCAGCTGTCGGACTAGAGCGCGCCCGAGGGCGAGGGGAGCTTGACCGTATTGAGCAAGCGGGGCTTGCTTTTTTTGAGCGAACTCGTGCTAAATACTTGTCGCTCGCTAAGCAAGATGAATCTATCGTCGTGGTAAGTGCGATGCAGTCTATGGAAAAGGTTCATCAAGACGTGACTGCTATTATCAACGACTATGTGACGACCATAAACAGCGCAAGCAGTGACATAGCGCAAAACGAAAGTATGCAGGGGAAAGGCTAATGCAAGTACTGCCTTGGTTTGCTGCAACGTTCTCGACGTTACTGTCGCGCTATTTGGCAAAAAAACTTCACCACGGTTTACTGCTGACAGGGCCGAAAGGGATTGGAAAATACCAACTCGCGCTAGGGTTAAGCAGCACGTTATTGTGTAAGCAACCAAGCATAGATGGGCCATGTGAACAGTGTCAAAGTTGCCATTTGAGGCAAGCTGGAAACCACCCAGACTTTCATGTTTTAGAAAGTGAAAAGCAGTTAGGTGTGGATAAAATTCGCGAGGGCATTGGCAAGCTATCAGGTACTGCGCAAATGGGGGGCAATAAAGTGTTGTTGATTCCCCGTGCCGATACCATGACGGAAGCGGCAGCTAATGCACTGTTGAAAACCTTAGAAGAACCCACAAATAATACCTTCTTGCTGCTGATCACTGACAGTATCAATAAAATTATGCCGACCATATTAAGTCGATGTGAACGGCAGATACTCTCACTCCCGTCAGTGTCAGACAGTTTGAACTACTTAAACGCTAAGGGCGTAGAAGATGCAAGCGAAGCGCTATTGGCAGCTTATGGCTATGCCCCTCTTCGCGTAGAAGAGGCTCTCAGTGGTGAAGAAGACATTAGCTATCGCAATTTTAGCGATGGTATGCAAGCGCTCTTAGCAGGCGATGCAAATTTGCAAGTACAAACGCTTGCGAATAAGTGGCAGGACAATGCGCCTCAAATCGCATTGTGGTGTCAACAGATGGCCCATGACGAATACATAAAACGTCAACAGGCTGTTGATTTTAAACGCTATGAAGCGTGTGTTGATGCGGTAAGAACGCTGCAGCACGCAGGTGTAAACAAATCAATGGTACTTTTTGGGTTACTAAAGCAATTTCAACGTTAATAGGCAAACGCTGGCTTGTCGAAGCCCTTTTGTCTGACAGCAATTTTTTAAAACAGGTGTAGTTTGTTCGTAGATTCTCATTGTCACTTAGACCGACTTAAGCAAGGGCCAGAAGAGCTGGCTGAAACCTTAAATTTCGCAAGAACCCGAGGTGTTGAACACTTCCTTTGTGTGTGCGTATCTGTTGGTGATTACGACAGCATGTTAGCAGCTGTAAGTCAGTTTGAAGATGTATCAGTATCTTGTGGTGTGCACCCACTACATCAAGATGAAGCGTGTAGCTATGAAGAACTGTTAGAGAAGGCGCAGCGTGAAGAAGTGGTAGCCATTGGCGAAACTGGGCTGGACTATTTTTATAGTCCGGAAAGTAAAGAAGTCCAGCTAACGTCTTTCGTCGACCACATCAAAGTAGCTAACGAAACTAAAAAGCCGTTAATTATTCATACGCGGGATGCAAGGGAAGACACCATTAACTTACTCCGCCAACACAAAGCTGCGCACACTAAAGGTGTTTTGCATTGCTTTACTGAATCATTAGACATGGCGCTGGCAGCAATAGAGATGGACTTCTATATCTCTATTTCAGGCATCGTAACCTTTAATTCAGCAGATGAATTGCGTGAAGTGGTAAAAGCGATCCCTTTAGAGCGACTACTTATTGAAACTGACTCACCATGGCTTGCGCCAGTTCCTCATCGAGGTAAACAAAACCAGCCAGGTTACGTGGTAGAAGTGGCAGAATTTATTGCTGAGCTTAAAGGCGTGACGGTAAAAGAATTAGCGGAAATTACCACGCAAAACTTCTACACGCTGTTTTCTTTAGCTGCGAAGAAGAAAGCCGCGTAGCGGTAAACCAGGCGATTTTACTCTCGGAGGTGGTTATGCCCCAGTGGCGACAAGGGTTGACAAAGAGTCTTCACCAAACCCGCAGTATGCCAGAAAGTCGTTACTTTCAGTTAGCTACTGTGGACGGTAGTGGTGTACCGTACTGCCGTACCGTGGTTTTTAGAGGGATCACCGACGACAACCAACTGGTGGTTATTTCTGACACCCGCTCAGATAAGTATGACCAGCTTGGCCAGAATCCTCACTCGCAGGTTTGTTGGTATTTTTCTAAAACCAGGGAGCAATATCGCTTCTCTTGTACTGCAACAATAATAACGTTACATCAAGATGCTGACTTAGTTACTCAGCACTGGAATAAATTGTCAGATGCGGGCAAAAAGCAGTTCTTATGGGGCGAGCCAGGCACGCCAAGAAACGATGGCTCGGCACTTCAGGTTGAAGGGGACTTTGGTGTAGTTCCTCCTCACTTTTGCGTGATCATGCTGGCTATCGATAGCGTAGATTACCTGAATTTGAGAGGTAACCCTCAAAGTCGAGAGTGGCATCAAAAAGACGGAAATGGCAACTGGGTTAGCCAGTCATTGATACCGTAGGTAACCACCTCTAGTCTCTAAGTAGGCACATATTAAGTGCGTGATACTGCCTATTCTGAGCACCACCTAAGTCAGCAGTATACAAACCGGCGACCTAAGCAAAAAGTAAGCCCTCTCTAGCTTGGATAGACGCGATAACGCATTGGCAAATGAGAGGGCGCCGATCACCTAGAAAAGTCGCTCACCTAGAAAATATGGGAAATTGGTGTATCACCTTTAAATAAATAGATGATCAAGTCAGCATTACCTTCTCTTGCAACGCTTTCGACAATAGCTGTCGCTACATCTTCTCTTGGTATTACAGCATCGTCCCTATTGCTTGGCATATCGGTTCGTACTAAATGCGTGCCCGGTTCATTTAATAAAGTGCCAGGTCGAAGAATTACGTGATGTAAGCCGCTATTAATTAAATGCTCGTCGGCCATGTGTTTGGCAACCAAATATGGTTTTATTGCTGACTCCACGGCGTCAGGATCGTCTGCACCAATAGAACTAACCATAACAAATTTGGGTGTACCCGCCGCTTTTGCATAGTTAACCGCGTTGCGGGCCGCCCAAAGATCAATCATAAGTGTTTTATCTGCGCCGGTGCTACCGCCTGAACCTGCTGTGAATACCGCAACGTCCACACCTTCAAAGTGTGCTGAAAAATCTTTTTCTAAATCCTGCTCAACCACTGTGAGGTTGGCATTTTGGATATCTGACAGTTTGTCTGGGCTTCTTACTGGCGCTACGACTTTGTGACCGGCATCCAACAATTTCACTGTTGCTTGCTTACCAATTTGGCCTGATGCGCCGATTACTAATACATTTGCCATGTTTTCATCCTCCTTGTGGGTGATTTCGCTCATCTTAAGCTACTTAAGAATTCACAATACATAGGCGGGTAAAAAGGAAAGCGATCAATTACTGCGATAAAATGCATGACAAAACGTTTGCCTGCATGCATTGCCGTTTAAACGGCAATGCAATGGGAGAGAGAAACTAATGAGTATGATAATCAGCCAGCGGCTATTTTATCACCGTATTTCGGCCTGATTCCTTTCCGACATATAGCTTTTTATCGATAGCGTGAATGCAAGCCTCGACGCTATCGTAATCTCGTATATCTGCTACACCGCAGGTTATGGTAGCTGATACCGAGTAGGGGGGAGCATCGATTTCGTAATCAGCGACAGCTTTACGTAGCTTTTCTGCCACCCAAAATGCTTCTTGAACCTTTAATGAAGGCAGCAATATAAGAAATTCCTCACCGCCCCATCGCGCAATAACGTCACTTTCTCTTAAACTATCTTCCAGGATCCGAGCGATTTTGACCAGTACTGTGTCACCCACATGATGACCGTATTCATCGTTAATACGCTTAAAGAAATCAATATCAACAATTAGCAAGGAGAAAGTATGATTATGGCGTTTATAATTTTGCCATGCTGCCTTGGCTCTTTGTATAAAGTAGCGACGATTTTTGAGACCCGTCAATGCGTCCTCAGTTGAAAGCTGCGTTAACTTTTCTACGACCGCTTCTAGGTCTCGGGTTTTTTCCTCAACTTTTAGTGCGAGTTCAGCGGAGCGCTTTTTCAACGACGCTATCCTCAGCCACACCATCGATGAAATCAACAGCATGCCTAGCAGGGTAATTGTCACACGCCATATAGGCTTATCCCACCACGGTGGAACTACAACTATTTCAAGTTGCGCTGCATTGCTGCTCCATTCATTCTCTTGATTTATAGCTCTAACAGTGAAGCGGTAGCGTCCTGGGTCCAAGTTGGTGTAGGTGGCCGTTCTTGTCTTGTAATCAGTAAAGCGCCAGCTGTTCTCAAAGTCTGCGAGCTTATAGGCATACCTAAGTTCGTTTGCATTCATATAATCAGTGGCGGCAAATTCAATAGTGAGCGCAATATCGTTATCTTTAAGTTCGATTACCTCGTCTAGGCGCTGTCTTTGCTGATAGGTTGTCCCGTTTTGCTCGTTCCTACTCACCGTTTCAACGTTTGTGAGGTGCACTTCAGGTGACCACTGTACATTTGCCACGTGTGAAGGAGTAAATTGTGTTACGCCTTCCGTTCCACCAAACAATATTGTGTTATTTTCAGTTACAGTGACAGAGCCAATATAGTAACCCGAGGACAGTGCGCCGTTTTCTGCACCGAAATAAGAAAGGGTAGACAAGTCAGGTGCTAAATACGCAATCCCTTTAATTGTAGAGATCCAAAGCCCATATTCATCATCTTCAACAATTGCCCCGATGGATACATTGCTCAATCGACTTTCAGGCTTAATTTGTGTCACTTTAATCGTTGATAAATCACTGCCTTCTTTAGACATAAAGAAGAGTCCAGCTGCTTGAGTTCCAATCCAATAACCACCGCGTTTTGACTGAGAAATCCACGTCACTACAGTTTGATCTGAAATCTTGTCAGTAAACTCACTGATGCTGGTTAAGTCTCCAGTCAGTTTATTCGCAACAAATAACCCGGATACCGTACTTAACCACGCGTTTTCATTGTCGTCCAAAACAATTCTCGTTGTCAGCGACAATGGCCATTGCTTTATTACCCTATCTTCTGACGGGCGATATACAAATAGCCCATCGCTGTAGCCGCCATACCAAATGTCTCCGTCATCATCGATATTAATGCTGTAACCCGACTTACCATTCAGCGCAACAAATTCTAGGTTTCTGGTCTGAGGGTTCAGTTTGGCAAGGCCTGTGCGTGTGGTTACCCATAAGACATCGCTCTTTGTGTGATAAAACACGCTCAACAGCTTATCGTTAGTGTCTTCGCTACTCGCCAATGCACCATTGGAAGTAAATGGGCCTTCTTGAGTTTTACTTATCGTGTCGTAAAGCCAAAGGCCCTTTTCGTTCGCTACCCATACTTGGTTATCTTTGTAATTCGATAAAGAGGAGATTATACGTCCTTCGCCTATTTCCTGAGAGTAGAAGTTGCTAAGCAGAGGGTTACTAATCGCAAACCCATCGTCTGTGGTGCCAACGACAACCAGCCCAGCTTTCGTTTGATAAAGGCTTGAAATTCTCTCTTTGGCCGCATCTTTCTCGTTAATCGGTGCACGCAGCACAGAGTTAGGGTTATGTGACGTTAAAATATTCAGCCCACGCTGAGTAGAAACCCATATATCACCGTTGTCCTTTAATAAGATGTCTGTAACGTAGTTATCAGATAATCCGTGAGTTTCAGAAGTACATCCTTTGTCGATGGTGGTGCTTTGGTCGTCGGGGTTGAACAAACATGCGCCGCGGGTAGCGGTACCCAACCAGAATCGAGATTTCTCTGCTGCCACCAGTCGAGTAAAGTTCGTGTTTTCAAAAGCCACTAACTCAAGTGACCTCTTAAACGGGTCAAGTTTATAAAGGCCCGAGGTGGAAGTGACATAAAGCGTGTTACCGATAAGCTCTATGTCTGTCAGCGTACTGGTGGTACTGGGAAGGTAGCTAACCAGTTCTACACTGTCTGATTCTGGAGAGTATGTGTAAAGGTTTCGCTCAGAGACTATCCAAAGCTGGCCATTGTGGGTGGTCTTGATCCTATTAATTACCTGTTTATTGAAAGGCTCTGACGCCGGTAACGTGTAGTGCTTGAACGACTCAGTATCAACATCTATACGGCTCAGCCCGCTGTATGTCCCCACCCACAGGTATTGACCATCTAAGCTTGCCTCTATCTGAAGGGCGAACAGGGTTTGGAGGCCTGTTGACTTGTCTTCTCCCCACAAGCCGAAGTTTCGAAATGTATAGCCGTCAAATTTATCGACACCAGACTGCGATGCCAACCACAGAAAACCATACTTATCTTCCGCAATATCTGAAATGGTTACGTGGGCGATACCACTATCCATATTGTAGGAATGAAACGCTGGGGCAATAGGTTGCGCGCATGCAGGTAGGCTGCAAGTTGAAGCAAAAAAAATGAAAAGCGAAAGTACCAACAGGGGGCGCATAATATAATCAAAAATCACATGAAATTTATACACTAACGTTACGCGAATCTACCGTTCTTACAATGGTACAAAAGTTTAAATTCAACAAAAAAGCCTCGAAATTCGAGGCTTTTTAGACTGCATTAATTATGTTAGCCAGTGGCTAATCATAACGGATATAGTTACCAGCCACACTGGCGTGTAGCATTTTGCTCATCTAACCACGTTTTTAGTGGAGCAAAGTAGTCAGCGATAGTACTGGCATCCATTTGCGGTGAGCCTGTCAGTGTTTCTAACGCATTTTGCCAAGGTTGGCTCATACCCATCTCTAGCATTTCGTTAAGTGCTTTACCGGCTTCTTCACTGCCGTAGATAGAACAACGGTTAAGCGGGCCCTCATCACCTGCAATGTCACACAGTGCTTTATGGAACTGGAATTGAAGGATATGCGCTAGGAAATAGCGTGTATAAGGTACGTTAGCAGGCACGTGATATTTTGCACCCGGATCAAATGCGTCGGCGCTGCGCTCAACAGGCGCCATCACACCCTGATACTTTTCTCTCAATTCCCACCATAGTTGATTGTATTGTTCAGGTGTTACTTCACCTGACATCACTTTCCAGCGCCATTGGTCAACCATCAGACCAAAAGGAATGAAGGCAATCTTGTCTAACGCAACTTGCATTAACATACCGATATCGTTTGATGCGTCTGGGATCTCATCAATTAACTCGATTTGCTTAAGGTACTTAGGTGTTATTGATAAAGCGATGGTGTCGCCAATAGCCTCGTGGAAGCCGTCGTTTGCCGAACCACGGTAAAGAAGTGGTTGGTCTTTATAAGCGCGTTGATAGTAGTTGTGACCTAATTCGTGGTGAATAACGTTAAATTCTTCGCCAGTCTTTTGAATACACATCTTTATACGAAGATCGTTTTTGTCATCTAAATCCCACGCAGAGGCATGACACTGAACGTCACGGCCTTCAGGCTTTTGAAACATAGAGCGTTCCCAAAAGGTATCTGGAAGTTCTTCAAAGCCAAGCGATGAGAAAAATGACTCTGCTTGTTTAACCATGGCGATTTCGTCATACCCCTGTTCAGCTAATGCGCCTGTAACATCAGGAACTTTCATTTCTTGCTGAGGTTTAACGATATCGTAAATATTCCCCCACGACTGTGCCCACATGTTACCTAATAAATGGGCTGGGATTGGTTTGTCTTGAGGTACTACGTCTTCGCCATAGTGTTCACCTAGCTTAGCGCGCACATGGCAATGTAGTGACTCGTAGAAAGGCTCTACTTGCGTCCATAAGCGATCCAATTCCTTGGGAAATTCATCTGCTGGCATATCGTACTTTCCACGCCACAAGGCGCTGACGTTTTCAAAACCTAGCTCTGCAGCACCTTCGTTCGCTAGCGATACTTGTTCTGCATAGAGTCCTGCCATTGGTTTAGATACTTCACGCCAGCCTGACCAATATTCTAGTAGCTTGTCAGCATCGCGTAGGGTGGCCATTTCAGAGCTCATTTCAACCAAGCTTTTGCACGTACCATCTTCGCTGCAATACTCACCAGAGCCGTACATGGCACTTAAGTCAGAACCAATTTTTGCAAGCCGCTCTGCTTTTTCGGCATCTGCCGGCGGCGGCATTGTTAAACTGTTTTTAAGTAGATCAAGCTGTCTGCGGGTGTCGGCATCTACGTCTACATCGTTAAATTTCGCCGCTTCTTTAGCTAACTTTGCAACCTTGGTAGAAAGCACTTCATTAAAGTAAGCACTGACTGCTGCTGTATCGAAATTGATATTCGTGGCGTAGCTCCACTCGGCGTGCGCGGCAGGAACTTGCATTTTTGCAATATCTTTTTGCGCTTGTGTTAAAAACTGCTTGGCGTCTTGTGCAGTGAGTTGTGGTTTAGTTTCTGTCTGTGTTGTACTTTCGCCACACCCCATAAGCGAAACGCTTACCAATGCTGCTATCAGAGTACGTTTGTGATTGAGCATACTTTGTCCTTTAATTATTGTGTTTTTTACGTGAATCGACATTCACATAGACATGCTCTTGCATTGTGTAACGCTGTGTTGCTTTTGTAAAACAAATTCGATATTACTCTCACAAAAGCACTGGCTTTTTTAGGCAATTTATAACTAGCAATGCGAACGGTTGGGGCCTGTTTTTAAATTTGCCTCAACACCTGACGAAAAGTTTTTTAATAATGGGTCAAAGTAATGCAAAACAATGACAATGTAACGTCTGCTACACCTGATTTAGAAAGGTTGTTTATTTACGGAAGCCTTGCTCCTAATTGTCCAAATCACCATATCGTCGCTCATATTGGTGGCCAGTGGCAGTCTGGTACGGTAGAAGGGCACTTAGTTCAACAAGGGTGGGGAGCAGTTATGGGGTTTCCAGGAATTGTTATTTCTGATCTAACTAAAGCAAAAGAAGAGGTGAAGGGCATGATGCTAACGTCTTCTCAACTTGCCGAAAACTGGACCATGCTGGATGAGTTTGAAAGTGAGCAATATGAGCGGGTCATAGTTCCTGTTAAGCTTGATGCCGGTCACACTGAAAACGCCTATATTTATCAAATCAAACCAACGCAATAAAAAGGACCATTATGTCAACGGAAGAACCACTCTACTGGGGCTTGAACGCTCGAAGCTACTGTACACTCATTCATGTTTCTCAGTTATCCAGTTTCATTATACCTGGCTTAGGTATCATATTGCCTATCGTGCTATGGATTGCTCACAAAGATCAAAACGAAGACATCAATCAGCACGGCAGGGTGACAGCGAATTGGTTAATAAGCTTGCTCATTTACTCTGTTATTTGTTTTGTCTTGACGCTGATTATCATAGGAGCGCTAGGCTTCATCGCTCTTGGATTGATGAACATCGTCTTTGCTATTGTGGCAGCAGTCAAAGCGAACAAAGGGGAGTTGTGGGTGTATCCGCTAAGCTTTGAGTTTTTTAAACGTTAACCTAAAGAATCCTACGTCACGTTTAGTAAGAAAAACTACTACTGACGAGCGCTTTCGAAGGGCGTTTCCATGTTGAAACGCCTTCGTGCTTATCCCATTGCAGATACTGCAATTGCCAGCGTGAACAATAACGCGATGTGTTTTGGTTTTAAAAGCATGTTCACCTCTTTCCTGTGACTTCTTCTACCTGTGGTAATCTTGAAGATAGTTTTTAAATAGGTGTCGCGCTATTCATAATTAGTATAATTAACTCATATGTCGCTAATGTCATTAAGAGGGCGTTGCTTTTTCAAAAGCGCTATGTCGTCGGTTAGCACTTATCTATGCGGATTGGTATAAATATTTGATTCGTAGAATACTATTGCTGCGTGTGCGATAGAGTAAAAAAGAATAATAAACGCAAAGAATGGCTTTAAATAAAGGATTAACCCGATAGACGAGTACTCGCCTAAAAATTACTTAGCGCTGAAGCGGTGACTTGGCAGTGCGCTATGAATAAGGTATTGGCTTTTGGATTGTTTGGTGGTTTGAAGCGAAACATCAGTACCGCGCTTTACTGTGCTTAGTGCTAGCGGTTTATTTTGACGTTGCTTCTTTAATAGTTGGGAAGAAGGCACTTCCTTCATATTTACAAGCGTAGATTGGGCTTCTTGCGCAATACTAACGTTAATCAACGAATAGGTTATACAAAGTGTAGTAGCTAAAAAAATGTTTTTACTTGGCTTTTTCATCACATTTTTCTCTTTTTGTTCAACTTAATCGCTAAATAAAATTATTGGGTTTTACTTGATGGGGGTCGATTGCAGAGGCGGTTGCACTCGCCTCATTCATCGATTTTGTTTGTTCCTCTTCATTACACCTAAAGTAGAACGAAAGAGAAACATGATGAGTCATACAAAGGGATGTCAAAAAATACCTTTGCATGTATTTCGAAACTGCGAGATAAAAATTACCACGCTGTAACACCACCATCTACTGCTATGGTTTGCCCGTTCATGTAAGAGTTGCCAGGGGAAAGCATCAGCATCATGGTGTTAACGATTTCTTGCGGTTCGCCTAGACGTTTCATAGGACTTCCCATGCCTAGTTGCTCGCGCGCTTCAGGGGTGTTGTACCCGTCTACGTTCAAAATATTGGTAGGACTATAGAATGGGCAAATTGCATTAACGCGAACATTCTTTCGGCCGTATTCCACCGCGGCTGTGCGGGTTATCCCCGAAACCGCGTGTTTTGCTGCAGCATAAGCACCGCCTTTAGGGGCTCCACCTAGTCCTGCAAGTGAGCTTACATTTAAAACGTGCCCTTGCTTTTGTGCAAGCATAACGGGTATTTGGTACTTCATTCCAAACATAACGCCTTTTACATTCACAGCGAACTGCGAGTCCATGATTTCCTCTGTCATTTGATGAATTGGTGCAGGGTTATGCGCTATGCCTGCATTATTTACGGCTATATCCAGTTTGCCAAAGGTTTCAATGGCTGTTTCAACCAGCGCCTTATTTAGCGACTCGCTAGCAATATTACCCGCTAGCACCACGACATCAGTGAGTGCTTTTACATCCTTTTTCGTTTCCTCAAGGGCGGTTTCGTTAATGTCTGAAAGAACGAGTTTTGCTCCTCGGTTAGCAAGACCTAGCGATAACAAGCGGCCAAAACCACTGCCTGCGCCGGTAATTAATACAACTTGCCCTGAAAAGTCGAGTAGAGCATCCATGGTAATCTCCTATTAGTAGCTGTTTAATGTTTTTTGAAACGTGGCTATTTCAGCTGCGTTTGTTTTATAAATTGAATGAGTAATTTGGCTAGTATTTCCCCTTGATCTTCCTGGATAAAGTGACCACCGTTTTCTACAAGGGTATGAGCCATACCGCTGCTACCAGGAACGAGCTTTTGAAATACCTTATCGCCACCTTTAGTGACAGGGTCGCTATCACCGAAAGCCGTAACAAAAGGCTTGTTATATTGCTTTAGCTTTTCCCATGCCTGTCTATTCGCCTGTGCCTCAGCATTGTCTGGGCTTGTAGGAACAAGAATAGGGAACATACGTGCACCTGCTTTAAAGCTTTCGTCTGGAAAAGGGGCGTCGTAAGCTGCAAGCGTCGCCTCATCTAGAACAGTGGTTGTGGCGTTTTGAATGATCGTAGATGTGGGAAATACGGCGACATCCTGTGAGAATCGGCGCCATTTGATGAAAGCATCACTTGGCGGGTGGTCGCCAGTGGGCAAACCGGTATTAGACACCATTACACCCGAAAAACGCTCAGGCATATCGGCGACAAGTCGCAGGCCTAGTAGACCTCCCCAGTCTTGACAAAATAGTGTAACGGGGCCTTTAGTAGCCTGTGAAAACCAGTCTTTTAGCCATATCACATGACGAGCGTAGGAGTAGTCCTCCTTTCTTACTGGTTTATCTGAGCGCCCAAAACCAATGAGATCCGGCGCGATGACATTGAATCCCGCATCAGCCAATATGGGCATCATCTTGCGGTATAAATAAGCCCACGTCGGTTCGCCGTGTATTAATAGCACGGTATGTCCATCTTTCGGTCCACATTGATAATGGGCCATTGTTATTTCACTGCTTACTGTGTCTGTTACTTCAGTGAAACAGGGGGAGTAGGGAAAGTCAGTGATCGTGTCGAAGGCGCTTTCCGGTGTTTTAAGCACTTGCATAGCCAATCATCCTTTTGTAAATAAAATGTAATTACAAGTGTTGCCTGATTAACAAAAACACCGGTTTTATTTTCTGTCAAATAAACCTTAGGCAAGGTAGGACAGGCTCTGCGCAGAGAAATGAATTCACAAAGGGGCTGGCGGTCAATATTAAATATTATGATAAATGTCTATAACACCAATAAACTTGGATGATTGACAACACTGCAATAACATCCAGTTAACGTGATAAACAGGACATGGTTATGACTGAGATGGAAAATAAAGCCGTAGAATATGCAGTACAACAGGGTGTTGCCACGCTGACAATGCAAAGTGCGCCCGTTAATGCGCTGTCACGCGCTATCAGAGTAGGGTTGATAGAAGGCATAAACAATGCACTAGATGACGACAGCGTACGTGCCATTGTTATTACTTCTTCACTACCTATTTTTTCGGGTGGAGCTGACATCAGCGAATTCTCTGGTGGCGATTTGTCTCCCATGCTGCCTGAGGTACTAGACAAGATTGAAAATGCGTCTAAGCCGGTTGTTGCTGTTCTCCCTGGACCAGCATTCGGCGGTGGCTTAGAAGTGGCGTTAGCTTGCCATCATCGCATCACCTTTGCCGACAATAAGGTGGGTCTTCCAGAGGTAAATCTAGGCATATTACCGGGCGCAGGCGGTACTCAGCGCCTTCCTCGTTTAGCCGACGCACAAACATCGTTAGAAATGATCGTAACAGGCAAGCCTACGTCGGTGGTCAAACTTCCAGGTGTCTTCGACAAAATTTCTGATAAGCCTGAGCATTTACTTGAAGATACAAAAGCGTATTTACAAGCATTAACGCCAGATAAAGCGATTAAACGCACCAGTGATATCACGCTGTCCATGTCTGACGAAACGCAGGCGGTGTTTGATGCAGTAACTGCACAAACTAAAAAAGCGACTCGTGGTTTCTTTGCTCCATTAAAATGTATCGAAGCGGTACGCGGCGCTTACACGCTCGCTTTTGAAGATGGCCTTAAAAATGAAGGCAAGCTTTTCATGGAGTGTATGAATACGCCACAGGCGCGTGCCCAGCAGCATTTCTTTTTTGCTGAACGCGCAGCAGGTCATGTGAGCGATTTCGACAAAAATACTCCTGAGCGCAACATTGATAAAGTTGCGATTATCGGCGCCGGAACAATGGGCGGTGGTATCGCTATGAACTTCGCCAATGCCGGCATTCCAGTCACAATGCTTGAGCTCAAAGAAGAAGCGCTAGAGAAGGGATTAGCGCTTATTAGAAAGAACTACGAAAACTCAGCGAAAAAAGGCAAGTTAACCCAAGAGCAGGTAGAGAGCCGCATGGCACTGCTTTCAGGTACTACGTCGTATGACGACTTAGCTGATGTTGATCTCGTCATCGAAGCCGTTTTCGAGAAGATGGAAGTAAAGAAAACCGTATTCTCGACGCTGGATAAAGTGTGTAAGCCAGGCGCCATTTTGGCTTCAAATACGTCAACACTGGATATAGACGAAATAGCGACAGCCACATCCCGTCCTGAAGATGTAATTGGTCTTCACTTCTTCTCGCCAGCGAATGTGATGAGACTGCTAGAAGTGGTTAAAGCAGAGAAGACATCTGCTGAAGTCATTAAAACCTGCATGAAGATGGCTAAACGCATCAAGAAAGTAGCGGTGTTGGTAGGCGTTTGCTTCGGATTCGTAGGTAACCGCATGATTGAGCCTTACGGCCGTGAAGCTAACCGCTTACTGCTTGAAGGAGCAACACCTGAGCAAGTTGATCGTGTTTTAACCGAGTTTGGCATGCCAATGGGGCCGTTCACTATGGGTGATATGGCTGGATTAGATATTGGTTACTATGTACGACAGTCTCGACAAGAGCACATTGCACACGACCCCGCTTACGGTGCAGTGGCAGATCGCTTGGTAGAAAAGGGGCGCAACGGACTCAAAACCGGACGCGGAGCTTACAACTATGAACCTGGGAGTCGAGTTCCTGTCCCAGATCCAGAAGTACTAGAAATTGCCAAGCAAGAAGCAGAACGTTTAGGCGTGGTTCAGCGTTCAGACATTAGCGATGAGGAAATTCTAGTACGCGTCATGTACTCATTGATCAACGAAGGTGCTGCCATCTTAGAAGAAGGCATTGCAGCTAAATCTAGCGATATCGATGTGATTTATGTTTACGGTTATGGCTTCCCTGTGTATCGCGGCGGCCCTATGCAATATGCCGACGAAGTAGGGCTAGGCACTATTTTAGATAAGCTGACTACCTATCGTGATCAATTGGGTGATTACGGAAAGATGTGGCTTGAACCAAGTGATTTGTTGGTGAAATTGGCCCAAAGCGGCGGCACGTTTAAAAGCTATAAAGCGAAGTAGACAAAGCTCTCGTTAGCGAGAGTTAATCGACGGTGAGAGCTAGCGATAGCTCTCGTTACCCGACATCCGAATTTGGTAAAGCTAGGTAACTTCGAGAAGAAGCACATAGGCCTAGCTAAACTTTGGCTGAACTTTCAGCCCAACTGAAAGGAATATGAAAATGCGCGATGCAGTTATCGTAAGTACAGCACGTACGCCAATCGGGCGCGCTTATAAAGGTGCACTGAACAATTTACCAGCCCCTTCATTAGGTGGCCATGCTATTCAAAACGCAGTAGCACGCGCAGGGATCGACCCTGCCAGTGTTGATGACGTGGTAATGGGCGCAGCGTTAACCCAAGGCAGTGGCGGCATGAATATTGGCCGCTTGGCTGGCCTAGCGGGTGGTTTACCGGTCACCGTAGCGGGTATGACACTCGACCGCCAATGCAGTTCTGGCATGTATGCCATTGCTACCGCAGCGAATTCAATTCGTACGGGCGATACCAACATTATGGTTGCGGGCGGCTTAGATTCTATCTCTTTAGTGCAAAACAAAAATATGAATATGTTTCGTGCAGTAGACCCTGCACTGGTTGCTAAGCACAAAGATATTTATATGCCAATGCTTCAAACTGCAGAAGTGGTGGGTAAGCGCTACAACATTAGCCGTGACGTACAAGACGAATACGGTTACCAAAGCCAAATGCGCACAGCAGCGGCTCAAGAAGCAGGTAAGTTTGATGATGAGATTGTACCTATCACAGCAACGCAAGCCTTATTTAATAAAGAAACAGGTGAAACCTCTGAGCGTGAAGTGACCTTGTCAAAAGACGAAGGAAATCGCCCAGAAACAACGCTAGAGGGGCTTAAAGCGCTTAACCCAGTGATAGAAGGTGGTTGTATTACCGCAGGTAATGCAAGCCAGCTTTCTGATGGAGCCAGCGCGACAGTGATTATGGATGAGCACTCAGCGGCAAAAGGCAATGCTCAACCTCTTGGTATTTATCGCGGTATTGCAGTGGCAGGCTGTGAGCCAGATGAAATGGGAATTGGCCCAGTGTTCGCCATTCCTAAGCTATTAAGGCAGCATGGATTGACCATGGACGATATCGGTCTATGGGAGCTTAATGAAGCGTTTGCGGTACAGGTACTTTATTGCCGCGATAAGTTAGGCATTCCAGACGAATTATTAAACGTAAACGGCGGTGCCATTTCTATTGGTCACCCATACGGCATGAGCGGTGCTCGCATGGTGGGTCATGCACTCATCGAAGGTAAACGACGCGGTGCGAAATATGTTGTTTGCACCATGTGTATCGGTGGCGGCATGGGCGCTGCTGGTCTATTTGAAGTAATATAGGTATTGGGTATGGAAGGTTATAAAGCTCCACAACGTGACGCCATGTTTGTAACACATGAGCTACTAAATTATCAAAATCACTATCAAAAGCTAGGTTTCGACGAAGCATCTGAAGATCTGGTGTCGGCGATTTTCGCTGAAGCTGCAAAGTTTTCAGAGAACGTACTGGCGCCCATCAATGCATCAGGTGATGAAGAAGGGTGTAAGTGGGTTGATGGTGAAGTAACAACGCCTAAAGGTTTTAAAGAAGCTTATCAAACGTATGTTGAGGGCGGATGGCCAGGAATGTCTCACCCTGAGGAATTTGGCGGTCAGGCACTACCATATTCATTGTCATCTATCATTGCTGAGTGGTTCTCAGGCGCAAACCATTCTTGGGCGATGTACCCAGGTCTAAGCCAGGGCTGTATGGCAACAATAAAAGCCCATGGCTCTGAATTGCTACAAAAAATGTTCCTTGAAAAACTGGTTGGCGGTGAGTGGACAGGTACTATGTGTTTGACCGAGGCACACTGCGGTTCAGACCTTGGCATGTTGAAATGTCGCGCGGAGCCTCAAGAAGATGGTACCTACAGCTTAACAGGAACGAAGATTTTTATTTCGGCAGGTGAACACGACTTGTCTGAAAATATCGTACACATTGTGTTAGCTCGATTGCCAGATGCGCCAGAGGGGACCAAAGGTATTTCACTATTTGTTGTACCTAAATTTAACGTATCTGAAGATGGCGAAAAGCAAGATAGAAACGCAGTAGGCTGCGGAAGCATTGAACATAAAATGGGTATCAAAGCCAGCGCAACCTGCGTGATCAACTTCGATGGCGCAAAAGGTTATTTGATTGGGCCACCAAACCGCGGCCTAAACTGCATGTTTACGTTCATGAATACCGCACGTATTGGCACTGGTCTTGAAGGCTTGGCATCATCTGAAGCAGCATTCCAAGGTGCGCTTCGCTATGCAAAAGACCGCATTCAGTTCCGTTCATTAACAGGGCGTAAAAACCCTGATGGCCCAGCTGATCCTATTATTGTGCACCCTGATGTACGTCGTATGCTGTTAACGCAGAAAGCGTTCGCGGAAGGCAACCGAGCGCTTGCCGCTTACTGTATGCAGTTAGTTGACGTTACTTTGTATGGTAGCGACGAGGCTGAGAAGCAACTTGCGGATGCAAAACTTGCATTCTTAACGCCTATCGTAAAAGCCTTTTTAACTGAAACCGCGCAAGAAGCCACGAGTTACGGTATGCAGGTTTATGGCGGCCACGGCTTTATCAAAGAATGGGGTATGGAGCAGCTAGCTCGCGATACCCGTATCTGCACCATGTATGAAGGTACTACAGGTATTCAAGCCGTTGACCTATTAGGGCGTAAAGTAATGGGCTCTAATGGCGAATTGCTTAATGTGTTTGTTCAAGAAGTGCGCGACTACTGTAATTCATTGCGTGACAACGCTCAGTTTAGTGCTTGGACTAACGCGCTAAACTCTCACCTTGACGAGTGGCAGCAGATTACTATGGACATCGGTAAGGCAGCAGCATCGAACCCAGATGAAATTGGTGCAGCGTCTGTCGATTACTTAATGTATTCAGGTTACGTTACCGTTGCTTACTTCTGGCTAAAAATGGCAGTGAAAGCACAAGAACAGCTTGATGCAGGCAGCACCGAAACCGAGTTTTATAAGAGTAAAATCTTAACAACGGGCTTCTACTTTGACCGTTTGTTAACCCGTACTCGCTCACTGGTTTCGGCAATGCAATCAGGCGCAGACAACTTGATGTCTATGCCAGAGAGTATGTTCGCTATCGAGTAACGACATAAAAGTAATACACGTGCGTTACTAAAAGACGTACGAAAGGCCGAGAAAATAATGTAGCCGAGAAAATGATTTAACCAAATAATCATTTGGATACGTTATTTTGCTCGGCCTTTTTGTTTCTTAAAAACAACATAGAGGAAGTGAGCACAGTGGTTGTTTCAAAGTACGTGAATGTTGAGGGAGCCAGCCTTCATTATTTATCCCGAACGCGTCGCACTGGTTACACAGGGAAAAACCTGAATGGGTACAAAAAGAAGTGATAAATTTTATAGGGTTCTAGAAAGGGGTGAGGCCCCTAAAAGGGGCCTCCAGTGCGGCGTCCTGCCGCTACCATGTTGAATCGTTACATCACATGGTGTGATTAATTAGTTATATTAGATTCTGCCGTTAAGCTCTGTTGAGATAGGAGAGCTTTGAAGACCTTGTTCAGCAATCCACGCTTGAAGCGTCTTACCGTCTGACTCAGGCTCTGCTAAGTCTTTGCTTGGCATTTTCTTAACCAGTAGAGTACCTACTTCAACCGCATTGCTAGTAAGAGCAGTGCGAATTAGGCTTTGGCCGTTACAAGAAATGCCAGAGTAGTAATCGCGAAGCTTAAGTTTGTAGTCCGATTGAACGCTACGCATTTTCTTACGTAGTTCGCCCTTGTCATCTGCTTGAACAATCGTGCAAATGTTTGCAAGTGCTTCGTTGATGTCATTAGCCTGAGCTGCGTTAGAAAAAGCTAAAGTTGATGCTGCAATTACTAGAGAAGTTTTAACGATTTTCAACATGGTTAAATTCCTTCGATTGTTGTTATTAAGATTGTGGTCGTTCGTTGAGATGCATTAAACCCGAAGCTAACTATTTGAAAAACATGTTGTAAAATAACATGGTATGTCAATCCATACCTAAAGTGTGAGCTTGCGTTACGAGCTCACGCATACCGTAGCTTGATTACCTAAGTCACTGGGTTGAAGAACGTGAAAATTTAAAGAGACAGAAAGTAAAAAGGCCCCGTAGCGGGTAATGCCGTTCACTTAAGGTGAGCGGCATTTTTCTTTCTGCTGTATCGCTGTGGTCTCTTCTTAACTGTTCGGGGGAAGCTGCGTTCTCGCCGTGGAGCCAGAATAAGATTCTCAGCCATTTTATGCAGGTATTTATACTGCCTTGGAATTGCGCCGGGCGTTGAATAAGGCAGACCGACCAGCAGCGACGTCACCTGAGCCAGCGCACCATTAAAACTAAGCTGGTAAGGCAGGTAGTTTCCTTTAAGGTTAAAGCACATCTGAACCATCTGGTATCGCACTAGATTGTAGGTCAGCAATACGCCCCACAGTTCCTGCTTCACTAATTCAG
>Ga0208300_100079_pt1 | contig 108222 bp, 76 predicted proteins | sample 23_taG_FD_184096 | JGI IMG/M metagenome (GOLD analysis project Ga0208300, IMG submission 184096) | Marine viral communities from Cariaco Basin, Caribbean Sea - 23_WHOI_OMZ (SPAdes) (version 2) | ecosystem: Environmental > Aquatic > Marine > Oceanic | place: Caribbean Sea: Cariaco Basin...
TCGCTAAGCTAAAGCAGTATAGGGCGGTTGCCACCAGGTTTGATAAGCTCAAGCAAAGTTATGAAAATACGGTCGCTCTTGCTTGTGCTTATATCTGGCTCAAATTATGAATGTTCAACACGCCCTAATAACTTAACAATACTCACTGTTAGCTCTTTTTATTCTTAACCTATTTTGTCTATAGCGAGTTCTTATGCGTACCTCATCTTCTAATCGTTTGTCTCCGTTATGCTTAGCAGTTGCTTCAGCGCTTGTTGCTCAAGTAGCTAGCGCTCAGATCGATACTCCTCATATGACGGCTCAAACTATCACAGTAACAGCCAACAGCTCAGCCCGTGATAGAGCTCAGAATGATTCGATATATACTGAAGAGTACACACCTGCTCAGCAAGCTTCCCATTTAAGTAACTTTTTAGAAGTTGTGCCCGGCGTATCTGTGGGTGGAACCAATACTATAAACCAAAGGGTTCGTATACGTGGTCTTGATGATACCAATTTAAAAGTTACTATTGATGGTGCTCGTCAAGAAGGATATATGTTTCATCATGCCGGTGACTTAGTGATAGATCCTGACTTACTAAAACAAGCAGAGGTTGCGGTCGGTAATAATTCAGTTACCTTAGGTAACCATGCTATTGGCGGTGCAGTAGCTTTTGAGACGGTAGATGCTGCAGACTTACTAAAACCAGGTCAAAAAATTGGTGCCAAAATTAATACCGGTTATGGAAGCAATAATGATGAGGTATTAACTTCAGCGACTGTCTTTGCTGCTCCGGCTGAAAATGTGGATTTGTTGGCATACTATGGTAAGCGCTCTGCAAATACTGGTGAAGATGGGGATGGCAGAAAAATTCAAAGTGGAGACACAGATGCTGAGAGCATTTTATTAAAAGCAGGTGCCTATATTGGTACAGATCATCATGTCAGTGGTAGCTTTAGCCGTACGGAAAACGATGGTGATTATCCCAACCGTGCAGACTTCCCTTTAGGAGCTATCATCAGAGGCGAGCCTAATGTTGCTGTGCCTTGGGAACAAACACGTGATACGTATACTTTGGATTATAAGTTTAATCCAGAAAACGATTTAATCGATGTTAAAGCTAATATTTATCAAACTGAGTCAGAAATTAATAAAAATAAGGGTGACTTAGATATTAAGGTTAAAACAAAGGGTGGGAAGGTTGAGAATATCAGCCGCTTACAAGGCCAGTCAGGATCACATACCCTAATTGCTGGTGTAGAACATTATGTTAAAGAGTCCGATTTAACCCGTAAAAACTCTAATGGAAGTAATGAAGGTAGTGACGAAGCTAAAAATACTTCTGTATATTTAGAAGACCAATGGAATATGGGTAAACTGACCCTGACTCCTGGTGTGCGTTATGATCATTATAAGTCCCCAGAACAAGTAGGTGGCGGTAAGACTTTCGATAATGTAGTGGGGGCTTTAGCTGCCAATTATCAGTTAACGCCAAGTACTAATTTTTTTGCAAGTTATACTCAGATTTTTAATGGTCCTGACTTGCAAGAAGTGGTTCGAAACTCAACGGGCAAAGATAAATATATCTCCTCAAAGCTAGAAGCAGAAACGGGTGACAACGCTGAAGTGGGTATTAGCACTACTTTAACAAACCTGACTACTGCTAATGATTCTTTACTGCTTTCTGCGAAGTACTTCGTGACGAATATTGAAGATTTAATTACTTTTAAATCAGGCGTTGACTGTACAACTGGTCAAATAACCGGTAGTGGTGCATGTTCGGGATCTTTTAACGAAGATGAAGACTATAAAATTAAAGGCGTAGAGCTAGCAGCGGATTATAAGACCAATAATTTTGGAATGGGTCTGAGCTATTCTCGCGCTCGTAGTAAAGGAGATAAGACTGGTAATACCATCCCTCGTGATACTGGGGATGGTGGAGATGCTGGAGATATGTATATGGTCAATTTAGGATATGCTCCTACTGAAGCCTTAGATTTAGGCTGGCGTAGTACTTATGTTGATTCTATTAAATCAAATAATACTGAAAAGCCATCTTATGATGTTCATGATGTTTATTTGACTTATAAGCCGCAGCAGATTAAAGGCATAACAACTACACTTGGTGTCTATAATATCTTTGATGAGACCTATGCCAGCCACTCTTCTCGTCATATGAGTGAGACAGCAGATAATCAACCAGGTCGTAATATCAAGGCCTCTTTAACCTACCAGTTCTAACCAATAGACTAGTACTTTTAGATTAGTACCTTTAGACTAGTACCTTAGCTAACAATAAAAATCCCGCTATCTTAGATGGCGGGATTTTTATTGTTTAGCGCTGGCTGTTTTTAATCACTGATTATAGCTTGGCATCATCTTTTAAGAAGACTTGACCGGTGAAGGTTTTGTATAGCGCACATACCATAATTACCATGCCCAGTAAGCCTAAGGCTGGATATAGCACGTTAATTAAAGTGCTAAAAGGGAATAGGGAAGCCAGTAGCGACAGAGCCACTAAACTTACGGTCAAGGTGCGAAACTGAGTGGGATTTTTATGAGAGTCATAAAAACGGATTACGCAGCCGTATAAGTTGGTAACCGCTGTGGTAAAGATAGCAATGACCAAAACCACACTAAACAAGATACCAATTAGAGGGCTGATATTGGTGGCAATTTGTAAAAAAGGAATCTGATATTCAATCACATTGCTCAAGTCTGACAGCAAGGCGACGGTGATGAATAACAAACATAGCCCTAGTGAAAACCCGCCTAATATACCAGCGCTGCGTAGGGTTTTTAGATTGGATTCTTTACCGCCCATCGCCGTTAAAGTAGATGTGGCCAAGCTGACGTTATAGGACACATAGACGATGGCCGAGGTCCACCAGACTGGGGTTGCCAAAGTAGGGGTCAGGCTTTTTAGGCTCTCATCAACCGTACCCAGCTGGTCATAGTGAGTGCTTAGGGTCATGATTGAGATGGCTATCACGCTAAAGATAATAATGGGCGAGACGATACCGAGTGCGCGCACCGAAGAGGAGAAGCCGAATATTACGGTAGCTAAAGTCATGGCTGCGATAATCAGCTTACCGGTCGTCACAGACAATCCCCAGTACTCATGAATGGCCGCCCCGCCGCCTGAGAACATAATGCTGACGCAGCCGAACATAAAAAACAGCAGGACATAGTCCCCTAAAAAGCCAAGCTTATTACCACATAAGTAGTTCAATACATCGCGATGACTGCAGGTCTGCAATCGGTTACCCAGCTCCATAAACACTGAGCCGTACCAAATAAATAACAACGTGGTAATAATGGCACCAATGATACCCACTAAGCCATAACCGGCAAAAAACTGCATCACTTCTTGACCACTGGCATAGCCTGCGCCAATGACTGCCCCGACGTAAACCCCTGCGTAGCTAATGGCCCTGATTACTGAACTACTCATAATATTGATATCCCTATTTGAGCGCCTGCCGCCTTTAAGCAGCTGGCGCATAACCTTTATTAAGTAGGTTGCTGATGAAAAGACAGTTGCTTTGATAGGCAACAAATTTTGAGAGGTATCTTAACAATAAGTTATAAGAATACAAGGGGGCAGGCGTGAACGAATTTGTATAAACAAACTTTTTTATGAGTCAAACAATCACTTTTTAATCAATAGTTTATTAAGAAAAAATGAATGTGATATTTTTATATATGGTTTTAAAGTGGCGGTGTGGTTGATAAGACTTAGGAATGATAAAAGTAGGGTTTAGTTTTTGTTAAATAGAGGGTTTAATATTATAAGATATTGATTTTAGATTAATTTGATAGAAATTTAATTAAAAAATAAAGCAAAAAACACAAAAAGAGTTCAAGGCGATAATCCTCAAACTCTTTTTAAATGTTTCAAACGCGGTTTAAGCTGGCAAGGCGGTTTGTAATTTTAGCCATAAAAAACGGCACTTAAGCAGACTTACTTACCCATTTTTGCATCAGATCAATTTCGGCTTGCTGGGCGCTGATAATGTCTTCAGCCAATTTGCGCATGGCCTCATCTTTACCGTATTTTAGCTGAGTTTTAGCCATCGCTATCGCACCTTTATGATGTGCAAGCATACCTTTGGCAAATGCCATGTCGGCATCTGCATCAAGTAAGCCTTGCATCATCTCATCATGCACGGCATCCATACCACTGCTATAGGCTTGCTGCATCTCTTGATTATAGTCTTGTTCTGTGCTGTCAGGATGGGCGTTAAGCCACGCTTTTATTTGATCAATTTCGGCTTGTTGGGCGCTCATAACGTCTTGAGCTAATTTACGCATGGTGTCGTCTTTGCCATATTTTAACTGAACCTCTGCCATATCTAGGGCACCTTCATGATGAGCAAGCATGCCTTTGGCAAAAGTGACATCAGCATCATGGCTTTGTAATGCTTCCATCATATCTTCATGCATGTCATCCATCTCGTCCATGTACTCTTTACCAAACTCAGTAGTGGCGGCAGTACTCATATCATGGCCTTCATGGCTATCTTGCATCTGTAGCTCATGCTCATCACTGTCATGATCAGCGTCTGTATGCCCCATTTTTTCATGGTCAGTCATTTCCGTACTCTGAGCGTCATTAGAGCCGGTGTTTTCCTGATTTTTCGGCTGACAAGCCGCCAAGGCCAAAACAGAGGTACACAGGGCAGCTAAAGTCAGTTGCTTGGTTTTTAGCATTTTTTTATTGAATGGGTGTGTTTTGATCGTCATCATCTTTCCTCTTATAATTTCAGTGTACGTATGTACCGCCATAGTATATCAAGCTTAAGATTTTACACTGTTGTGATTCATTTGCATGATGTAAGTATGTACACACGCATAAACGTTGTTGTGAGTTTAAAAGTGCTTGGTAAGTGGCACAGTCTGGTTGTTAATTTGAGCGGATTTGGGTAAGGTGGTCAACTGTTAAGCCAACGCAATAAAAGACACTAAGGTGAACTATGTATCAACAGATTATCGAATTTTGTTTTCATGAGGCGGGACTGCAGAAGTTTTTTGAAAAAAGTGACGCTTTTGATGCAGTGTTAGCCGAGCGTTTTAGCGGTACGTTAATTCAGGCAGCAGCTGGCGAGTTATTTGCATGGCGGGCGCATCCTGAGGGACGTCTGGCTGAGATTATCGTACTTGATCAATTCTCCCGCAACATCTACCGCGACACGCCGCAAGCCTTTGCTCAAGACCCCATGGCTTTGGCATTGGCTCAAGAAGCTGTGGCGGCTGGCGTGTTGCAACAGCTACACAGTGTAGAGGCGCGTCACTTATTATTAATGCCTTATATGCACAGTGAGTCGAAGCTTATCCATACACACGCAGATAGATTGTTTAAGCAGCACACAGACGAGGGTGTCTACGGTTTTGAGGTGCGGCACAAAGTCATTATTGATAGATTTGGCCGGTATCCGCATCGTAATAAGATCTTGGGGCGCCCCTCGACCCAAGAGGAGCTTGAGTTTTTGACACAACCGGGCTCTTCATTCTAGGGGAGAGGTGCTTTAAGGAGGCGCTTATTTGGCAGGCATCAGCTCACCAGTAATGACAATAGGAATAGTAGTGCCAAAGATGCCTGGAAAGGCAGTCACCCCATAGTCATGGCGGTTAATGGTGGCAGTGGCCTTAAATTTTAAGGCGCTAGGTTGGCTCTTAGAAAGCGTATAAACATCTGTTAAGTTCACTTTAACGGTCATCGGCTTGGTCTGGCCTAGCGCATTGAAGCTGCCATTGACGTAACCCTCTCGAGGATTGTTAAGCTTTACACTTGAAGAGGTGAACTTTAAGGTGGGGTATTGCTTGGTATTGAGCAGCTCTTTTCTGCGGATAAAATAATCTCTTGGCTTTAAGTCAGTATCCACACTATCAGTATACACTGTAAAGCGTATGACGGTATTTTGTGGTCGGCTCTCATCATAATTAATCACGCCCTCTATCTTATGAAAAGTGCCTTCAATGATAGACTTTTTTAAATAAGGTACTGAGAAACCCACTTTGGTCTTTTGCGGGTTAATTTGCCACTTTTGTGGCGTCGCAGCGGTAGCCAGCAGCGGCAAACTTAAAAGCGCACAAGCAGTAACAACGCTCAGAAGAGGGGTGGGGGTGATAGGCATAATAAAATCCATTCGGTCAGAAAAATCTTAGCTGTTAGCACAGATAACTTGTTGAGCTAAGCAGTCAAAATCAGACATTATACCACGCGGCTTTATTGAGAATAACTTCAAAATTGCAAATCTTGTTCGGCCTTAATATGCTATGTTATAATATAACAATACTATGTGTCCATATGGTGTTTTCAGTCTAATACTTTACAAAACTGAATGCAAATAGTAATAATTCTTATTTACATTGAAGCGGCTTTGTTATACCATTCGTTTTTGAAATAGCATAGCAACCTACGCAGCATAAGTTTCTGCTTTATAACAATAAAAATAAGCAAACTTATCAAGGTGGCGGTGGTATGTAACATTTTATATAGGATATGACACCCTATAAACAAAGTACAAAACACAATGAAACGTAGCAGCGAAAAAGTTTGTCCATTTTCATTGTCCCATTAGGCACTTGGCATCCACTAATAAATTTCACTTTACTTCTATGAATAATAAAACCAGCTCTAGCCCAGTTAAAGTTAATACTGCCACGATTATTGCTGTGTTGGCGCTGCATATGGGGGTGGCTGCAGCATTAGTGGCATTAGATATGCCAAAACCCATGCCAAAAAAGCCAGAGATTGAAAAGCCGATTGAAATTGAGCTATTAACCTTAGCTGAGCAGCCAGAGCCAGAGGTAGTGGAGGTTGCACCGCAGCCAGTCGTCACCCCGCCACCGCAGCAGCCTGTTTCAAAACCTGAGCCACCAAAGCCTGCCCCGGTAAAAAAAGTTGAGCCCAAACCTGAGCCAGCCAAAGTTACCAAGCCCGAACCAAAGCCTGAAACAAAGCCTGAGCCAAAACCTGTCGAAAAGATTAAAACGCAGCCTGAGCCAAAACCTGAGCCAAAAATAGAAAAGACCCCCATCGTTAAGCCTGATCCTAAGCCAGTCATTGATAACACTGAGCAGCAACGTCTTATTGACAAGGCCGCTGCTGAAAAGGCCGCTACTGAAAGAGCTGCCGCTGAAAGAGCTGCCGCTGAAAGAGCTGCCGCTGAAAGAGCTGCCGCTGAAAAGGCTGCTGCTGAAAAGGCTGCTGCTGAAAAGGCTGCTGCTGAAAGAGCTGCTGCTGAAAGAGCTGCTGCTGAAAGAGCTGCTGCTGAAAAGGCCGCTGCTGAAAAGGCCGCTGCTGAAAAGGCCGCTGCTGAAAAGGCGGCTGCCGCTGCCAGTAATACTCCGCAGAACTTCTCTGCCAATCAGGCCAGCTGGAGAAGCAAACCAAACTTTTCTATTCCGCCTGCGGTAGTTAGAAGGCTAAATCCAGGAGACAGACTGCGGGTTATGGTCAGATTAACGGTAGATAAGAGCGGCACGGTAACAAGCGCCACCTTAGCCAAGTCTTCAGGCAACACTGCACTAGATAATTACACCGTCAACACCGCAAAAAAAGGTAAATTTAATCCTTTCACTAAAGGCGGTCAGCCTGTGGTCGGGGTGGTGACACTGCCCATAGATTATCAGGTTAACTAGTCCGGATTTGTGTCCTTAGGGGTACATTCTTAGGGGTACACATTATGGCTATGGCTGTTAGAGCCAATAGTTGACATGAGATTTACCCACTAAAGGCGTTAGAAAGATTGCTATCTTAGTAGGCGGTTTTAAATTAAATAATTTTAGATTTAGTTCTAGATTCAATGAATTGATTGAAAGTTAATTTCTTCCCATTTTGTAAGGACTCCCCATGGATTTTGCAGCATATTGGCAATATACCGACATTGTGACTAAGTTTTTGTTCTTTAGCTTGCTAGGCTTATCAATAGCCTCGTGGATTGCAGGCATTTTGCGCCTTTACCAAAGTAGCCAGCTGAAAAGCACAGTGGCCGCAGATTTGACGCAAGCGGTCAGTGCAGAGTCAAAAAACTTGTCAGCACTTGGTAGCTCAGAGCGCAAAACTGTGGTTGAGCAGGTGTTGATGAAAGAGATTGGCCGCTATCGTTATTCGGGGGAAAAGGGTCTGGCCATACTGGGTACCACAGCCGCCATTGCTCCTTTTATTGGGTTGTTCGGGACGGTTTGGGGTATCTTCCATGCTTTACATAGCATTGGTGAGTCAGGTCAAGCCGGTCTTAGTCAAGTGGCAGGTCCTGTAGGTGAGGCACTCATCATGACAGGTCTGGGTCTGGCTGTGGCCATTCCTGCAGTTATTTTTTATAACATCGCCATTCGTATTAATCGCCGCACCTTATTTATTGCCAATGACACCGCTTATGGTCTACTCGGTGACACAGCTAAGCCTATGAATAGCGGCGCCGCTGCTCAGGTAGCGCTAAAGACACAGGCTCAAAGCAGTAAAGATGGCGATTATGCCTCGTTAAATACATCCACTGCCAACACTCACTAGACACGAGCAGTAATCGGTAGGCCAACCAGATAGGAGCGTTATATGGCTTTTCAGTTAGGTGATGACGATATGCAATCTATGAATGAGATTAACCTCATTCCTTTGATTGATATCATGTTGGTATTAATGATTATTTTCTTAGTAACGGCCACCGTGCTAAACCCTACGGTGCCTTTAGACTTGCCAAAGACCAGTGCTAGTGTGCAGCAAACTCCACCAAAAGTGGTGCAAATTAGCATCGATAAAGATGCGGGTGTGTACTGGGACGATCAGCCCATAACTTTGACACAGCTAGAGAGCCGCTTGGCAAGCGAATCACAACAACAGCCGCAGCCCTCTATCCGCTTAAGCGCCGATAAAGATGCGCGTTATGAGACTGTGGCACAAGTATTGGCTCTGGCAAGTCAAGCTCAAATGGATAAGATCGCTTTTGTCAGTCAATAGTCTCAAGATATAAGAGGTTTAAATAGCGGGTTATCGCTATACAGTAGTGACCCGCAGTAAATAGCAACTTTTGTGTTATCTGACCCTAGTAGGCTTCGGCTTAGTAGGGTTATTTTATGCCTGATTTTTGGCAGTAGGTACTAAAAAACTAACCTTTAAGCGTGTTCAGACAATGACTTTATAGCGCCCAAGGACCGGTCTTGGGCATTCATACACCACGGAATTAGATTATTTATGGCAATAAAAATACGTCAAGCTTGTCTTTGGGTTCATCGTTATAGTGGGCTTGTGATGGCCGCTTTCTTATTTATGGCAGGCATTACCGGCGCGTTGCTGGCTTTTCATCAAGAGCTTGATGATGTATTTAATCACAAATTAGCTTATGTGGACGTTGAGCCGCGTCCGCAGCTGCCCATAGCGACTTTGCATGATAAAGTGATTGAGGCTTATCCTGAATATAAGTTCTCTAGTATGCCGGTGATGCTTGAGCCTAATAAGTCAGCAGTGTTCGTGGTAGATAGAGCACGGGGCAAACGCCAGAAAAACAAAAATACGGCGCCCTTTCAAGAGGTCTACGTCAATCCGTATACTGCAGAAATCATCGGCAGTCGTGACAAGGAAGCTTGGGCGTTCAATAACACCATGTGGAAGGTGTTTTGGTTACATCGTGAGCTTTTAATGGGCAAGGTGGGCAACTTAATTTTGGGCATAGTGGCATTGCTGTGGACCATTAACTGCTTTATTGGTATTTACTTGACCTTGCCTCGCGCGACTCAATCTAAAGCGAAAACGAAAGCCAATCTTAGTAAGAGCGCCGTGCGTAGTCATAACAGAGCCTCTTGGTTTAAGCGCTGGTTGCCTGCTTGGAAAATCCGCCGAAAATCTAACTTTTTTAAGTTTAATTATGATGTGCACCAAGCCTTTGGGTTATGGCTTTGGGTGATGCTATTCGTCATTGCTTGGTCGAGCGTTGGCTTTAACTTAAGATCCGTCTATCAGCCCGTTATGCAGACAGTGGTAGGTTTACAGCCTTTTGAAAAAGGGGGGAGACATAAGCCTGATACAAAGCCTGATACAAAGCCTGATAACCAGGCAGTATCTAAAGCTCATGATGTGACGCTTAAAATCACCAAAGCTCAAAGTATCGAGTATCTATCTGCTCAAGCACAGAAGGTCAGTTTAGAGCACGGCTTAAAAGTTGAGAAAATATTGGGTCTGCGCTGGGTAGATGAGGATAAACAGTGGCAGATGCGCTTTAAGACCAATAAAGATATCGGTAATAAAGGCGGAGTGTCTTCATTAAATATAGATGCGGTGACAGGACAGGTGGTCAAAATTAACTTAGGTCACCAAAGCCCTACGGGTAATAAAATAAATGAATGGCTCAACAGTCTGCATATGGGCCATATCGGAGGCGACGTGGTACATAGGATTTATCAAGTGTTTTTGGCGCTGATAGGTATAGCGGTATCTGCATTATCATTTACTGGGGTTTATCTGTGGTGGCGCGGCAACAGAGCGCGCAAAACCAAAGCCATGCGCGGTATGTAACCGGTCAGTTAGGAGACAAACAGTCGGCCGTTTGGGGTGTCGTAAGTTTCAATTGGCGTCTGATACACCCCGCTTAGACGCTCTTGCGTCATAACGTGCTCAGGTGAGCCATGAGCCACGACGGCACCTTTATCCATTAATACCACATGATCACTATAACGGTAAGCTAGGGTTAAGTCGTGTAGCACCACAAGCAATGTCTTGTGTGCGGTGCTTACGAGCTCTTTCAGATATTGTAATAAGAAGCGTTGATGACGAATGTCTAAATGATTGGTCGGCTCATCGAGCAGCAAGATTTGGGTATCTTGCATTAAAGCGCGTACCACCGCCAAGCGTTGTTTTTCACCACCGGATAAGCCGGACACGCGTCTGTCTTGCAAATGTATGAGCTCAAACTGATGTAGCAGCTCACGAGCCTTTGTGGTTTGTGCCACGTTTGGGGTTTGATACCACGCAAGCTGCGGGGAGACCCCAAGTAAAGCATACTGCAAAACATTTAAGGGCAGTTCAAACTGCTCATGCTGTCCCACCCACGCAATCTTACCTTGACTAATAAGCGAGTGCGGTGTGTTGCGATGGGGGCTGCCATCAGTGTTAGCCATCACGTAATTGATAGTACCTGTGGTCTTGAGTCTGGTGTGCCCAGTACAATTTAATAAGCTATGTAGCAACGTGCTTTTACCGGCGCCATTGGGACCAATAAATGTGGTCAGCTGTTTCGCGTATAGCTGTAGATGCGGTACATCCAGCAGCTTTTTTTGACCGGCACATACTTGTAAGTTATGGATATGACATAGCTCAGTGGCTTGTGAGCTTTTGGGAGCTAAAGGTGAGGACATTGCGGAGCGCTCTAAGCAAGAAGTGGCCAATTCTGCGGTCATAACATACCTATTATTAAAGAAGATAATGGATTAAAAGTAGGGGGCTTAAGAGAAAAGAGTGCATAATAACTAAGCACAAAAAAACCAGCTGCCCGCCATAAAAAAGACTAGAGCAGCGCTAGCCAGTACAAAAAACTCACTTGGTCAGCTACGGGTGCTGCGAATAAATAACCAAATAAAAAATGGGCCGCCGATTAAGGCCAAAACGATGCCAATGGGCACATCCACGGGGTAGGCCACATGGCGCGCCAGACTGTCTATGACCAATAAAAACAAGGCCCCAAACCAGCCGGACCAAAACATAATGCGCATTCGACCACCGCCAAACAATAGGCTGAGTAAATTGGGAATCATCATTCCAATAAATCCAATCACCCCAGACATAGATACCGCTGCCCCAGTCAGTAGGGCGCACGCAATGATGACCAGTGCCCGAACCTGACCGACTTTTATACCCAAAGACAGCGCGGTGGTTTCCCCCAGCATTAGTCCATCCAATTGCCGTCCGAATGGTAAAATAATGGCCAATCCCAAAGCAATGCTTATCAAGGCATAGCGCAGTGGTACAAAGCCTGCCTCAGCCATACTACCTGCCAGCCAATTGGTGGCACTGCGCAGCACCATGTCATTGGACAAAAACAAAATTAAACTCACCAAAGCGCCACAAAAGGCGCTGATCACAAAGCCTAAGATAAGCAGTCCCATCTGACCACCACCCAAAAATCGGTGACAACCCAGCACCAACAGACATACCACTAAGCTGCCTATGAAGGCGGCCAGTGGCACCCCAATGCCAGAGATGCCCAGAGCCAGTATCAATACCACCCCTAAGGCTGCGCCACCAGAGGTACCAATTAAGCTCGGATCGGCCAATGGATTTTCGAATAAAGCTTGTAGTGCAGCGCCACTCACTGATAGTGCTAAGCCCACCAATAAGGCGGTGACTACCCGAGGATAGCGCAGCTGCCATAAGGTGGCATCAAGTTGTGAGGGGCTAGACCACTGACCAAATCCCACGCCCAAGCTCAACCAAATCAATAGGGCAGATACCAAGACAGCAGCGCCATAGCTGATTACGGTTGTAGACAAGAATCGCTTATGTGGGTGCACAAAGTTGGACATAATAGATCTCAGTCAAGTTGCTAATTGGCCAGCTTATGTAGCTTATCGACTACTTGAGGTGAGGCGAGTCCGTAGCGTAAGAACTCATCGGCATCCCAAAAGTAGATGTGGTTATTTTTGGCCGCGGGGCTATTGGCCACCTCTGGGCGCTGCCGGAAGCTGGCAATGGAGCCAATGACCGGTTTGTTGTGGTCAGCAATGATAATCACATCAGGCTTAGCTGCCATCCAGCCTTCGCGTGATAAGGGTTTAAGTCCTGAGACATTGGCAGCATTTATCCCACCTGCACGTTTGATCAGCTCATCACCCACAGTACCTGCACCAGCCACAATACGTCCATCATAGCTTAGCAAGTAGCGGGTTTTGGTCGCAGGTTTTGGTGCCATTTTTTGGCTCCAATTGGTCGCCAAACGGTTGGCTTGTGTGCTGCGCTCCAAGTAGCTGCCAATTTGTCTAATACTGTTGGTGTAGCTGGTGATATTTTCTTTTGGTGCCACATTGACCGCTTTGACGTTTAAGCGGTTAAGACGCTGATAAATGCTGGCTGGCTGAGCCATATAACTGCCCAATACCAAGTCAGGCTTGAGCGCCATTATTGGCTCAGCTGTGATGTTGCGGTGGTTGCCGACACTGGCTGCTTTGGCCAAGCGCGGGCTGGTATTAAATTGGTCTTTACCCACTACCTTATTGGCACTGCCCAAAGCGACCACAATATCGGCCACATCAGGGGTAAGCACCACAACGCGCTCGTAAGCCTGTGCCGAAAGACAGGTTAGGGGCAATAATGTGCCAAAAGCGAGGGTATTAAAAAAAAGCTTAGGTCGCATAAAAACATCCTATATAAAGGCCTAGCACAGTGTGGCGCTAGGCTATGACTGCTGATATAAAAGGCTATTTGGTAAGCTCAGTGGCGGGTGACTCGATAAGTAGATGCTGCTCAACTAAAGAGGCAGTAAGCTTGCGCCAATAGTCTTTTTCAGGTTCACCCTCTTGACGTTGACCGAAGAAGGTCATGATGGTATTGCCGTAGGCGTCGAAGCCTTCAATGCAGGTGACTGTACCGTCCTTGGTCGGTCTTTTTACGCACCATACTTGTGCCAGCGCCTCATCGTTAAGATGTAAGGTAAAGTCAGTGTGCTTTTTATCTAAGATGTTAATCCAGCTGCCCATGCGTTTTACTTGATGTACCACACCAGTTTGGATTTGGACCACGCCGCTGTTACCCACAAAGGTCATGATGGGCTTGGCCTGCTGCTGTGCTAGGGTGAGCAGGCTCTCTATCGCCTTTGGGTCAAGCTGATAGGTGGTGTTCTCAGGTGCTTGTAGGTAGCTACTGGCACGGTCGATACCGAGTTTTTTTAACAAGATATAAAACTGATGGATGTCGGTTAATCCCAACCATTTTTGCTGCAATTTGGCTTTATCGTCATCATCTAAGGCGTGGTACTGCCAAGGCTCATTAACCGCTGCAGGCTTTAAGTTAACAATCACATTTTGAGGATTGGCTTCAGCTTGAGCGGTATGCTGTGCGATCAGCTCAAACCACTGCGTGATGGCAGCAGGACTGTAATCTCGCAAGAATACTTTGGCAATGGCCGCACCGCTCTCATCAAAAAACTGGATGCTCAAGGAGCCAGGAGAGTTCTCATCCGCCTTCGAATCATCTGTAAAGGCAAGCATGTGCTGCCACTTATGGACAAAAAATCTTAAGTCCAGCCCGCCCACATCAATAGCAAGTCCTGTGTGACCACTGAGCTTTAGGTTCTTTAGTTGTCCGGTTTTTTCGTGTACCGCAAGCTCATTTCTTACAATACTCTCAAGCTTTTCAAATCCGGTCAGTGCCTGTAGTACGTCAGTGCACTGGGTGCCCATATATTGGCTATAAGGCGAGGCCAATAACAGCTCAAGCTCACTGACCTTTAACTCTTTTGCCGCTTCTAAAGGGAACCACAGCTTGCGTTGGGCCTTTTGATTTACATAGCGATTCCATAGGGCTGTGTCTTTTTGTACTGAGGTATTGTTAGCAAGTTGGCTATCAGAGGGGGCGGGGATGTCTGCGCTGGCTAGGGTGCTCATAGTGATCCTTATTGGGTTAGCAGATAAATAACATATTAATGAGCCATAAAGATGGCAAATGGCTATTGATTCAAAACATTTTTTTGTATAACGGCAACATGACCGTAAGGCCAGTTGTTTTAGGGTGAAGAGTATAACCATCAATTATTAATATGTAAATGATAATTGTTATCAATAGGTATTGATTATCATTTACGATTAATATACAGTACGCTACAAATACAGACACGAGTGAAAGCTGTTTTTCTTTTTGACACAAACTAACTGATAAGGTTTGCTATGACCCAAACGTTTTACGCGACTCACCCCCTAAAGCAAGCTATTTTATTAGCCTTAACGGGTTTATGCGCTGGATATGCCATTAGTGCTCAAGCACAAAATCATACAATCAATGATACCCAAGCAATTAATGACAACACGGACACTCAAAATGCTGCGCTGCAGCATACAAAGTTTGATCCTATTGTTGTGACTGCCACGCGAAGCAATAAGTATTTAAGTGAGACGCCGATACCAGTACAGGTGCTGGATAAAAATAAATTAAAACAAAACCATGCCCAGACCTTAAAGCAAGCACTAGAGCTGCTGCCCAATGTGTATTTGGCTCAGCTGCGTGGCAAAACTGGCTATGAGGTCAGAATGCAGGGCTTATCAGGCGATCAAGTACTGGTACTTATCGATGGTCTGCCAGTATCGGCCAGCACCAGCTCAAGCTTCAATATCGCTCAATACCTCAATACTCAAGTAGAGCAAATCGAGGTCATTCAAGGGGCTGCTTCTGCACAATATGGTAGCTCAGCGATGGGCGGTGTTATCAATATCATTACTAAGCCCATCAGTGACACCCATGCCTCTATTACCGCAGAGCTTGGTACCAATACCTCACAAAACCCTTCAGACAAAAAATTTGATAACAACTATAGCTTCGTAGAGAGCAGTGTCGAGGGTGCTTTATCAGATGACAAGCGTCTAAAAGCGCGCTTATCGGGGGCTTATCGTGATGATAAGGGTCTTAGCGTAGATAATGAGGCTTGGCCTCGTCTAAAAGATGCCACCGAACAAAAACAAGTGCAGGCCAAAATCAGCTTTACTCCTGATATCAATGAAGTGAATACAGCCAACCCCAATAGCCGATACTGGCTAGAGGCGGGATATTATGAAGAAGAGGACAGCAGTCGCTTCAATTATGTTGCCCGTAATGGTGCGGTACAGGCGCAGCAGCGAGATGAGGATATTAAGCGAAAAAGAGTCAGTGCCGGCGGTGAGACTAAGATTTTTGCAGGCAATGCAGAGGGGTACAAGCTATCAGGCTCAGCACTGTATGAGAACTATGATAGTCAGTCGCATAATACGGCCAGTGGCAAAGTCAGTGATGTGCGTGACTTTGATTTAACGACCAACTTAGCACAGCTACAGCTAGATTTTCCGCTTATTTATAGTGGAGAGAACCAATGGCATGCGCCGCAATTGGGTTTGAAGTATCAAAAAGATAAGCTCGATCAAAAAATAGATGGCGTGTCAGAGTTTATCACCGATAAAGTCGATCGTGATGTACTTGAGGCTTATGTTCAAGATGATTGGGCATTAAGTGACAATACTGAGCTGGTGGCGGGCGTGCGCTATCAAGATGACAGTGACTTTGGCAGTCATTTTGCGCCAAAACTTGCCTTAAAACACGATTATTATGATGCCAATAATCGCAAGCATGTGTTTCGTGCTAGTGTCGGTCAAGGCTACCGAGTACCCAATTTAAAAGAGCGATACTATCTATTTGACCACAGCAGGTATGGCTATAAAGTCATGGGTAGCCCTGATTTGAAGCCTGAAGAGTCGATAAGTTATCAGCTGGGCTATCAGACTCAGCTAAACGATAAAGTCGGCGTGAGTGTTAACGGCTTTTATAACGATGTCAAAAACCTGATCCAAACCGATAATAACCATCCGGTAATGGACGGTGGCATAAAGGTATTTAGCTATGACAACGTCGATAAGGCCGAGACCTATGGCGGAGATATAGGGGTCGATTGGCAGCTAAATGATAAAGCGATGCTTAATTTGGGTTATGGCTATTTGCACACCAAAAACAAAACCACAGGTGGCGACCTTACCTATAGTCCTGAGCATAAGGTAACCGCCAATGTACAGTATCAAGTGACCGATAAACTGCAATTTATACAACAAGTACGGTATGAGTCCAAACAGTTAACCGATACCGCTGCCAGTAGCTATTCACCTCACTGGTGGGGACTTGATAGCCGTTTTAACTATACAGCCAGTCCGAATTTAGATCTATATATGGCAATCAATAACTTACTTGATGAGCAGCGCAGTGCCAGTGATGCCAACGATCAGCGGCCTATTGATAACCGTCAGTGGTTAGTGGGTGCCAGTTATCACTGGTAGTAGAGTCGCTGCGCACCCGCGGCTTACGGCTTTATCATTTATATATTACACTGAGGTTGTATGAGATTAACATTCAATAAAAAGCGCTTAACAATGAGCGTACAGCTACTGTTGATGGCTGGCATCAGTCACTATGCGCAGGCGGCGGCAGTTGAAGCGGTCACCAGCTCGACAGAACACGCTACTGATTCACAGCCCACCGCGACATTTGACGCCATCAGCGTGTATGCAAATAGCTATCGCACCACGGGCACCAAAACCAATCTGAATCCGCAAGATTCGCCGATGAGTTATGAGCGTATTGACCAACAAGTCTTGCAAAGTCGTCAGGCAGATAGCGTCAATGCCGCATTGCGTTATGATCCCAGCATCACCAGTGAAAGCCGAGGCACCACCACGTTATTTGATGAATACAATATTCGTGGTTTTAAAACCTATTCTAATTTTTATGATGGCATGCGATTGGCTTATGATGGCTTTTGGAACCTGACGCCTCAGGTAGATGTCTATGCAACTGAAGCGGTAGAAGTCGTCAAAGGGCCTGCTTCTTCCTTGTATGGGTATGCTTCACCAGGGGGCTTAGTCAATCAAATTGCAAAAACGCCCAGTAGCCAAGAGGCACATGAACTAAAAATTAGAGTCGGCAATCAAGATCTAAAAGAGGTGGCCACAGACCATACAGGCGCTGTTACAGATACCTTAAATTACCGGATGGTAGCTTTGGCCAGAAAAAAAGAGGGTCAAATGCAGACCACTAAAGAGGAGCGGATTATGATAAATCCCTCTTTGCAGTGGCAGCCCAATGATAAGGTAAGTGTGATTGCCAATATGTTTTATCAAGATGACCCCCACATGCTACCTTCAACGCCGCTGCACTCAGTAGGCACGTTGTATAATTCTAGCTATGGCAAGCTTGATAGTGATGCGTATGCAGGAGATGTATGGGCTAATTATCGTAAAAAAGTATGGATGCCAAGTCTGACCACCAACTGGGATCTCAAGGACAACCTGCAATTTAAGAATGTGATTCGTTATACCGATGCGAAGGGTAAGCAGCGTAATATCTACAATCGGGGGCTGGTAGAGAATACCGATAACCTGCTGATCCGCGCCGCTTATACCACAGATGAGGAGATGACCAATTTTACCACCGACAATCAGTTGGCCTATCAGTTTAATAGCGGTGATGTAAGCCATAATCTACTATTGGGGGCAGAGTACCAAACCACCGATAGTAAGGCTCTGTATAAAGATGCAGGTGCTGCAGGAACACCGCTACTTGATATGAGTCATCCTGACTATCATCTTGTCAATCCCGAGACACTGCCTTTAGATAACTATATTGAAACGGCTGATATCAAGCAAAAGCAGCTGGGTCTTTATTTACAAGATGAGATACAGTGGAAGGATTTGACTGTGGTGGCAGGCCTGCGCCATGATGACTTTGACAGTAACAATCATAAAGTGGCCGCTGGTGTGGCAGCAACGGTCAACAATAAAGCCAAAAAAACCAGTGGTCGTCTTGCGGCAATTTATAATTTGGACAATGGTTTTTCTCCTTATTTAAGCTACTCCGAATCTTTTGAGCCTGTGGTGGGCAGCAACTTCATTACAGGAGAGGCCTTTGAGCCTACTACCGCGGATCAAATTGAAATAGGTGTTAAGTATTTATCTGCCGATTCGAAGACCAAAGCCACCTTGGCCGCCTATGACATTACCAAAAACAATGTGGTAGTCAGCGACTACGTTAATTATCGCAATCAGACCCAAACTGGTGAAATTACATCCAAAGGTTTTGAGGTATCTGGCAGCCGCAAGGTTAATGACTGGATGGATTTATCAGTAGGGTATGGCTTTACCGATGCCGAAATCAGCGAAGATGACATCAATCCTCAATATGTGGGCAATACGCCAGAGCAGGTGGCCAAACATAAAGCCACGTTGTGGTCGACTTTTTATCCTACCGATAAGATAATGCTCAACACCGGCGTACGCTATCAACAAGGCATGCAAGTCGATAGAGAAAACAGTGATGAGTTGCCCAGTGTGACACTGGTGGATATCGGAGGGTCATATCAATTAAATGACAGATGGCGCATAGAGGCAAATATCAGTAACTTATTTGACAAGACCTATGTGGGCAGCTGTTATGATAAGGCAAACTGCTGGATGGGGCCTGAGCGTCAAATGAGCCTAAGTGCTACTGCCAAGTTCTAATACAATCGGTATGGCACCTGATGAGCATCAAAAAAGCTGCGGTTATTCTACATAGCCGCAGCTTTTGTGTTTATCGTCATGAGAAAACAACCTGTATCAAACAGATATTATTTGTTTGGTGATTGTTAGTCTTGACGCCAATAGCCTTTGACTATCATAGCTGAACGATCTAAGTTTAGTGTTGATTTTAATAAGGCTCTTAATGCCTTGCTGGTAGAAGTCTCTAGGGCACCCCAAACTTTCTGTATATGAATCGGATTGCTCTTTAGATGCTGAGTTAAGGTATGCGCAATCAGCTCAGCTAAAGGCGCGCCTTGAGCCAAATCAGCATTCATTACAGGCAGTACAGTCAAGGCATCATCTATTAGCGGATTGGCTTGTCTGTCTTGTAAGTAGGCCTGGTCAGCGGCTTTTTGAGTGATATAAATGATAAGGGGGGCGATAGGGTTCTGCCATAGCTCAAGCAGTCTTGCCACCGTCGGTATCGAGGTCTCATCTGCTATCAATAAGCTTTGCCCTTGCTGTAAATGGGCGATGTTCTCCGGTACTTCTCGCTTGGTTTTGACCGTATCTTTAGGTGTTAATGCAGCTAGCCACTGAGCGCCCAATGTCTCTCCGTGCAAAAACACATCAACCCAAGCTTCCTCATCCCCTGTTGTTGGGTTTGTAGACACCTTGCGCAGGGTGTAGTAACGATGCGTACGCTGGGCGGCGGTATCGCTATTAGAAGCGGTCTGTAACGATAGGTTGTGGCTTAAATCAAATAAATACGCATACCCTGCTTCAGAGGCAGGAAAGCAGCTGTTATCAGAGGCGGCGGCAGGCGCGCTTAGTAGCAAGCGGTACATATTATCGGTAACAGCAAAACCTGATTTTACCTGAAACAATTTTTCTGCAAGTATGATGGTCTTTTTTCGAAGCTTTTTATCCGCTTGTTGCTTTAACGCAATGTACTGATACTGTAGCTCATTTAAATGCGTAATGACCTCAGGAAAAGCGATAAAGTAGTGAGTATCGCTTTGGGGGGCATCACTTGCTAAGCTTGCTAGGGCTGAGACTTGAAGGCCAATACCTTGGGCATAAATATCAACTAACCTAACGTCATGTTGCTTAGGGGAGAGGTCGGTCAGCGGCGTGAACGCTTTGATAAATCCAACCAGCTCGCTGAAGTGCTCCTCATTGATATGGTCGATGATACGCTGTTTTTCTTCCCCCTCAAGTGCCGTATATTTTAAATCGTTGGGGGTTAAGTCAGGTTCAGGCATTAAAACAGCAGCCATAAGTCACTCCAATATTTGCTAAACTCACATAAATAATATCTAATGATAATAGTTTTCATTATTATTTGCGAGCAAAATTCAGCTTAATTTTTAGTGCCATTTTTAGTATCAGTACAAGAGCAAGCACCGAGACGGATATGCCGGCCTTTTTACAACATAGAGATGGCATCGGTGCTGGCCTGCTTTCTTTGTTCTGGGTCAAGCTCCACAAGCTTGCCTTGTTTCATAAGTAGTAGGCGGTCGGCATGCTCAAAGTAGCTGTCGTCATGACTGATAATAAATAACGTTTTACCCAAAGCTTTTAGCTCAGGAATTAAGTGTTGATAAAACACTCGGCGAAAGGCTGGGTCTTGATCGGCGGCCCACTCATCGAGTAGCAAAATGTCTTTTTGTTCAGCCACGGTGGTTAGCATGGCCAGACGCTTACGCTGGCCTTGCGACAGCTTATCTGTTGAGAGCTTATCGCCATCGATACTGACTTTGTTTTGTAGTTGCAAGCGGTGCTGCCAGTACTGTACCAAGTCCATGTCTACGGCGCTGCCGTCTTTGCCAATCAGCTGTTTGAAGATATGCTGATCACTAAAGATGGCTGAAAAAAGCTGGCGATATTGAGCACGGTTGGCCTCGGTGATTAAGCGGCCATCAAGAGTCATCTCGCCACTTGTCGGAGCGAAGATGCCCGTAAGTACTTTGGCCAATGTGGACTTGCCACTGCCGTTCGAGCCTATCAAAAACACCACATCGCCTTTGTTTAAGGTCAAATTTACCTGCTTTAAAATCAAATCCTGGCTTGAGTACTGATAATCTATATTGCGCAGGGTTAGGGTCTGCCAAGCTTTATTGGCTGTGGGGCTGATAAATTCAGGCTGATATTCAGCCAGTTGTAAAGATTGGATTTTATCAAGCGCCACTTGCGCCGTCTGTAGGGTGGGGTAGGCGCCGACCGCATGCAGAATCGGCGACTGCATAAACAGCAAGGTCAATGCAAAGGTAGTGGCCACCCCAAGCGATAAACCAAGGTAGCTGGCCACAGCGAAGATAACCCCAATAGCTGCAAACATCATGATATTTGACCAATTCACGGCAGATAAATGATAAGTATCGGCCTTGATAATAGTTTTTTTGTAGGCCTTAGCGTGGCCAACAAGGTCTTGCGTGTATAACTGCTTGGCGCGCTGCTGGTTGAGCGCCAGCTCCTTGCGCCCTTCAATAACGGACTGATAATCTTGATAAAGCGCGTCATTAATATCGCGAATGTGGGTGAGGTTTTGGTAGACATGTTTTACCAATAAAGTGCTTATCCATATGGTCAAAGCAATCCACAGCATAATAATCAGCAATAAGGGCCAAGACAGACTGCCCAGATATAAAGACACAGCCACTGCCAAAATAATACCCTGTACCAGCTCCGGCATTCTGACAAAGGCTGTGGTTAGGGCTTGGATATCAGTCGATAAGCTGGCCATGAGCCGGGCACTGCCTAAGTTATCTACCTGTGCCACGGGTGTGTCTAAAATTTGCTTAACCAGCTGAGTACGCAGCTTATAAACAAACTGATGACCCAAGCAGGTTAGGGCGTATTGCGACGCAAAAGAGGTCAGCAGTAGCAGCAGTACCATGGCCAAAAATTGAGCGAAGCTTTGCCAAGATAATGCCTCAAAAATCTGACCACTTAAAAAGGTGTGGTTGATATAAGCAATGATGCCCACACTGACCGCTGCATTTATAAGATTGAGGACAATGACTTTAACAAAACCCAAGCGATATTGAGTCCAGATAAGCGTATACAGGGAGGAGGTGGGCGGTGGTGAGATAGCAGACATAGTAACTCGATAAGTAACTTGTGGGTAACAGAAGGAGGCATAACGCCTATTTAGGCATGGGCTTTGTGGTAACAACAGCCCTATATAATCAATACCTATATAATGAATAAAAGGGAGTAGGCGTGACCTAATCCCTTTTATGAAGTGCTCAGTGCGCCGCCTGACACATAAGTCTGGTGCTCATGTATCTATGGTAGGGCAGCGACCACTAGAAATCAAAAGTCGCTGATACTTTAACTGCGGTAGGCTCGCCAGCATTTAAATAACCTTGGCCAGGATAACCGCCCACTGATTGCCAGTAGTCTTCACCTGTAACGTTGGTTACCATGCCTTTGAAAGTGACATCTTGCTTGCCTAATTGAGTACGATAGCGGGCACCCAAATCTAAGGTGGTATAGCCATCAACTTTTAAGGTATTGGCTGCATCAGCGTAGCGACTGCCGGTATGAATCAAATCACCAGTTAAAGTTAAGCCAGATACAGAGGCAACATCATATTCTAAATTGAAGTTACTTTGAAGCTTAGGAATACCAATCACGCGTTTACCATCGGATGCTTGTGAGTCGGTATCAGTTTGTTTGGCATCTAAGTAGCTCACCCCCGCGTTAAAGCGCAAGTTCTCAGCTGGGCTACCAAATACAGTAAGCTCAACACCTTGATGGCGGTTTTCACCCGCTTCTACAAAAATATTGGCATCATTCACGTAAGCACGTGGCTGCGTCGTGTGATATATCGCAAGGCTACTGCCCACGGTACCGTTGTCATATTTTAAACCAATCTCAGATTGCTTGGACACATAAGGTGATAAGGCTTCACCAGCATTTGCTGATTCAGCAGGCGCAATCTCACCTTGACTTAAGCTTTCGATATAGTTGCCATACACCGACCAGTCTTTATTGGGCTGATAGACTAGGCCAACGCTTGGGGTCCATTCACTGTCATCATAATCTGAAGATTTGACTTGAGTGCTATAGTCATAGCTGCGGGCTTCGATGTTTTGATGGCGCACGCCCAAAGTGGCTTTTAATTTATCATCCATTAAGCTAATGGTATCTGCTAGCGCCACGCTGGTTAACTGAGTCTCAGAGGCAAGCCTTGGGTCACTTAAGTTAACTCCTAGGCTAGAGCCTTTCAAGTTGCTGTTTTTATAAGCAGTCGGTCGATATAAATTGGTGGCTAAACTGTCTCCAGTAACATAAGCCGTTTTCAATTCTTGATCGTATAAGTCGCCAGCTAAGGTCCAGTTATGCTGAGTGTTGCCAAGTTGTAGTTTGCCACGTAAGCCCAGCTGCGCGCTTTGCACCTTATCTTCACGGGTGTTATCAAAGCGATAAGTGCTACCAGTGCCGTCGGTATTGGTGACCGTAAGGTTGGCCAAAGAGTTCTCTTCTTCACCTTTTCGGGCGCCATAAGCGGCATAACCAGTTAAGTTGTCTTGGAAGTCGTATTCAGCACGGACAGTACCAAATAGGTCTTTTTCGTTAGAGTAGCTCCAAGGCTGGGCCCAGTTTTTGTCGCCTTTGGGTGCTTCAGGAACAGCAGTGACACCACTTAAGGTCACATTAGGGCGTGTCTCATCAAGCTTATTGTCTTGCCAGCCGAAGTCCGCTGAAACACGGTATTTGTCTGCGCGGTAATCAAGACCAAGAGCTGCCAAGCCCAATTTGGCAGATTCATTGTCAACAGCACTGTCACCATCTTGATAGGCGGCGTTGAAGCGAACCCCTACGGCGTCATCTTGACCAAAACGGTCGCTAATATCGATGCCCACTCGGCCTTGGTCACCGGCACCATAGCCTAAGGTTAACTGGCGCAGTGGCTCATTGCCGGCACGCTTTGGCAGTAAGTTGATACTACCACCAGCATTACCACGACTGGGCGCGGCACCATTAAGCATAGCAGACGCACCGCGCTGTAATTCCACACGCTCGAATAATTCTGTGGCTATGTATTGACGCGGCAAAATACCATACAGGCCATTGAACATAGTGTCATCAGAGTTGGTCACAAAGCCGCGCATTAAATAAGCTTCTTGGAAGTTACCAAAGCCTCTTGCCACACGAACAGTCGGATCCTTTTTAAGTAGGTCTCCCACACTGTGCGCTTGTTGATTTTTTATATACTCATTGGTATAAGCGGTGGTCGAAAAAGGGGTGTCCATGATATCTTGGTTGCCCAGTAGCCCAACACGGCTACCGGTGGCCACTTGTCCACCCTCATAGGCGACGGGTAAGCCTTGTGCCGAAGCGTCAGCGCTCGTAGTGACGACAATAAAGTCAAACATAGCACTTGGTGGCGTCTCAGTAGCTTCATCAGTTTGCGCTAGGGCCAGTGGACTGCCGCCTAGCAAGAATACAGATGCTGATAGACAGTACAAAGGCTTAAAAGAGCCTGCGGTGTAAGTATGATGAATGTGTAATAATGCTGAGGATAGACGAGACAGTTGCATGAAAGTTTCCAGCCTGTTAGTGAAAGTACTTATTATAATGTGAATGATTTTCATTACAACAAGTTTTACACAGACAAGCTAAAATTTTTTTGTCATTAACTAAGCCGTCATTAAAACAGGTTTCACTGACTTAAAAATAACTAAGATGCCCGTAAAGCGGGGAAGCGCTTAATCATAAATGCTACCAGCAATAAGGCGATTAGACTAATCACCGCGCCAACATAGCCCACACTTGATAACGAGATGTGGGTCACTGCATAACCGCCAAATAAGGCGCCTGTACCAATACCTAAGTTAATAATGCCTGAGAACATAGACATCAGCATGTCTTGGGCATGCAGATCTACCATAAGTACTTTGGCCTGCATAGAGATGATTAACAGCATTAATGCTGTGCCCCATAACAAGGCATTAAGGCTAAGCGCCCAGATAGAGTTGACCGCCAATAATAAGGTAAGCATAGACACTAGCATGACTATGATAGAGCCTAGCATCAATAAGGTGCTGTGTCTGTCTCCCCAGCGGCTAAATAAGATACTACCGATGATGCCTGCGCCCCCGAATAATAATAATACAAAGGTTGCCAAGTTCTCACTAATTGAGCCAATTTCACGCATAAAAGGTTCGATATATGAATAGGCGGTATAGTGGGCGGTAAATACGGTAAAGATAAGCAAGTACAGACAGACCAAAAGTGGGTTTTTTAGCAGTTCTGGCACTTTTCTAAAAGAGCCTTTAAACATGCTAGGCAATGACGGTAGTAGCTTAGCTTGTAATAAGCAAACCACCAGTGCCACAATACCTATGCCGCCAAAAGTAGTACGCCAGCCATACCACTGTCCGATCACTCGGCCCAAAGGAACACCCAGTACCATAGCCAAGGAAGTGCCGGTTGCCACCACGCTTAAGGCGAAGGCTTTTTTGCCTTCAGGCGCCACTCGAATGGCAATCGCTGCGGTGATAGACCAGAATATAGCATGAGAAAAAGCGATACCCACTCGGCTAATTAATAAAACATTAAAACTCCAAGCAAATACGGATAGCGCATGACTGACGATAAATAATGCAAAAATACCCAGTAATAGCTTTTTGCGTTCAAGCTTACTGGTGAGTAGCATTAATGGCAGCGACATGGCCGCCACAATCCAGGCATATAAGGTGAGCATCCAGCCGGTTTCGGCGGTGGTGATGGAGAAGTCTTTGGCAATATCGCTTAATAAAGCCACAGGCACGAATTCAGTGGTATTCATAACAAAAGCACTGATGCCCATTAATAGGACTTGAATATATTGAGTTCGGCGAGACAGGGTATCTGCCTGAGAGGTATGTGTCATAAAATCAAATACAAAAAGGGGCTAATTACTAATAATTAGCCTAAAGAAGAATAGTTTTAATTAAGAAAAATGCTGCTAAATCTAACAGATAGAGATTAAGGATGACAAGATAACAAGTTAAGCCCCTAAATTAAAGGGGCTTTTTGCTACCATTGCTGACTCTTTAGGTTTATCACCTATTAAAACAGGCGCAAACACCGTCTAAGATGGTGGCTGTAGTGTCTGCTGGCGTGCCTGATAGCGGCTATAATAAAAAATCATCAGGCCAGGTGCATACAATAATAGTGACAGCAATAGGTTATCAATGCCCGCGGCATAAATTAGCCAAACACCATATATAATGGCGCCTAGTCCCACCACCTTGATATGCCACCGCTCTGATTGGGCAAAAGATAGCTTAACCAAATAGGCTCCGACCAAAAAGTAGGGTATCAAAATCATAGAGGTTGAGATGCGCACCAATAGGTTGTAGCCTTCGCCTGTCAAAAATATCATTAATAGACACAGCTGCACAGTGAAGCTGGTGAGCATCAATGAGGCAGTGGGTGTGCCTTGCGCATTTTGTTTGGTGAAAATACGCGGGAAAGCCTGGTATTTAGCTGCGGTATAGGGCACTTCAGCCGAATACAAAATCCAGCTCAAATAAGAGGCCAATACAGAGATAACAAGGCCAATACTAATGGCCCATTTGCCCAAACTGCCTGTCATATGCGCCATGATACCCGCCATTGACGGGTTACTTAGAGCTGCAACATCGGCCCGGCTCATGACCCCTAGCGAAAGTAGGGTAATGGCAATATATATCACCAATGCTAAGATCACACCAATATAGGTAGCCCGCCCGATATCAGCGCGCCTTTTGGCCCGCTGTGATAGCACAGTGGCCCCTTCAATACCGGTAAACACCCATAAAGTGATCAGCATGGTGCTTTTGACCTGATCCATAAAAGGCACCTCTAAACTGGTGCCAGCACGATCAGTATTAAAGGTGTCAATATCAAATGCATAGCACGCAAATATAATAAAAGCGATAAGCGGTAGGCTTTTTGCCAAAGTTGCTAGCAAGTTAATAAAAGCCGCTTGTTTGACACCGCGCAGCACTAGATAGTGTACCAGCCACAAGATAAAAGACTCACCCAATAAGGCCCATAAGGTATTGCCCTCCCCAAAGATAACCTGATTGGGGGTATCAACAAAACTGCCTAAAGCGGCAAATGCGACTACCAAATAGCCCACCACGCCAATGGTGGCACACAGCCAGTATCCCCAGGCCGAAAAGAAACCTGCCAAATCGCCAAAGCCGGTTTTGGCATAAGTATAAATACCGCCATCAAGCTCGGGCTTAAGACGTGATAAGTGCAAAAAACAGCCGGCGAGAAATAAGATACCCACACCGGTGATAAGCCAAGCGGTAATAATGGCATTTGCGCCTGCAACCTCGGCCATATTCTGCGGTAAGCTAAAGATACCGGCACCCACCATTGAGCTGAACACAATGGCAGTGAGCATGGCCAACCCGATTTTTTGTCCATTTAGCATCGTGTTATCTCTGTGTCGTGCCCGCCTTGGTGAAGTAGCCGCTTAGCTCATTAATATGCTCAGGGCCAATACCACAGCAGCCGCCAATTAGTGATACCCCTTGGGCCTGCCATTTTTTTGCCCAGTCTAGATAAGCCGGCGGGGTAAGATCCTCACGGACCTCATCTAGCCCATCATTGGCTGTGGCATCTTTTGGCTGTGGTGGAAAGGCATTGGCATAAGCACCAAGCTTAATGTGGGCAGCACCTTTGTGTTGTAGCACACTTTGAGCCACTTCTAGTGCCTGTTCAATCACTTCAGGCTGACAACAGTTAAATAGTATCGCCTCTACATTTAGGCCAGCCAGTGTGGTCACGGCTTCTACCACTGTCTCTCCAGATCGTAGGCGAGGCACATCAAGGTGCTCACTGTCCTCTAAAGTAAAAGATACCCATACCGGCTTGTTGTCTGTATCAAGCTTAGTAAGTAGTTTACGAACGGCCACCGACTCTGCGATTAGGCTTTGAGTTTCTGCCAGCCAAAAATCGACATACGGGCGCAACCCTGTAATTAAGGGCGTGGCAATATCTTCTACCTGTTCAGCTTGGAATAAATCTGCTCGGTAGGAGCCAAACAAAGGAGGAATAGAGCCGGCTACTTTGGTGGGTGTATTTTCTAATTCGACAGCAGCGCGGGCCATTTCTCCTGCTGAGGCTGCTAAATCTTGAGCGTGCTTAGCAAAGCGCACCTCGCCAATATGAAAGGGGACAAGCGCATAGCTATTGGTGGTAATAACGCCAGCACCGCTTCGAATAAAGTCACGATGTACATCACGTACCATCTCTGGCGCTTCTATCATAGCCAGTGCTGACCATTCAGGTTGACGAAATGGTGCGCCGCGTTTGGCAAGCTCTCTGCCCATACCCCCATCAATAATTGTAATTGCCTTAACTGACATCATAAGCTCCTTTTTATTATAAATAGTGGACCCTGCGTAGGCGCGGCACTTGATGGTGCCTTAGTGGTAACATGACACAGGAGGCCTTTAATTGTAATCGACTCAAGAAAAGAAAATATATTAAGCGTCAAGATACTAGGCGTAATAACAGACAGATGCAACCAAAAATTTACCAAGCTTGCGCTTGGTATTTGATGGCATCATTTTTTATTTTGGCAGCTAGGCAGTGGGGTTGTCGGGGTAGGGAGTGAGACTTGTCGGTTTGGGCAGGTGTCTAATGCTCAGGCAGACTCTCAATAGTATCAAACCCATCTTTAGTACCAAAGTATAAAGCTTGGGTTTGGTTGTCTCTATAAAATCTAAGCTCTTTGCCTTTATGATCGGTCATGGTGAATTCTTGTAATAGCTTTTGCCAGTGTGCCATCTTCTCATCGATATTGTGATTTCTGGCAAAAGTAGGCTTTAGAATATAGGTGATGTCCTCAGCTTGTTCTTGAGATAACAAATTTATTATTGTTTTGTGTTCGGTCAGATGACGGCAGATTCTTTCTACGTCTTCTATAGACTCTTTGCTGTCTGTCAATTTAATAATTAACATGGCGGTGTATCCTTATACTTACAGTTTAAAGGCTTGCATTTGTAGATATTATATCAGTTGCTCTGAAAAAAGCGTTAAGCGTTACAGGTTAACGCATAAGAAGCTACTAAGGTGCACTTTACTTTAGATTCGACCCGCATCACGGCGGTTATTTCTGAGCTGTGTTTTTTTAAATAACAGTTACAATATTAATCGAGATATATTTGAGCCAAGGGAACAATCATTTCTTAAATCAAATCCAAGCCAGTACTTACTAAATTAAAAGGGGAGAGAGTTTGTCTGAATCTCTAGAACTACGATGAGACTGTATAGATAAAGGGATGAAAAGAGGTAAGTGTTAAAACTACAGACACAAAAAAACCTCAAGTAAATTACTACTTGAGGTTGAAACTTTGTTTTAAAAACAAGTTTTAAAATATGGCGCAGCGGACGGGACTCGAACCCGCGACCCCCGGCGTGACAGGCCGGTATTCTAACCAACTGAACTACCGCTGCTTAGGTCGATTAGTAAGTTTAAACACTAACTAATATAGTGGTGGGTGATGACGGATTCGAACCGCCGACATTCTGCGTGTAAGGCAGACGCTCTACCAACTGAGCTAATCACCCTGAATGTAGGAGCGTATTATATAGAATATTTCCAAGGTGTCAAATATATTTTTTATAGTAATTTTTGTCAGCTAATTTGACCATAAAAAATGCTCGAACAAAAATTAATTTGTACGAGCATCCATAATACTAGCGTCTTCTTTGGTGGGTTAAACAAACTTAGTGGGTTAAAAAACTCGCAAATATAGGCTAAGTTGTTCGGTGATAAAATAATTATTGAGCTTTGATAACATCCCAAGCACCAAATTTACCATCACCATTTTTATCACCTGGCTTGGTATCATTCGCATAGAAGTACAAAGGCTTACCATTCATCGCCCACTGATATTTACCATCATCACGCTTGATTGTGGTCAATTGACCCTTAGTCATTGAGGCTTTAGGTGCTAAAAAGGCAGGCCATGCAACCAGACATACTTTGCCACAATTAGATTTGTTAAGATCGTCTTTGTCATAAGTATATAGGGTCATATGGTTGGTTGAGTCTACTAATACACCATTCATTTTTGTGACAGGAGATGAGTTGTTTTGCATGCTATGTACGTCATGCGTACCTGTTGTGTCTTCACCGGCGACATTTTTTAGAGTAGTACAGCCTGTAACAGCCATGCTGCAAGCTACCAAAGCGGTAAGTAATAAAGCTTTCATAATGATATCCTTGAATGAATTAAAATTGTTTTACATCCTATAAATGCCGGCATTAAGAATTTAATAATTCAGTTTTTAACGCTGTATTGGAAAGAGACCAAATGGCTTTATTGATTTGATAGTACAGGATAAGCAGTTAAGAAAGCGTTAAGTTTTTGTAGGTTTTTAGGTGTGGGTTAAGAGACGCACAGATCACCACCAACAGATTGCGCCGGCCAACTACGGCTGCTATCTGGTGCGTTTATAGACCACCCTACCAGTTTCAACAGTGGGTTTTGGTTCAGATGTCGTTATTGACCTGTTATGTGTCCATATAGACACTCGTTAGTTTAGCGCTGTGCTTGTATGATAGAGACTCACACTTAATTTAAAAAAAAAGAGAAACGACTATGAACCCACAAGCCCTTATCGTTGTAGATATCCAAAATGAGTATTTTGAGCAAGGTAAACTGCCGCTGGTAGGTATCAATGCTGCTGCAGATAAAGCAGCTTTGGTGATTGAGTCTGCCAGACAAAAAGGTCATACCGTTATCCATGTTCGTCATGAGATGCCCTCGGCCGATGCGCCAATTTTTACACCTGGCACTGAGGGTGTGGCCATTAATGACAAGGTAAAGCCTATAGATGGCGAGACGGTTATTGTGAAGCATTACCCCAACTCTTTTCGTGAGACCTCTCTTAAGACTTTGCTAGATGAAGCGGGTATAACGCAGGTAACGGTGATTGGTGCGATGAGTCATATGTGTATTGACGCCACGGTCCGCGCCGCCGTAGATTTTGGTTATACCACCACCACAATCCATGATGCCTGTGCCACCCTTGATCTTGAGTTTAAGGGTACCAAAGTTCCAGCAGCTCAGGCGCATGCCACCATTATGGCTGCTATTGAATTTTTGTATGGTGAAGTGATTGATGCCCAAACCTGGATTGAGCGTTAATTTAACCGGTATGTCAGGGCTGTTTTGGGTTGTCACTTAGGATTATGCACCAAAACAGTGATAGGGTTTGTAACCTAATAAGAATCACTGTATAAAGTAGGGTCTAAAAATAAGAATTGCTTAGACCTTACTGCTGTTTTGATGTGTATCACAAAGGCAGTAGGCTAAATAAGCGTTGATGAATATACGTTTTAGGAACAAGGCCATGCTTCGTTTTATTGCGCGTCATAGCACCTTAATTATGCCACTTTGCGCAGTTGTGGGTTTTATTTTCCCAAGTTTATCCAATGCGGTATTGGCCTATTTGCCTGAAGTGTTGTTCTTCTTGATGTTTTTTACGTTGCTGGGTATTGATCAATACGCATTAGTCAAGCGCATTGCAACAAGCTATGTGTGGGGCTTTGCTGTATTTCAAAGTGCGGGCATGAGCCTAATACTGGTGTTCATAAGTTACCTGCTGGGTGTGCGAGGTGATTTGCTGTTGGCCATTGCTGGGCTTGGTGCCACAGCGCCTTTATTTGGCAGTGGCGCACTGGTCAATGCGGTAGGGTTTGATGCTCAGCTGGCTATGGCAAAGACCATTGCCGCTACCTTGGTAATGCCGTGTGCGCTACTGGGTGTATTGTGGGCGTTAGGGGATAAACATGCTCATTTAGATCTGGCGACTTATGTCAAGCGCTTGGTGGTGTATATAATCATGCCGATGGGTCTGGCTGTGCTGGCACGCCGCTTCATTGCCCCCACCATTTTATCCCGCTATTATCCCAAAATTGGACAGTTCAATATCTTACTGCTCATGCTTTTTCCGCTGGGGCTCATGGCAGGGTTTCGAGGTACCTTTGATCAAGATCCGTGGCAGGCGCTATCTTTATTAGCGCTTAGCTCTGTATTGGCATTATTGTTTTATTTCAGCGCTTACGTTATCTATCGGCGCTTTGGTTATGAGAATGCCATTGTCGCAGCCATAGTATGTGGTGGGCGTAATGTGTTACTGGCTTATACCATTACCGTTCCGTTTATGGGTGCTTTGTTTTTACCATTATTAGGCGCCTTTCAGTTACCGGCGTTTTGCTTACCACTGCTTGGTAAATATATGGTCAAGCATCATAAGCAAAACGCGCATTTGCAAGAAAGTAGATAGAGCGTGGCCTTAACGATAAAGATCTGCTTGTGCTTCATACCAGTCTGAGAAGACTTTCTTTTTAATGACCTTGCCTTGGGTGTTAAGGGTATAGCGGGTTACAGAGCCATTGTTGCCGACGTTATACATGTTAATAGTGCCATTTTCATAAACCCCGCCATCTACATCCATAGCGTCGCCTTCAGGTTCGATATAGGCATTGTCATAAATAGGTGTCACAATTACCTTGCCTGTTTTATTAATAATGCCCCATTTGCCATTTTCATAATCACCGACTCGAACAGCAGCTAAACCTTGCGAAAAAGGCATCGCAGCATCCCATCTAGCACTGACTACCACCTTGCCGTTAGTATCGATAAAGCCTGACTTTCCTTGACCCCATGGCTCTGTGCTAAACTTTGCCAAACCATCAGAATAGTCCTCTAGATCATTGAATTTGAAGGGGATAACGGTTTTGCCAGATTTATCAATTACCCCGCATTTGTCATTCTTACAGACGACAGCACGAGCTTTATTAAAGTCGCCAGCTTTTTGATATTGATAAGGAAGAACCAGTTTTCCAGCTTTATTCATATAGCCATATTTACCATCTTCGCCCATAGGCCCATCTTTATAGACGGCGACAACACCTTCGTGGAAATCTCTAAAGATGATATTTGGATAGAACATCTGGGTATCAAGCTTAACGGGAATGACCAATTTGCCTGACTCATTGATATAGCCGGTATAGTAGGCATCTTTATCAGGGTTGTTGGCAGACTTACCCACGTATGCCATACCGTCTGAGATATCACCACAAAAATCATATTTGGCCGGCACGACCACTTGGCCTTTCTCATTTTTAAAGCCACAAGCATCGTCGTTTGAAAAGGATTTTAATGTGGCAGAAGCTGGGATAGTAAGGCTTAGGCAGGTTAGTGCTAGGGTTAAGGTGGCGGCTGTTTTTATCACAGTATTCATTGGTTATCATCCTTGGACATAATTATGGGAATGTTATTTAAGCTTAGATTTAATGTGTATTTAATTATCTATTGTTTTTAGCCGAGATTCAAAAAAATTTTAAGTTTTTATCATAAACAATAAAGCTAATGATAATGATTACTATTTGCAATATTACAAAAATGTTGCTAAAGTACGCCTGCTTTATTATCAAACAGTTACCATCTTTTCTGTTCTATACAGTGGGAGGGTGGACTGTTTTGAGAAAATTGTGGGTATCAATACGCTATTATTTCAACTGACTTTTACTTATCTTGCTACAGTCTAAGCACAGGGTAAGCGATCGCAATCTAACGGTATTGTTGAAAAGTATTGATAGTATCTAAGTGCTATTAGGATTGTCATTTATGCCAACATTGTCCGCTTTCTTTGAATCAAAAAACCTCTACTTAAAACAACGAGCTCATTTAATTACACCAAAAGCACTGCTTAGCCTGAGTATTGCCTCTATCCTTAGTACCACATCTTATGCGGCTGAAAGCGATAACCTTACGGTGCAGCAAGCTGACGTTCAACAAACCGCTGACGCACAAGACACACCTTCTGCTGAGTTTGACGCTATTGTGGTGAAGGCGGCTCGTGAGGAGCTTGAACAAGCTGCCGGTCTATCCGTTATCAGTGAAGAGGCTATTAAAAAAGCATCAGTCTCTAATGATATCGCAGAAATTGTACGTAAGATGCCGGGCGTTAATCTGTCAGGTTCTTCAACTTCCGGCCAGCGGGGTAACCAGCGCCAGATTGACCTACGCGGTATGGGACCTAACAATACTTTAATTTTGATTGATGGTCGCCCTGTGACTTCTCGCAATGCAGTTCGACCTGGTAGAGCCAGCGAACAAGACACACGCGGTGATTCTCAATGGGTGCCGCCAAGTGCTATCGAACGTATTGAGGTATTACGAGGTCCTGCTGCAGCCAGATATGGGTCTGGTAGTATGGGCGGTGTCGTGAATATCATTACCAAATCTCCCACAAAAAAAGAATTTTCAATCACGGGCCATTACGAGTCTCCAGAGAGTGACTTGGAAGGCAAAGACTGGCGCACCAATATAAATATGGCAGGTCCGTTAAGCGATAAGCTGTCCTTCCGTACCACACTTGGCTACCACGATAGCGACGGAGATGATCCTTATATCAATGCCAAGGATGCACAAATTGTGGAGGGGCGTGATGGGCCATCAGCCTCTGTGGCGGCCGGTGTTGAAGGCGTTGAAAATATAGATGTGCGTCAGCTTTTCGAATATGCCGTAGATGCCATGAATACTGTCGGGGTTGAGGTGAGCTATAGTACTCAAGACAACCACTGGGCAGGTGATTCGCAGTTTCAAAACGTTAATGATACTTTAGTGGATTTATTGGCCGGTGACTCTACCAATAAGATGCGCCGCTATGGTGCAGCCTTCACCCATCGCGGCAATTACGATGATGCCCGTAGCAATAGTTATCTAGAGTTCAGTCGTACCGATAATGAGCGCTTGGCTGAAGGTACTGCAGGTGGTGGTGAAGGACAGATTCAAACGCCGCCTGAGGGAGAGGGATTTAACTGGAAAAAAGCGACCTATGATACGCTAAATGCCAAATCAGAGTGGGATATCTTTTATGACAATCACACCTTAACTGCAGGTGCTGAATTTCGGGGCGAAAAGCTAAATAACCCCTGGGTATCTGAGCTGACGTTTGATGATGGCTTTGCTTTTGGCGATGTAGAAACCGACCCTGCTAAGCGCGATCCAAAGTCGGATGCTTATTTGATTGGTGCTTATATAGAGGATAACTATCAACTCACTCCAGATTGGTATGTGACTCCAGGACTACGTTATGACTATCATAGTGAGGCCGGTAGCAACTGGTCACCGAGTCTAAATACTACGTGGCATTTTAGCCCCAATTGGTCTGTAAAGGCAGGGATAAGTCGCGCTTTCAAGGCGCCAGATCTATACCGATTGGACCCCAACTATATTTATTATACAAAGGGTAATGGCTGTCCTTCTTGGGTGCCTACCGATCAACGAGGCTGTCAGGTACTGGGTAACTCAGAGCTTGAGCATGAGACCTCTTGGAACAAAGAGCTGACGTTTACTTATGAAGATGGTACAGGTCTCAATGCCGGCTTAACCTATTATCATAACGCTTACGATAACCGTATTGGCGCTGGTATCAACCGAGTAGCAGTAGACTCAGCCACTAAGCGCTCTGTCTTCCAGTGGGAGAACCAAGGAAAGGCGATTATTGAAGGGCTAGAGGGCTTTGTCAAAGTCCCTGTGACAGATAATATCTTATGGTCAACCAACCTAACTGGTAATATCCGCTCAGAGCGTAAAGACAATGGCGAGCCTCTATCGTTAATTCCTAAATATACGGTGAACTCCAATATAAACTGGGACATTACGCCTCGCTGGAATGCTGATTTTGGTGTCAGCTATTATGGCGCTATTGAAGCTCCTGACGTCTCTGTCACGACAGGCGATGAGCTGACTACCTTGAAGTTAGACCGCGAGCCTTATGCGTTAGCTAACATCAGCACCCGCTATAATTTAACCGATATGATCACCGTGGGTGCAGGCATCAAAAACCTATTTGACAAGCAAATCATGCGTGAGGGCACAGGAACCAATGCCGGTGCTCGAACCTTTAATGAGCCAGGCCGAGCTTATATATTTGATGTCAGTTTTGATTTTTAGTCGTTAAAAGTCAGCTGTTAATAGAATAAAAAGATCTGGACCACGTGTTCAGATCTTTTTTTTATGATAGCAAGAAGGTGTCAAAAGCGCTGTAAGCTGTCAAGCAGGGAGGTGGTAAATAGCTCTCCATGCGACTCATTATAAAACTGATAGCTCGCGTTATTTTGGAACATGGTACAGATATTATTAGCAAACTCATTTTTATCTAGGCCACTGACAGCGGCTGTGCTCGCTGTGGAGGTATTAGCGACAGGCGCATCTTGCTGCTGTGATTGACTAAAAGTAAGTCGTAACTGCTTGGTTGTTGAGAGGGTAGATAGCTGCGTTATAGGCTGGTTTTGAAATGCCTGCCAGTACTGAGTCATCTCACCATCTTGCCACCATAATGAGGGATCTGCACTAAAATACTGCTGGTAAGACTGGGGATGCTTAAATAAGGTATATAACACAAAAAGACCACCATAAGAGTGCCCCCAGATCGCCTCCTGTGTCGGCTTATTGCCCAGCTGCTCATAAACCCAAGGTTTTATCTCTTGTTCAATAAGCTCATAAAACTGCTCTGCACCGCCATTTAATCGCGCTCTACCTTTTTCTTGAAATGCCTTACTGCTATTAGCGCTGCTTTGTTTTTGCTCATGAGTGTCATCAAATAAAGGCGGCGTGTAGTCATAAGCTCGGGCATCCACATCAAACCGATAGGGCGTCTGATAACCAATAAAGACTAAGGCTGGGGCCATATTGCTTGATTGAGCCTGAGATAAAGCGTGCAGTGTCTCTTGGTCTAAATCATCAATAGCAGCATTGCCATCAAGCATATACAGTACTTTGGTCGCGGTGCTTAAACACTCTTGGGAGGGTGACAAGCTTGGTTGGCAAGGAACAGCCAGCCATACTCGATAATGACGAGGCTTGGCATAAGCTTGTATCGCGGCCAAATTATCTTGCTGTGAGGTCTTAGGGGCTACTGCGCTAAAATCATGATAGACAAATTTATATCCTATATCTTTTGCACTGAGCAGCGTCATATCTGTTGTCTGAGTTAAATCTGGCTTGGCATGGCTGGGCGTCATTGCTGCTCCTAAAACCGCCATCATCATTGCTATCGATCGGCTGGCTTGCGTTATTGACATGAGTAATCCTTCAATAGATTTAACCTATCTGGCAACAGCCCAGCTATCTAATAAGGTTAGGTGCGCTGACATCCAATAGAGTCAAAAATAATAAATTTAAGCTGCGTAGAGAGTTGACAATCTGTAACATTATAGTAATAATAAAACAAATGATAATAGTTATCAATATCATTTGTTTTGGGACGTTTTTATGTTATAACCCCTTTTTTTATGAGACTAAAATATGTTAACAACACCACAATCAGGTTATCGCAATACGCTACTGTCTGCTGCGTCACTCTTGTCTATCGCTTTCTTATCTCTAGGAGCCGCTGGATGTCAAAGTACGACATCCGTAGTGAGCGATGCGCCTGTCGCAACCTCTACGACTATGACCCATGGGATAATGAGTACGCAAAGCAGTTATAAAGACACGCGTTATTTGACCATTGATGGCAAGGATTATCCTGTTTATGAAAACTCTGCCCGTATCGTGGTTAATAAGGCGAAGAACTCACCAGAATTGGTAGCAGATATTTTTGATGGAAAAGCAGAGTCTGCAGTACCAGGATATAAAGTTATGTTCATAGTGCGAACCAACTCAGTAGCAGCAGAAGGTAGAAAGCTGGATAATGGGCAGGTTATTGAGAATCGAATGATTCACCGTGGTAGCAAGTCCTTGGTGGGTATTCCTGTTGTAGATGGTCAAGCAAAACTTGATCAAGCGCAGTTGTTAGATTTCGATATTATTTATGATGATGTCAATAAGGACTTAGCAGCAGGAGAGGTGGTCAAACCACGTGGCCAAAAACTTACCAAAGCAGATACGCCAGTTACTAATAAACAAGTAACCATACGCTCATTAACTCTACCCAATATCGCCAGTGGTGAAAGTGCAGGGGGCGGGGTGGACTTTGAGGCCAGTGCTACAGTAGCCGGTAAGCAGATAAAAACTGGGGCGAATAGCGCTTTTAATATCTTCTATACCGTTGACAGTGATAACGCTAGAGGATTCTAGTAATTGATTCACTCATAAAAGGCTCTGACTTGATTGTATTAGGTCAGAGCTCTTTTTTGGTCCAAAGCATGGTTTAGTTTGACCATGCCACTACAAACCTTAATTTAAAGGGCTTCTAAAATTAAAGGCTATATCACAATTAGCTAAAATCAGTACAGTCTATTTATCTTTCACGCTAAATACCTTATTACCCAGTTCAATAATAAAATGTCTTACTGAGTTAGGTAAGTGAGATAATGGGTTGTCACTAATATCTAGACGCTCTAATTGTTTTAAATTAGTGAGGCTGTCAGGTAAACTTTGTAAGCCATTACTATAAAGTATAAGCTCTTTAAGCTGCTTTAAATTACCGATTGAGTGGGGAATAGCTTTTATTTCTAAGCCACCTGTGCGGTGTGAAAGGTAGAGTGTATTATCACTGGCAAGCCCTCAAGTTTTCTAAGCCACCTGTGCGGTGTGAAAGAACGGGGCGGTGCTTACTGAGCCATATACCACTTTCTAAGCCACCTGTGCGGTGTGAAAGGGAACATCCTCATGTTAGCTACTCACTGAGTATTTCTAAGCCACCTGTGCGGTGGGTTTATCTTATTAGGTTTTACTAGGAAGTTGAGCTTTCAGAAAATCCCCTTTAAGGGATTTTCTCTTGCGAGCCTAAAATTGCAGTGCAATTTTTTAACGGCTCTCATAAGCCACCTGTGCGGTGTGAAAGTTTTCACTAGGGTTTCACTAGATGGTAGTCTATTTCTAAGCCACCTGTGCGGTGTGAAAGCAATCTCTCAATCAGTTCATCCCCTTCATACTTTTCTAAGCCACCTGTGCGGTGTGAAAGTTACGTCAAAGCGACGGCAACCCTAACCAACGTTTCTAAGCCACCTGTGCGGTGTGAAAGAGGCGGCTATCAAGGCGTTTTGTGCGCTTAAATTTCTAAGCCACCTGTGCGGTGTGAAAGTATTGGCATTGCTTTGGAGTCTATATCGGATATTTCTAAGCCACCTGTGCGGTGTGAAAGGGATTTCGATCTAAGCCGTATCGTGATGCTGTTTTCTAAGCCACCTGTGCGGTGTGAAAGGGGCACTGTGGTAAAGCTCACGCTGACTTTTTTTTCTAAGCCACCTGTGCGGTGTGAAAGCTTCTCGCCAGGTTTCAACGGGAACATATAAGTTTCTAAGCCACCTGTGCGGTGTGAAAGAGTCTAAGCGCTCTTGTTCAGTCATCTCGCTTTTTCTAAGCCACCTGTGCGGTGTGAAAGAGAGGGGTTTTTTTGTGTCTGTAGGTTTTACCTTTCTAAGCCACCTGTGCGGTGTGAAAGGGTATGGACTATCTTTCACTCAAACAATACAATTTCTAAGCCACCTGTGCGGTGTGAAAGAAGCAGTTAAACGAGCGTAACGGCGCCGTCAATTTCTAAGCCACCTGTGCGGTGTGAAAGTCTAAAGCGCAAATACTTGCCGTCAGTCCAATTTTCTAAGCCACCTGTGCGGTGTGAAAGTTTGTAGCACTAACGCCTCTAATTGCTTCATATTTCTAAGCCACCTGTGCGGTGTGAAAGATTGCTCGCTATGTAGCGGCGCTCTATTGTGTTTTCTAAGCCACCTGTGCGGTGTGAAAGTCTCCGTTATCTCGTTGCCGTTCATGTCAACTTTTCTAAGCCACCTGTGCGGTGTGAAAGAATACAACGAGTTTCTAGGTGGTGCGACAACATTTCTAAGCCACCTGTGCGGTGTGAAAGGAGGAATTATACCTCCAAAAAGTAAGTTATGACAAAGCCTAGAGGGCAAAACTCTGTTTTTACCCTCTTTTTTGGCTATATCATAAACCTTTGATTTTATTGCGAGTTTTTAAATAGGTCAAAAAGAGGGTTTTTACATCCTCTTTTTGGGTCATTCATCATGACCAGTTGAATCATGGTTTACCAATGCGGTACAGTAACTTTATTACGCATGCCATTCATACCATAAGTATTAAACGTACCTGGCTTTGGTGTATCCGCGGGTTGTTGTAACACTTTAAGTAAGTAAGGTGATTTATTGGTTTCACTGGTCAGCCTAATATAAGGCACTGGCTTTTCAGGCGTGCGTTTAGCGACCGTTGCCAGTGCATCATCTAGGCTAATATCCAGCTTTTCAGCCAATGATTGTGCTTGTACCTCTATAGGTTTAAAGCGATAACGATGTACGCTGATATAACTGGTAGCTTTGTCACCGACTTCTTCAATATATCCAATCTCAACATAATCTTTGAGTTCTTTAAGCCATTTATTGAGCTGGAGTTTAACTAGTTCATTACTACTAGGAGCGAACAGACGCAATTTGTTTCCTAAAATACCAAATGCTTTGATGGTTGACTCACCTTCCTCATTTGTTTTTTTCTTTTCTTCATAACGATAATTAGGGAAACTGACACCTACACTATGAATGCTATGATTATTGGCTAGGTCAGCTAAGGCAATATGTATTTGTTTATACAAGTCACTCCAAATATCATACAAAGGCTGATCATCATCTATCAATGTGATTTCTTGGTAATATTTCATGGTATTTCCTTTTTAGTTTAGGCTGATATCAGAGACATACGCTAAGCCTTTTTTTCCTAAATAAAATGAAGAAACACCTGCATCATTTATCTTTCTTCTTAAGTCTTTGGCTCGGTCATTGTCAATATCTAAAATTATCTCTAGCTGACCACTGGCTTTTGCTAAGGTTTGTTTTATCTTACCCTCACCCTTAACAAACTCTTCACGCACAAAGGGATTGCCATAAATGATCTTTTTTCCACCCGTCACATAAGTTTTCATAAAGTCTTTAGGGGTAAAGCCATTGTTTGAAATACCACTTATGCCACCCGCTTTAGTTTTTGCACTACTCATATCATAGCGTTTTTCTAACCGCTGTAATTGTAAATATAGAGCCGAACAATACATAGGCAGGATAAGCTGCTTATCTTTTTTATTAAACGGTTTATACTTTTCGAAGTGACTACTTAGATTATCAGATGCTTGTTTAATAGGACCTTCATAAGCAACAGGTTTATTTTTCTTAATTAATTCAAGCTGGTTTAATATAGATATCGGGTCAAGTTGAAACGGTAAAGCGATAGTTACAGGGGTATTATCAATAATAAAGTCGCATAAGCTCTCTATATCTAAAGCAAGGACGCCCCAGAAATCTTGTGAATAGTCTGATTGGAATATAGGGTCGTTAACTTTAATCATACCCGTAAAAGAGTTTTGATCTGTACTGCCTTTAATGTTACGAATATATGCGATTTCATTACTAATAACTTTTGGGTTATCTTTAAAATCAATCTTATCCTCTATATCAGCAAAGTAAAAATGCTCACTTTGCCTAGCCTGATAGAGTTTACGTTGGTCACCAATTAAACGGCTTAATATGCCTAAAACCGTATTTTTAGTTACCGAACGTTGATGATAGTTTTCTGAGTTTTTAAGCGAGGTCATTGACCCGACAAAGTCACGTCCTTTTTTGGGTAAAGGCTCATCATTACTGCCATCCAAAAATGAATTTCGCCATGATGCCTCATAATCTATAACAATTTTCATAGCATATCCTATTTCTCATCAATGGCTTCAAAATAAACCGCATAATCCGTATTTGGCTTACTGCTGGCTTCATCAGGGCTACGTTTGATACGCATCATTTTATTAGAATCATTATAATCAACCTCTACACTATCAACATACATATAGCCTTTGGCTTGCTTAATAGATAAATCTCTAATCATATCAAGCGTTGTATTGACCAATATGTCAATGGCGACTTGGTCGAGCAATATACCTGCTTCGCCCTCTTGGTAGATAGTGCCTTTACGCACATAGTTAGGATGAAAAGTTGCTTTTGGCGTCTTATCTGGATCTAAAGATTGAATAAAGTCTTGTACTTTTTGAGCAATATCATCACCTTGATTGTCTTTAATAGTCATGGCAGCACGGTCAAATTTATTATCCAAAGAAATAAATTCTAATTGCTCGATGCTTATCGAACCATAAGAGATATATTTAGTATCGCCAAATGTCGTTTTAGAAAAGAAAGAAGAGCTGTCACGTTCACCTGCTTGTCCAAACTGTTCAAAATTACCATTACCCAGTTGGTCAACAAAGTCCTCGATAAGTAGAGGGCTGGTACGTTTGCTTTGACTAGCAGGCACAACATAACCTCGTACTAAACCTGTGATTGAGGCAATAACCTTATCTAAGCTTTTTTCACCCGCAAAATGCAAATCAAAAGCTTGGTCACGGAATAAATGATGACGGATACAGTTTTGACTGATATATAGTGGCGTTTCTTTAAAGTCAATATCGGTGGCTTCTTTTTTGTATTTATAACCCGTTTCTTCTTTTACTTTACCTGTTAGATTTGTATAGCCCCGAAGCTTGGGTAAAGTGTGATTATCTACTGTACGTCCCTCGCTACTTAAAGTTGTTGGTCCGTTCCAGTTGACCACACCGTGTCCGTGAGCGACCACTTTAAAATCTACGCTTTTAATGCCTGTAACTTTATTCATTATTCTACTCCTTGAGTTATTTAATATTTAGGTTGGTATAAATCAGTCTTCGACTGAATCTGGATTATTTAATTGATCTATCGACATTGTGCCTACGGGTTGTTTTTTACTTAATACATAATACATAGCATAAGGGTGGCGCTCCCGTTCTCCACCAATAGACTCTAAGTCCTCAGTGGTATAGCTAAGGTAAATAGGGGATTCTGGGGAACGAGCCTCGTTTAATCGTACATAATCGTTATATGCTTTTTTTGCACCGTCTTCTTTTTTAATATTATGGTGTTTGGATTGCATAAAGGTGACTAGGTTTTTAGCCCCATCCCCATAACCTTGGATGCGCTCTACAGACTCAGTTAAGCCTATAGTGACTTTACTATGATCAGAGTCTTCATCATAAGCATATTGATTAATAAAAGTAGGATTTAAATTATTATCTACTTCACAAACTGCCATTTGTACAAAGCGATTATTTCCACGCAATGAGTTTTTAGACATCTTAGCAATACCCTCTTTAGAACGTTTAGATTTTGGCGGTACGCTAATGGGATCCACAACCTTATCGTTAATTAACTGCACACTCTGTTTTAAGGACTTTATGGTATCTTCTTCAATAGCAATTTTTGACTGGTCATCTTTATAAAAGTTTTTATACAGCGTATAAAGTTGATTAAGAGTAACGGGTTCGTCGTCACCATTATCTTGCATATAGTTTTGTAAATAATTCAACCAAGCTAAAGCACTGTTCCATACATTCAAACTGGCTAGAAACTTTGCTTGATGACTATTTTGCTTACCTTTTAATGCCGATTGAGGAATGACAGTAATGTATTGGTTAATATCTGTATTGTCACCAAAACGGTCAAGACGTCCTAAGCGTTGTAACCAGTTTTCAGCACTGGTTAAATCGGTATACATTTGCTCGCAGGTGATATTAAGCGAGGCTTGCACAATAGGTCCGCTACGCAAAACCTGATACTGGCCATTGCCATTTCTCTTAAAGCTGTTAAATACTTTATTGAACCATTCTACCTTGTCCGTTCGGGTGTATTTTGAGTGGATAAGAATACTGTTTTCATCGTTTTGATGGCGTAGAAAACCAAGCTGAGCATCTTGGGCAGTATTAGTAATTACAAAGGTAGTTTTATCTGTGTCTATCTTATTTGTTATTAATGGGTTTGGTTCTTCAGTTTCATCATAGCTTCTAAATTGCAGTTGATATTTTGCACTGTTAAAGCTTTCTACTCTAACAAAATAGGACTCTTTAATATTAAGTACTTTTTTAACAAAATAGTCATGGGGCGTAGCGGACACCAGCAAAGTGTTCGCTAATATGCCACGACATTTTTTAGCTTCAATCAGTTCTGCAAATAATAAGTTGAAAGCAGGCATCGGTATCAGTTCATGAAATTCATCAAACACCACATGGGCTTGCATGAAGTCCACCATGGACGTTACTTTGTTATGTGAAATAATATTATTAATGACTTGATCGATTGTCGTAATGACAATATCACCGCTAAAGTAGTCACTATCAACTGTATCGGGTGCATCTTGTATAGACTGTCCGCCTGTAATAATTTTTTTATATTCTCCTGTAAATATCTCTATACGACTATTAGGTAAGTAGTCTTCTTGAGTCAAATCATTCAGTAAACCTAAGCAGACTTGCACACGAGGACACACCCAAATAATCTTTTGAGCATTGGTCTTGAGTGCCCACTCTAAAGCAATCTTAGTTTTACCACAGCCCGCAGGTCCTTGTAGTACACCAATAGTCGCACCCTCATCAAATTCAGCCTCATCCTTCAGGTCTGCAAGTTGAGTTGATGCAAGGTTTTGTGAATGGTTTCGCTCACTATTTGGAAAACGGGATTCAAACCCTGCAAGGCACTTTTCAATCTCATTGACTAAGTGACTGTCTTCTAGAAAAACAGCATCAAGTGCTTGATATAAATTGCCTTCTCGTAAATAATCGGCTAAATCCTCTTTTGACATTTTTGAGACTATTCTGTCAGCGCTGATAACCGCCATACGCACAAGATTATTTAAGGCATTTGGTTTTATGTCTTTAGTAAACTCGACTACTTCTTCTGATAGGTCATCGTAGTTTTTATAATTGGGTAGGTCTGATTGGGTTAAGTTAAATTTATAGCTAAAGTTTGGTGTTAAGTCTTTAATTTCAGTGTCAATACCTGCATAACCTTCACTTAATAACTGAACTTCTTTTAAGACGGCTTGTAGCTCATCCATAACTCTTTCTAATGTAGTTGTTTCTAGAGATTTGGAGAATATCCTATGGATACCACGAGCTTGTGAAAAGAACCTATTGTCTTTACGAAATGGGCGGGTATGATGCCAATATATACCGTGGAAAATCTGAGCTGTTTGTGCTGAATTTAGCGTATCAGTGGGTAATATGGATTGTGCAAGTAACCAAGATATCTCATGGTGGCGTGGATGCTTCTCAAATGTAAATTTCGTATGACCTCTAATACTAGAGTCAATATGCACACCATCATTTGGTAAGTCTGGTAAATCAAGATCTTCTTCATTGTCTATTTTGGGCTGTTTTTTGATTTTGGACGTTAGCCAGTTTTGAAACTGAGGATCAATTTTGCCTATATCGTGCAAGATGCCCGCAATGTATACTGCTTTAGCTAAATTAGAATGATCTATATCTAACCTTTCAATTAACTTATAACCCAAGTAACCAACAGCAAATAAATGCTGGCTCAATGGCTGTTCATTTGTATTTGCTAAAATATTAGCCGTTGTTATTGGTAAATCCATAAAAACCTCTTTTGTTGTCCAATTCACAGGCACAAAACCCACCTCATTAAATTTGCGTTTATTACCCACTATCCACACCAGTTCGGTACGCTGGCGAGTACGCACACGGTGGCAACTGACTGCCGTTGAACGGGTCGCAGATTGTCGTAATAAGCGTTTAACCGTCGTTAATCCTTCTTCGGTAATGGCAGTTTGCCACACGTTATCGCCAATACGGTTGGCAAAGGCATCTAAAATACGCCGAGTCCGTTTTAAAGCTTTTTTCTCACATTGAGAGACAAAAGTGACGAGCATGATTTATATCTCCCAGTCCGTCTTCAAAGCCAAACCCTTCACCACCTCAAACATTTCATCAAGCGCTTTATATTGGGTAAAATAATTTAAGCACTCTTGGCGAAACTCTTGTTCGCTTAAGTTTTCACTGGCGCAAATAAAGGATAGGGGCAACACCAGCGCATCTTTAACAATATCAGCGATATCAAACACCAATGCCCCGCGACGGGTTTTGCCATGCATGACGGCAAAGCCATGCGGAATGCCGAGTACCCAAGCGGTGGTTGCGCCCAGACCGTAGGCTAGATAGTTTCCGTGATTTAGGAAGCCATTGGCTTTATCAAGACCGTCGTGGTCACGAGTAAAACCACTGTAATTGGTGTTTTGCGCAGCAAGTTTATACAGTGCTTTGGTTAATCGGGCTTCTAGCTGTAGTAGGTGCATAACGTTATCTTGCACCACAATTTGGCTTTGATGCGTATCTAGCAAGCTTGCGATATCTGGCTGCTGACTGTCAAAGCCATGTTGTTTAAAGTCTTTGTCTCGTTGCCAAACTGAGCGCAAAAATTCAATGCGGGCAAGTTGCATAATTTGCGCCGCTTGCAAGCGTTTGTCATCATCAAACCACCAGCTCATCCAGCCTTGAATGTATTCGGTGGGGCGGTATTCACTTTGCGGGGTCAGCCACTCGATAAAGATCTCTTTTTCGCTACCCATAAACAGCGGCGTACCACCACCGCCACAAAACCCAACCAACACGCCGGCTTGAGACAGCAGACGCATAGCAGCATTGGTGATGGAGGTGCCTGTGCCAAGTAGGATAGAGGTGGTATTGGCGATGGGGATATTGAAGTATTGATTGGCTTTGTCGTCTTCAGTGAGGTACAGCACACGACCATCTTTTTGCATGACGCGGCAATGGGAGAGGTAATAAATATTGGCACGCTTAGAGTGCAAAATGGTCTTAAGATCAGAGGAGAAAAAGCTGTTATCGGTATAAGCATTTTTATTCGTCATCATATCCCTTCGTATATAAAGCCATTCTTAGTACATGGTTTTATACTACTTAAAAAAAGACAATCAAACAATAGAGCTGACAGCACTAAACGACAGCTAGTGACGTTTAAGATAAGTAATAACTGCTTTTAGCTAATATAGTATTGCTAGGCTGAAGATGATGAGCGTGAGGGTTTGTTCTATGAGATAGTGGGGAATAGAAAGCCCGATTTGAGACTATTATTAATATCAAGCAATACGATAAAACACCTGATTTGAGTCGAGAAAGCCACTATTTGGTCAAGCCAGCTTATCTGTTAACAGACTCATATAAATAAAATCATAGAATAAGATACCTGTAGATCAGTAATATATTTTTAGAATTAAAAATATATAAATCAACAAGTTATATGAATATACAGACACAAAAAAACCTCAAGTATAAATACTTGAGGTTGAAACTGTTAAGCTAAATAAAGCTTATTAAGTTTTAAATATGGCGCAGCGGACGGGACTCGAACCCGCGACCCCCGGCGTGACAGGCCGGTATTCTAACCAACTGAACTACCGCTGCTTAGGTCGATTAGTAAGTTTAAACACTAACTAATATAGTGGTGGGTGATGACGGATTCGAACCGCCGACATTCTGCGTGTAAGGCAGACGCTCTACCAACTGAGCTAATCACCCTCGCTCTGTGGATGTGTATTATATACATTTAAGACAGCGTGTCAAACTTTTTTTGCAAAAAAAACAAAATGATTTCAAAAGCTTTGCCACAACAAAGAAGATGAGCCGCCAGATAATAACTTTGTCCACGCCTCTTATGCTACTCACTCACCTGCCTGCATCGCAGATACGATACCGTAGATGAGCAAGTACAATCAGAAACTCTAAGCGGTGGTTAGCGCTCACCTAACCCCTCAGATAAGGTTTTGGTAATGGGTTTGGTTAAGTATGACAATACACTGCGCTCCATGGCCTTTATATCCACACTGGCGGTCATACCGGGCTTGATGACAATCTCATCGCCGCGGCCAGCAAACTCAGCTTTACCAATCTTAATCAGCACTCGGTAATAAGGCTCATCACCTTTTGGGGTTTTTTCTAGCAAGGTATCTGGGCTAATATAGGTAACCGTACCACGCATGGCCCCGAAGATTGAGAAGTCATAGGCATCAAGTTTTACTGAAGCTACCTGCCCTTCTTGAACATAAGCGATATCTGCTGGGCTAACCTTTGCCTCTACAATCAAGTCGCTACTGGTAGGGAGCAGCTCCATAATCACCTCACCTGGCTTAACCACACCACCGATGGTGGTGATGTTAATATTATTCACCTTACCATCTTGAGGCGATAGCAGGCGCTTCTCTTGTAGCACTTGACTGCGATCTCGTAACTGCTCTAGCTCTGCATCTAAATCTTCTTGAGCTTTGGTCATTTCGGCCTGAGCATCTTCGAAGTATTTGTTACGCTTGTTATTAATTTGTGCCTTAATATCAGCAACTTGACGACGCAGCTTAATAACATCTGCCTGACTGACGTCTCCATAAGCCAATAACGGCTCATTCATATCCAGCTCTTTTTGTGCCAGCACCAGCATATCCTCTAAGGAAGAAACCTCTTCATTGATGGCCTGTCTGCGACGATTATAAAGTTGAGCTTGGTTCTCTACATATTCTGGGTATTTGAGTACATTGTCTGGAAATCTCAAAGGCCGATCAAAAATTTCAGCATTTAAACGGGCTAACTGAGCCTCTAAAGCTGCAGATTTAGAGGCCGAGCTGTCAAAGGCGGCTTGTGCACGCTCCTCTTCTAATACCACAAGCAGCTGACCTTTTTTGACATCATCGCCTTCTGATACCAAAATCTGAGTTAACACGCCACCATCTGAAGCTTGAACCTCCTGAGTACGGGCACTGGCTATTACTGTGGCCTTTGCACGGGTAACTTGGTCAATTTTTGCAAAATAAGCCCATACCAATAACACCGTGATACCAATCAAGGCAATCCAGATACTAAGGCGAGCACCGCCAACTTTGGGCTTAGTGGGGGTATATTGATAATCAGACATGCCTACTTCTCTTCAGATTTTGGGTTAATGACAATACTACTTTTAACAGCTGTTGATGCCGCTTTTTGGTCTTCAGCGCCAGCTTGATTGACCTGTGATGTTGACTGTGATTGATTGGTAATGGCGTTAACATCTGCACTTGGCGTCTGCGTAGCTTTTATCTCAGAGGCCGGTTTAATAACAATCTGCTGATTGGCAGGACGGCTTGGCGCTTGTCCGCTATTGGCGGCATTTATATCATCAACCGCTGGCTTTGGATGTTGCGGCTGACCTGTAGGACCTTGAGACTGAGGGGCGTTCGGCGGCGTCCCTGGCTGGGGCGAATTAGGGCCTTTTGCCGTAGCCTGTATGGCGGCTCTTGGCGCTTGCTGCTGAGTAATTTGCTCATTACTGCCTTGGCGTTTGGCTTGCTCATTTTGCATCAACTGTTTAAGCACGGCCTCTTTTGGCCCATCCATCACAATCTGATGGTTGTCCATAATGATAATGCGATCTACCAAGTCAAGTAGCGCTGTTTTATGAGTCGATACCACCAAAGTCTGACCTTGCTGCAGCTCATGGCGCAGTACCTGCAAGCAGCGCTGTTCTTGACGGTTATCCATAGAAGCGGTCGGCTCATCAATTAATAACACTGATGGCTTAGTAAGTAGCAAACGCGTGAAGGCCACCAGCTGCTTTTGACCACCGGACAGACCTCGGCCGCCTTCACTAATCGGCAAATCCAAGCCGCTTGAGTGGTTCGATACCAGATTAATCAGTCCTGTCTTTTGCAGCGCATCATGGAGCACATCATCATTGGGCGCAGGCATACCGATAAGTAAGTTTTCACGCAGTGTGCCTTGGAACAAGCGGTGATCTTGTTGTAAGTAGCCTACCTGCTCGCTCAGCGATTCACGGCTAATTTGCTGAATATCTAATCCATCTAACAAGATACGTCCTGAGGTAGGTGCGTATAGACCTGAGAGCAGTTTTAATAAAGTAGATTTGCCTGAACCAATGGGGCCTAAAATAGCGATACGCTCCCCAGGCTGAATGACCAGCCTTTTGACACTCACAGCAGGACGATCATTACCGGTGTAATTAAATACCAGGTCATCACACTGATAATGGCCACGGATTTTGGTAGGAGACAACGGATAATTTACCCCATGGTTATCTTGCTCTAGCGCAAAGATAGACTCAATCATGCTTTTTGCAGCCTTGGCATGCGAGTACTGTACCAATAAGTTTGGAATGGCCATAACCGGTGCCAATACACGCCCGCCCAAGATAGAACAGGCAATTAGGCCACCCATTGTCATATCACCGCTCATCACCACAAAAGAGCCGACAATCACAATCCCCACATAACTAAACTGCTGCAGCATCTGCGCAAAATAACTTAAATTATCATTGGCGTGTTTCATGTTTAAATCGTTTTTGATGGTGATGTTCATCACATCAAGCCACCGCGATAAAAACTTCCAGCTACCTGCCCCTGCTTTAATGGTCTCAACCCCTTCTACCGTTTCAACCAATAGACCGGTTTTGTAGTAGGAGGCAGAAGCACCTTCAGCGGCAATGGCATCAATACGTTTGCGTGCTGTTAATCCCATAGTAACGGCAATAATAGCGGCAATAATAGGCACCAATGCCACCAAAGGTGAGCCAATATAAGCAATCAACGTGATGAATAATATGGTCATAGGTAAATCAACCAGACCAAATAGAGTACTGGCCGTAAAAAAGCTACGTACCTGCTCATAGCCCCTTAACTGTGCCGCCATAGAGCCTACTGAGCCTGGCATTTGGTCGATACGCACTCGGAGCAGACGCTGAAACACTTCACGTGATAAATACTGATCGAGCCCTACCACCACCTTATCCATGATTTTAGAGCGTGCAAATTTCATGAAGGATTCAAAGATAATAATCAGTGCCACACCACTGGCTAAGATAATCAGCGTATATTGACTTCGGGTCGGAATGACTCGGTCATACACTTGCATTGAGAATAAAGACACCGCTAACGCTAAGAAGTTAATTAAGAAGGAGGCGATAACGGCCTCTATCACGACGCCTTTGTAACGAAACAAATCCTTTTTTAGTAAATCACTAAAGTTGGCGTTGCGCTTTTTGATATGATTTTCTTTTAGACGCAGGCGTAAAACCAGTTTGACCTCATCTAAGCTTGCCGGATGGGTAAAAGCCTCTTGGCGTAGATTCCAAGACCCTTGTGGGCTCTTACCGTCAATAACTCCCCAGCCGTATCTGATGTGATACGCCAGAAGCGGTAAAAATGCTGCATCTGGCTGCTGTAAAATCTCTGGAGACTCTTCAATACCTAGACCTCTGAGCACCTCGACAATACCGCCTAAGGTATTGATGCCTCTGCCCTGCTCTATCGCCCGAGAGGTATCATGCTTTCTAATAACATCTTGCAAACGGATATTGTCTACCGGATAGCCTTGCTGGCTTAAAATATGTTTGAGTGCATCGGCCAAAGACTGGGCAGTGGTTAACTGCTGGTCGCTACTGACCAACTCACCCAAGCCATCTATATGGTCCGGTGCCGCTCCCGAGCTTTTGGGGCCTAGATTGTTTTCTGGATTTTGATTAGTACTCATAATGACCACTTATAAAAAAATTATTATCTTAAAAAATGCGAGCAGACATTGCTGTTAATTGCCGGAGTTGGCATTAGAGTCGGTATCTACCCTCATTGAATCCGGCGGACTTGGGTCATTTTGCACGGTTTTATCAGTGAACGTAGGCTCATCCAATAAACGACTGTCATTGAGTACAATATAGCCACCTTGATTGAGTTGATGCTGAGCATCAGCCGGCAAGGTAATTTGAATATACTCATCGGGCTGGCCGGCATTAACCACTGTCGGTTGACCGTAGCCGAATTTTTGGGACTGTGGGGTAGTGATGTTTTGAGTGTTCATCCAGTCTTTAACCGGATCGCTGACTTTAAACATTTTTACCGGTTGACGATTTTTGGCAAAAGTCTGCCAAGGCATCAAGCTAAAATCCACTTGCAGCTTATAAAATGCACCCAGAATATCTGATCGGGTCTGGACTAAGCGAATCTGATAATCACTGAGTTCACGCACAGCATTTAGGACCTCAAGCCAGGATTTTCGACCGGCGATAAACTGGCGCTGGTAGGAATCAAGTACAATTTGGGCACCCGCTACTGCCGATACCAAAGACAACTCACGGCTCCGTGCACTGGCAAACTGCTGATACTGTACTTGGATATTTTCCATCACATTACGCTGCGCGGCTTCTTTATTTTGTACCAAGCTATTTACACGTGCTTCAGAGGCGCGCGTTAAGGCAAAGTTTGAAAACCCGGCTCCAGGCTGATAGTTTAAGCCCACATAAAACTGCCCATCATCCTCTTTGTTATCATAATCATAAGTGTGCTTATATTCGGCATACACGGTCGGGTATTTTGAGGCGTTTTGTGCCTTAACCTCTTGTTTGGCCGACTCAATCTGGAAGATTTCTTTTACCACGGATGGGTTGTAGAAGCTGGCATCATTAAATGCCATTTTTTCAAAGCCTGCCGAGGCCGCTTTGGCCTGCTCAACCAAGGTGTTAAGCGGTGGAATGCTGTGCTCACTGCCAGGTGGCAGCGGATGACCTGTAATCTGCTGTAGGCGCGCCTCTGCAATACGCTGCTGTTCCTGCGCGGCTTCATAGGCATTGGTTTCTTGCAAAATACGGTTGGTGACTAAGTCAAGTTCAATACGCGCTGAGACCCCTTGATTGACTCGGCGCTGCATCATCGCCTCAAAATTACGTAATTGGGTGATATTTTGGAGATAGACACGCTGCTGGGCCACTGCATTAATGTAAGTTTGCCAAGCCTCAATGGTGGTTTTGGCCACTTGGTTTTGCTGCTCATAAATATTTTCAACTGCCGCTTTGTCATCAAAAATTGCTTGGTTAACGTTGGCAGTTAATCGCCCTCCGGTCCATAGTGGCTGGCGAATACCCACTTCAGAGACCAAATCATCATCGGTATTGTAACCCGTTGAGAAGCTGGGTGTGGGTAGCAGGTTAAGCTTGGCGGCATTAATACCTTCGAGGGTCGCCTGTTGCTCAGCTCGAGCTGATCCTACCAAAGGGTGGGTCTCAATAGCTTGAGCAATTAATGAGTTAATTTGAACATCCGTGATGACCGTATTGGCATGAGCTGACCAGCTTGATCCGGTGACTAATAACAAGGCGACCAACAATTTTTTTTTGTATTTATGCGGACTGAACATCATAGTGTATTAACTTATTGGTTGGAAGATAAAGCGATGCAAGCGGGCATGCTTAGGATAAAACTGTCGCGTAATAAGCCCCGACTCTTAAGCCCTACTTATTTTACACAACAATTCAATACTACTACATTATATCAACACATATTAGTTATTTTATAAACTGTTTCTAAATTAATTTCGAAATTTAATAGGAATAAATAGTTAAGATATTAAGGAGATAAAAAAAGCGCAGTGCCTATATGACGCGCTGCGCTTTTGTGAGTGACTCATAACTTATCGATATTATACCAAGGGCTGTAGCACCTCTCCTATGGTGTGAAAAGAGCCACAAACCAAGATAAGATCTTCAGGATAGGTGGTTGCGGCAACTGCTTCACCAATAACGGACAAACGCTCATAGGTAATAATGGCGCTTTGCTGATGCTGCTTGAGCACGTCAATAAGCTCAGAAACATGTGCTGCCCGCGGATGGTCAATCTCAGCCACATGCCAAGCGTGAATCGGTAGGTTTGAGTTAACCAGTAATTCAACCACATGGCTGATGTCTTTATCAGCCAGCATAGAGAACACCAAATGCAACTTAGCCGTAGGATAACGGGCTTTATGTTGCTGCCACAAAGGCACAAACTGACTGAGCAAAAAGCTCATACCACGCTCATTATGAGCCACATCAAATAACCAATGACGACCCAGCAAGTCGCGAGCATCGAAGCGGCCAGCTAAGGTAACTTTTGCTAATGCCGCCTCAATATCTGCCGCCTCAATTTTTAATGGAGAGGCTAAAAGTGCCGCCACGGCATTGGTAGTATTTACCAATGACAGCTTGGGTATAGGCAATTGCATGGTCACAGCAGCACCACTAAACTGCCAGTGCGCCTCTAAGTCTGACTGTGATAAGCCCGACCGGCCTGAGTCTGGCAGGATAAAGTCATAGTCTTTGCCCACCTGAAAACAAGGACAGTTTAAGGCCTCAACTTGACTGCGCACCGAGTGCGGCATGTCTGTCTCACCGTAGATGAGCGGCACGCCCTCACGCAAGATACCTGCTTTTTCAAAGCCAATCTTCTCACGCGTATCCCCCAACCAGTCCACATGGTCAATACCAATATTGGTAATCACAGCCAAATCAGCATCAATAATATTCACCACATCTAAGCGGCCACCTAGTCCCACCTCTAATACCCAAACATCGCAATGGGCCTCGGCAAAAATGAGCATGGCCGCAAGCGTGGTCATCTCAAAAAATGACAAGGTCAAATCACAAGCCAGCCGCGCCTGCTCAACTTGATAAAACGCATCGATAAGTACTTGGTCACCAACTGGCTTGCCATCAATACGCACCCGCTCATTAAAATCAATTAAATGCGGCGATTGATAAAGCGCGGTTTTGTAGCCGGCCTGCTGACACACTGCGCTAATAACCGCAGTTGTTGAGCCCTTACCATTGGTACCTGCAACCATAAAAACATAGGCATCTTCTTTGGCAGACTTTACCAAGCCCAATCGCTCAGCGACAGGCAGCACTCGAGACAAACCCATATCGATGGCGGATACATGGATTTGCTGCATATAATAAATCCAATCTGACAAAGGACTGGTCAACGTGGGTGCATTAACATCGTTAATTTGTGGGGTCATAGAGGGTATGCTCACAATATCTCTTCGCTCAAAAATAGATAAGCAACCCTTAGCGTTTAAGGGCTGCTTATAAGAATACAATCCTAGGTGCTAAATAACTTATATCACGCATCCATATAAGCTATCTAACTTGACTAAGCTTACACGTGGGTCAGCTTAGCTAATAGGCGATATACAGTGTCATTCATCTGATGGCGATGTACCACCTGATCAATGACCCCATGCTCAAGCAAGTACTCTGCACGCTGGAATGGCTCCTCTAGCGTCTCACGTACGGTTTGCTCAATCACTCGCTTACCAGCAAAACCAATCATAGCCTTAGGCTCAGCGATATGAATGTCACCTAACATGGCTAAGGAGGCCGTTACGCCGCCATAAACTGGGTTGGTCAGTACCACGATATAAGGAATACCGGCTAAGCGTAAGCGCTCAATGGCCGCAGAAGTACGCGCCATTTGCATTAAAGACAGTACGCCTTCTTGCATGCGTGCCCCGCCAGAGGCGGCAAAACAAATGAGTGGGGCTTTATTGGTCAACGCCACTTCAGCCGCTTGTACGAATCTATCGCCCACTACCGAGCCCATCGAGCCGCCCATAAAGCGAAAATCAAAGGCACAAGCCACCACATCCATATCACGCAGCTTACCTTGTAACACGATGAGCGCTTCGGTTTCCCCAGTTTTTGTTTGCATTTGTTCCATGCGCTGTGGATAGGGCTTACTGTCCACAAACTTCAAAGGGTCACTGGCACTAAACTCTTGACCCAATTCGGCCTCTATATGATCCAAAAAGCCAGTCAAACGCTCACGGGCAGTCATGGCCAAATGATGGTCACAGTGAGGACACACATAAGCATTAAAAATAAGTGCTGTATTGGTAATCATCGAGTGACACTGTGGGCACTCAGTGGAGGGCTCAGTCTCTACTGCGGTCAATTGCGGCAGACTATTGCGCTTAACGGTAGGTATAGGTCGCGACAGCCAAGACTCACTTTGACCCGATTGAGCGGCATGGATTTCACGTTGAATTTCTAACTCAGCTTCCTTGCCGGCCACAGGTCTATTAGAGGGAGGGTTAGACGAGCTGTTAGATAGGTCATTATTATTTTTTGTCATAGATAAATCTGATGTAGTTATAAAAAGGTTTAAAAAAAGAAAGAGGGTTTTACCCTCAAGCAGTATACCGTTAACCTTGATACAATCAAGTATAACGTCAACAAAATCTCAACAAATATCAGGTTTTCAAATGGCGTAAATAACGCCAAACACTTAGCGGTTTGGCGCTCAAAGAGGTTTCGCGGTTATCATTAAGCACTTAGGGCGTCTAACGCTTGACGCAGTTCATCCATTTTGGTCATTATGTTGGCTTGAGCAGTGGCGATATCCTCAGCACGTGAAGTGTGGCTCAGTCCGCTAAAGTTCTTCACCAGCTCACTGCCCACAATCACCCCATCTGCATACTGACCAATGGCCGCAGCAGACTGCCCATCGCGGATACCAAAGCCGACACAGATGGGTAAATTGGTTTCTTGTTTGATGGCCTGCACCTGCTCACCGACCGCTTGGGTATCTAAGCTTGCTGAGCCGGTCACCCCTTTAAGCGATACATAATAAATATAGCCGCCGCAGTGGGTCATTACTTGCTTACGGCGCTCAGGCAAGGTGGTCGGTGATAATAAGAAAATCTTATTTATATCATGGGCCACCAAGCGCTCAACAAAATTACCTGATTCAGCAGGCGGTAGATCCACGACCAACACCCCATCGACCCCTGATTCGTGACACAAGGCAATAAAGGCCTCATAACCGATAATCTCAATCGGATTGAGATAACCCATTAAGATAATGGGCGTGCTGCTGTCTTGTTCACGGAATTTTTTGACCATAGCCAGCGCCTGATGGGTACTGGTACCGCCTGCTAAGGCGCGCTCACCAGCCAGTGCCACAGTCGGGCCATCCGCCATTGGGTCTGAAAATGGCAATCCCACTTCAATCATATCGGCCCCATGTTTTACTAAATCATGCAGTAAGTCTACGAAGCTATTTGGGGAAGGGTCACCCGCCATAACATAAGGGATTAGGGCTTTTTTGTTTTGCGCTTTTAAGGTCTCAAAGGTGCTTTCAATTCGAGTCATGATGGTCTCTTAACATATAAGGTGATAACTGCTGCGGGCCTATAACACGCCCGCTGTATTAAATAATTGTCTTAAAGCTCAATGCCTTCAGCCTTCATTACCGAGTGCAAATCCTTATCACCACGGCCTGACATATTGACGATGATGCTCTGCTCAGGACTCATGGTTTTGGCAAGCTGTAAGGCATAAGCGACCGCGTGCGAGGACTCAAGCGCTGGAATAATACCTTCTTTTCGGGTCACTTCATGAAAACCATGTAGCGCCTCTTTATCAGTACAGCCCACATACTCTACCCGCTTCACATCTTTTAAGAAGCTGTGCTCAGGGCCCACGCCCGGATAATCAAGACCTGCTGAGATTGAATGCGTCTCTAGGATCTGACCATCATCATCGGCCATCAAATAAGTGCGATTGCCATGCAACACCCCGACGCGGCCTGCCGCTAGCGGCGCTGAGTGACGGCCGGTTTCGATACCATCACCTGTCGCCTCTACGCCATACATTTTGACATCGGTATCATTTAAGAACTCATAGAACAGACCAATGGCATTGGATCCGCCGCCCACACAGGCGACAAGTGCATCAGGCAGTTTGCCGGTTTTCTCTAGATGCTGCAGACGTGCCTCTTTACCAATAATGGCCTGAAAATCACGCACCAATAACGGATAAGGGTGCGGGCCGGCAACCGTCCCAATAATATAATAGGTGGTATCTACATTGGTGACCCAATCACGCATCGCCTCGTTCATCGCATCTTTTAGCGTCCGTGAACCAGACTCAACTGCCACCACTTTGGCCCCAAGCAGACGCATACGATACACGTTCATTTTTTGACGCTCGACGTCATCTGCGCCCATATAAATAATACACTCAAGTCCTAACCGTGCTGCAATCGTCGCTGTTGCCACGCCATGTTGACCCGCACCGGTCTCGGCAATAATACGTTTTTTGCCGCTCATCTTAGCCAGTAGCGCCTGACCGATGGTGTTGTTTACTTTGTGCGCGCCGGTGTGGTTTAAATCTTCACGCTTAAAATAAATCTGCGCGCCGCCAATCTCATCACTCAAACGCTTGGCATGATAAAGCGGCGTTGGACGACCCACATAATTGACTAAGTCATTGTGGTACTCCTGCCAAAATGCAGGGTCTTGTTTGACTTGATAATATAAGGTCTCAAGCTCCTCTAATGCCGCCATTAGAGTCTCTGATACGAAGCGGCCGCCATGGATACCAAAGTGACCACTGGCATCTGGATACTGATTAAAATCTTGGATATCGTCAATCTCATCATTGTGCGGAATATTATCAAATGTTGTCATAATTTTTTTCACCCTGTTTTTTTTAATTAAGCTGGCTGACGCTGTGCGCCGTATGATTGTATCTTACTGTGTTTATTTATTGGGTATGGGCAGCGTATATTGGTGATGACTGCGACTGCAAATCGTACTAACCGTGTTGCCATCGATTACTTTTAACCGCCCTAATAAAGGCCGCCATCTTGCCCGCATCTTTAATACCCTTAGCCGACTCAATGCCACCGCTTACATCCACAGCCTGTATCGGTAAACTCTGATTAATAACCTCACTCACATTCTGCGGGGTTAGCCCGCCTGCCAAAATGATAGGCAGGCTGGCATCTTTTGGAATGAGCGACCAATCAAAGCGCTCCCCTGTACCGCCATACGCCTGTTTATGATAGGCATCAAGTAAGATACTGCTGGCACCGGCTTGTGCAAAGGCGTCAATCTTGGCTCGAATCGAGTCAGGCGTATCTTGCTCTTTATTAATACGAAGTGCTTTAATCCAGCGTTTGTTCACGGCTTGGGCTAGTGACTGACACTGCTCTGGCGTCTCATCACCATGAAACTGAATCACATCAAAAGTAGCAGTATTAGCAAGCTCAATCAGCGCGTCTTTATTCATATTGACCACCAATGCCACCACGCTAACAAAAGCAGGGATATGCTGCATCAGCTCACTTGCCTGCATGGCGGTCACTGCTCGAGGGCTTGGCGGATAAAACACAAAACCCAAAGCATCAGCGCCAACTGCCACTGCTTGCTTAACATCTTGTATTTGGGTAAATCCGCAAAATTTAACCTGCATTTTGTCTTTATTCCATTGGCTGTTTTATTCGATTATCAGACGCTTATTGTTATTTGTTGTCGTCAGTGTTTTAAAGTATTAACGTGAATAAATGGTTTTTATCAATCACTTATCCTATCATACTTTTTAGACAGATTAATGCGTTGACGATTACTGCCAAGGCATCGGCTTAATCGTCAACGATTAACCACTTTATTCTATGCTATAAACCCATGCAAGACTCATAAATTAATGGTTCAAGCAAACCCACCTTTTAGGAATATGTCATGACACACTCAAATAAAAACTCCCACTTAATGTGGTTTCGTCGTGACCTACGCTTGCATGACAATACCGCATTGACGCTTTTGCTAGAGCAAGTTGTGCAAGCCTCACAACACACAGAGTCCTGTCTTCAAGCTGTGTTTGTGATGACCCCAAAGCAGTGGCTTGCTCATGACATGTCTATCTCACAGGTTGACTTGATGATGCGTACCCTGGCGCATTTAACACGTGACTTACATCATACGCTCGGTATTAAGCTGTCTGTATTACACGCTGAGTCGTATTCAGATAGTATTGATGTTATCGAAGCTTTTTGTGTCAACAATCATATCACCCATGTGGGCTGTAACTATGAATATGAAGTCAATGAGCAGCAGCGTGATACCGCATTAGCAAAGCGACTGTCTAAACTTAATATTAAATTTAATCAATACCATGACCAATGTATCTTGCCGCCCAACACCATCAAAACCGGTGATGACACCCTGTATAAAGTCTTCACCCCATTTTATAAAAAATGGCAGCAGACATTACAGATAAGCCCCCCTGTTTTGTATGATATTAACCGCTTAGCTGAGGGTGATATCAAACAGAAACTAACTGACTTAAACATCAATCAAGCTCCAAAAAATACAAGCAGCACTCAAAATACAAGCAGCACTCAACATACAAGCTCGACGCAATCGATAAAAGACAGCCATCAATCTGTCCTACAGCGCTTTACATCCCATTATCAGCTCTCAGAGAATAATGCTGAGACGATACCGGTACTTGAGTCAGCTAGAGAGGCCTACCCTGCCGGTGAGCAAGCCGCGATAGACCGGCTAAATAGCTTTGTGCAACAAGACATTGAAGAATATGGCATAACGCGTGATCAGCCTGCCTTGATGGGCACCAGTCAGCTGTCAGCTTATCTAACGCTAGGAATCATTAGCCCGCGCTTATGCTATCTAACCGCCGACGCAAGACTAGAATCTAAAAGCTTTGCAGATAATGAATCAGAGCTTGAAATATTTGAGAATAACAGCAAAGGTGATGTCGAGCGCTGGATAAGTGAGCTGGCTTGGCGTGACTTTTATCGTCATGTGCTTGTCGATAGACCTGACATCGTTAAAGGCGCTGCTTATAAAAAGGACACTGACAATAAGCTAAATTGGTCATATGATAACGATGACTTTCAAGCTTGGTGTCAAGGCATGACAGGGGTACCGCTTATCGATGCAGCGATGCGCTGCCTGAATCAAACTGGCTTTATGCACAATAGACTGCGTATGGTGACTGCAATGTTTTTGACCAAAGATTTGTTTATGGATTGGCGCTTAGGCGAGCGTTATTTTATGCAAAATCTGATTGATGCAGACTTTGCGTCTAACAATGGCGGCTGGCAATGGAGCGCTTCAACAGGCACTGATGCAGCGCCCTACTTTCGTATCATGAATCCGTTTAGCCAAGCCAAAACGCATGATAAGGATGCCATTTTTATTAAAAGCTGGCTACCTGAACTTAAAGACATACCGGCCAATATACTGCATGATGAAAACAAACTGCGTAAAGCCCTTAGCAAACAAGGCGCGTTTGCTCATGTTAACTACCCTCTACCTATGGTAGAACACAAACAAGCGCGCCGTTATGCCATTGAGCAGTTTAAGGCTCGTGGCTAACTAAGGTTATAAGTGTAAACTACTGCATCGGCTGACAGGCACCGGCACCTTGAGTGGTCACACTAACATCAGCACCGGTCATAGAAAATAACTGCTGCATCTCTTTTTTGGCATTGTCTTCAGCTTGCTGCATTACCCCATCAGCACAGGCGCGCTTTAGCACCTCAGCCTTGGCGCTGGCTTGAGCTTGTGCCAAAATCTCAGGCTCTGCTTTTATCATGCCGAATAAGCCGCCTGATTTCCAATCATAGACATCAATGTCATCTAAGTACACGGTGAATATCTGAGCCGGTGGCAAGGTAATCATGATATTGGGCATTAAGGTAATGGGCACATCGCTATTGCCTTGTGCCTCGGCAGTGGCCTGAGCTTTGGCGATTTGCTCTTCACTGGGATCGCTCACCTGTACCATCTCTGGGCTAAGCTCGCTCAGATCCACACCCGCCACCACTCGGCCACGCGCGATAAACAGCCCCTTTTGCTGATCTTGCCACAAGCGTTGCCAACTGCCTGGCTGCTCACTGGTAATCACCGTATCGACATTATAAGCCACGGTCTCAAGACGGTTGAGCTGTTGAATCTTACTCACCACCCCGTCACGGCTTACGGTCTGAATCTTGGGGGCGCTGTCTTGATGAAACCGCTGCCATAACAAGACACTTATTAAAATAATTAATAGTAAAAACAAAAGCTTAAACAGTACGCCACTGCTTTTAGCCGCTTTGTTAGACTGGGTATGCACAGTATTGCTCATAAAGAATCCCTCATAGGGTTATTATTTAGATGTTATTTGAATGTTATTTGGCTGAAATTGGCGTTGCCACGGCTATAATATGTCGTATTTCGAGGCATTTTGAGTGACGCTATTGTTGATTGAACTGTTTTTGATCAAAACCGTTAAGTCGTTCTCTAAATATAGCCAATAAATAAGTGTGTGTCTGTTGTATTAAAGGGGTAATGCCTTTTAAGTTTGAGGCAGATCTGGCGGCAATTGACCCAAAATGCTGCTAAAATTTGTCTAAATCCAGTTAGACGTCAAAAAAGGATTGCGTCACAGCCCGACTTTACCTAACATAGTCAGGCTATCGCTATGATTTTTCCTTATTATCATTGAACACCGTAATACCCGCCTAAATACTGGTTATCAGCCATCAACAGACGGGCGTTATTGACGGTGCTTTTTTTGTTCAAATTTATTTTGATTTTTTTGAGTTAACTTTTATCGTTAACCACCCTTTAACTACATTGAGTAAAGTCGAGTCAGTTATGAGAGCCAGCCAGTTTTTATTTGCTACCCTAAAAGAAACCCCAAGTGATGCCGATATCGTGTCAAGCCAACTTATGCTCAGAGCCGGACTTATCCGCAAGTTGGCTTCAGGCCTATATGTGTGGCTACCGATGGGACTTAAGGTGCTGCAAAAAGTTGAAAAAATTGTGCGCGAAGAGATGCAAAATATTGGCGGCCAAGAGGTCTTAATGCCAATGACTCAGCCAGCTGAGCTGTGGCAAGAGTCAGGACGTTTTGAGGATTATGGTCCTGAGCTACTGCGCTTTACCGATCGTCACAACCGTGATTTCGTGCTGGGCCCCACCCACGAAGAGGTGATCACTGATTTGGCCCGCGGTGAGCTGCGCAGCTATAAGCAACTGCCAGTGACCTTTTTCCAAATCCAAGGTAAGTTCCGTGATGAGATTCGTCCTCGCTTTGGTATCATGCGCGCCCGCGAATTCACCATGAAAGATGCCTACTCTTTTCATGTAGATCAAGCCTCATTAGAGGTAACCTATCAACAAATGTATGATGCCTATACCCGCATTTTTCAACGTTTGGGATTAAACTTCCGTGCGGTATTGGCCGATACTGGCTCTATTGGTGGCTCAGCCTCACACGAGTTCCATGTACTGGCCGGCAGTGGTGAAGATGCCATCGCTTTTTCTGATGGCTCAGACTATGCAGCCAACGTTGAGCTGGCAGAAGCCATTTGCACCGATGAGCGCGCGGCGCCCACTCAAGACAAACAAAATGTCTCAACGCCTAAGATTCAAACCAATGAAGAATTGGCTAAATTCCTAGACATTCCTCTACACACTACGGTAAAAACCTTAGTGGTCAAAGGTCATCGCATTAATGAAGATGGCTCTGAGGGGGATGAGCAGTTGGTGGCGCTGGTTGTGCGTGGCGACCATACCTTAAATGAGATTAAAGCTGAGAAAATCGCTGAAGTGGCCACACCACTTACCTTCGCTACCGAAGAGGAGATGAAAGCGGCCGGCCTCAAAAAAGGCTTTATTGGGGTAGACTTAGATATGCCGGTTTATGTTGACCGTGCTGCCGCTGCTTTGAGTGACTTTGTGTCAGGGGCCAATGAATATGACATGCACACCACCGGTATGAACTGGGAGCGTGATGCCACTATCACTGACGTTGTCGATATCCGTAACGTGGTCGAGGGTGATGCCTCTCCAGATGGAAAAGGCACCCTTAGTATCAAACGTGGTATTGAAGTGGGCCATATTTTCCAGTTGGGTGACAAATACTCAAAAGCGCTAAACTGCACTGTCATGGGTGAAGATGGTAAGCCTGTGACCTTAATGATGGGCTGTTATGGTATTGGTGTTAGCCGTATTATCGCAGCGGCTATTGAACAAAACCATGATGACAACGGTATCATTTGGGCCAAAACACCGGATATAAAAGACTCTATTGCACCTTTTGATATTGCCATTGTGCCGATGAAATCAAAAGAGGACACAGTGATGCAAACTGCTGAAGCGTTATATGAAGAGCTTAAAGCGAAAGGCTTAAATGTTATCTTAGATGACCGTAATGAGCGTCCTGGGGTGAAGTTTGCTGACCTTGAGCTTATCGGTATTCCGCACCGCATCGTGGTCTCAGATCGCAACTTAGCAGAAGACAAATATGAATATGTAGACCGCCGTGATGGCGAGAAGCAGCTACTAAGCCGTGAAGAGCTACTGGCTAAAGTTAGCCTGTAATCTCTAACACTGTTTGGCTGCTGACACATTATTTACAAGGTATCCCTTAGTCGTTTTAAAAAAGAATCCCAAAAACTTGGGATTCTTTTTTTGTCGTCTATTTATTATATTTGGTAACTTAACTTTTCTTGTTGGTTATTATTAAGAAACTTTAGGAGTATAATTCTCCGAAAAATATAGTACTCTTAATAAGCACTATAAATTATTAATCTAAGCTAAAGCTCTGTGAAATCTACCGTACAGAACTTGATTGGCTATTGAGCCATGGCTATATAGAGGTAACTTATGCAATTTGCTGTTATAGGACTGGGTGTATTTGGTCGCGCTTGTGCTTTTGAATTACAAAGCCAAGGCAATGAAGTACTCGGTATCGATATGGATGAGAACGAGGTCAATAAGGTCAGTGACATCTTAAGCCACTCGGTGATTGCTGATGCCACAGATATTGATACCTTAAAGGAGCTCAATCTTAGCCAGTTTGATGGGGTTATTGTCAGTATCGGTGAGGATTTAGAAGCCAGTTTATTGTGTACCCTCAATCTAATTAAGCTGCCGGTCCAGAATCTTTGGGTAAAAGCCAAGACCGATGCCCATCATGATATTCTAGACAGCCTTGGTGTGACCAACATCATCCATCCGGAACAGGATATGGGTATCCGTATTGCTCAGGCTATGGCCTATCCTATGATGAAGCAGTACTTATCGCTGGGTAATGATGAGTTTTTGGTACGTATTGATGTCCCCGAGCAATTGCGGCCCATCACTGTAGGCAAAATCAAAAGCCGTCACCCAGACACCTCTTTGCTGCTGATTATTCGTGATAATCATGTAGAGCGTAATTTTGACAGTGACACGGTGATTCAATATCCGGACCGGTTGGTGTATACCGGCTTGGTCAGTGACCTTAAGTATCTCTCAAAGTCGTTTATTCAAAGCTAATTGTGCTTTTATGCCTGTCTGCTGATGCTCGTCATCGGCACCGGCTATCGTGAATAAAGATACGACCCTATAAAACAACTGAGGTCTAAAGCAGCCATCATGCCGTCAACGCCTACCAAACTCTTATCCTCACCGCCGGCCATTTTAGCCACAGGCTTTTTATTACTCATTACGCTTGGCACTTGTTTATTAAAGCTCCCTGCTGCGACCATTAACTCAGTGTCTTGGCTACAGGCGGCCTTCACTGCCACCTCTGCGGTGACCGTAACCGGACTCTCCATCGTAGATACGGCCAATTACACCCATTTAGGACAGGTGGTTATCGCCATACTCATTCAGCTTGGGGGGCTTGGGTTCATGACTTTCGCGGTATTTGCTTTTTTAAGCTTACAGCGCCGGCTAAACCTAGTCGGACAAAAAATCGCCCGTGAAGCATTTGCTGAGACCAGTTTTGGTAATATCACCACCACTGCCAAATCCGTTATTACCATTGCGTTGTCGGTAGAGCTGTTAGGTTTTATCGCCCTAAGCATCGCCTTTGTCCAAGAAATGCCGTTATCTGATGCGTTATATCACGGGTTTTTTTATACCGTCTCAGCGTTTAATAATGCAGGCTTTGCACTTACTAGTGATAACCTAACGGGCTATGTGGACAACAAAGCCATTAATTTTATTATCACCAGTTTAATCATTATCGGTGGTCTGGGCTTTATTGTTATTAAAGACTTGATAGACCACCGCAGCTGGCACAAGATCAGCGTCAATACCAAGGTGGTGGTTGGCACAACTATTGGGCTAAACCTTGTCGCCTTTGTGCTATTTTGGCTACTGGAACACAATAATCCGAATACCTTTGGCCACTTAAGCCTTAGTGATCAACTGACCGCAGCTTGGTTCCAAGCCATTACCCCAAGAACGGCTGGATTTAACACCATACCGATTGAGCAGCTGACCGATGCCAGTACACTACTGACCATGTTTTTGATGTTTATTGGCGGCGGCTCTCTCTCTACCGCCAGTGGTATTAAGATTGGTACCTTTGTTATTTTAATCTTAACCACGTGGGCATTTTTGCGTCAACGTGATCATGTGATTATCTTTAAGCGCCGTATTCCCGATCGTCTGGTGCGCAAATCACTGGCTTTGATTAGCATTACTATGATGCTAATATTTATGAGTGTGTTTATCTTGTCTGTGGTGGAAGCGGAGCACTCTTTAGAAGATGTCTTATTTGAAGTGGTCTCAGCACTAAGTACCGTGGGACTGACCCGAGGACTAACCACGCAATTGAGTCATACCGGTGAGGTGGTGATTATGTTTATGATGTTCGCAGGCCGCGTAGGTCCGCTAACCTTAGCTTATCTTATTGCCATGCCAAAAAGCTCGCGGATACATTATCCTGAAACCAACGTCTTGGTGGGTTAACCTCAAGCGTTGGGACTATCACAAGGAGCGTTATGAAAATATTATCAGCGTTAGCTACCTTATTGCTTATTACTGGCCTAAGTGCTTGTAATGCACCCGAGCATGACCCCAATATTTTATACAGTGACGAGCACAAAGATCCTATAAAACAGCTTGAGATAGATAAAGTTCCTGCTGGTAATATGCCTTACCAAAAGCTGTTTTATGTGCCGGTATACTCCAATATCTATGTGGATGAGGACAATCCTAAAGTAATGCTTTCAGCCACTTTAAGCATCCGTAATACCAGCTTAAGCCATAAGATTTATATCACCAAAATTGATTACTACAATACCAAAGGCGACTATGTCCGCCCTTATCTCACCAAGTCCATAGAGCTGCCGCCCATGGGCACACTCAACTATATCGTTGAAAAGCTTGATGACACCGGTGGTGATGGTGCCAACTTCGTGGTGGCGGTTGAAAGTAGTGAGAAAAAAACCAAACCTTTGGTTGAGACCATTATGATCGGCACCTTTAGCAATAAAGGGTTCTCCTTCACCGGCCAGGCCACTACCATTGAAGACTCTGGCGGTAAAAACTACTTCGGCACTAAATAACAACATCAGCATCAGTTAGCATCAGACAGCCCCAATCCTAATATTGGGGCTGCCTTGTTTGTTAGGCTTAACTTGCCCACCCTTTTGCAAAGTCTTCATAGCAAAGTCATCAGAAAATGCTTGCCAGTGGTACAATAACGGTTTTTATGACTTGATATAGTACTATGATAAAAATAAAGTATGGGTTAGGTTCGGCGTGGATGATTGTGGCGGCCTTCTTATTTGCCTTAATGAGTATTTTGGTAAAAAATGCAGGCACAAAGCTGGGTATGCATCTTTATGAGTTGGCCTTTTGGCGATCGCTTTTACCGGCGCTGATGATTTTTTGTGGCACCCTAGTACGTGGGCAAACCCTAAAAACCCCTTTTTTTGTGGGGCATATCAAGCGTAGCGTCGCCGGTACAACCGCTTTATTATTATCTTTTTATGGGTTAAGTCAGCTGCCTTTAGCGACCTCGGTTACCCTAAACTATACCTCAGTGGTATTCATCGCTATTTTATCTATTGTCTGGCTAAAAGAGACGCCATCGATAAAGACATGGACGGCGCTATTGATGGGCTTAGGCGGTATTTGCTTAATGTTGCAACCTGCCTTTGAGTCGGACCGATTAATTGAAACCTTAATCACTCTAAGTGGTGGCATTTTTACCGCTTTTGCTCTATTACAAGTGCGGGCATTGTCTTTTATGGGCGAGCCGGCTTGGCGTATTGTGTTTTATTTCTCGGCAGTCGCAGCGGCAATTTCGGCAGTATTGGCAACTTGGATAGGATGGCACAGCTTAACTGTAGAGAGCTTACCTTATATTCTGGGTATTGGCGGTGCAGGATTATTGGCACAACTGGCAATGACTCATGCCTATCATGTTGGCCAAAAATTTACGGTGGCGGCTTTGTCTTATCTGACCGTGGTATTTGCAGCCATTTATGGGGTGGTTTTTGCCGGTGAAACCATTGGTCTATTAGAGATCTTAGGTATTGTGGCGGTAATCTTAGCAGGGGTGGTGAGTAGCTTGCCCGAAAAAACCGCACAGTAATTCTGTACCAATATTACGCGCTTATACTGGTTACTTATATTAGTTACTTATATTAGTCACTTACTTTGCATATTTTTTCGGTAAGGATAGACGACGGGCAGCCCTTGAGAGCTGGTTAGAATCTCGATATCTACTTGATATACTTGGCGTAAAATGTGTGGTTGTAGCACATCTTGAGGTGCGCCTTGAGCCTGAATATGACCCTCAGATAACAGCAACAATTCATCAGAGAATTGAGCGGCAAGGCTTAAATCATGTAATACCATCAAGCAAATAAGCTGATTTTGCTGAGTATAGTGACTCACCTTATGTAATAGATTGATTTGATGCGCCATGTCTAGTGCTGAAACAGGCTCATCAAGCAACAAGATTTGGGGACAACTTAATAAGGCTTGAGCAAACATGGCAAGCTGACGCTGTCCCCCGCTTAGCGCACGGATCGGCCGATGTGCCAGCTCGGCGATATTCAACTGTGCCATCAGCTCAATGGCCTCTTGCATCAGCTCATCACTAATATGTCGGCCCAGTGCATCCATACGCCCCAATAGCACTACCTCAAGCGTATTAAGCTCCGCATCGGTATGGCTGTCTTGGGGCATATAAGCAATAGGCTTTCGCCAAGACATCAGGTTGGCTTTACTTTGTGTGGTTCTGTGATAACGAATGTTACCTGAAAACGCCAACTCACCAAAGATTGCCTTTAATAAGCTTGATTTGCCTGCACCATTTGCTCCGAGCAGCGTGTATATTTTGCCCGGATGAAACTTGGCATTGATAGATTGGGCCACGGTAAGTGCGCCACGCTTCACGGTTAACTGGTCAAGTTCAAGCATGATGATATCTTTATAAAGTTAATAGCAAAAAATCAGGTAAACAAGTGACGTAACCAATTGACCAGCTTATCCCACCATGACAGGGTCTGAGGCGCTGCCTCTGTTGGCGCCGCTTGTTCTACAGCAGATGCCTTGTCTTTACAAAGGCTTGCACCGCAGCCTAGCTGAATAAAAAACGTACCGCTGGGTTTAACGGGCAGGTATTTTTCATGGAACTCTGTATAGGTTTTTTCAGGATCAACATCTTTAAAGGCTTCAGGGTACAAGGTTTTTGCCATAAACTGAGCCGATGCCAAGTCAGACAACGAGCGAGAAGCAGTATGATAGATACCATACACACGGTTGTTCTTCACCGCAGGCAGATTCTCCCAACCATTTCGGGTGGTAAACCCTTTTAACCGGCGCTGAGCCTCATCAGCACTAATATCAATACCCATTGCCATAGCATCAGTCTGCTTCATACCCACTTCGGTACCTGAGATAATAATCACGTCCGGCTTACTCACTAAGAGCTGCTCGGGGTTAATGGGTCCCCAATTCTCAACAAAAGGCTTACTGATGTTTTCACCGCCTACCGTATCGGCAATAGCGCCCCACATATTTTTGCCAAAGGTAAAGCTATGCTCTTGTGGGCCTTTATCGCCAAATTCAATATAGATTTTTGGCTTGGCAGTCCCTGCCGCTTCAACCCGTTTTTGGATATCAGCAATGCCATCGGCATACTCTTGTGCCGCTTGATTGGCGCGCTGCTCTGTCCCTGCAATTTGTCCAAAAATCTTGGTACTGTTGGTGTGATTAGCGACACTTTGATCATTATAGTCCACCACTACCACAGGAATGTTTGCGGCCTCAAAACGTGGTATTTCAGCCTTTAGCGTATCGTATTGCCACTTTGCTAATACCACCACATCCGGCTTCATGGCCAGAGTTTTTTCGAGTGAGAATGTGCCTCTATCAATATTGCCAATATCACCAATGTTTTCTAGATTGGGCAGTTGTTGACTGTATAGCGCCCAGCTTCCTGGGTTAAAGCTCTCCCAAAACTCTCGAGAAATACCCACCACGTGTCCAAAATTTTCAGCACCTGTTGCTGCAATATAATCTGGATAATAAAACCCCAGCACGACTCTTTTGGCCGGCACGTCAACTTTGACATCACGCCCTAACACATCATGAATGGTCTTAACTTCAGCTTGTGAGTTCATCGTTGCCATTAATACTGCTGCTGCCAATGTGGCACGAATAGCTTGTCTCATCGTTTACTCCAAATAATCCAAAATAAAAAAGGCACGCCCACAAAAGAGGTCACAATACCCACAGGGAATAATGCCCCAGGAATAATGACTTTAGACAACACCGATGAAAATGATAAAAAAGCGGCGCCCGCCAGCATGGTCGCGGGTAAAAAATAGCGTTGATCCTCACCAACCAAGAGACGGGCCACATGCGGGGCAACCAAGCCAATAAACCCAATAACCCCGACAAAACTAATCGCCGTTGCGGTCATCATAGCCACCAAAATAAGGGTTCTGATCCGCAGCCTTGTTAAGTTGACACCAAGGGCCGCTGCTCTTTCTTCGCCCAGACGTAGCGCGGTTAATTGCCAACCATCTCGCATAAGTAAGGTAATACACATCGTACTGACCACAGCAACCACGGCAAGGTTGGTCCAGGTGGCTTTGTTGAGGTTACCAAAGAGCCAAAATAGAATTTGTTGGGAGACTTCAGGGGATGCGATAAATTGCACCAAGGATAATAGAGATTGAAAAATAAACAATAGTGCAATACCCACCAAAATCAAAGTAGCGGCGGCAAATTGCTTTAAAGAGGCGAATAAGAACAGTACTGCTGAGGCCAGCATGGTCATGGCGAATGCCCCGATCGGCACCGCATATTGCAAAGGCAACCCAAAGCCGCCAAAGGCAATCACCAATGACGCGCCAAACCCTGCGGCGGCGGCCAACCCCAATGTATAAGGGCTGGCCATCGGGTTATTTAATAAGGTTTGCATTTCAGCGCCGCCCGCCCCAAGTGAGGCACCAACCAATAATGCCATCAAAGCAATGGGCAGACGCAAATCATAGATAATGGTATGCGTGGTATCCTCGACACCGCTTAAGCGTAATAAAGCCTCAATCACATCCCTTACAGGCAGCATAGAAGGACCAGTCATCACATCCAAAACCAGTCCCACAAGACACGCTATCGCAAACACCAACAATACCATACGGCGCTTGCTCTCTATTCGTCGTTGCTCACGAATGATGTGTTTGCTCATTATTTGGGTCATTTAATAATCCACAGGGTTAGAGCAGTATGAAACAACCCTAGTTATTCACTTAATAATTGGACTGAGGATTATAATAGTAATGAGAAGGGTTCGCAATTAAAATATTGCAAGCTTAGAAAGCAGGTCACCGGCGGTAACCTGCTTATTATGATGTTATTTAGCGATGAGCTGTCGTAAGCCTCATCAGGATGTCAGTATTGACGAGAGTGTTAGTATTGTTAGCACTGGTATTGCAAACTGCCGCCCTAGGGTGACAAGTCTTGCCAACTCTAATAGACAGCGCCTGTATTAGCATCAACCATAATCTCTAGCAAATAACTACCCGCTGCTTGCATGGTATCAGCGAACACTTTATCAAGCACAGAATAGTCTGTTACTTTTTGCGCTTGGCATCCCATACTTTGTGCCAGCTGAACAAAATTAATATTAGGTAGGTCTAACCCTGGTACTTGCGTGCTACCCATAATTTTACTAAACGAGCGCATCGCCCCATAGCCTGTATTATTCAACACAATGACCGTAACCGGTAAGTTATGCTGTACGGCGGTCCAGATGGCTTGGATAGAATACATGGAGGAGCCATCACCAATGAGACATAGGGTGCGACGCTGGGTGCCCAAAGCAACCCCAACGGCAGCCGGTAACCCATAACCCAGTCCCCCGCTTGCCATCGTATAAAAACTCTTAGGCTGAGTAATGGGCAAATAACGCTGAATCGCAGGACGGTGTGAGGGAGCCTCTTCAACGATAACGACATCTTGTGGGCAATATTTCGCCAATGTCGCCATCACGTACTCAATGCTAATTGGATTGCTGCCCTGAACCTCAGCGGCAGGCTTACGAACCGGCAAATCAAGCCCTGAGCGAGGTGTCATACTCGTGGGCAATTTGTCTAATAGCGCTTGTAGGCTATCGCGTATATTGCCTGATAAGGTTTTTGTTGCCACTGATTGAGCCGCATACTGTGGATCATCGGTAAGCTGATAAATCTTGCTCTTTTTGAGCGAGAGTGTCCCTGCAACATGTAAAGTAAAAGCAGGTGCCCCTATCACCACAATCGTATCATAGCCAAGTAGCTTTTCGCTCAGCTTCTCAGGAATTGCAGGTAAGAATCCGGCAAATAAAGGATGGTTTTCAGGAAAACTTGCTCGACTGGAGTTTGGCGCTTCCCACACAGGAGCTTGACACGCTTCTGCGACAGCAACCGCCAACTCAAAACCCCCTTGGCGATCAACATCTGAGCCAACAACCAGTGCCATATTCTGACTGGTTGACATAACCTCTACCAGCTCAGCCAACGCATCTGGGCTTGGAATACTATGGCCACAAGACTGTGATAGCAGTGGCAATACCGCAGGCTTGTCCCAATCATCGGACGGAATCGACACAAATGTCGGGCCCTGTGGGTGCTGCATGGCTATTAAATATGCCTGAGCAATAGCTAGCGGCACATCTTCCGCGCGGGCAGGCTCAATACTCCATTTAATATAAGGCTGTGGAAACTGTGCAGCTTGCTCAGCGCCCAAATACGGAGCAAAGGGTAATAAACTACGGGCTTGCTGCCCTGCTGTAATGACTAACGGGGTGTGGTTGCGGTAGGCGGTAAAAATATTGCCTAGCGCATTGCCCACACCTGCAGCCGAATGTAGATTAACAAAAGCGGCATTACCTGTAGCCTGAGCATAACCATCTGCCATACCGACCACTGAAGCTTCATGCAAGCCTAATACATAAGAGAAGTCTTCAGGAAAGTTGGTCAGAAAATTCAGTTCAGTGGACCCAGGATTACCAAAAACGGTGGTCATGTTAAGCGTACGCATTAACTCAAACACTACCTGCTGCACGGTCTGCGATACCACAGACTCCGCTGTGGTATCTAACATAGACGTCTTTTTTGATAAGGGGGTTATTGAATCGTGTTGCATTATCATTTCCTTATGTAACAACGCGAAGAAGTAGCTAAATACTAATCGGCTGACGTACCTGCGACACCAGGCTGCATGACGATGTGCTTGTATTCGATAAAGTCTTCAATACTTGCCATACCACGCAAACGACCACTGCCACTTTGTTTGTAGCCGCCCTCCTCAAACTCATCTCGCATCACTACCCAATCATTAATCCAGATAGTGCCAGCTTCAATAGCACGGGCAATGCGTAACGGTCTGTCCACATCTCTTGTCCAGATACTCGCTGCCAGTCCATATTGTGTGCCATTCGCCAGCTCAATCGCTTCGGCCTCAGTGTCAAATACCTGTAGCGTCAAGACCGGACCAAATACCTCTGATTGCACAATATCTGCTTGATTATCATCGACTTCTAATAAGCAAGGTTGATAAAACGCCCCCTTGGCAAGCTCACCGTCCGTAAATTTCCCGCCTCGTAATAAGACTTTAGCACCTTTAGCGATGGCATCTTCAACCATACCATCAACCCGATTGACACTGTTCATGTCTATCAGTGCGCCCATATCGCTTTCAGGGTCAAGGGCATTACCGACTTTGACGTTGGCTAAGCGCTCGACAAGCTTTTGACGCACTTGCTCAGCGACATCGCTTTGCACCAAGATACGGCTGCCTGTCATACAAAACTGTCCTGCAAATACGGTCAGGGCTTTTTCGGCCTTGGGAATCAACGCATCAATGTCAGCATCGTTGAAAACAATCAGTGGTGTTTTACCACCTAACTCTAGACCAAAGCGTTTTAATTGCTTCGCGCCCTCTTCTTGTAATGCACGACCCGTACCGGTACTGCCAGTAAAGCTAATGGTTGGCACATGAGGGTGGGTAACGATGGTTTCTAGCAGTTCTCGCTCGCCAGTGACCATATTAATCACACCTTTTGGCAAGGACTTAATGCTTGCTAAGATGTCAGCTATTGTGGCATTGGTTAACGCTGTTTGACCCGGCATTTTAAGCACGGTGGTACAGCCTGCTGCTAATGCAGGTGCCAATGAGCGAATCAACAGGGCTACTGGAGAGTTCCAAGGTACGCTAATGCCAGCTACGCCCACAGGCTCTTTTAAAACGACTGAGAACTTGCCTGCTGACCATTCGGCGGCGCGGCCATAAGTAGTATAAATGGTTGATGCAGCAAAGTTTAGGTTGGGTTTAACCAGACTGATCTCAAAATTGGCCTCGCCCAAAATCTTACCATTTTCAGTGGCAAGGATTGTGGCAAGCTCATCTTGCCGGGCATCAAATGCTTGTACCATTTCTTGTAGTACGTTAAATCTTAATTCACGATTGGTGCGCCAATCAGTGTTAGTAAATGTGTCATGAGCAGCTTTAATTGCCATCTCTGCTTCAGTTTCGCCACCTTCAACATAGCTGCCAATCACCTCCCCGGTACTTGGGTTGATGCTTTCTTTCTTAATACCGCTATCTACCCATTCGCCATTTATCCAGTGACGCGCATGTTGTATTGTTTTATTAGTTGATGTCATGTTGGCAATTCCTTGTTAGATTATTGTTCGTTAATACCCTATGGTCTTAGCTTTTTATTTAAACGTAACTGAGATCGTATCTGAGATTAAGTTACTAAAGCTCAGACTTACTACCAGGGTGTCTTGCTTGCATTATCATCATTATAACTACCACAATTGAAGGCACTGCTGCAAATAAAAACAGTGTACTTAATGTTAAAGATTTTGAGAGCAAGCCGCCAATAACCGGGCCTATCATCGATCCAATTCTACCAATTCCCAAGCTCCAGCCAACACCTGTTGTACGTAGCAAGGTAGGATAGCGTTCAGCAGACAACGCATTAAGTGTAGGTTGTCCACCGACAACCGTGAACCCTGCAATAAACACCACAATAAATAGCACTACAATACTGCCTGCACTAAAGCCAATCATTGCAACACTAAGAGCAGCCACTATAAAGATGGGAATTAATACTTTATAAAAGCCCAGCTTATTGATGCGTGTTCCCATCAACAAACTACCCACTGTACCGCCAAATTGTAACGTTGAGCCTATCATTAACGCTTGAGTGGTGGTAAGTCCTGCCTCCATACCCAGTGTCGGTAGCCAACTTGATAAAAAGTACAAGCTCATCAAGTTCATCATACTGGCAATCCAGATAGTGATGGTAAAAAAGCTGCGATTTTCTTTAAATAATTCTATTGGTGAGGCTTTAACCGTTTCATTCTTAGGTAATATGATAGTGGTGTCATTAGATATAGTAGCACTGGGATAAAAGCGCTGTAATATTGACTTTATCTTGCTCTCATTATTGGGCTTTGAAGCCAAGAATTGTAACGACTCGGGCAAGGCCATAAACATGATCACAAACAAAATTAAGGGGACGATACCACCAAAATAAAAAATTGCTTGCCACCCATAAGCCTTTAACCACGTTGCCACAAAACCACCTAGCATTGCGCCAATGGTAAAGCCTGATGAGATCATAATCATTGTAAACACACGGTATTTGCTTGGCACAATCTCAGCACAATATGCCATAGCATTGGGCATAATACCGCCCAAAAAAATACCCGTCACAAAACGCAAAATCGCCAACTGCTCTAAGTTATGAGCCATTGGCGTGACTAACATAAATATCGAAAAGAGTAAGGTTGAGATTAGCAAAATGATACGACGCCCAAAGCGATCTGACAAATTACTAATCAATAATGAACCAAAGAACAAACCAACCAAGCTTGAGCTGAACACCACACCCAACATGGTTTTGTCAATTTGCCAATCACTAATAATTAGGGGGGCGGCATAAGCCATCGCTTGTATATCATAACCGTCCAAAATCATTAGGGCCATACATAGGGCTATAATAGACTTTTGACGATTGCCAAGCGCTCGACTATCAATAAAATCCTTTAATACGATTGATTTCATGTAACATCCTTGTTTAACACCTACTTTAAAATACTTTTCAAAGCACTCATCTACTATCAACGAGCAACATCAATAAACCTATAGATAGTGAGTTAGAAATCTTAATCACCTTTTTAAATGTTTAAAAATCAAACCTCACTATCTATGTTTATCCATCACTTTTCTCACAGTGATTTAAATGAATCACATGATCATCGTTGAACAAGGGAATGGCTTATGGAATAAAAAATGGTTCGTCTATACCACAGTGACTTCAATTTTGCCCAGTCCTTCAACCTCAGCAACCATGGTATCGCCTTTGACCACTGCCCCCACCCCTTCAGGTGTACCAGTGAAAATTAAATCGCCAGCTCGTAACTCAAAAAGTTTAGACAGCTCAGCAATAGTCTCAGACACATCCCAGATCAAGTGGTTGACATCGCTGTGCTGTTTAGTCTCACCATTAACGGTCAATTTAATATCAGCTTGGTTGATTTCACCAACATCACTTAGCGGATAAATCTCACCAATTGGCGCAGAGTAATCAAATGCCTTACCGATTTCCCAAGGACGGCCCATTTCACGCATTTTCATCTGTAAATCACGACGTGTCATGTCAAGGCCAACTGCGTAGCCATAGATATGGTCTTTAGCACTCTCAACACTAATATTTTTACCTTGTTTTCCAATAGCCACTACCAGTTCAACTTCATAATGGTAGTTTTGGGTCTGATCCGGATAAGGTAGCTGATAATTTTCACCTGCTTTTATTGGCAGAATTGATTCAGCATCATTAGGCTTACAAAAGAAGAATGGTGGTTCGCGGTTAGGGTCAAAGCCCATCTCTTTGGCGTGGGCGGCATAATTGCGTCCTACACAATAAATACGGCGAACAGGAAAGGTATCTTGGCTGCCATGAATGGGTAACTCAACGGCATTCATAGGGGCGACAACTTGGCTCATGGTAACTCCTTATTTTTAATCATTTAATTAGTGATGCTTTATACCTTAGCAGGGGCATCAGGTTGCTTAAACGGGGCAGCATCAATAAACGCTGGTAACTGCATACAATTGGCTTCTACTTCACGAATTAAGGGGTATGGGGTCAAATCCACCTCAAAGCGTTTTGCAGATTCAATTTGTGGAATTAAATAGGCATCAGCGATGGTCGGTGTGTCACCAAAACAAAAACCTTGACGGCTCTTATCTTCGCTAAGGATTTGCTCTAGGGCAGTAAAACCATCGTTAATCCACTGCTTACACCACGTTAATACCGCTTCTTCATCTTGGTGCAATTCATTGCGAAGGTATTGCAAAATACGACGGTTGTTGATGGGATGGATATCGCAGCCTACCATTGCTGCTAACGCACGTACGTGAGCACGCTCAAAAGGATCTTTAGGTAGTAATGCAGGATCAGGATATTGCTCTTCAAGCCATTCAATGATGGCAGGGCTTTGAAATAATAACGTATCGTCTGTTTGGAGAACTGGCACAAGTCCTTGAGGATTTAATGCTTTAAATGCAGGTTGTAAGTGCTCCTCTTTAGCAAGACTTACCGCCACATAATCATAATCCAGCCCTTTTAGGTTCAATACAATACGAGTACGGTGCGATGTACCACTTCTAAAAAAATTGTAGAGCTTCATGGCTATTCCTTAATTTACCGGTACGACCTTCATTGATTTGAAAAAATTCAATAAAACGACATTCATCTATTCACCCTTTATAATAGGGCGTAAAATAGCCCCCTAGTTAACAAACGTGAGCTTTTGATATCAGCGTTTTATTTTTAATGTGTTGGTCAATATGTTTTGGTCAAACGACGACTAACCCCGTTCACGCTCCGAATACACCCCAATTTTTTGCTGGAATGGGGCTTCATCTGCCACAAAGACGTAGCAAGGCTTGTCGCTTAAGTTGGTTAAGTCGACCTCGGCAAAACAAGGGGCTACACTGGTGTCAGAGCGTGTCATGGTAAAGTCTTGTACGTCATTTGCATTATTGATGGTCATTTTCATATCACCATCGATGACATGAAACGCCATGGCACACGAGCGCTTGACAAGCTTAACCGTTTCATTGGGGCGTAGCATGATACAGCTAAAGCCGATAATCTGCTCAGCAGGCTGACCATTTTCAGGGTTGGTATACGCTACTTGTACGATTTCAACGTCTGGCTCATTGTCAGCTATCGTGTGCAGCGCATGTTTAACATCACGCCAGCGATAACGTAAGATGGGATATGCCGCATCATTACGGACAAAGTTTTTGACAGGTACGATCCCATTGACATAGGGAGAGTTGATGGAGGTGGACTCGACTTGTTGGCGACCGATAGGCTCTACATAGGTAGCTTCGCTATAATAAACCAGCGGCAAATCTAAAATATCTAACCAAATGACAGGCTCATCGCCATCGTGACCATGTTCATGCCAAGTACCAGAGGGGGTTAAAATCAAGTCACCATGTTCCATGGGGCATTTTATCCCATCAATGGTGGTGTACGCCCCATCCCCTTCAACAATTAAGCGTACGGCATTGGGGGTGTGACGATGAGAAGGCGCCCATTCACCTGGCAGTAGTAACTGCATGCCCAGATAAATCACCGGACTTGCTGACATATTGTCAAGTCCAAGCCCAGGGTTGGCCAGTACCAATACTCGACGCTCCGCTTTTTCAACCGGTGTTAACTCACCAGACTTTAAAAGTGGTCCACGAATATCTTTATACGCCCAAAGCGTGGGCTTGGTACGAGGTTTAGGACTCAGAGGAGGAAGAACATCACGTAGGCTTGGCCAAAGTGGAACCAAATTTTTACTGTTAATGTCTGTGACATAATCGGCTGGCAAATCTGCCAAGGTGGCTAACTCTTCCATGAGGGAGACTCCATAAAAATAGTGATTGACTATTTTTATACTGTATCACCCACTATCTGTTTCATCTATGCAATCAAAATAATTCACTCTATTAAAAATATTAATAACCTTGCTACAATACATCTTATCAAGCATCCGCTTGGCGGTTAAAACAGCCACGGCACTTCTAAAACACGCCACTTTTAAAACAAGCTTATTTAAAGTGAAATAGACCACTAGGAAAGACCATATGTTTGATATTGATGTCAGGCTGTTATTACTGTTCCAAGCCATCTATCAGCAGAATACCATCTCCAAAGCTGCACAAAAGCTGGATATAGGGCAGCCCGCTGCAAGTCTGGGCTTAAATAAATTACGCCAGCATTTTGATGATCCATTATTTGTGAGAGTGGGTAACCAAATGCAGCCTACCCAAACGGCACAAAATTTATTTCCTTTAGTTAATAATGCGCTGCAGCATATTCGCGCAGTTAATGACTATACACATCACTTTGAACCAAAAAATTCATCACGAAGATTTCATATCAGTATGACTGATATCAGTCACATGATTATTGTGCCTAAATTGATAAAATATCTAAAACAGCATGCGCCTCATACCAAGCTTGATATCTCTGCCATTAATAGCGACACCCCTTCACGGATGAGTAGTGGTGAAATTGATTTGGCAATTGGTTATATTCCACATCTTGAAGCAGGCTTTTTTCAACAAACCTTTTTTGAGCAGCATTATTCGGTAGTGGTCCGTCAAGACCATCCACGACTCACACAAAATACGTTAACACTTGAAGCCTATCAACAAGAGCAGCATGCGGATGTGATATCCAGTGGTACAGGTCACTATCTTCTTGAAGATCATTTACGACGGCGACATATAAAACGTCATATCGCCATCACCTTACCCACGTATCTAGGCGTGGGGTTAATTATTCAACAGACTGATTTGGTCGCCACGTTGCCTGATAAATTGGCCAAATTACTGTTACAAGAAAACCGTCTCCACACTTTGCCCCTCCCCTTAGATATTCCCAAATATCAGGTAAAGCAGCACTGGCACGAACGGATGCATGCAAATCCTGGTAATCAGTGGCTAAGACAGGTGTGTTATGCCTTGTTTCACCAAGATAATGACAGCTAAATACCATTTATCTTCAGCCAAAAGCACTAGGCCCCGTAACATACACAACGCAGCCCTCAGGATGGACTATGCCATCTAGCTTGAGGCAATAAACAATCGCTGCTTACAATCAGCGACAATGCGATCTAATAGCGCAGCACAGGTTGAAATATCATCCATTAAGCCGACGACTTGACCACGCCTGCCTGCAACGAGTGGCCGAATTAGAATGCGCTATTTGTGATAGTTTATCTGGCAAAAATACTTGCAATGTAATATAAGATAATATAAATTCCACTATACGTAAGAAGTTATCTATAGCGTAAAGGGAGCTATATTTGCAAGGAGCATATCATGTCAATGACTGACCATTCCCTCCCCTCTTTCATCCGTACCGCTGCTTATTCTGACTTTTCTATCCACGACCTTGCGTATGCTATTTTTAGTCATACCGAAGATGGTGCTTACCGTACAGGTATTGCCATTAAAGAGTGTGCACTAAATTTATCGGTACTAGACACACAAGGTTTATTAAGTTTGGATAATTTATTGTATCTGACCTAATCCGATTAGCCTTCTTAATTGCACCTGCTGCAATATCGTTAGTACTGATGAGTTAGAGATTAACAACATCAGTTAAAAGCCAGGAAAAACCTTCTTTTATCAAGGCTTAGCTATCTGCCCGTGACGGTTTTTTCTATATTATTAAATTTATTTACAAGAGTATAAGGATATACGCAATGTCGACTACTTTTAATCATAAATTAGCCACAGTATCAGGCATGATGCTAACCGGCATGTCATTAGGACATGCGGCAACGATGCCTGCTGATAATGCTAATAATCAAAAAGCCCCTAACGTATTGGTCATTATGGCTGATGATCTTGGCTTCTCAGATATCTCGCCTTATGGCGGTGAAATTCAGACGCCAAACCTGCAGCTGCTAGCAGAAAATGGGGTAAGCTTTACCGACTTTACGGTAACGCCATACTCTGCACCTTCTAGAGCTGCATTTTTAACAGGATCAGATCCACATGAAGTGGGTTTGGGTAATCTAATTGAACTGAGTACACCAGAGCAGAAAGCTAGTCCTGATTATGTAGGCCACTTAAATGACAACGCTATAACGATTGCTCAGCGTTTGCAGCAAGCAGGTTATTTTACCGTGATGTCTGGTAAATGGCATTTAGGCACAGAAGAAAAAGATGCCCCCAATAAATGGGGGTTTGATGAATCTTTTGTGTATCTAAAAGGGGAAGGAAATCATTTCAAGCGCGATAACTATCCAGAGGGACCCGATGGCGATCAGCCCTATCGGTTAAATGGTGAGCTTACAGAGCTACCTGACAACTATTACTCATCGAAAAATTTTGCCGATTATTTAATAACCTCTCTAGATAAGCGTCCAAAGGACAAACCTTTCTTTGCCTATTTGCAATTCACAGCACCTCACTCGCCTTTGCAAGCACCACGTGAAGATATAGAAAAATACAGTGGTTATTATCAAGATGGCCCACGTGCTTTAGCGACCCAACGATTTGAGAATGCAAAAAAATTAAACCTTATTCCACAAACAGCCAAACAACCTACTATGGTTGGTTATCCAGAATGGGATAGCTTTAGCGAATTGGACAGACAAAAAGAGATCAAGCGTATGCAAATATATGCTGCCATGGTCGATAACATGGACAGTAATATTGGCAGAATTGTTGACAACCTTCGTGCTAAAGGTGAGCTTGATAACACCTACATCTTCTTTTTCTCAGACAATGGCGCTGCGGGCAAATATCGTGAAACTGCTGGTAGATGGAAAGACTGGGTCAATAATGCGCACAATAACTCTCTAGAGAATATGGGCAATTACGACAGCTATGTATCAATGGGTACTGGCTGGGCTCAAGCGTCTAACATGCCATTTGCGTTATTTAAAGGATATACCTCTGAAGGTGGCGTCCGCTCTCCTTTGATTGTCTCTGGACCTAGCGTTCCTAAGAAAAAAGTATCAAATAAGTATAGCAACCTTATGGATTTAGCACCCACCATTCTCGATATTGCTGGCGTAGAAAAAACCACACCAAAAGGTAAAGCTGCCTTAGATGGTGAGAGCTTAATGCAGGCCATCTCACAGCCGACACTGGGGGCACAAGGTCCTTATGAGCCTAAAACCCTTGAAATGAATGGTGCCAAAATGGTTCGTTTGGGCGAATTTAAAGCGATTGCCCATACGCATCGCTTTGCAGGGTTAGAAGAGAACGTCATACCCACTCAAAAATGGCAACTATACAACCTCAGTCAGGATCCAGGTGAAACAACCAATATTGCTGATAAGCACCCTGGAATCTTAGACAGTATGATCAACAGTTACAACGATTATGCTAAAAAAGTGGGGATAGTAGAAGTGTCGCCAAGTAGCAAATAAAAAGGATTCAGGCATTGATAGTCATTGCTTAATCTGAACAAAACGTAAGCAGCTTTAACCAACCCCAAAACGTTTGGGTGCGATATACTCGGTTAAGGCTGCCGCTTTTGACTCAAGCTGAGCTCAGCATCAATTGAGCAACATACGCTTTAAACTTATAGAGTCTATACTTATGAAACGCATCCCTACCGTACCTGTCAATCACCATAACCCCAATAACCTAGCAACACATCCCAAACTCAATTTAAAGAATACACAGCATACGGCTTATCGCTTTCATACCATGTTAAAACCGAGCGGGTCTGCTTGCAATATTAATTGCGATTACTGCTTTTATCTGCACAAACAAGATTTGCTGAATCAACCTAAGCATCCACGCATGCCAGAAGAAACCTTAGAGCAGCACATTAGGCAATATATCGAGGCACAATTTGGCGCTAAAGAAGTGATCTTCACCTGGCAAGGGGGCGAGCCAACCTTAATGGGGTTAGATTTTTTTACTCGAGTGGTTGAGCTGCAAAAACAATATTGTCCTGATGATATGGTCATTCATAACGACATCCAAACCAATGGCTTATTACTCGATGAAAAATGGTGTCAGTTTTTGGCGGCCAATAATTTTTTGGTAGGCATCTCGATTGACGGCCCCAAACATTTGCATGACCGCTACCGCCGTACCAACAACGACAAGCCCACCCATGACCTTGTGATGGCAGCCATTAGTCGCCTAAAAGAGTACGGCATCCCTTTTAATGCGCTGTGTGTGGTTAATAATGAAAACGCAAAAGAGCCTTTGGCTGTTTATCGATTTTTGCGTGACGAGGTCAAACCGCGCATGATTCAGTTCTTGGCTGGGGTTGAGCCGCTGGACTATAAAACCGTTGCACCCTTGCACTGGAAACCAAATTCACTCAAGCAAATCGATGAGCTAACAGACAGATCTGAATTAGAAATAACGGATGACGTGGTCACTGACTGGTCAATCACACCCCAAGGCTGGGGGGCGTTTTTGGCCACTGTGTGGCAAGAATGGATTGCTTTAGATTTCGGTCGCGTGTTTGTCGACCATTTTGAAAATACAATTTCACAGGCTCTAAAAAAAGGCGCGCAAAAATGCACCACCGCGCCTATTTGCGGTAAAGCTTTGGCTTTAGAGCACAATGGGGATTTGTATTGCTGTGATCACTTTGTTTACCCAGAATATAAATTAGGCAATATTCACCACACTCATCAAGGAGACTTGGCGTTTAGCAAAAAGCAAACTCAGTTTGGTTATTTAAAGCAAACCACCCTGCCTAATTATTGCAAGACATGTGATTTTTTATCACTGTGCTGGGGAGATTGTCCCAAGCACCGTTTTATAAAGACGCCTGATGGAGAGCTGGGCTTAAGCTACCTTTGCGCAGGACTAAAAATGTACTACGCACAGGTGAGCTCGGACTTGCCACTCATCAAACAAAAGCTTAGATTGAATTAAAACTGGCTAATCTGATAACGCTTAGCGATTGAACGTATGGCATCTATGATGTCACCGTTACCTAGCGGCAATTGCTCAGGCGTACCAATAATGGTGATTGCATATTCCAGCGGTGTCTGTTCAATAAGTGAGCGCTCAGTTTCATCGGCTTTAGGCGCTGAAGGGATAACCGGGATGCTGATTGCGTTAATACCCATGAGCATATCACCTGTCACCGTTGCATAACCTTGCGAACGAATATCGGTTTGTAGCTGAGTAAAATCTTGCCATTTAGCATTCAAATCAGTAGGCTTATTAAAGAGAGGATTATGCCCATCATCTTGCCACTCTGAGCGCACCAATGGCTTAATGAGGGCATCAGGCTGATAGCTGGCAAATAGCCTACCTGTGGCAGAAGACGTCAATGGCATACGCGACCCTATGCGAGTAATGATACTGATCGGTCTGTCGGGTTCGAACGAGTGAATAACAATTGGCCCCTCGTTAAACCATTTGGCAATTTGTACACCGCAATGAACCGTGTCTTTGATTTCGGTTGCGGCATCCATGATACGCTGCAAAAGACTACCTTGATCCAGACTGATGGGGCCTAGCGTGTTACCTCGATTGCCAAGTCCGTAGCGTCCATCACTTAGTTTTCGTGCATAGTCTTTACGAATGAGACTGACCAAGTAGCGATGCATTTTTGCAGGATGCATTCCCATTGATTGAGCAATGTCTTTGAGCATCATAGGTTCGTGATGATCAATGAGTATATCTAAGATTGAGAGTCCGATCTCAAGCGACTGTACGCCATTTTGATTTTTAGGTGTTGATTCTTTTGCTGACATTATACCCTCAGTTAAATAGTGCTTGGTCAAGTGCAGTAAATACCTTAATAACGGTAATTATTCATTAAAACATGGTCATATTACTTATTATGTAATTATATACACAATGATTAATTATTAACACGGTTAAAGAGATTAAACAGTCACCGTTAATTATTAACCGTCATTTATCTTAAACACTTGAAAGAAAGAAACTTAGGAGAACAATTATGATGACTTTATATGGTTACTTTCGTAGCGGTACGTCACATCGTACGCGTATTGCCATGAACCTTAAAGGCCTAGATTATGACAACATCTCTGTTAACTTAGCCCAAGATGAACAGCTAGAATCGGCCTTCAAAGCGATTAATCCGCAAGGTTTGGTACCTGCGCTACAAACAGATGATCTAATGCTGTTTCAAAGCCCGGCTATTTTAGAGTGGTTAGAGGAGACCTATCCAGAAACACCTTTATTGCCTAAAGATGCCGCTGGCCGCATGAAAGTGCGCGCACTAAGCGCCATGGTTGGCTGCGATATTCACCCTATTAATAACCGCCGCATCTTGCAGTATTTACGCAACGAGTTATCGGTCAATGAAGAACAGGTTCTATTGTGGTGTCAACGCTGGATTTCTGATGGTTTTACTGCACTTGAGACGTTATTGGCCAAAGACAGTGCTCGAGAAGATTTTTGTTATGGCAACCGCCCAACTTTTGCCGATTGCTATTTGATTCCACAAATTTATTCGGCGCGTCGCTTCAAAGTTGATTTAACCCCTTTCCCCAACATTATGCGCATTGATGAACGCTGTCGTACGATCAAAGCATTTATTGATGCTGAGCCTATGAACCAAACGGATGCACCGCACTAGCAATAAACAGCATCTTAAGACAGATGGCCTAATCGCCCAAACTTCGTATGCCTGAATGCAGACAGGTGGCTTAATGTTCTATGATGTTGTGTTAAGCGTCAAGTATTTACATGGAGTTAACACCTTCCAAGTTAACTCCTCTCTACCAGATGACCGTCATTGGTCGCCAAGCGTGATGTTAAGAGCGCAGAAATCACTAAAATAACAGCACTGGCTTTGACTTCCTCCCCTCCCTAAAGTGAGGGGATTCCTACAGCTAGACGGTCAAGCCCGACCGCAAATCTTAGAGGTGGCTACCGCCTTGCAATTCACACCTTGCATCTAAGATTCTTATTTCAAACTAACCCTACCGTTAAGATTGTCTGTTGACACGAGCTAGTTTGAGGGTGTGTGTGGAATACCATCTACCAGTCAAGACACTGCGTACTCGCAATTTATACTTGTCTTAGCTGTTTTTTGTAGATGGTTTAACTTAATAGCTGATTGATTGTAGCAACCTTGTCGCCTTATATCCACCACCTGAAGTGGGTGGTTTTACGGCGACCGGTGATAAACTTGTGTCTTTAATGCCAGTAGCCATTTCTGCAAATCCGTATGCTCATCTATTAATTCCCACTCATCACTGGGTACCAAATCGTGTATGCCGTCCGTACAAATAACCAAGCTGTCGCCAGTATCAATCTCTATCGTAGTTACCTCACTTTGCGGCATTTCAGCATTAAACCCATCCTTAGTAGACAAACTAAAACACTCAGTAATGCCATATAGCATGCCAGCCATACCTGCTTGGTTATAATCTAACATCTGTGCTTGCCTGCCTTCCGCTTGTACTTGCTCATCAATCAAGTCATTAAGCAGATTTTGATCTCGGGTTAAACACTCCCACTGCGAAGATCCGCTTGTAAGTCGATAAACGCGGCTATCACCAATATGGGTTATCTTGCCTTGAATACCTTCTAGCTCACTTTGTACCTCAAGCATCGCCAACGTAGCAGCTGCGCCATAACGTTTAGCACTGTGTTTGGTTTCGCTAATAACATTATGAATATTAATAGCGTTCAATGGCTGCTGCCTATCTATTAAAGATTTGATAGACTTCACCACAGCTTTTGAGCAATGCTGAGAGTAGTTAGAGCTGGCAACACCATCAGAGACAGCCAAGCAAAAAGGCGGGCTGATAGACTTAACGGCTGTCACACCCAGTCTTTCTTGGTAATAGTCATCTATAAAAAAGAAAGCATCCTGCTGACGGTTGTTGCTGGCATTGCCTTGAAAGGTTATGGCACAGGCTTGACCGACTATCTTTGTGCAATCTAAAGACGTATTCATAAAAGGCACCACTTTAATGTCTATATCTTTAGTATAGACTGCAGCCTAGAATATTTTTTTCTAGGTTTTTATAATTGCTTTCATTTGCTTAATAGTTTTTTAATGAAAAGCATAGCTTATCGTCAGCAGCTTTATTTGTTAATATTCATGGTAACCTATTTATCGAACACATCTATAAAATCTGACCCTCACCATGGTGCATGTCAATGATATGAGATATAACTCTAATAATATGTATAAACCCTCAGCAGACTTTCAGATAAACTTCTTAAATAACATTCAATGGCTTTTAGAGTCGAGTTCCTACACCTCTACTTATAAGTTTGCCTTGCTGATGTCATTATCAAATCTCTCGATTGAATCAGGTATTGATGATAATAGAATCTGCTCTATATCCTACCTTCATCTTGCAGAACAATTTATACACTTATACTGGACACATGCCCTTCCCTTTTCTAAGCAACAACCAAATTCTGTTTTAAGACAAAGCCATACCACTGGTCAGATTAAAGTTATTAACTGTATTTTAGATTTACAAGCAGAAGCTAAAACGATCAACCTAAATACTGCGCGCGCATTTAACAAGCAAAAATGGGATTCAACGCTAAAAGATATTGCTCGGACAATAAAGACATATCCTGCCAAACACTTACAAAGTGCTAAGAACAATACTCAAAGAGAATTTTTATATCATTACAATGCGAAATCAAAAGAAATTGTATTAAATGCTGGTATTGCCTATTGCCTGGCTAAATTTAGCAAAATAATTCACAAGCTTTGCCAACAGTATTGGTCAGAGTTTGTCCGCAAAAATCGACATAATCAAGAGTACTTTAACGAAGATTTGGACCTGTACTACTTCCTATTTAACCAGTCCAGACAAAGTCTAAATGCACTGGTTCCATTACTTACTGACATCCAAAAAGGACAGTGTTTTTATTGTCATAATTCAATTAAGGGCACGCCAGAGGTTGATCACTTCATTCCTTGGTCTAAATACCCCATTGATACCTTACATAATTTCGTATTAGCCGATCATAAATGCAATAACAGCAAACGTGACTTTCTCGCTGAAGAGCGCTTTTATGACTCTTGGTTAATTAGAAATGATGACTATGGCAAGCTAATAGGTCGTGAAGGAAAATCTTTAGGTTTTATAAGTAACATCCAACGCTCTGAAACCATCAGTCAGTGGGCTTATCAGGTCGCTATAGAGCACAGTGATTTGGTATGGTCGCCCGGTACAGGAAGCCGTTTACGAACTATTGACCCGAGACTTTTACGACATCTGAGAGGTTGATAGCTACAAGCACTTACTTTAAAAGATAAACATTGATTATGAAGTGTTAGTATTTATGAAAACCAAAGAAACTCTAAACTACTATAACCAAAATGCTGAAACTTATATAAAACAAACCAGAAATCTTCAAACCAATGATTTGTGTGATAGGTTCGTTTATGAGTTGCCGTTTCATCTTGGTATTCCCAATCATGTCCTAGATGTTGGCTGTGGGTCTGGTCGAGATGCCTTTTGGATCTCTAATAGATACGCAATCAATGTCACTGCTATCGATGGTAGCTCAGAGATGATTAAGATTAATAAGAAAAACTATGAGCTCAGTGAGGTTAAGTGGCTAAACGTCCTGTTTGATGAGATTAAAATCCAAGGTTGGGAGGATAAGTTCACCGGCATTTGGGCATGTGCTTCTTTATTGCATGTTCCTTTTAAAGCACTGCCTTACCTGATGACGGATTTAATCAAAACCTTAAAGTTTGAGGGCATTATGTATGCCTCTTTTAAGCATGGCGACGCTGAAAGATACGATGGCGATCGCCTCTTCTGTGATATGAATGAAGGGCGGTTGTTAGAGGTGCTGCATCAGCTTCACGTCGACTGTACGATTGAGTATGATTGCTGGATTACCTCTGACCTAAGAGAAGATCGAGATGATGAGTGGTTTAATGTGATGATGACTAAGCGATGGAACCAGAACTAGATTTGCATCTTATAAAATATACCAGTGAGCACTTTCTAACTAATGGTTAATAAAAGAACATTGAATTATTTTATTATGCAATTGTAAAAAAAAGATCAAACACTTATCATTGATATTAAGATTAATAAAACTATAAGTGATTTTAAAGTGAACTTATAGAGCACTACTCATTAATATAAAATTAGGAGTTCTAATATGCCGTATGAAGCTCAAATTAGTCGTACTCAGCCTACAGCTTTTCTTTTTTTGGTTGATCAGTCCTATTCTATGACTGATAAAATGTCTACAGGAAGAAGCAAGGCAGATTTCGTTGCCGATGTTCTTAATAAAACTATCACAGAGTTAGTTGCTAAGTGCTCAAAATCTGAAGGTGTTCGGAATTACTTTGAAATTGGCATAATTGGCTATGGTCATGAAACCGTTGATAATGCATTACAAGGTGAGTTATCAGGTAAGGTTATAAATCCAATATCAGAATTAGAAAAGCATCCAGTTAAAGTCGAGCAAAGAAAAAAGAAAATGGATGATGGTGCTGGTGGCATTATAGAACTAGATGTTAAGTTCCCTATTTGGTACGAAGCTAAAGCTAATGGAGGGACACCAATGAGAGCAGCTCTAACTATGGCGGCAGAAGAGCTTGTAGAGTGGTGTGATAACAATCCGGAAAGCTACCCTCCTACCGTATTACATATTACTGATGGTGAGTCTACCGATGGCAACCCTGAAGAAATAGCAGAAAAGTTAAAGCTTATCTCAACTAATGACGGTGAAGTATTGGTATTCAATCTTCATGTGAGTGCATCTGGTGACAAACCAATCTCTTTCCCAGCAGGAGAGATGAACCTTACAGACGACTACTCTAAAATGCTCTTTAGGATGTCAAGTGAACTACCACCTGCATTAACTAGCTATGCCCAAGAAAAAGGCTACACTGTAAGTGGAGAGTCTAGAGGTTTCATTTTGAATGCTGAAGCTTCTGATATCGTTGATTTCTTTGATATTGGTACAAGAGCATCACAACTAAGATAATGAAGAAAATATTTGATATAACGGTAGCGAAAGATAAATCAGAAGCATCTTCTAATGAAGATGCTTTTGATTACGACTACTCTAAACAAGTTTTCGCACTAAGTGATGGTGCAAGTGAGTCATATGATTCTAAGATTTGGGCTAAGATCTTAGTGAGGGAGTTTGTAGATACTCCAAATATATCAGAAGAGTGGGTTCTAAAATGTGCAAAAAAATATTTGGAGTCTCTAGACTTGACAAACTTAACAGAAAGCCAATTCATTGCTTTTAATAAAGGAAGTTTTGCAACACTTATTGCCTTGCAGAGACAAAGTAATAAGGTAAGTATATTAAATGTTGGTGACAGTCATATATTTGTCTTCGCGAAGTACCCAGATAATGATGCGAATTCTACGATTAAGAGCAAAGCAGTCAGGTATATTGAGCTATTTAAAAAACCTGTTTTTACTAAAAACCCCACTTTAATATCAACAAAAGTTAGGAACAATGATTTTATTGACTTTAATGAAATTGAAAAATCTTTATATTTTAAAACTCTCGACTTAGAGTATCCTTTTAGTAGCTTAACTGAGCTACATAAAAAAGTATCCTTTGTTCTAAACAATAGCGCACCTATCAACAACTTAAGACTTCCAAATGACACTGCTATCTTTTTAATTTGTGCTACTGATGCTGTTGCTGAATGGATATTTAAATATATAGAAGCAAATAAGACAGATAAAATATTTAATTTCTTACTCAGTCTTAAAGAAGATAAAAATAAGGGTAAATTTGAGAAAACGGTTTCTTTGTGCCGTCATCTCAAAACGATGAATGTAGATGACTCTACCCTTGCCATCCTTAAATGCGAAGTATAACTATGGCTTATCCTAGAATAGAGCAATATAACGAAGCGTTTCAAAACCACTCGACATTTATATTTGATCCCGAACTAAAATCTGGAAAATTAGCTAAAAATGGATTTGGTATTCCTAAAGTGATCAGTGGTGGGTTCGCTTTGACTTATGTCATAGAGACTTCTAATAAAAAATATGCAGTAAGATGCTTCCATAAAGAAGCTCCAGATCTTGAGTTGAGATACGATGAGATTTCTAAAAAAATAAACTCATTAAAATCGAACTACTTTGTAAAGTTCGAATTCATTAAAGAAGGTATTCTAGTCTCAGGAAATAAATACCCACTCGTGAAAATGGAGTGGGCCCAAGGTGAAACCTTAGGTGAGTTTGTAGAAACTAACTATAGGGACTCAGTCAAGTTAAAAAACTTGCAGGATTCAATATTAAGACTAGCAGAATATATTGAAAACCAAGACATCGCGCATGGTGATATTCAGCCTGGTAACTTAATGGTTTCCAACAGTGGAAAAACTTTAAAGCTCATCGATTATGATGGAATGTTTACTAATAGCCTAAAAAGTAAAGGTAGCGCAGAGCTAGGACATATCAACTTCCAACATCCTCAAAGAAAAGATACAAACCCTTTCAATAGCAAATTAGATAGATTCTCATTTACTGTACTCTGGTTAGCAATCGAAGCATTAATTAAAGACTCTAGCATTTGGACTAAAACCAAGTCCGACATGGACTCTTTCATTTTTAATGCTAGCGATTATCATGACCCTCAACATTCTCCTACTTTTAAAATTCTGTCTAACTATCCAGCGCTAAAAGACCTTGTTGAAAGCTTCGCATCTATTTGTAATATTGGAGTGATAGACGTTCCACCACTCTCCCAATTCATTACTAAAAATAATCGCAAGGTTAGCATACATACTGGTGAAAAACGAGTTACCACTTCAAGTCTGAGTGAGGGTAACTACTTTAGCCAGTATCCAGTGCTAGATGCAAAAAACTACTCTAACTGCTTAAAACATGTCGGTGATCAAGTAGAGGTTGTTGGGTTAATAACAGATGTAACCAAGCAGTTTACAAGAGGTGCGGGCAGACCCTATGTATTTATAAACTTTGGAGATTGGAGAGGTAAAATCTTTAAAATCTCTATCTGGGATGAAGGGCTCCGTGCCATTGATGTAGAGCCTGACAGTAGTTGGATAGGTAAGTATGTAAGTGTGAAAGGTTTGATGGAACCTCCTTTTAGTAGAGGCTCTTATACACATTTAGCTATAACAGTATCAAAAAATAATCAACTCAGCCTTATAACGGCAGCTGATTACTCCAGAAGATTAAATGCTAAAAAACTTTCTGAAAAGAAAGATTATCATGTCCCAGAACCTGAAGTAAGCAAGCCTACTAAACCCAACAACACCAAAATACTTGATGGGATTACTGGTGATAAACAACCACCTAAGTCTAAAACAACCTCCGTAGGGAATAGTGCTTCTAGAAACAAACCTAATAAGAACAATACCTCAAAAAACCGTGACATCTTAAATGAGATAAAGCTTTCTAGCAATGGACGATCACCATCGAAACCTGTGAAATCTCCAACACCAGCCCCAAGGCCAACACCAGCCCCAAGGCCAACACCAGCCCCAAGGCCAACACCAGCCCCAAGGCCAACACCAGCTCCAAGGCCAACACCAGCTCCAAGGCCAACACCAGCTCCAAAATCGAGACCATTACAAAAAACAAAACCTACACCACCTCGTATGTCTAGTGCCAACAATAGTAGTGACTGGGGTAGTCTTATTTTCTTCGCAATTGTGATCTTATTTTTAATGAAAACATGTTCATAATTAAAATGATAATAAATTTAATATTAGACTATTTAATTACACCTAATATGAAATTTTACATACGGTATGATTAAATAATGCGAGGTTTCATTGCCTTTATATCCCGCAGTATCATAATACTGAGTGTCTTGTTGATAGTATAATGTGGTAGTAAAACCTATAAACTTTGGATAATTTGCCTCTGAATTATTAATCAGATGCTCATCAACGAAGCTTCTTGAAAAACGAGTAATTAAGTTATTTTTCTTAGCAGAATAAAATCCATCATTAGAGTAAACACCTCGTTGGTAACGACGAGCCACAAAAAGGTTCTCAATATCCACACGCCCCTCACTCCATGTGTTTTTACAAAATGTATTCTCGATAAAACCTCTACCTTCCTCAGTGACCCACTCCTTCGGCGTTAAAAAAATTTCATTCAACTGTAAAAATCGATGAAATGTTAACTGCGATGGTATAGGTACTGATGGAATCTCAACAGATACCCCATGATGTTCAAGCACATTTGCTAAAACAGGATGATGTCTTTCTCTGTTTTGTAGCACCGTTAAAACTTGTTTAGCACGGGTTATGGCAACATATAAAGGCCTATCAGACGTATTGTTTGTATCATCTTTTGTTCTGTAAGCCATACTCGACTTATTACTACTTGATGAGTTACCTTCGTCAATGATATAAACATGGTCAAACTCCATACCCTTTGCACTATGGTAAGTAATTAATATAACTTGAGTTTTATTATCAAATAGAGTCACTTCAAGGGTTTGAAGAACTTGCTCATAGCTGATATCTGATAGAGTCGATGTACGACTGAGAATGGCATCCCATGCTTTATCGAGATGGTTATAACTATTATTTATACGCCACTTCTCCAAGGCTTCAGCGACATTACCTTTGAAAAAACTCAACCGATTATCACTGAGGTATGTAAATAATGCTTGACCAATTAAACTGTTTATCGGTGTGATCTGATCTGATTCATTATAACGTTGACTAGTGATATTCAATGCCTCAAGGTAATGTTGAACTGCATCGAAAAATGCCCACTGAGGCGCCAATATAGCAATGGTGGGTTGAGACTTATCTTCATCATTGGCTTTATCTAGCTGACTCAATAGCTGAGCGACATCCGCTGCAAGCCAAGCTGCCATATCTACTCCCTTAACTTGCTGATAAAATCCATACCTAATCGGAGTATCAGAGTGGGCATTGGTAGCTTTTATTTGATGCTCTTTTTGCTTAAGTCTTGCCTTAGCTGGCAATGCTTGTTCGATAAAATTATTAGCCAGCGCTACTATATTGTTAGCACTGCGATAGTTGTTCAATAGATAATATTTCTGCTGAGTATTAAGGTAATAGTTTTTCTCAAATTTTCGAATATACTCGATACTAGCACCACGGAATGCATATAAATTTTGGTCATCATCGCCCACCACCATGAGATAGCCACGCTGATCAAAGCTGTCTGAATATATATTTTGGGTAATATGACCATTATTACCTAAAAGGTTGTTATTCTTGTTTTGGTCATCAATACCCTCCTCCGTTTGCTCTTGCAAATCTGCCAATAAACCAATCATTTCATATTGGTACTCATCGATATCTTGAAACTCATCTACCATTATATATTGATAATGTTGTGGCCTTTCTCTAAGTTGGCGCAGTGCTTCTTCAATCATCCATTGGTAACGGGCATTATCATGGCGTTTTTTACTATTCCGCTCTGAGTTTAACTGCGGTATGCGGGCAATGATGTCATCGAGCGCGGCATCAGGTGCTTCCTTTTCACTCAGTCCTGTCAGTTGTCGAGCTAATCCATGAAAGGTTTGTATCGTCACACCTACAGCATGACAACCAACCAATTCTTTTAACCTATTTCTCAATTCGAGAACTGCTAAACGGTTATAAGCTAAAATCAGTATTTTTTCTGGTTTAATTTCTTCTATCATTAATAGATAGGCAACTCGGTGGATTACAACTGTAGTTTTACCAGAACCTGGACCTGCCAACACCATTGCTGCACGACTGGTCTCTTTTACAATCTGCGATTGCACCTCACTGAAGTAATCAGGTAGAACGTCTTTTGCATAGTTTCTAATATAAGGCTTAGTGGCATCCACCGTATCGCTAATATAAGTTGCAATAACTTTCTCTAAGGGCTTAGAGAAGTAATCCTCTACCATCGCCTGTTGGGTATCAGCATCCGAGCGTAACCAATGATTTAATACATGAATACGAGCACAGCGGTCTTGATAATGCTTTTGTAGATATCGATAGGCAACCTCATTATAAGCTTTTCGCTTATTATTTCTTTTAACAAAGAAAATAGCGTTTTTATCATCATCTAGCCGACTTAGCTCAATTAATCCTAGCTGTTGCAATTGCTCAAGTTGTGATAAGACTGTATCGGGTGTATACCTAATTTTTCCTGCTATCGTATCTAGATTAAACTCTTTACCTGGCCCCTCTTTCTGATCCGGTAACTCAACCAATAAGCACTCTTCAAATAGAGGCATTAACGCTGTTACCATTTCAAAAGCTAAGGATAACCAACTATCCCAGCCTTCTTCACGCCCTTGCTCAGATAACCATCGGTATGTACTTTGGGTAGATGAAACAAAAATCTGCTGACGATTTTGATTACGCACCTTTAAGATACCAAGTCCACGGAACATCGGTAGAATATGGCGTTTACAGTTAATATTAATATTCTGCTGAGTAAACCAGTTATCTAAAGCTCTAGTATCAATCCTTGTGTACCCTTGACTCTCTAAATCAGCATCAACACTCAAATCTACATTCTTACTGCTTAGACAATCCTGCATAGCCTTAATAATTGTGGTTAATCTGTTGAATTCACCTTTCAAATAGCGATGGGTGTATTTAAGCCGTACTCTAACCACAACCTGCCACTGAGCGAAGCCTTGATTCACCAGCTCTCTTAATAGTTTTAATAACTCTTTTACTGAATACCCTAGTGCCATTGCTAGTTCAGGCAAATGATAACGATTTAAAATATCGTCCTTAGTACTACTACTTTTATTCTGTACTGACTGAGTGACTTGAGTGGTATCATCCGATATCTGTTGCAATTGCTCATAAAGTCTTGACAATCTCGTATCCTGACTAGAGGGAGGTACCTCTAACAGGTGAATACTAATCCAAGCAGGCTGCTGATCCCTCTCTATTAGCAGGCCATAACGCTCTAATGCTAATAACGCGACCCGCACTTGCGTATTTAGCTGTTCTACATCATTATTCGTATCCAAAATAGGTGACAACATTGAGCCTGAGAACCATTGATCTTGTAATGGTCTATCAAAGGTCGGTCTAATTTCTTTCCAAACCTCATGTAAGGTTTTAGTATTGGGAATACGCGAATTTCTCTCTTGCAGAAATAGCATGTTAATGTCTTCTTCAGACCACAGCATGTAGGCCTCACCCACCTCGTGCTTTTTGCGGGCAGCTCGACCTATCTCCTGTATATAAGACTCAATATTATTTGGTGGACCACTATGAATAACAGTGTGGATACCTTCTTTATCGATACCCATACCAAATGCATTTGTACAAACCACCACATCCAACTCATTGTTTTTAAACTTCGCTAAAATCGTCTTTTTTTGTATGTCATCTAATTTTGAATGATAAGACGCTGCTAATAAACCCTGTTGTGCAAAACTTTCGGCATATTCATCACATCCTTTACGGCTCCGCAAATAAACAATGGCAACACCCAATTCTGGCGCTTCAGGATGCTGCGAATAATACCACTGCTTGCGTTCTTGCAATATCTTGTAGATAACTGTTTTGCGCTCATCTTTATGAACCTCTCTAAAATGTGACTTAATATCATTACGCCATACTTTTAGATCTTTAATTGAGGTGCCATATTGAACCAAAGGTTTATTACCAGTTAGTGCTTCAAGTTTATTAATCAACTCATCATCCAGATCATCTTTCACTCTAGCGGATGCTGTGGCAGTAACCAAACTAATCGCGGGTGCGATAAATTTAGTTTCAGGTTTTGATTTTAAATAGGTCTGATTATCTTTATCTGGAATATCTTTCTGAGCAGAGCTAGCAGCTGTTTGCCCTTCAAAATTAAGATCTAATAGTTCTGGCTGCGATGAGTTATTCTCAACTATATTTTTGAGTTGATTATTAGTTTTTTGTTTAACCTCATCGCTATAACAGGCAATAATATGATCAGCAATACGTAGAAAATCTGGTCTAAAGTCAGTTCCCCACTGACTTAAAGTATGCGCCTCATCTAGCACCCAAAATGCCGGTGGTCTATTCTTTAATAGCTGCCGGATACTGTGAGTGCGTAGCCTTTCAGGACTCAAATAGATAATATCGATATCCCCTTGCCATACCCCTGTCAGAATGGCCTTCTGCATTTCTGGTGTCTGACCGGAAGTTAGGTAAGCAATTCTTGACTCATAATCAGGCAATTGCTCATGCAGATTCACCACTTGATCTTCTATCAACGCTTTTAATGGGGAGATGACCACGGTCAGCTTACGATGATATTTACTAAGGATAAGTGCAGGTAACTGAAAGGTCAGGCTCTTCCCACCACCTGTTGGCAAGATACCTAAAGGAATATCTCTATTCATGAGTACTGCTTTGACAATAGACATTTGACCATCACGCAGCTTATCAAAACCAAAAAATTGCTGGCACTGCTCATTAATCCATTGCTCAGTGGGTTCTTTTAGATTCCAAAATGCTTGCTCGGCTTGTTGAAAACCCGCACCATAAATAGGATGTTTGTTTAACCAAACTGGGCGTCTCGCTTGAGGTTTATCAAAATAGCGTAGCCAATTGATAAAAGACGCTATACCAATGTTTTGCCATAAGTTTTGACGAGCAGAATCACTAGTTGAACTATGTAAGATAGTTTGATTTATTAGCTCAATTAAATTTGTATGATTGCCAACAGGAAACCTCTCAAAAATTGTATTAATATTGAATATGTTATTCGCATCAATCTGGAAATGCTGACCGTCATCCAACGTCTCTAATTGAGGTAATAACTTATAGAACAATACTTTTACATCTGAAGGTAACCCCTGCCATGCTTTTTGGCATAAATCGAAAACAAGACGGCTCTCCAAACAGTCTAAAATGGGGTCGTTATAATCTACATTGGCCTTATAGAGCTTTGCCAAGGCATGGCTTGGTTGATGAGGGATAAGTAAGCTGCTTAATATTAGTGTATCCCAAGCCTTACTTTGCCAGTCAAATAAAGCGCTTCCCATTAAATAGTCAATAATTTGACGGTTTTTATATTGACTATTTAATGTCTTAATTAATAAGAGCAGTAGCCTTGGCAAATCAAACCCAATAATATTATGCCCTCCCAAATATTTTACTTGGTCTAAAAGCTTGTAAATAGTGTCTATGTGCTGTTTAAACTGCGCCGCGTTAAAACGCCAGTAATCATTCCCAATAACAAAAGCACCTTCTATCAATATTTCAGTCTTTGGGTTTATTTCTAGGTCTAACCAGAGGCAACTTTGACTATCAAGTTTAGACAATAAATTTTCTGGGTTAGTTATAACACGTAGAGTCGGAATAACCTGAGTAACATGGCCGCGTAAAAACTCAGATAACCCTGATTTAGGTTCAGGCTGCTTAGGCTCTGTTTGATTGAGAGGCTCTAAAAATTCGGGGAAATTAGACATATTACATATAAACCAAGTATAGCTTCTGGATAAAGAGTAACTCTAATATAACATGGCATGTTATTAGATTAGTTACAACAATGTAGGACTAGGATATTGATTTTATAAGCTCTTGAGTTAGCTCCACATTAGGCTCTAACATATCATCAGCAAGACTACGTTTACTTGCTAGTAGCTTATCCAGTTTAATCTCAAAAGTTTCAAAGTCATGAGCATATATTGATGGATAATAAACAAAAACCTCTTTATCTTGTCCAATGCGGTATGCCCTATCTGTCGCCTGGTCTTCTTTAGCGGGGTTCCAGCTGCGTGTATAGTGAATGACATGATTTGCTTTCTGGATGTTGACACCAAAGCCAACTGCGACAGTTGAAAGAATAATAATATTAAAACCATCTGTTTCTTGAAACTTATTGATAATTGCCTGACGCGTTAATCCCTTTCGACTGTTAGTATTTGAGTCTCCATTCACTGTAGTTACATTTAGTCCAAATCGCTCCAAAAGAATACGTTTTAGAAACACCTGTATATCTCTAAATTCCGTAAAGATGATAACCTTCTCATCTTTCTGTTTAATATCTTCTAAGGTGTCAACTAGCCATTCAACTTTCGGTGATTCATTGATAGACGCACTCTCATTAAACTTAAAAGGATGTGCACAGATCATTCGCATGTCGTGTAAAGCCGCTAACATGACGCCCTTTTTACCCTCTTCGGATAAATTTTTGCAATCATTTGAAACTTGCATATATAACTTTCGCTGCAAGGCGGAGATATTAATATTTTTACAATCAGCCACCTCAATCTTCTTAGGTAACTCAGCCACATCATGCTTCATGCGTCGCAGTACTTGTGGCTCAATTAGCTGCCGCAGCTCGCTAATTATTGAACCATCTTCATCAGTATCTCTTTCAATCGGTCGACGGAAGTTCTTATTAAACTCACTAAGAGACCCTAGTAAGTTTTCCTGAATAAAGTCAAACAAACACCATAAGTCTACTAATGAGTTTTCTACTGGCGTACCGGTACAAGCGATTTTAAAGTCTGCTTTTTGAGCTTTTGCCGCTTTAGTCACCATGGTCGCCGGTACTTTTATTTTTTGAGCTTCATCACATACCATCACACTCCAATCGACTCGACCTAAAGAAAACTCGAGGTCACGCATCGTTTCGTAAGTGGTTAATACAATATCTGCACCACCCAGCCAACCTTCTTCTAAAAGATTGGTTATTCCGTAGTCATCTCTTAGCTGAGAAGATATTAGATGCTTAGGTATTTTTCTAGCTTTTAAGTTATCACCATATAGACTTAAGACCTTGCCAAATTTAGCACTAAAGAATCTATTTATCTCTGACTCCCAGTTTTCTAATAAAGACACCGGAGCAACTATTAGTGCAGGTTTTTTATCTTCAGCTGTTTCAAGTATTTCACCAATAAAACACAGTAACTGTAGGGTTTTTCCTAATCCCATATCATCTGCTAATAAGCAGCCGCTCACCTCAACAGGCGCATACTGATATAAGTTCTGCAGCCAGGCAACGCCATATTCTTGGTGTTTTTTGAGGTTAAACTCTTGGGTTCTAAAGCTCGATGGCAGTCTAGGTGGTGGCGCATTCTTTTCATCAAAAAATAATGTTTCTACCCGCTGCTTAGTAAAATCTTCCTCATCTATGTTACTAGCAATCAATAATGTCGATTTTTTCTTAACTTCATTACCTTCTTCTAAGCCATGCTCTTCAACTTCCTTAGGTTCATCTTCTTTTCCTACATCTCGTAGCTCATTAAGCAATGTCTTAGCATCATCTAGTGCGATAGGCGTATTTGTGTCAGGATGTATGACAAAGCTCTCATTATCTACTTCTGCTTTTTGTATTCTCTGAGCTAGCTCTTCAATATCTGTTAATGAGTTGTCAGTATCTGTTTGAGTAAAGCTCGATGAGCCTTCAATAAGGCTTTGTGGCAACCATCCTGATTCACCACTATCCTTTTGAATCGCTCCAGAGCTAAGCGCTTCCGCTTCACCAATGCCTATTACTCTCTCACTATAATTACTTAAGTCTAAAACTGCTTGCGCTTGTAAGTCATCTTCATATTGCCTAATCTTCTCCAAGTCTTGCTTTAACTCTTCTACTTGAACATCTAGGTAGCTTGTTCTATCTATGCTATATCCTGCCCAAAGGAACACTGGAGATTCTTTCTCATATGCACTCACAAAATATTGAGCCTGTTCAATATTCGAAAGCTCTAGAAAGACTGGAGCTTGTTCTCGATCAGAGTTTTCACTAAGTGTTAACTGCGCCGAAGAAAAATGAGATGAGTCATCGTAGGTCTTTTCTATTTGCATACGATAACTATAAATATCTGCTTCTTTTTTTGACTTCTCAAAGCTTTCTGGGGTGACGACCTCTAAAGCATCACCACCTAACTGAGCAAAGGGGTTATGCAGAAATGTTTGAGCACGCTCACCCGATATACGACGACGAGGCATCTTCTTAATTTCATTAAGAACACTTTTCACCTCTGGCTCAATAATGATGTGGGCAAGACCACCTTCAGGTAAGCTAATCGTATATTGGTCTTGCACCTCATTATAACTATCAAAGCTTTGTAGCCAATTTGAAGGTGCTTCATCAAAGTCAGGCTGAACCTCAACAACTGACTCATTACTTACTAAACTCTTGCGCAAATTAAGCTGTAGCTGCTCTGGCGCCAAAACTATAGTCTTTCGCAGGAACTCATCTAAATTAGCTTCACTCTTATTAGCTAGGCTGCGTATTTGAGCCCAATACTTTTGATTGATAGTTCTATCCTTCTCTGAAACTCTAGAGAATTCTTTTATTTTTTCTATTAACCTCCATGAGGGCTCGTTTAATAAATACTCTTTACCATTAACAATAACTATGGCGCCTAAGCGTTGAATACTACCTTTAATTTTAGTTGTACTTTTGTCACCCCAGCCATCTAAGATAATTTTAAAACCAGCATCACTTAAACCATTTTCACTACGCACTATCGGATATAGCCCATTTGAATTAGGTAGGTTCAGCCATTTAATCGTCTCATCATGCTCGGAGTCTTTTTGAATATAAAAAAGCTCTTCCCACGGCAACACATAAGTATTATCAATCTGATATGCCAACTCTTCATCTACTAAGCTTTCCCAATAACAGTCAGCGTCCGTTTTATCTGTAGTTCGGATACTATGCTTTAAACCAATATCATCGTATTGAAGCTTAACGGTACTTACATTTTCTCTTGAACTGTTTTCCAGCTCTACACGTGAGGCGATTCTCTTTTTTTTCCAAAATGCTAATTTCATAGTAACCTGTCTATATGCCCTATAAACCACTCATTCAATTGGGAAATATCCCCAAAGCGGCCAGTCTTTCGTCAAACTTAGGTTTCCAATTGCGTGAATGACTAAGCCCCGTACCTCGCCCTCTATCATTAAGGAAAACTGATGCTTTTCTATTTTTAAGATCATCAAGTGAAATCATCTTTTCTCTAACATCATAGGGTAAGTCTCTGTAGCCATAACAAGCATTACCTGTGTCTGAAAACTCAACAATATATATATTATTAATTTTCAATAAGAACGCATTATTAGTAGGAGTAGATCCCGTAAGTGTCTTTAAACGACCTTTGTTGGCTTTCCTAAACTCAATATGCTCAGATCTATATGAGTTTATAGCAGCTGGACCTAAAAATATCTGAGAAAATGAGGTTTTGTTAATAAACCTCATCCAATAGTCAAAGCGATTCTTATCTGCCGTATGACTAAATAACTTAAAAAATGCTTCTAAGTCTGCTCGTACAAACCACTGTATGACCATCTTCTTAGTATTTGGTAGAACATTTTGCCACCCAGCAGAGGATTCATACTGGGGATTCCCCCATTGCTCCAAGCTAATATTCTTTAGTCTCTCATGAACAGTCTCACGTAACGAACTAAGAGCGTAGCGCTCGAGCAGAGCTACTAATATGTCGTTGGTGTAAATTGGATGTTTCTCCATAAGACGAAAAAAACGTCCAATCATCATTAAGAACTCATCTTCTTTCATGCTTTGTATAGACTGAACGGCAGAATACACTAGGTTATCCCAAAACCAGCTATTTGATGCAATATTCAAACTTTCTAACTCAGTACTAACTCTACTATCATCTTTATCTTTTAGAAATTGACGGGTTAGTTTTTGTGACGGCTCTGTTGTGAGTAGTTCTGGGTTATCTGTTAATGTTATTAACCATTTTTTAGGTCGATTGCTACTTTGAAACACACCTGAGCGATTTTTACTTAATATTCGCCTCAACTCCACCCAGTTATCAGAGTTGCTCCTCTTTAGCTCCTTGTCTTCAATTGCAAAATAGCTATATAGCAACGGGAAATAAACGGCACTTAATAGATCCAACTCCATTTGGTTAAAGTAACCAAGTAGTTCAGTACCTTTAGCAGTAAAGAGTACTTTTTTATTATGGGCGGGCAGTAACACTCTACTCAGAGACCAAGCTAGATTTCTCCAATCACGCTTTGTTAGATAGCCCTTACCATACTGTTCTAGCTTATGCATTGATCTGAGTATTTTTTCTTCAACCGGCTGAGCATTCTCCATATCTTCAAACTTGCGTTCAATAACATCTAATGTCTTTAGTAGTCTATGCGGCTTAGCAAACCTATGTTCTATTTGGCTATTGGCTGAGAAATTTTTCTCACTTTGATTAAGTCTATACTTTAAGGTATCAATACTCATTATAATCACCGTGATAGCTGACAGGTTTCTATAGAGGTGGATTCGAACGTCGGCTGAGCTTCAACGGAATCTTTATCTTTTAATCCATAGAATTGCATCCGAAGCTCAATCCGGCGTGAAGCCTCTTTACTGTCTTTTGCAGAGTTGAATGAGACACCCCCAGCTAAAAAAAGTTGTTTAATCTGATTTTTTTGCTCATCTGATAGTTTCAATTCTGGGTTAAAATTAGGATCTAGCAAGCTGCACATCACCCACTCTGAGCGGCGCAAACTTAAGTTTAAGTTATATAAATAAGATCCATCCGTATCAGTAAAACCCTCAATGACTATCTGTTTAAACCACTTTTTTCCATTTTCACTGTTAGCTGCTTCTAGCACCACTGGTAATAAAGCACTTAATGCCTTTATACCTTCCGGAGCTAATCGATAGTCATTATGACCAAAGCGTCCTGCTTCACCAAAGTTAATACGATTTTCTTTACAGTCGACAGTAATGACTTGATCCTTAAGAACAGGGTTATCCTTTATGTTCATACAGATATCTAATATCTCAGAGCTACGTGTATTTTCAGCTTGCGTTGCCTCATTAATTTTCTTCGTGACTACCATCAATGACACAGCCATGACTACTAAAAACAATGTCATTAATGCTGTCATTAAATCAGCAAAAGAAATCCAAAAAGGTTTTTCACCTTCGTCTCTGATGCGCGTTCTTTTGGAGTACCTATTACCAATCATTGATTACACTCCAAAACTAACGTCTATTTTTTTGAGTTAAATCTTCAAGATCTTCGACAACGTTACCCAGTCCTTCAACGCCAGTAGCGAGTCTCTTAACAGCTTGATCAAGTGTGTTATCAAAAGCCCCTAATGAATGATTAAGACTTGTTTCAACAGACGCCCCAAAACTATCAAAGCTCTTCACTAAAACATCACTAACTTGTAATAGATACTCCTGCATCTCTACTTTCACTTGATTCAATGCTGTTGTCATACCTTGCATGTCATTTAAAAGCTTAGTGCTCATACCAGCTTCAGATTTAGCCTGCTGAATTAAGTTATCTAATGCACCAATGGCAGCAGTAATACCATTTTGAGTATTCTTATAATCCTGCAACGCCCCCATCAGATTGCTACTCACACTGGTCATATTAGTAGATGTAGCACTAACCTGAGCTATAAGCTCTGAAGTTTTCTCTGCAACCTCACCAAATGAACTACCAGCAGTAGTAAACCTATCTGCAGCTAAGCGCATTTTTTCTGCGCCAGTATTCATTCCTGTAATATTGTCAGCAGTCACTTGCGATAGTTTCTGAATACTATCCTTATATGCTTGAGTCGCTTCTCCACTTTGAGAAATCAACTCTTTAATCTCAGCACCTAAGTCATCTATGAGCTCAGACGATTGTTCATGCAGTTTTTGTTGATTTTCTGAAATCTGTTTATCTTGTTGACTGCGTTGCTCAGCAATACTAGATAGCAGATCAGACATTGCCCCACCAAGACCTGCAACAAGCTCTGTTGTCTTATTATTTAGCTGTTCAACTGCATACAGCCCTTGCTCACCAATTTTATTAGCACCTTTAGACAGTTGATCAACCATATCGCTCATTTGGACAGACATTTCATTTTGCTTGTTTTGAATGTCCTCCATCATTTTAGTCATTTGGTTTTCTAAAGCTTTAGTAGAGCTTGCACTGCTGACCTGCATATCGGTAATTAATTGAGAGAAGCCTGACTGCATTTCACGCATTGCGGTTACTGATTGTGTCATCATCTCACTCATACCAGTCATTTGACTGCCAAAAGTGGTTTCAAGCTTGCTCATAAATGCTGTTAATACATCAGTCATGAGCTCCTGTACAGCTGAGCCTTGATCTCCACTGACCTGTTGAACACTAGATGCAATTTTATCTAATGGTGCTTGCAAGCTATCTGTAATTGAATCACCAATTTGGCTTGCCATTGATTGACTTGTTTCAGCATAAGATTGACTCAGTTGGCTAGCAAAAGCTATTTGATTCCTCTTATTCTCTTCGACTAAATTAGTCATCATCGCTTTTAAATCATTTACCAAGCTGTCCTTAAGCTGCCTGGCGTTAGCTTCATTAGCTTGAGAGGATTTAAGGAGCTTCGCTAGGTATTCCTCACCACTCTCATCCGGTGTAAAAGCATTATCAATTGCAGTATTAAGTTTCTGTAATTGAGCATAACACTGCCTGAGCCATGACTTTTCTCGCCAGGTAATAATCATAGCGGCGGTAATAGCCAAACCTGAGGCCATGAATGCTTCTGCAACCCCATTCAGTAATAACGCTAAGCTATCTTGAACATTTTCAGGACTTCCTGCAGGATCAAAAGCTAACAACCCAAATAGCAGTCCAATAAATGTAGCTATGATCCCTACACCAGTGATGATACCTGGTAAATGCTTGTAAAAATCCACCTTCAATGGGATATCTACAATTATAGATTCCGTAAAAAAAACTTCACTTGATACTGTAGTAAGAGAGTCAACAACTTTATCTTCTCCATCAACTGTTTCATAAATGTCATGGAATGTTTTTTTATAGCTATCCCAAGCCTGTTTCAAAGATTTATTATCTGAAAAGCTATTATCTAATAAATCTTTATTAACTTTATAGTTATCGTCTAAGGCTTCAATGTCATCAATCAGTTGCAAGAGCTTATGATTTAGTTCCTTAGCAGGCTTTGAATAAAACTTTCTAAAAAAAACACTAAAACCTATAACTACAAACGCCATTAATACAGGCAAAACGAAGAGGCGCTGCGACAACTGAACTATCTCTACCAAGCTCATCAATACCACCTATTTACATTAAAGAAAAATCCAAAGCACTCTTTTAGCATCAGACATATTATGTTATTAGAGAATTTTTTACGAAAACCTGAAAATTTATGCAGTTTTTCTATATTGTAACTCAAATTTACACAGGTGTAATATAAAATATTGAGCCATACCTTTAGACAGTTACGATACTTAATTTATATAGCTCATCTATAAAATAAAGCTACGTAATAATTAAGGTCTTATGAAAGTTGGGTTTTTCAAAGTGTTACATACACCCCTCATAAAAAAGCCAGACAACCGAAGTTGTCTGGCTTTTAACTCTTAACAGAAATACCTACCTAACATTGTATTCCTGCCAGGTAGCATGCTCACAAACCTCACAACATCAGCTCTCTTTAGAGCGTATATAAGCAATATCAGCATTATAAATAGGAATTTTGTGCTACAGCCCTTATAAAACGGGCATAAAAAAAGCCCCAATCTTTAAGATTGGGGCTTTCGAATCTGGTAGGCGTAACTAGATTCGAACTAGCGACCTCTACCATGTCAAGGTAGGTCAACCAAAACCCATAAATGTATCTTATATTACATCCCTTTATTTATAATGCCTACAGCAATTTTTAACTTCACGAAAACGCAAAGTTATTTAAAATCATATTAGATTTATTTCGTAAATAGGCACTATAAAATTATAGTGTTTTTACCTCCACTCCCTCCTCGGTTTTTTGAGCTAATTACCTATATTTTCTCCACTTTTTCTGTCCTTTTTACTAAAAAGGCTAGGTTTAACTCATCATTTCGGCGATGACTTTCCTTGTTTATTAAGTTTAATCTCTGCATAATATAAGGAGAATAGCCCTCTAACTTCTGCAGGTTTTGGTCTTATTATGAAACACGTTACTTATATTCATGAACACCCCAATTGGACAGATTGGCAATGGTCAGATAAAAAACTGTTGCCGCTGGTAAGCCAAGTGCGATTGCTTCAAGGTCAGCTTCTCGGAAAATTGCTGACACTAGGATTTGATTTAAATGTTGAAGCTCAGTTAGACGCCGTTACTCTTGAAATCGTTAAAACATCTGAGATCGAAGGTGAAATTTTAAAAACAGATCAAGTAAGATCCTCTGTTGCTCGGCATTTAGGGGTTGATGACCATAATATGCCTGCAGCCTCACGAGAAATTGATGCAGTGGTTGAGATGATGCTAGATGCAACATTCCACTATCAAAAGCCCTTATTGTTAGAAGATTTGCTCGGTTGGCATCGAGCGCTGTTCCCAGAAGGCTATAGCGGGCTTTATCGTATTAAAGTTGGCAAGCTTCGGGATGATAGTCAAGGCGCTATGCAAGTAGTTTCAGGAGGCTATGGCCGAGAGCGAGTGCATTTTGTTGCTCCTCATGCAGACAGGATTTTTGATGAGTTGGATCTTTTTTTACAGTGGCTTAATATGCCGTCTAGCCAGCAAGATAATTTAGATTTGGTCATTAAAGCGGGTATCGCGCATTTATGGTTTGTGACGTTGCATCCTTTCGATGATGGTAATGGACGGCTGACAAGAGCAATCACGGAGCGAATGCTAGCAAAAAGTGATGGTAGCGCTCAGCGCTTTTATAGTATGTCCGCGCAAATTCTAAATCGGCGCAATGATTATTATAAGGTGTTGGAACGTACACAAAAAGGCGATCGCGATATTACTTTGTGGCTGGTTTGGTTTTTAGAAACGCTGAAAGACGCTTTACTTGCAGCTCAAGCGACCACCGATAAAATTATGGATAAAGCCAGCTTTTGGCAGATGCATCGACATCATGCGTTAAATGATAGACAGATTAAGATGCTTAATAGTTTGATGAGTGACTTTTACGGCAAGTTGACCACTAAAAAATGGGCGACTATTAATAAGTGCTCGATTGATACCGCACTTCGAGATATCAATGATTTGATAGAAAAAGGAATGTTAGAGAAGTCCGCTGCTTCAGGGCGTAGTACAAATTATGAGATTGTTTTATAAGCTTGGGCACTGATTGACAGCTAGTCCTAGTTATACCCTCCCGCAACCTTCTTGACAGCTTCAGCTTTAAATTCGGCTCTAGGAGGTAGTTTTCTTGTTTCTGGTAAGCTCCGATTAATACGCTTAGTTTACCAAGTTTACCTCTACGGTTTCTTCAGCATAGCTCAGCCCCCTTTGGTTTTTATAGTTAATCAAAACAATATACATATTACAGTAATACTAAACCAGTGAGTACACCTGAAAACCTATCATTAGCCTATACCCAAAACATAAAACCTTTAAATGATAATCTATCTATCATTAGACTTTTTTATATTATTAAATGATAGTAATATCTTGTTATTATCAATGAGCACTAATTATTAAGTCT
>Ga0208300_100080_pt1 | contig 107665 bp, 101 predicted proteins | sample 23_taG_FD_184096 | JGI IMG/M metagenome (GOLD analysis project Ga0208300, IMG submission 184096) | Marine viral communities from Cariaco Basin, Caribbean Sea - 23_WHOI_OMZ (SPAdes) (version 2) | ecosystem: Environmental > Aquatic > Marine > Oceanic | place: Caribbean Sea: Cariaco Basin...
GCGGCGCTAAATAACCCTCGATCAGGAATGTTTTTTTGTGACTAGCCCCGTAGATGACCTGCACACCATCCGTGATTTGTTGCGCTATGCCGCTTCGCGTTTCGCGGCATCGCCTCTCTATTTTGGTCACGGCACTGACAACGTGTGGGATGAAGCGGTTCAGCTAGTGCTTCGCAGTATTCACCTGCCGTTGGAAAACAACAATATCTTCCTGGATGCACGGCTTATCCGGTCAGAAAGGGATCTGATTCTGAATCGTATCGATCGTCGCATCAACGAGCGCATGCCGATTGCCTATTTGTTGGGCGAGGGTTGGTTTATGGGAATGCCGTTCAATGTCGATGAGCGGGTTTTGGTTCCGCGATCTCCTTTGGGAGAGTTGCTCGAAAACGGTTTGCAGCCATGGTTGGGTGAGGCTGACGTTCAGCGTGTGCTGGATTTGTGTACGGGCAGCGGATGCATCGGGATTGGTGCAGCGACGGTATTTGACGAAGCAGAAGTCACTCTGTCTGATATATCTGAAGACGCGCTGGCGGTGGCAGAATCGAACATTGAGCTACACGGGCTCCAAGGCCGAGTGCACGCGGTCCGCTCGGATGTGTTCACCAACATTGAAGGCCGCTACGATGTGATTCTGAGCAATCCGCCTTATGTAGATGCTGAAGACATGGCGGATATGCCCGAAGAGTATCGACACGAGCCGGAACTTGGATTAGCGGCGGGGCATGACGGGCTGGATATTGCGCACCGTATTATCGCCGAGGCCGCAGATCACCTAACGGAAAACGGTTTGTTGATTGTCGAAGTGGGCAACTCTTGGGGCGCGATGGACGATGCCTATCCGGATCTGCCGTTGGTTTGGCTCGAGTTCGAAAGTGGCGGCGATGGCGTATTCCTCATTACTGCCCGTGATCTTCGCGAATGGCAGGCAAGCAAGTCTTAATTCTATTTTTATAAAACCTCAATAAAGTGCTGAAATATGTCGGGAAATACTTTCGGAAAGCTGTTTACGGTCACTACCTTCGGTGAAAGCCACGGCGCCGCGTTAGGCTGCATCATTGACGGGTGTCCGCCGGGGCTCGAGCTGTCAGAAGCGGACATGCAGGCTGATCTGGATCGCCGAAAACCGGGTACTTCCCGCCATACCACTCAGCGTCGTGAAGCGGATGAGGTTCGAATTCTGTCGGGAGTGTTTGAAGGTAAAACCACCGGCACGCCAATCGGGTTGATTATCGAAAACACCGATCAGCGCTCCAAGGATTACTCCAAGATTTCTGAGCAGTTTCGTCCGGCCCACGCTGATTACACGTACCACCATAAGTACGGCAACCGGGATTACCGTGGCGGCGGCCGTTCTTCAGCCCGCGAAACGGCAATGCGTGTGGCAGCCGGTGCTGTGGCTCGAAAGTTTCTGGAGCAACGCCTCGGCATTCGGATCCGCGGGTACTTGTCCCAGTTAGGCCCCATTAAAGTTGAAAAGCTGGATTGGGAACAGATTCACCAGAACCCGTTTTTCTGTCCGGATGCTGACAAGGTGCCGGAAATGGAAGCCTACATGGACGCCTTGCGAAAAGAGGGTGACTCCATCGGTGCTCGCATCAGTGTTGTGGCAGAGGGTGTGCCACCGGGGCTGGGCGAGCCGATCTTTGATCGTTTGGATGCTGACCTGGCCCATGCCTTGATGAGCATTAATGCTGTTAAAGGTGTGGAAATTGGTGCCGGTTTTGGCTGCGTTGAGCAAAAAGGTACAGAGCACCGGGATGAACTAACACCGGAAGGCTTTCTGTCAAACGAGGCGGGTGGGGTTCTTGGCGGTATTTCGTCAGGGCAGCCCATCGTTGCCAGTATTGCCTTGAAACCGACCTCCAGTCTGCGCTTGCCCGGGCGAAGCATCGACGTACACGGCAACCCGGTTGAGGTGATTACAACTGGTCGTCACGACCCTTGTGTTGGTATTCGGGCGACCCCGATTGCTGAAGCTATGATGGCTATTACTCTGTTGGACCATTACCTGCGTCATCGCGCTCAAAATGGCGATGTCGAGGTAGCCACTCCGGTTATCGGCCAGCTCTGATCATAAGGAGGCGACACCATCTACTGGCGGCTGTCTAACCTCTACTTCTGGTTCTTCGCCCTCTTAGGAGGGCTTTTGCCTTACTGGTCCCTCTATCTGGAGGGGCAGGGCTTTTCCTATCTGCAAATCGCCACGCTCATGGCGACCATCCAGCTAACCAAAATTGTAGCTCCCAGTTTGTGGGGATGGCTAGGCGACCGGACCGGACAGCGTGTTCGTCTGGTTCGCTTTGGCGCTATTACAGGCTCATTGTTCTTTGCGGGCGTGTTTCTGGAGCCGGGCTTCTACGGCCTGTTGTTGGTTATGTTGGTCTTCACCTTCTTCTGGAATGCTATTCTTCCGCTGTATGAAGTCATTACCTTACGGGTACTGGGCGCGCAGAAAGAAAAATATGGCAAAGTTCGCCTTTGGGGATCGGTGGGTTTTATCGGTGCGGTCGCGCTGGTTGGCGCGTTGCTGGAGTGGCTGCCGATTGAATACCTTCCATGGCTGCTGTTACCGGTGTTTGCCGGCATCGCCGTTTCAGCGTTTTTGGTGCCATCGGACCGTGGAGAGCGCAATCAGCGTGCGCCCAAGGGTAGCTTGAAGGCGATTGTCACCCACCCAGCGGTGATTGCATTCTTTGCGATGAACTTTCTGTTGCAGGTGTCCCATGGGGCCTATTACACCTTCTTCAGCATTCACCTTGAGCAACATGGCTACGGTAAATTATCCATTGGCATGCTGTGGTCACTCGGTGTGATTGCGGAAATCGTACTGTTCCTGTTTTTGCATCGGCTAACCCGGCGCCTGTCTGTCCGGCAGGTCGTGCTTGGCGCATTAGTCCTGACCATGATCCGTTGGGCTCTTATCGCCGAGCTGACGGCCGTTGTTCCAATTCTGATTTTTGCTCAACTGCTGCACGCCGCGTCTTACGGTGTCCTGCACGCGGTTTCGGTCCAGTATGTTCAGGGTTTCTTTGGCAAGCATCACCATGGTCAGGGGCAGGCATTGTATAGCGGTTTGACGTTCGGTGCAGGTGGTGCGCTCGGTGCGTGGATGTCTGGATTTCTGGTGGATGGCTACAGTACGACCGCGGCGTTCTGGGGCGGTGCAGTCGCTATGGCTGTCGCGATCGTTGTGACTTGGTGGGGGCTGAAACCGCCGCCCGATCAAGCATAGGCAATGGGCTTAACTTCTGTTTCCATCTTTTATGTCGATTCTTCCATCTGTACAACGTCCAGCATGGCTCTGGCGGCTTGGCTCAGGTGTCTTCCCGCGAGCCCGACAGCACCAAGCACTCGGCTGACCTTGATTCCCGTGTTCAGTTGATGCAGCGTTTTGTCCGCCATACTCAATGGTAGAACACTCCAGCCCAGGCCGACACTCGTCATCATTTTGATGGTTTCCAGATAGTTTGTCGGGATTTGTTGCTTCAGGGGTAAGTTAGCTTCCAGAAAGAGACGGCTTACGGCTCGATAGGTGGCGGTTGTAGTGTCTGGCAGTAGTGCCGGGTATTTTGCCAAATCGCTTAGCGTTGTCGTGTTGTTCGCGGCCAGTTCGTGATTGGGTCCGGTCACGAACGCCATGGGGTCGGGCCACTGTTGGTACACTTTGAACTGGCTTTCCATGCTGTCGCTGAGCGTTACGAATGCAAGCTCTGCGTTGCGTTTGACCATTTGACTGTAGGCGGCGTCGGATTCCATAAATTGCAGGTTTACGGATACCTCGGGGTATTCGCGTGCGAATCGCCGCAACCAGTTTGGCAGGTGGTGCAGGCCAATGTGGTGGCTGGCGATGATGTTCAGTTCGCCGGTGATGGTGCCGTTATCGGATGATAGCGCGGCTTTTGCGTTGTGTATGTCATCGAGTATTTGTCGGGCGTGGGGGAGTAGCCGGCTGCCTGCGTCGGTCAGGCGGATTTCCCGGTGACCCCGTTCGATCAGTTTGGTTCCGAGTTGGTGCTCTAATGTAGCCAAGCGTTTGCTGACGGCTGGCTGTGTCAGATGCAGCGTTTCGGCGGCCTCGGAGAAAGAGCCTTGGTCTACGATTGTCAGGAATGCTTTTAGGGAGTTTGCGTCCATTTTTTAGGTCTCACCTGTCTCGAACTGCACCTTTGGAGTGTGTCGCGACTTCAGTACCCCCTCCCAAAAACCGCTACGAGCACATCCATGTGCGCTTCTCTTCGGCCATCCATGGCCTACGAAATTTTTGTGAGGGGGTACTGAAGTCGCTAACTGTGCACCTGCATATGCCGTTTAGTTTTGATTTTATCTGTGCCGTTGAATTCCGTGATGAGCAATGGGGCGCTATCGATACGGGGTGGCTTTTCAAAACCGTTGAGGGTCATGGACGGCCCGAAACGAGCCTACAGGGACGTACTCGTAGGCGTGTTTTGAAAAGCCACCCCGTATCGGTAGTGACCTGTGCACCCAAGATGGTTACCAGTCGAGCCAAAACTATCATTGATAACCATTTGGAATGCAATGAATGAAAAACATGAATTGGGGTTATTGGGCGCAAAATAGTATGATGGCCCCACTTTAGAATGAAACAGAAACCCCCAGAGAGTGAGAGAGAATCATGGCGGGCAAGACCTTATACGACAAGTTGTGGGATGACCATTTGGTCAAACAGCGCGATGACGGTTCAGCATTGATCTATATCGATCGCCAGTTGCTGCACGAAGTTACATCGCCACAGGCGTTTGAAGGCCTCCGGTTGGCTAACCGTAAGCCGTGGCGCATTGATGCGAACCTGGCAACGCCGGATCACAACGTACCGACCACCGACCGTGACAAAGGAATCGATGGCATTGTTGATCCTGTGTCTCGTACTCAGGTCGAAACCTTGGGTAAGAACTGCGATGAGTTCGGTATTCTCGAATTCAAGATCAAAGACATTCGCCAAGGTATTGTTCACGTTATCGGGCCAGAGCAAGGTGCGACTTTGCCGGGTATGAGTATCGTGTGTGGTGACTCTCATACTTCAACACACGGTGCGTTTGGTTGCTTGGCGCACGGTATCGGTACCTCCGAGGTTGAGCACGTGCTGGCCACTCAGTGCCTGGTTCAGAAGAAGATGAAAAACATGCTGGTCAAAGTGACTGGTAAGTTGGGCGCGGGTGTGACCGGTAAAGACGTGGTTTTGGCGATTATCGGCAAGATCGGCACCGCTGGCGGCACGGGGTATGCCATCGAATTCGGTGGTGAGGCGATTCGTGGTTTGAGCATGGAAGGCCGGATGACCATTTGTAATATGGCCATCGAAGGCGGTGCGCGTGTCGGTATGGTCGGGGTAGACGACACCACGATCGAATACGTAGAGGACCGCCCATTTGCGCCCAAGGGTGACACCTGGGACAAAGCCGTTAAATACTGGCGCACGTTGCACAGTGATGACGACGCGGTTTTCGACAAGGTCGTCGAAATCGATGGCACAAAAATTCAGCCGCAAGTGAGTTGGGGTACTTCACCTGAGATGGTGGCAGATGTAGGTGCTAACGTGCCGGATCCTGCCAAAGAAGAAGATCCCATCAAGCGTGAAGGCATTGTCCGTGCACTGAAGTACATGGGCTTGAAGCCGAATCAGAAGATTACCGACATCAAGTTGGACCGTGTATTTATCGGTTCCTGCACCAATAGCCGTATTGAAGATTTGCGTGAAGCGGCGGCGGTGGTTAAAGGGCGCAAGGTTGCTGCTGGTCTGAAGCAGGCGATGGTAGTGCCCGGTTCCGGTTTGGTGAAAGAGCAGGCTGAGAAGGAAGGTTTGGATAAGATCTTCATCGAAGCCGGTCTTGAGTGGCGTGACCCAGGTTGTTCCATGTGCCTGGCGATGAACGCCGACAAGTTGGGGCAGGGCGAGCATTGTGCGTCTACGTCAAACCGTAACTTCGAAGGTCGTCAAGGTTTCGGCGGGCGTACTCACTTGGTGAGCCCGGCGATGGCCGCTGCTGCTGCAGTAACGGGCCACTTTGTTGATGTCCGTGAGTTGATGAACTGATCCACAGGAGAGACACCATGCGAGCATTTACGCAACATCAGGGCATCGTTGCCCCCATGGACCGTTCCAATGTGGATACGGACATGATTATTCCCAAGCAGTTTTTGAAATCCATCAAGCGTACGGGCTTTGGCCCGAACTTGTTTGATGAGCTGCGCTATCTGGATGAAGGTAAGCCGGATCAGGATTGTGCGGGACGGCCGTTGAATCCGGACTTCGTGTTAAATCAGGAGCGGTACAAGAATGCCAGCGTGTTGTTGGCGCGCGCCAACTTTGGTTGCGGATCGAGTCGCGAGCATGCTCCTTGGGCGCTGGATGATTTCGGTTTCCGTGTCATTATTGCGCCGAGCTTTGCAGATATTTTCTACAACAACTGCTTTAAGAATGGGCTGTTACCTATTGTTCTCGAAGAGAAAGTAGTTGATAAGTTGTTTGAAAGCGTCGAAGCGAACGAAGGTTATCAGTTGACTGTGGACCTTGAAGCTCAAACGGTCACCACACCGGATGGAGAGTCATTCAGTTTTGATGTCGATAATTTCCGTCGCCATTGCTTGCTGAACGGTTTGGATGACATCGGCGTTACCCTTGAGGACGCTGATGCCATAAAAGCTTACGAAGACGCGCGTCGCCAAACGGCTCCCTGGTTGTTTAACGCTGGAAACTGATTAAAAGGATTCTGATATGTCCCGTAGTGTTTTGTTGTTGCCTGGTGATGGCATTGGTCCTGAGATTGTTGCAGAAGCTGAAAAAGTGCTGCACAAAGTAAACGAAAAGTTCTCATTGGGATTGTCTTTTGACACAGCTTTGGTTGGCGGTGCGGCGATCGACGCGGAAGATACTCCACTGCCCGCCGACACCTTGGATAAGGCGCGTAAGGCTGAAGCTATTTTGCTAGGGGCGGTTGGTGGTCCTAAGTGGGATGGCCTGCCGATGGCGAATCGCCCGGAAAAAGGATTGTTAGGCTTACGTTCCAACCTGGAATTGTTTGCGAACTTGCGGCCGGCGATTCTTTACCCGCAATTGGCTTCTGCATCTTCGCTTAAGCCCGAAGTGGTTTCCGGTTTGGATATTCTGATTGTTCGTGAACTGACCGGCGGCATCTATTTTGGTCAGCCGCGTGGTGTGCGTCAGCTGGAAAGCGGTGAGCGTCAGGGTTACAACACCTATCAGTACACTGAGTCTGAAATTCGCCGTATTGGCCGTGTTGCGTTTGAAGCCGCACAGCAGCGCGGTAAGAAGCTGTGCTCAGTCGATAAAGCAAACGTTCTGGAAGTGACCGTGCTGTGGCGCGAGATCATGGAAGAGTTGAAGGGTGAATATCCAGACGTCGAACTGTCCCATATGTACGTTGATAATGCGGCGATGCAGTTAGTGAAAGCGCCAAAGCAGTTCGACGTGATTGTGACTGGCAACATGTTTGGTGATATTCTTTCTGACGAAGCAGCAATGCTGACCGGCTCAATTGGTATGTTGCCGTCTGCTTCGCTGAATTCCGAGAAGCAGGGTATGTATGAGCCCTGCCACGGTTCAGCGCCGGATATTGCCGGGCAGGGCATTGCGAATCCGCTGGCCACGATTATCAGTGCAGCAATGATGTTGCGGTACAGTCTGAACGAAGACGAAGCCGCAGAAGCGATTGAAGCTGCGGTCAGCAAGGTATTGGACCAAGGTTTGCGTACCGCCGATATTATGTCAGAAGGCGGCAAGAAGGTTTCGACCCGTGAGATGGGCGAAGCTGTACTGAGTGCGCTTTAAAATTTTGGTTCAGAAACCGAGGCCCGACAGCGGCGCGATGCAGTCGTTGCGGGATCATCCATCCGGTCCCTGCCAGCGATAACGGTAGGGGCGGGCATAATGTGAGGTTCAAAGGTCGCACATGAAGCGAGTTGGACTTGTAGGTTGGCGTGGCATGGTGGGGTCTGTCCTCATGCAACGCATGCGCGAAGAAAATGATTTTGCTGACATCGATCCGGTGTTCTTTACCACATCCCAGGCGGGTAAGCCGGCTCCGGATGTAGGCAAAGAGGGCGTTCCGGCTCTTCAGGATGCATTTGATATCGACATCCTGAAAACGATGGACGTGATTGTCACGTGTCAGGGCGGTGATTACACCTCCGCGGTTTACGAAAAGCTGCGTGATGCGGGCTGGCAGGGTTACTGGATTGATGCAGCTTCTACCCTGCGGATGGCTGATCATTCCGTCATCGTTCTGGACCCGGTTAACCGTAACGTTATCGATGAAGCGCTCGAGAAGGGTGTGAAAGATTACGTTGGTGGCAACTGCACCGTAAGTCTTATGATGTTGGCTCTGGGCGGGCTGCTCGAGCAGGATCTGATCGAGTGGGTGTCGCCAATGACCTATCAGGCGGCTTCTGGTTCCGGCGCACAGAACATGCGTGAGTTGCTGAACCAGATGGGCGCGTTGAACGACAGCGTCAAGTCTGAGCTAGAGGATACTTCCTCTGCGATTCTGGAAATCGACCGCAAGGTCACCGACACCATGCGTTCAGGCGATTTTCCAACGGAACATTTTGGTGTGCCGCTTGCAGGTAGCCTGATTCCGTTTATCGACAAGCAGCTTGATAACGGCATGAGCAAGGAAGAATGGAAGGCCGGTGTTGAAACCAACAAAATTCTTGGTCGCAGTGGTAACCCGATTCCGATTGATGGCATTTGCGTTCGTATTGGCGCGATGCGTTCTCATAGTCAGGCGCTGACCATCAAGTTGAAAAAGGATTTGCCGGTTTCAGAGATTGAAAGCATTCTGGCAAAAGGTAACGATTGGGTGAAGGTCATTCCGAATGATCGCGACGCGACCATGCAGGAGCTGACCCCAACGAAGGTAACAGGTACTTTGAGTGTGCCAATCGGACGTATTCGGAAGTTAGCCATGGGGCCGGAATACATCTCCGCGTTCACCGTCGGTGATCAGTTGTTGTGGGGCGCTGCAGAGCCGCTTCGCAGAATGCTGAGAATCCTTCAGGAACGTTAAAAATTGTTACAGGTTGGTCATTAATGCCAACTGTGTCCGGTTTTTCATAAGCCGGTTCGGGGCGGGTGCTGATTTCAGTGTCCGCCCCTGTTATTTTCAGGGACACTAATGAGTTCCATGGGAGTGGTGAACTAATGGTGCAAGGAATGCAGCTGATTGATTGATAAAAGAGGTTTTATCAACAATACTCCCAAACTATAAAAAGACGAAAGTCATCCAACCTCGTCCGATTCTGTTGAGATTCAGCAGTCAAAGAATAACGGAGACTGGAAAGGAAAAAGCATGAAGGTACGCAAGCTTGCGGTTGCCCTGGCGTTGGCGGGAGGGCTCGGCTCGGGCATGGCTCAGGCCCTGGGGCTGGGTGAAATTGAGATGCAGTCCTGGTTGAATCAGCCGCTGGATGCTGAGATTTCGTTGCGACAAAGTCGTGGAGTCGATCCCGGTGATGTCTTCGTTAACGTGGCTCCTGAAGCTGCTTACCAACGAGTCGGAATTGAGCGACATCAGTTTCTGAGCAAACTGAAATTTGAAGTAGTAACAGAGGCAGACGGTAATCTCGTGATCAATGTGTCATCACGGGAACCTTTCCGCGAACCTTACCTGAATTTCCTTCTCGAGCTCACTTGGCCTAGTGGTCGCTTGATGCGTGAATACGCCGTACTGGTCGATCCTCCGGTCTATGCGGAAGAGTCTGGTATACGTGAGCAAGTAACGGCTCCCGCATCAGCTCCGCAGCGTACTCAGGCCAGCCGCAGTGCTGAATCTGTGCGTCGGCAGGCCGCAGTTCAAGATGCCGGTGCTTCTCGCTCCAGCGCCGACAGTTTCGGACCTACGGGGCCGTCTGACACACTTTGGACCATTGCGCAGCGCATGCGTCCAGACAACTCGGTGTCAATGCAGCAGGTCATGTTGGCGATCCAGGATAAAAACCCGGAAGCCTTTATTGGCGGAAACATTAACCGCCTTAAGCGCGGGCAGGTACTGCGCGCACCAAGTCTCGCTGAAATTGAACGTCGTAGCCAAGCTGAAGCATCTCGGGTGGTTGCAAGGCAGAATCAGGAGCTTAAATCTCCACGCCCTGTCGATGCCACGCAAACAGCTGAGGCTGCTCAGCCATCGAATGTGAATCCTCAAGAGGGCGGAGCTGAGCTTCGCTTGATTGCCGCTGATGACACCGAAGCGCGTACCGAAGAGCAGGGTGGTTCTGCCGGCGGGGATGGCTCCAGCGAAGGGGGTGTGGATGCAGGGTCCGCGGTCGCGATGGAAGAGCTTGAAGCCACGCGTCGCGAGAACGAAGAGCTGAATTCCAAGCTTGAAGACATGCAAGCCCAGGTTGAGACGCTTCAGCGTCTTCTGGAGCTGAAGAGTTCCCAGCTTGCTGATCTGCAAGGCGTAGTCTCCGAAGAGTCTTCCGCTGCTCCGGGGGACGTAGAAGTTGGTCAGGCTGCTGAAGGCAGTGCCGACGAAGCCTCGGGGGAAGAAGTAGAAGCGCCCGAAACAGGTTCGGATGACGTTGTCCCGGCGCAGGATGAAAATACCGAAGCCGGTGCGGAAAATTCGCAGGCCTCAGAAGAAAGTGCCTCTGGAGAATCCGTAGAGGCAGCAATCGCGGATGAAGACGAAGACGTGGCCGGTGCCGCGGAATCAGAAATAGTTGCTCAAGAAGGTGGCGAGACGGCTCCGGAAGACGCTGTAACCGAGGGTGCAGAAGAATCGGCACAACCGGTTGCGAGCGCGGACAATGCGGAACCCAATGTTCAACAGCCGGAAGAGCGCCAGCCTGAGCAGCAATCTAAAAAAGGTTTGCTGGGTCAGTTGATGGATGCGGTCGTTGGGAATCCGATGTACCAGATCGCCTTAGGTGGCGGCCTGATCCTGCTACTGCTTCTGCTTTTGTTGGTTGCTCGTCGGAACGCTAATCGCGAGAAGGCGTTTTACGATCAGTTAAACGCGGATGATGACGGCGATACAGAAGGCTTTGAACTCTCCGCTACGGATGAGTCAGGTCAGGCAGCGGTCAGCCCAGAGGGCGACGAGGTGTTGGCAGAAGCCAATAGCTATATGGCATACGGCCAGCATGATAAGGCAGCCGAAGTGCTGGAAACGGCTATTTCCCGCGAACCAAGCCGTACGGATTTGCGTCTGAAGCTGCTTGAAAGCTATGCCGAGGCGCAGGATTACCAGTCTTTTGACAAGCAGTTTGGCGAAGTAGAAGCCTTGGGTGATGACGAAGCGCTCGCTAAAGCTGTGGTTCTCAAGCAGCAGCTGCAAGATGCGCAAGAAATGCCGAGTATAGACGATCTTGAAAACGAGCTTCGCTCTGATTCGCTGGCTGGCTTCGCGTCAGAAACCTACGATAACGAGAACGAGCCTGAAGTGTCCGCAACGCCTTTGGACGATGAATTTGAAGGCCTGGACGATAGCTTGGGTGAGTTTGATTTAAATGATGACCTCGAGGGCGATAAAGAGCGCGTTAGCTCACCAGATGATCCTATTGAGTACGATCTTACCGGTATTGCAGCGCTCGATAATTCAGAGGAGGCAACGGAAAAGCCTTCTGAGGAATCCGATTTCTCATCGTTTGAAATGGATGTCGATTCGGACTCTCAAGTTGCAAAGCCCGATGACGTTCTTGGCGAAGATGAGTTCAGTCTTGATTTTGAGCTAAGCGAAGAAGATGAAGCTGTTTTCGGTTCGGGTGAGTCGGAAGATGCGATTGACCCAGAGCTGGATTTGACAGAAAGCCTTAATATTGACGGTGAGCTGGACGAGTTGGCCGCTCTCGCGGGTGATACCGAGGAGCAGTCAGAAGCGGAAAATGAGGCTGTATCTTTGGATGAAGTCTCGAGTGACGATGGTCTGGATGAGTCTTTCCTCGATGAACTGGATGCAGAGCTGGACAAGGTGGAAGAAGACAATGAGTCCGAGCCTCTGGATTTGAGTGAATCGGCTCTGGACGATCTTGAGTTGGATGTTTCCGACGACGACCTGGCTTTGATGGACGAGTTTGCTGAACTTGATGTTGCCGATCCAGAGAACGAGGATGCGAATGCCTTGAGTGAGGAGCTCGGCCTTGAAGACGCGCTTGATAAACTGGATCAAGATGATGAGGCAAGTGCCGATTCGGATGACGGTATTCCGTCATTGGATACCGAAGTCGATACAGGTGAAGACGTAAACAAAGGTTTGTCTGGCCTTGATATCGATGATGCGGATCTTGGCGACGACGATGATTTCGACTTCCTCGCCGGTACTGATGAAGCGGCAACCAAGCTTGATTTGGCGCGCGCCTACGTAGAGATGGGCGACGGCGATGGTGCCAGGGACATTTTGGAAGAAGTTGCTTTGGAAGGTAACGAGGAGCAGAAGGCCGAAGCGCAAGAGCTTCTTAAAAATCTCTCCTGATTCGTTATAATCAACCTATAACGGCAACAGCGCCGGCCATTGTGCCGGCGCTTTGTTTTTCTGAACCCGAAAAAACTGGATGCTCCATTGTTTCTTCAGCCGCACCCTTTAACGACACATAATGCGATTGGCGACGGTCGTGTTGTCATTGCGTTCGAATACGATGGTCAAGCATTTCACGGTTGGCAGCAGCAAAAAAGTGGCGTTCGTTCGGTTCAGGCTGAGCTAACGAAAGCAGTCAGTAAAATTGCCAACCACGACGTTGAGTTGGTGTGCGCGGGTCGGACAGATGCAGGCGTTCATGCGAGCTTTCAGGTCGTTCATTTTGATACTAAGGCTGTGCGTACGTTGCGGTCTTGGGTTATGGGTATCAATACGGCTCTGCCAAACGACATAGCGGTGCACTGGGCAGGCAGTGGCGAAGGTGATTTCCATGCCCGCTTCTCTGCCATCTACCGCCGTTATCGCTACGTTATTTTTAACAATCCGGTTCGGCCGGGTATTCAGCGCGGTCAGGTGAGTTGGAATTTTCGGCCGTTGGATGCTGAAAAAATGCACGAAGCGGCGCAAGCGCTGGTCGGCGAGCACGATTTTTCGTCTTTCCGGGCTGCAGGGTGTCAATCCCGAACCCCCATTCGCTTTTTGGAGCGTATCGCCGTCTCCCGCTCAGGCGACTACGTGGTGATTGATGTGCAGGCCAATGCGTTCCTGCATCACATGGTCCGTAACATTGCCGGCGCCCTTATGGATGTAGGTACCGGCGAGCAAGCAGTAGGATGGGTCGGCGATGTGCTGGCCGCCCGGGACAGAACGATTGCAGGAGTGACCGCGCCGCCATACGGGCTTTATCTGGTGGATGTGGGGTATCCTGATCACTTCGACATTCCCCAAGCACTGTGTGGCCCGGCTTTCGTGTCGCCATGGTTCTCCCGGGAAGAGAATTTACCTATAGCCCCGACTCATATTCATCCCAAGCAACCGGTTACTGAATCATGAACGCGCGTGTAAAGATCTGTGGCGTAACCCGAGTAGAAGATGTAAGAACTGCTGTAGACAGCGGTGCGGATTCCATTGGTTTGGTATTTTACGAGCCCAGCCCGCGAGCGGTAACGATTGAGCAGGCACGGGCGTTGGCCGCAGCGATTCCGGCGTTTGTAACGGTCACGGGGCTGTTTGTGAACCCGGAGGCTGATTTTGTTAAAGAGGTTCTCAGTGCGGTTCCGCTGGATCTGTTGCAGTTCCACGGCGATGAAACGCCAGAGTTTTGCGAGTCGTTCGGGCGGCGGTGGATTAAAGCCATAAGAGTTCGGAGTTCAGAACAGATCTTAGAAGCCTATTCTACGTATAACAAAGCGGTAGGGTTGCTGGTTGATGCCTGGGATCCCGAACGCTATGGCGGAACAGGTCAATCCTTTAACTGGCAGCTGATACCCGATCACCGTCCTATCCCCTTGATATTGGCCGGCGGCTTGTCATCTGCTAACGTAGCCCGCGCCATTGAAGAGGTCCGCCCTTGGGCGGTTGATGTCAGCGGCGGGGTTGAGCTGAGTAAGGGTATTAAAGACGCCACCAAATTGTCTGAATTTTTTAAAGAGGTGCAAAGTGTCCGTAAAACTGACTGATGAAATGCTGAAGGCACTCCCGGATTCCAGAGGTCACTTTGGTGCCTTCGGTGGCCGTTTTGTTTCAGAAACCCTCATGGATTCGTTAATGACACTGGAGAAAGAGTATCTTCAGTTGAAAGACGACCCTGAATTTCAGGCCAATTTCGATAAAGATCTGGCCGACTATGTAGGCCGGCCAAGTCCGCTGTATTTTGCCGAACGCCTGACCCGGGAAACCGGTGGCGCACAGATCTGGCTCAAGCGGGAAGACCTCAACCATACCGGTGCCCACAAGGTGAACAACACCATCGGCCAGGCACTCCTTGCTAGTTTTTTGGGCAAAAAACGCATCATTGCTGAAACCGGCGCTGGTCAGCATGGCGTGGCCACCGCCACGGTTTGCGCCCGGCTCGGCCTTGAATGCCACATATTCATGGGTTCGGAAGATGTTCAGCGTCAATCTCTGAACGTTTATCGCATGAAGTTGTTGGGCGCCACCGTTCACGCTGTCGAGAGCGGCACGAAAACGCTCAAAGACGCTATGAACGAGGCCATGCGGGACTGGGTGGCAAACGTAGACGATACCTTCTACATCATTGGTACCGTAGCGGGGCCGCACCCGTACCCGCTATTAGTGCGCGACTTCCAATCTGTGATTGGCCGCGAGTTGCGTGAGCAGTCCATGGAAAAAATGGGCAAACTACCCGATGCCTTGGTTGCGTGTGTAGGTGGTGGCTCCAATGCCATTGGCATGTTTTACCCGTTCCTGACCGACGAGTCGGTTGAGCTTTACGGTGTAGAGGCAGGTGGTCTGGGTATCGAAACGGGTGATCACGCCGCGCCATTGTGTGCGGGTCGGCCGGGGGTACTGCACGGTAACCGAACCTACCTGATGGAAGACGAGAACGGCCAGATCTCAGGAACGCACTCCGTCAGTGCTGGATTGGATTACCCGGGGGTAGGGCCAGAGCACTCCTGGTTGAAAGACATCGGCCGCGCCCACTATGTATCCGTGACCGATGAAGAAGCGCTGGCCGGTTTCCGCACTTTGACTCAGGTCGAAGGCATTATGCCAGCACTGGAGTCGTCCCATGCGGTGGCCTATGCGCTGAAGCTGGCTGCGACTATGGATAAGGACAAAGTTCTGGTTATTAACGTGTCGGGCCGCGGCGATAAAGACATTCATACCATCGCCCAGTTGGATGGCATCGAGATCTGAAGGTATCAGGAGCAGGCATGAGTCGTATTGAAGGTGTATTGAAGTCCTTGAAAGAGCAGGGGCGCAAGGCGTTGATTCCCTATATCACGGCGGGGGATCCTCATCCTGATCAAACGGTCAGCCTGATGCATACTCTGGTCAAGGCCGGCGCCGACATCATCGAGCTTGGCGTTCCGTTTTCCGACCCGATGGCCGACGGCCCGGTCATCCAATTGGCGTGTGAGCGAGCGCTGAAGCACAACACCTCGTTGCGCCAAGTGATCGGTATGGTCGAAGAGTTTCGTAAAACCGATCCCGATACCCCAGTCGTGTTGATGGGCTACCTCAATCCGATGGAAGCCATGGGTTATGAAGCCTTCGCCGATGCGGCAGCAAAAGCCGGGGTTGATGGGGTGTTGACCGTTGACTTGCCGCCGGAAGAAGCTGGGGATGTTGCGCCACTATTTTCTAAGCGCAATATAGATCCGATCTTTTTGCTGGCGCCAACTACGACGGATGACCGAATTACGGCCATTAGCAAGCACTCTTCCGGTTATGTGTACTATGTTTCTATCAAGGGCGTGACCGGCTCGGCTACGATCAATGTTGATGAAGTCGCTGAGAAAGTGGCTCATATCCACGAGTTAACCGCACTTCCTGTCGGCGTTGGCTTTGGTATTCGGGATGCGGAAACCGCAGGCGCTATTGGCAAAGTATCCGATGGTGTAATTGTGGGTAGCGTACTGGTGGATACAATAGCCCGAAATCAATCAGATTCTGACGCATTGAACCAAGCGTTACACGATCTGTTGTACCCGATGCGCGAAGCACTGGATAGCCTTGCCTGATACGCGGGCATCCGGGCACAAAAGGACAGGACCTAAGCATGAGTAACTGGCTGGACAAGATAATGCCGAGCAAGATTCGCTCGGAATCAAGACAACGTACCGGTGTCCCGGAAGGGCTCTGGAAGAAGTGTCCGAAATGTGGCGCATTTCTATATAAGCCAGAGCTGGAAAAGAACCTGGATGTGTGTCCAAAGTGCAATCACCACCTTCGTGTGTCTGCTCGTCGCCGCCTTGAAATCTTTCTAGACAAAGATGGGCGCGAAGAGATTGCCGCTGGTCTCGAGCCGAACGATCGGCTGAAGTTTAAAGACACCAAACGTTACAAAGACCGTTTGGCAGCCGCTCAGAAAGCGACCGGCGAGAAAGATGCCTTGGTGGCGATGAGCGGTAGTACTTTGGGTGTGCCACTGGTTGCCTGCGCATTTGAATTTAACTTCCTTGGCGGCTCCATGGGCCAGGTTGTGGGTGAGAAGTTTGTTCAGGCCGCCAACGTTGCTTTGGAGCGCAGGATACCGCTGGTTTGCTTCTCGGCAAGTGGTGGCGCGCGTATGCAGGAAGCTATTCTGTCACTGATGCAGATGGCGAAAACTGCCGCGGTACTTGAGCGCATGAAAGAGGAGGGCATTCCCTACATTTCGGTGATGACCGATCCAGTGTTTGGTGGTGTTTCCGCGAGTTTGGCTATGTTGGGTGATCTCAACATTGCAGAGCCTTATGCGCTGATCGGATTCGCGGGGCCTCGGGTTATCGAACAGACCGTGCGTGAGAAGCTGCCGGAAGGTTTTCAGCGCAGTGAGTTTTTGTTGGAGCACGGTGCCATCGATATGATTCTGCACCGTCATCAGATGCGTGAGCGTATTGCGCACGTGCTGGCGAAATTCACGGGGCAGGAGAAGCCGGGCACCGAAGCGCCAATTGAGTTTGAAATCACAGAAAAGCCGGGTTCAGATGAATCTGTCGAGTAATTCCTGCAAGGCGGTAAAGAGCCCTAGCGAGGGCGCTTCGGTTAATGAATGGCTTCAGTGGTTAGAAGCCATTCATCCAACGGAAATCGACATGGGGCTTGACCGTGTTCTGGTGGTGCTTCGCCGCTTGTTCCCGAAAAAGCCCAATGCCCGAATCATTACCGTTGCCGGCACCAACGGGAAAGGTTCCACCGTTGCCACGCTGGAACGCCAGTTATTGGACGCTGGCCGCACGACGGGGGCTTACACTTCGCCTCATCTGCAGCACTACAACGAGCGTGTCCGTATCAACGGAGCTAATGTTTCCGATACAGCTTTGGTGGCTGCATTCGAAACGGTCGAAGAAGCTCGGGGTAGTGTCTCATTGACCTACTTCGAATTTGGAACCTTGGCTGCGTTTGTGGCCCTTGATCAAGCCGGTGTTCAGGATTGGGTGCTGGAGGTCGGTTTGGGGGGGCGGCTGGATGCAGTGAACGTTCTGGATGCCGATTACGCGATTATTACTTCCATCGATATTGATCATATCGGGTTTCTGGGTGATAACCGGGAGGTGATTGGATTCGAGAAAGCGGGTATTTTGCGCCCTGGAATTCCGGCGGTTTGCGCAGATCCGGTGCCGCCCAGTTCGGTGTTGCAACAGGCTGCTGCTCAGAAGGTTGATTTGCGGCTGACAGGCCGCGATTACCGCCTCGAGCCCCGTGCAAGCGACCCTGATATTATAGATTTGGTGATAGCAGATAAAAGTATTGCCTTGCCGGCCGGGCCATTGCCCATTGAAAGTGTAGCTGCGGCGACGGTTATGGCTGTGAAGCTCCTGCCGGATGTGAGCCTTGACCGGCTGGGAGAGGCTGCTAAGGCAGTTAATCTGCCGGGGCGCTTCGAAAAGCTTAGTAGTACACCCTTGGTTATCGCCGATGTCGGCCACAATCCCCACGCCGCTCGTTGGCTGGCCAGTAAGCTTTATGAATTGAAGCAGCAACGTGGCGGTCGGGTCGTCGCGGTTTACGCGGCGCTTGGCGATAAAGATATTGAGGGTGTTGTGTCAGCTATGATGCCAGTTGTTGATCACTGGTGTCTGGCGGGCCTGGATGTGCCCCGAGGCTTGTCTGTTGGCGAGCTTGAAGCTCGTGTGGGCGAGGTGTCCAGCGCCGGTGCCAGTGTCACCATCGCTGACGCTTTGGAGGCTGCCAAGAGTAAGGCTTCAGAGCCCGAAGACTGTGTCGTAGTGTTTGGATCCTTCTTTACCGTGGCCGAAGCAAGAGCGTTGCTGTTAGGTGGATCGCCTTAAACTTTGTTCATTGGCGGGATATGGCTTCAGTTCTGTTTTTCACACAGTTACTATCGAACTCAAATAGGTTGGCATAGGGAGTTCTTTCAGGTGGACGGATTAAAACAGCGAATCATTGGTGCTTTGGTTCTGATCTCCCTGGCTGTCATCTTTGTGCCAATGATTTTTGATGAGCCCCACTCACAGCGAAAATCCACGTCTATTACCATTCCTGAAGAGCCGCCGTTCCCCGAAGTGGATATGCCCGAAGAACCGTCAGGTGATGCTGTTGGTTATGAGGTTCCCTCCGATACGGTAGCGCCCGCGGCCGGCGAATCGGCGAAAGCACCGGGGTTCCGGATTATTGAGGATGAAAGCGTGCAAGCGACTGCAGAGCCTGAGCAAAGCGAGTCGTCACAGGCTGCACCGGTTAAACAGCCAGAAATCGCGGAAACCCAGCCCCCAGTGGAAAAGCCGCAGACAGCGCCAGCTGAAAAAGCTTCGGCGACGCCTGCCGAAGAAAAGGCGGAATACACCCGCACCCTGGAAGGGGCCTGGGTTGTTCAGCTGGGAAGCTTCGGCAATGAAGGTAATGCCCGACGGTTGCGAGATAAAGTTATCGAAATGGGTTTTGGCGCCCATCTGCAGCAGTTTTCCAGCGGCGACAAAACGTTGACTCGTGTCTTCAGTGGTCCTTTTGTGAATCGCGACGATGCGGACGAGGCCAAGGCCAAACTGGATAAAAAGTTCGGTCTGAAAAGCTTGGTGACCAAAGGCGGAAAATAATTTCGCCAGAAACCGAATTATCTTGAGACGAGAGTTTGGTGCGCTCGCGTTTCCTGTTAGAATTGCCCCTTCGTTTTCTCCACCGGGTTGTTCATGGAATCGCTGATCTGGATTGACTGGGTCATCATTGCCCTCATTTCTGTTTCCACGCTCATCAGTCTGAAGCGGGGGTTCGTTCGCGAAGCTCTGTCATTGGTGACCTGGATCGGTGCATTTATCATCGCCCGCACCTTCCATCCGCAAATGCAGGCATTACTCGAATCATCCGTTGAGACACCGTTGGTTCGTTTGGTTGCTGCATTCGCCATTCTGTTTTTCGGCACTCTGATCGTGGGTGCCATCGTTAACAATCTCATTGGTCATTTGGTTCGGGCTACCGGTCTTTCGGCTACCGATCGGGTCTTGGGTATGGGGTTTGGTTTACTCCGCGGTGTGGTGGTCGTCATCGTTGGCATCGCTTTCACCCGCTATACCCCGTTGGCTCAGGATACCTGGTGGCAATCCTCCGTCATGATTGATCGTTTGGCTGTGGTCGAAGATTGGTCTCGACGCACCTTTGGTGATGAATTTGCCCGCTTTCTGGGGCCGGCAGATGGCAGTTCAGGTAATCCCCAGGCACCCAGTGAACCGGAAGGCGTGGAACCCGCGCCTGCCTCTCTCTAACACTCAGTTCTAACACTCGGAGAATCGTCCAGCCATGTGTGGCATTGTCGGTATTGTCAGTACTTCTAACGTCAATCAGATGCTTTATGATGCATTGACCGTTCTACAGCACCGTGGCCAAGATGCGGCGGGTATTGTTACCTTCCAGGATGACCGTTTCTTTTTGCGTAAAGACAATGGTTTGGTGAGAGACGTGTTCCATACGCGCCATATGCGTCGTTTGGTGGGCAATGTGGGTATTGGTCACGTTCGGTATCCGACGGCGGGCAGTGCAAGTTCTGCCGAAGCCCAACCATTCTATGTAAACAGCCCCTACGGTATCACCCTTGCTCATAACGGCAACCTGACCAATGCCGACGAGTTGAGCAGTGATCTGTTCCGCACCGACCTTCGTCATATCAATACCAATTCCGATTCGGAAGTCCTGTTGAACGTGTTTGCACACGAGCTGCAGAAACTTGGCAAGCTGAACCCGACCAAAGACGAAATTTTTGCGGCTGTTCGTGCCGTTCATCAGCGCTGCCGCGGGGCCTACGGTGTTATTGCCATGATTACCGGCTACGGCATTGTTGGTTTCCGTGACCCTAACGGTATTCGCCCGGCGTGTTACGGCGTTCGTGACGGTGAGAACGGCCAGAAGGAGTACATGATTGCATCCGAGAGTGTAGCTCTCAATGCAGCAGGCTTTACATTGGTCCGGGATATTGAGCCCGGTGAAGCGGTGTATATTGAAACCGATGGAACGCTTTATTCAGAACAATGCGCGGAGTCACCGAAGCTTTATCCATGTATTTTTGAACACGTGTATTTTGCCCGCCCTGACTCCATAATGGACGGCGTTTCCGTGTACAAGGCCCGTCTGCGCATGGGTGAAGTACTGGCCGATAAAGTGCTGCGTGAACGCCCGGATCACGACATCGATGTGGTGATCCCGATTCCGGATACCAGTCGCACGTCTGCCATGCAAATGGCTTATCAACTCGGCGTGAAATACCGGGAAGGCTTTATCAAAAACCGCTATATCGGCCGGACTTTCATTATGCCGGGCCAGAAAATGCGGAAGAAATCGGTGCGCCAGAAGCTGAATCCTATCGATCTGGAATTCCGCGGCAAGAACGTCATGTTGGTGGACGACTCCATTGTTCGTGGTACCACCTGTAAAGAAATCGTTCAGATGGCCCGGGATGCCGGCGCGCGCAACGTTTATTTTGCATCCGCAGCGCCCCCGGTTCGGTACCCGAACGTTTACGGTATCGACATGCCGTCGGCTTCTGAGCTGATCGCTCACGACCGCACCGTTGAAGAAGTTGGCGAACTGATCGGCACCGATTGGTTGGTCTATCAGGAACTGGATGATCTGATCTCGTGCGTTAACGACGTCAACGAAGCGATCGATGGTTGGGAATGCTCGGTGTTTAGTGGCAATTACATTACCGGCGATATCGATAAAGACTACCTGACACGCCTTGAGAATCGCCGGAAAGATAGCAGCACCGCGACCACCAGTGTGACGGATGTTGACTCAGATTCGGATTCTGACTCAGATAACGACAATATTGACCTACATAACGACGAAGACTGAGCTCTGCCCAGTAACCAGGAGAATGCCATGAGCCACACGCGTGAAGAACACCTCTGGATTCCCGAGTCCGACCTCGAAGGGATGTCCGTAGATACGCTGTCGGTGAGGGCAGGGCAGATTCGTACGGGGCAGTTGGAGCACAGCGACGCAATTTTTCCCACATCGAGCTTTGTTTATGGCAGCGCGGCGCAGGCCGCGGCGCGGTTTGGCGGAGAAGAAGCAGGCAATATCTACTCACGCTTCACCAACCCGACCGTTCAGGCGTTTGAAGGGCGTATTGCCGCCATGGAAGGCGGTGAGAAAGCGGTTGCCACGGCTTCAGGTATGGCAGCAATTCTCAGCACCTGTATGTCGCTATTGAAAACAGGCGATCACGTGGTCTGTTCACGAGGTGTGTTCGGAACCACGAACGTGTTGTTTCAGAAGTACATGGCCCGGTTTGGCGTCGAAACCACCTTTGTCGGTCTTACCGATATGGATGAGTGGCAGGCTGCCGTTCGTCCGGAAACCCGGATGCTGTTTATTGAGACACCGTCCAACCCGTTATGCGAAGTGGCGGATGTAAGGGCTCTGGCCAGCTTGGCTCACGATAACGATGCGTTGCTGGTGGTTGATAACTGCTTCTGCACGCCGATTCTCCAGCGGCCTCTGGATTTGGGTGCGGATTTGGTTATTCATTCTGCAACCAAGTATCTTGATGGTCAGGGGCGTTGCGTTGGTGGTGTGGTTGTTGGGCCGGCTAAATATCTGGATGAGGTTTATGGCTTCATTCGCTCTGCTGGCCCTACGATGAGCCCGTTCAATGCCTGGGTCTTCCAGAAAGGGCTCGAAACCTTACCGATTCGTATGCGAGCTCACTGCGACAATGCGTTAGAGTTGGCTAAGTGGTTGGAAACACAGCCCTCTGTTGAAAAAGTATTCTATGCAGGGCTCGAAAGCCATCCTCAGCATGCGTTGGCTAAACAACAGCAGAGCGGATTTGGTGGCATGGTGTCCTTTGCGCTCAAGGGCGGAAGAGAACAAGCGTGGCAGTTTATCGACGGCACGCGGATGATCTCCATTACCGCCAATCTGGGGGATGTGAAAACCACGATCACCCACCCGGCAACGACAACGCATGGGCGATTGGCACCTGAAGATAAAGCAAAAGCAGGCATTACTGAAAATCTGATCCGGCTGTCAGTTGGCATTGAAGCCATTGACGACCTGAAAACCGATCTCGAAAGGGGTTTTCAGGCGCTGGAAGACTAAACTTACAGACGGTTTGAGTATTCATGGCGGAATCCGCTAAAGCGAAAAAATCTGTACCAACGGAACTCACAGAAAAACAAAAGCGCTTTCGCCTCTTGATGGCTCAAGGTGCCCGTGAGGGGGCTGTACTGGGCCTCATCGTGCTGTGCATCTACCTTGCAATGGCGCTTTTCACCTTTAGCCACTCAGACCCCGGCTGGGCCAGTATTGGCCATGAAACCAATGTAGAAAACTACGCCGGCCGCACCGGAGCCTGGCTCGCCAGCCTGTTAATGGACTTTTTCGGGCATGTATCCTGGCTTTTCCCTGTCATGGTCGCCGGCTACGCCTTCATGCTCATTCGGTTGCGGCACCAGCCGCTTGATCTGCACTGGCCATTGTTCATGGTCCGTTTTGGCGGATTCATCCTCATTCTGCTGTCTGCCACGAGTTTGCTGTCTCTCTATTCCTTGTTTGGCTTGGGCATGTCTTCCGGTGGTGTCTTGGGCAAGGCTGTTTCCGAGTCGATGGTGCGTTTTTTCAACTTGCCAGCAACCACGCTCTTATTAATCGCTATTTTCCTGTTTGCGCTCACCGTAACAATCGGGCTTTCCTGGTTCCGGTTGATGGACAGGGTGGGCGGACTGACGCTGAAAGCAGCTTTGGCCGTGAGCGCTTTCTTCAAGACTCAAGCGTCCAAGCCGAAGCGTGGGGACAAGCCTCAGTCATCCGATCAGCCAGAACCACCTGTATTGAACGCCCGTGCCAAGGCGGAACCTGCCAACGCAAAACCTGATGCTGCTTCCAAATTGCCTTGGTGGCGTGGCTTGTTTGCAAAGCAAAACAAAGCAAACACACCCGCAACCGATCCTAAGCCGAGCAGGCCGCGTAAAGAGCCTGCACTGGAAGGCCGCCCGACAGCGGAGCCTGAGCCAACAGAGGTCGAGAGCTTCAGCTCCCGGGATGTTGAGCCGATTGCGCCCAAGCCAGCGGCCAAAAAAGCTGAGAAACCGCTAAGCCGGGCGCTGAAAATTGCGCCGTTCAAAAAAGAAGACCAAGGCGTTTCGGAATCGAAAAAAGGCAACAACAAGCAAGGTTCGTTGCTGGAAGATATTGAGAGCCCGATTCCACCGATCACGCTGCTGGATCCGCCGGAAGAGCACAAAGAGAGCGGCTATTCCGAAGAATCCCTCGAGCATATGTCGCGTTTGCTGGAAGAGAAGCTGGCTGATTTCGGTGTTACGGTTGAAGTCGTTGAGGTGAACCCGGGCCCCGTTATTACCCGTTTCGAGATCAAACCTGCGGCGGGTGTGAAGGTCAGCAAGATCTCTAATTTGGCGAAAGACCTTGCCCGTTCGTTGGCGGTGCTCAGTGTTCGTGTGGTGGAAGTCATACCGGGTAAATCGGTAGTCGGTATAGAAATACCGAATGAAACCCGGGAAATCGTTCGGCTCAGTGAGGTGCTGGGCGCCCGTGTGTTTACCGACTCTTCGTCGCCGATCACCCTGGCGCTGGGTAACGACATCGGTGGCAATCCAATGGTCGCTAATCTGGCGAAAATGCCGCACTTGCTGGTTGCTGGTACGACCGGTTCCGGTAAGTCGGTCGGCGTGAACGCGATGTTGCTCAGCATGCTGCTCAAAGCCGGCCCGGAAGATGTTCGCTTCATTATGGTTGACCCGAAGATGCTCGAACTGAGCATCTACGACGGCATTCCGCATTTGTTGGCCCCTGTGGTGACCGACATGAAAGAAGCTGCCAATGCACTGCGTTGGTGTGTGGCGGAAATGGAGCGTCGCTATCGCCTTATGGCGAGTTTGGGTGTGCGTAATTTGGCGGGCTACAACAAAAAGGTAAAAGATGCCCGGGCGGAAGGTGAACCTCTGCTGGATCCACTCTGGAAACCGGATGATCATCTTGCGAATGATGAGCAGGAGCGCCCCGAGCTGGAAACCTTGCCGTTCATTGTTGTGGTGATCGACGAATTTGCCGACATGATGATGATTGTTGGCAAAAAAGTTGAAGAACTGATTGCGCGAATTGCCCAAAAAGCCCGGGCTGCCGGTATCCATCTGATCCTGGCGACGCAGCGTCCGTCGGTTGACGTTATTACCGGTTTGATCAAAGCCAACATACCGACCCGGATCTCGTTTCAGGTTTCCTCGAAAATCGACTCTAGAACCGTACTGGACCAGGGTGGGGCAGAGCAGCTCCTGGGGCACGGGGATATGTTGTATCTGCCGCCGGGTTCAGGTTTGCCTGTTCGAGTGCACGGTGCCTTTGTGGACGATGATGAAGTGCATCGGGTGGTCAGTGCGTGGAAGGCTCGGGGCGAGCCGGAATACGTTGACGATGTACTCAGTGGTGCCGAAGGAGAGCATCTGCCCGGTGTGCCCACGCTGACCGAAGGCGGTGGTGGTGACGAAGGCGATGCATTGTTTGATGAAGCCGTCGCTTTCGTGACGGAAAACCGCAGGGTGTCCATCTCCTCGGTTCAGCGTAAATTCAAAATTGGCTACAACCGCGCCGCCAACCTGGTGGATGCAATGGAAGCAGCGGGTGTGGTCAGTGCGGCGGGTCATAATGGCGCCAGAGAAGTTCTGGCACCGCCGCCCCCAAGAGACTAGGAGCGTTAGTATGAATCGATTTATGACTTCTTTGATCATGAGCCTGTTGCTTGTTTTTGCAGCGGGGTTTAGCCATGCCGAAGAGGCTTCCACCGGCGCAGCCGAACAGCTTTCATCAATCTTGCGTAGTTATGAAACCTATCAGGCTGACTTTATTCAGATCGTAGTAGGTGAAAACGGGGGCCGGGTACAAGAAACACGTGGCTCCCTGAAGGCCAAGAGGCCCGGATTGTTCTACTGGGAAACCGCAGCTCCGTTGTCGCAATTCATTGTGAGTGACGGCGAAACTGTTGAAGTTTATGACCCGGATCTTGAGCAAGTGACGATCCACAAGCTGGATGACCGTGTCCAGAGCACGCCTGCGCTGTTGCTCAGTGGTGAGGTCGATAATCTGGACGAAACCTATGAGGTTAGCCAGCGCAGAATCGGCGAGTCGACGCAAGAATTTACCCTGATTCCGAAAGGTGCTGACTCTTTGTTCGTTTCACTGCGTCTGAGCTTTTTCGACGGTGAATTGCAAGAAATGAGAATGGAAGATTCGCTGGCTCAAATCAGCATTCTCAGCTTTGATTCCATTAAACTGAACAAAGATGTTGATCAGAAAGCCTTCACGCTGGAGTACCCCGAGGAGGTTGACGTTATTCGGGACGGTGCTTAATGCAGGACAGCCTGTTTCAGCCAGAGGTCGGGTTTCAGCCTTTGGCCGCCAGAATGCGACCAACAACCCTTGCCGACTATGTCGGGCAAGCCCATCTGGTTGGTGAAGGTAAGCCGCTTCGCAAGGCTGTGGAGCAAGGTCAGCTGCATTCTATGATCCTGTGGGGGCCACCCGGCGTGGGCAAAACAACCTTTGCTCAACTGCTTGCGAATGTGGGTGAGTTAACGTTTGAAACCCTGTCGGCGGTGCTCAGCGGCGTAAAAGAAATACGCGAAGTGGTCGATCGCGCGAAACATCGAAAGCAGGCGCAAGGTCGCGATACCCTGCTTTTCGTGGACGAGGTTCACCGCTTCAACAAAAGCCAGCAAGATGCCTTCCTGCCTCATATCGAAGATGGCACCTTCATTTTTGTCGGGGCGACCACCGAAAACCCGTCGTTTGAACTCAACAGCGCTTTGCTGTCTCGCACCCGTGTTTACGTTCTTAAAAACCTCGAGTCTGACGATATTCTGACCCTGCTTCATCGTGCACTTTCGAGCGACGAAGGATTTGCCGGGGCTTTAAAGGTTGAGCCTTCGGTGCTCGATACCATGGCTTCGGCTTCCGGAGGCGATGCCCGGCGGGCACTCAACATCCTGGAAGTGGCCGCAGATCTGGCTGAGCCTGACGAAGAAGGCCATAGCCGAGTTCTGGCGTCTACGCTTGAGCAAGTACTGCAAACCAGCTTGCGCCGTTTTGATAAGGGTGGGGATGTTTTTTACGATCAGATTTCGGCGTTGCACAAGTCGATTCGGGGCTCCAGTTCGGATGGCGCACTTTACTGGCTGTGCCGAATGCTCGATGGCGGCTGTGACCCGCTTTACATCGCACGAAGGCTCGTTCGTATCGCCAGCGAAGATATAGGCAACGCTGACCCCAGAGCGCTGCAAATTGCTATGCAGGCTTGGGACGCTCAGGAACGCCTGGGTTCGCCGGAAGGCGAGTTGACGCTAGCCCAAGCCGCAACCTATCTGGCCATGGCGCCTAAAAGCAACGCCGTCTATACCGCCTTCAACCAGTGCATGGCCGATATCAAGAACGATCCGGACTACGATGTACCCGTGCATCTGCGCAACGCACCGACCAAACTGCTTAAGAGTATGGGGCATGGCGAAGAGTATCGGTATGCTCACGATGAGCCTGATGCCTATGCAGCAGGTGAGAACTATCTGCCCGAAGCCATCCATCAGCGCCGATATTATGAGCCGGTCATGCGGGGGTTGGAAATCAAGCTTGCGGAGAAGCGTCAGCGGTTGGATGCTCTCGATAAGCAAAGCACGGTCAAACGCTATTAGATTGCGCCGCCGGGATTTGCGTTGCTGTTCAGGTCAATGGTGGCCACCAAACTCACGGCGGGTATAATGTTCGCCTATTCACCCATTCGTTAACTGGATAATTCAGGAACACCATGCTCGATCCCAAACGTGTCCGTTCACAGACAGAAGAGATCGCCCGCCGGCTGGCTATTAAAAACTTTGAGCTCGATGTCGCTACTTTCGAGCAGCTGGAAGAGCGCCGCCGAGCCATTCAGGTTCGTACCGAGACGCTGCAAAGCGAGCAGAACAAGCGTTCCAAGTCGATTGGTAAGGCCAAGGCGGCCGGTGAAGACATCAAGCCTCTGCTGGATGAAGTCGAGAGTTTGAAACAGCAGCGCGGCGAAGCGGAAGATGAGCTACGTTCCGTACAGGAAGCGTTGAACGCATTCTTTGCCGGTATTCCGAACGTGCCTGATGAAGATGTGCCTCCCGGACAAAGTGAAGACGACAACGTTGAAACGCTTGTTTGGGGGACACCTCGAGAGTTTAATTTCGAGCCCAAAGATCACGTTGCGCTGGGTGAAGCCATTAACGGTCTCGATTTCGAAAAGGCGACCAATCTGGCCCACTCCCGTTTTGCGGTTATGCGTGGTCCATTGGCGAGGCTGCATAGAGCGCTGGCTCAGTTTATGCTCGATCTGCACACCAGTGAACATGGTTACACCGAAACCTACGTGCCGTATCTGGTGAACGGAAACGCGCTCTTCGGTACCGGCCAGTTGCCAAAATTCGAAGACGACCTGTTCCGGATGGAAGGCGACAATCCGCTGTATTTGATACCGACCGCGGAAGTGCCGGTTACCAACCTGGTGGCAGACAGCATTCTGGAAGATTCGGAGTTGCCCCTGCGCATGGTAGCCCATACGCCGTGTTTCCGTAGTGAGGCAGGCTCCTATGGCCGCGATGTGCGCGGCATGATTCGCCAGCATCAGTTCGACAAGGTCGAATTGGTCCAGGTGGTGCGCCCTGAAGAGTCCAGTGCAGCTCTGGAGCAACTGACCGGTCACGCAGAAAAGGTGTTGCAACTGTTGGAATTGCCGTATCGCAAAGTCACCCTGTGCGGTGGTGATATGGGCTTCTCTGCCGTCAAGACCTATGATCTGGAAGTGTGGCTTCCGGGCCAAGGTAAGTACCGTGAAATCTCCTCTTGCTCCAATACCCGGGATTTCCAGGCGCGCCGGATGCAGGCTCGCTGGCGTAATCCGGAAACCGGTAAGCCAGAGCCTGTGCATACACTGAACGGATCAGGCTTGGCGGTCGGCCGGGCCATGATTGCGGTTATGGAAAACTATCAGCAGGCCGACGGAAGCATTGTTGTGCCTGAGGTTTTAAAACCCTATATGGGAGGCGTTGAGCGCATCCAATGAGCCGACAAACCGAGGTGCCAGGGAAAGGTGTGAAGGTTGGAGCGGGCCCCGTCCGCTTTAAACCGAATCCGGTCACAGATAACCCGAACAACTCCGCCGGTGAGGTGGCTCTTGTGGGCGCGGGCCCGGGTGATCCTGAGCTTTTGACGCTCAAAGCGTGGCGATTGATTCAGGATGCAGAAGTCGTGCTGCACGACAGTCTGGTGTCGCCGGAGATTATGGCGCTCATCCCGGAACACGCTGAAAAGATTCATGTTGGAAAGCAGCGGGCAAACCATACGCTTCCTCAAGACCAGATCAATCAGCGTTTGGTTGATCTGGCGCGGGAAGGGTATCGGGTTGTGCGGTTAAAAGGGGGTGACCCTTTTATTTTCGGCCGTGGTGGCGAGGAAATTGAAACCTTGGCAGCGGCCGGCATTCGGTTCCAGGTTGTGCCGGGTATCACCGCGGCATCGGGCTGCGCTGCCTATTCGGGGATTCCGCTCACACATCGGGATCACGCCCAATCCGTTCGCTTTATTACTGGCCATCTGAAGAACGACACCTGCGACTTGCCATGGTCGGATTTTGTTCAGAACAACCAAACACTTGTATTTTACATGGGATTGGTTGGGCTACCGATCATCTGCCGTGAACTGATTGCCCACGGCATGGATTCGAGCATGCCGGTTGCCTTGGTATCAAAGGGCACAACGCCAGAGCAAGCGGTGGTGACGGGCACCCTGGACACCATTGTCGAGGTGGTTAAAAGCAGTGGGGTGCAGGCTCCAACCATCGTAATCATTGGTCACGTGGTCAGTTTGAGAGGGAAGTTGGACTGGCTGGGGTGTGAGTCGATTAACTGATGGCTCGATCGGCCAAAAAAAGGCCCGGCGCCTAGACAGCGCCGGGCCTTTTTCGTTTTATTCGCCGCGCTTTGGCAACACATCCTTCAGCTTTTCGCGCATTTCACGAATTGCCTTTTCGGTTGTGTCCCAATCAATACAGGCGTCGGTGATCGATACACCGTATTTCAGGTCTTCGAGGTTGTCAGGAATGGACTGGTTGCCCCAGTTGATGTTGCTTTCTACCATCAGGCTCTGAATCGATTCATTGCCTTCGATAATCTGGCGCGTAACGTCCTGCATAACCAGTGGCTGGATGCCGGGGTCTTTGTTGGAGTTTGCGTGACTGCAATCCACCATAATGGATTGGCGCAGGTTGGCTTTTTCCAGCGCACGTTCGCACAAAGCAACATTCACCGAGTCGTAGTTGGGTTTGCCACCACCGCCGCGCAGAACAACGTGGCCGTAGTTATTGCCTTTGGTGCGGATTATGGCCCCTCGACCTTGCTGATCAATACCCAAAAAGCTGTGTGGGTGTGAAACCGAGTTCATGGCATTCACCGCCACGTCCAGATTGCCGTCGGTGCCGTTTTTGAAGCCGATGGCCATCGACAGTCCGCTACTCATCTCACGGTGTGTCTGCGACTCGGTGGTACGTGCCCCAATCGCTGACCAGGCAATAGTGTCTTGCAGATACTGAGGAGAGATCGGGTCAAGCGCTTCGGTAGCCGCTGGCAGGCCCATTTCGTTGATGTCGAGCAGCAAGCGGCGGCCAATATGAAGCCCCTGTTCAATATCGAACGTGTCGTTCAGGTGCGGATCGTTAATGAGCCCTTTCCAGCCAACCGTGGTGCGGGGCTTTTCAAAATACACTCGCATCACGATAAGCAGTGTATCGCTGACCTCATCGGCCAGCTTTTTCAATCGGCTGGCATAATCTCTTGCTGCTTCGGGATCGTGGATAGAGCAGGGGCCGACCACGATAAATAGTCGTTTATCTTTGCCGTCCATGATGTCGTAAATAGCCTGACGGCCTGATGCAACCGTATCTGCAGCCTTATCCGACAATGGCAGCTCTGCTTTCAAGGCTTCAGGAGTGATGAGTTGTTCCTGGCTGGCCACGTTCAGGTTTTCAAGTTTCTTGCCCGACATCTTGTTGTAGTTCCCCGACTCAAATCGTTACGTCACCGAAACAAGACCGTGTTGCGTTGCCCGGTGATAGAAGATAAACACGAATGGCGCCGGTACACGGTTGCAGCAAACCCCGGCGAGTTGGTTATACTGCGTTATTTGAAGGTCCATTTCAACGATTCCAGACAACAGGCACCGGATGTCCTCTACGGCGAAGCAGCCACAAGCAGAACCAATTTCCCGCAAAACGGTTGCTGCCCGAATTAATCAGGTTCTCACCGGTATTCGTGTTCCGGACCTGCCATACCCTGCTGGCAATGCCTCGTCGGAAGCGCTGCCTGATTGGCGCCCGTTGCTTCTGTCTTGTTGGTCGGAGCAGCGGGACGAACGTGTCACTCATGTTTTGCGTTCAGTGCAGATCGCCTGGAGCATTCGGCAGGTGAACGCTGCATATTTGGCTGACCGCATTATGGATGTGTTCCTGAATACCAGCGGGCTTCACGCTTCATTGGTCAAACGTATCGCACGGCTCAGATTTTGGTTCGCATGGCGTCTTGGTGAAGCGGGTGGTGAAGGTTTTCCTGTGGTGGTGCTGGATTGGCTTAACCATCTTCAGGAATGGCGTGGATGGAGCGACACCGGCGGTCGGTCGTCTCGGGTTTTGCTGGATTTGCTCGACAGCCTGGTGGTCGCCGTAGCCGCGAGCTTTGAGCAGCAGTCCATTGAGCCGGTGGAAGACTATTGCCAACAGTGGCTCAACGACAGCCTGAAGCAGCGCGGCAAGGCTGATAAGCTTCGTCGACGCTTGTACGAAACCGAGCGCGGGCTGTCGCGCCAGCGTCACGCTGAGTACATATCGAAAGCACTGGTAGGACGAGCTCTGAAAGGGCGTCAGTTGCCAGCGGTTATTTCCAGCTTTGTACTTAACGATTGGCTATTGGTACTTAAACAAAGTGTGCTGAGCAGCGGCGAAGAAAGCGAGTTATGCCGTCACGCCAACAAAATTCTTGAATGGTTGGTGTGGGCGAGCGACCCCGCGTTGTCTGATCGCGACCGGAGCAAGCTTTATCGAGTGGGCGAACAGATTGGGGATTTGCTGCATGACGTTTGGCGCCGCGCCATGGAACAAGACATACCGGTGGCAAAAATTGAAGCGATCAATGCGGTTATCGTTGACCGGATAAAAGGTGAAACCATCGATCTGGAAGCGGCGTTACCCGCTAACGATAGCTTCTCCTACGACATTGAACGGCTTGACCGAAAGGCCGTAGCAGCCAGTGATGTTGAACCCTATCTCGAACACTGGTTCGTGCAAGGCGAGGGTGTCGATGAGCAACGGCGGTTTTTCTTCACTCTGTTGCCGGACAGCCAGGAAATCGTTTGGACGAACGGCTCGGGGGTCAAGCTCGGTTTGCAGGATTGGACCGAATTCCAGCGAGAGCTCAAGGCGGGAACGCTGCGGTTGTTACCCGATCTGAAACCGTTCGGAGAGGTGTTGGCAGAAACCATACAACTGCTGGTGACTGTTTGCGATAAGCAGCAACAGCAACGAGAGCAGGCGGCAAGGGACGTGCGCGCAAGAGCTGAAGCTATCCGCCGCGAGAAAGAAGAAGCAGAGCGCCTGGCGGCGGAACAAAAGGCAGCACATGAAGCTGAGCTGGAACAGCAGCGGGCAGAGGCCGAGCAGCAGCGGATTGCTGATGAAAAGCTGAAACGGGACAGGTTGGCCCGGGAAGCGGAAGCCGAAGCAAGCCGACAAGTTGATCAGCTTGGGCTAGAAGGCTGGATTGTTATCGAACCTGAAGGGGAAAGTGGTGCGCCTTTGCGACTAAAACTCGCCGTTAAAATCGCTGCGACGGGGAAGTTTGTATTTGTTGACCGTCTCGGGCTGAATCGTCACCAGTTCATGAGGGGTGAATTGGTGGCAGGTATCGTCGCTGGCACCATCAAAATTCTCGGTGGTGGTGCCGCTTTTGACGACACGCTCAGCCGTGTCGTTGGACGAATTCGGGGTGGCCGTAACGAAGGGGGGCTATGATGGACAAAGATTACCGCTTTGGTCAGGAATCCTCTGTTCCTGATGGCACCGAAAAACGCGGAGATTACCGGTTATCCGCCCGGGCTACCGTTCGGCTGCATACCGAATCCGCCGAGCCGCTTGAGCTTAGTGGTAAGTTGCTCGAGGGGTCTGTGCAAACGTGCGAGGTTCGGGATCTGTCCGCAAACGGGCTGAGCCTGGTCACCAACGAGGTGCTACGCACAGGCTCGTTGCTTACCGCTGAAGTCCTTCTGTCGGGGCAACACCAATCTTTAAAGCTGATGGTTGAGGTGGTTTGGCAGAAAGCGGAGGGAGCCCGTTATCTCAATGGTGTGCGGGTTGTTGATTCGGACGAAACAGATTATTTGCACTGGCTTGAAGCCGTTGCGGATGCTTTTTCCCGATCAGAATGAACAAAGCCGGCATAAGCCGGCTTTGTTCGTAATGGATGGTCTGTGAAGAGTGCTTAGTCTTCCAGTTCGCCCATGCCGGTGATGTTGAAACCACCGTCAACGTACATAATCTCACCGGTAATACCGGATGCCAGGTCTGAACACATGAACGCAGCGGCATTACCCACTTCTTCAGTGGTCACGTTGCGGCGCAACGGAGCGCGTTTGGCATTTTCTGCCAGCATTCGGCGGAAGCTCTTAATACCCGAAGCGGCCAGAGTCTTGATCGGGCCTGCTGAAATACCGTTCACACGGATGCCTTCTTTGCCCAGGCTGGCGGCCATGTACCGCACGTTGGCTTCCAGAGAGGCTTTGGCAAGGCCCATTACGTTGTAGTTTTGCAGTACCTTTTCTGCGCCCAGATAGCTCAGAGTCAGCAGGCTGCTGCCTTCGTGCATCATCTTGCGAGCACCTTTCGCCAAAGCGACGAAGCTGTAAGAGCTGATGTCGTGGGCGATGCGGAATCCGTCACGGGTAGTCACATCAACGTAGTTACCATCAAGCTCATGACCGGGCGCGAAGCCAACGGCGTGGATGATGATGTCGATGTTGTCCCAGTGTTTGCCCAGCTCGGTGAACACGTTCTCGATTTCTTCATCGCTGGCAACGTCGCAGGGGATAGTGATTTTGCTTCCCCATTGTTCAGCAAACTTCTCGACGCGGGACTGAAGTTTTTCATTCTGATACGTGAACGCCAGTTCTGCGCCTTCGCGAGCGAAAGCTTCGGCAATGCCGTAAGCGATGGAATGTTTACTGGCAACACCAACAATCAGTGCTTTCTTACCACTGAGAATACCCATGGGTATCAACTCCCTATGTTCCTTGATTTTGGCGCATTATCCCCGACACGAGTCAAAGGGGGTAATGTCAATTGGTCGTAGTGCTGTAGAAAAATGCCGCGTTCAGCAGCTCCCGTGTGTAGGTTTCTTGGGGCGCCCGGAAGATAGTTTCCGCGTCGCCGTATTCGATTACCTCACCATGTCGTAATACCAACAGCTTGTGGCTGAGCGCACGAACAACACTCAAGTCGTGACTGATAAAAATATAGCTTAGCCCATACTGGGCCTGAAGTTCTTGCAGCAGCTCAATTACTTGTTTCTGAACCGTGCGATCAAGTGCCGATGTCGGTTCGTCCAGAATGATCACATCCGGTTGCAAAACCAGCGCGCGGGCTATCGCAATACGTTGGCGCTGGCCTCCGGAAAACTCGTGAGGGTACCGGTGGCGAGCATCAGGGTCTAACCCAACATCGTTCAGGGCCTGAATAACCTTAGCATCGTGTTGTTCGGTATTGGCCTGGTCGTGAATCTGGAGCCCTTCTTTAATGATTTCGGCCACTGACATGCGTGGACTTAAGCTGCCAAAAGGATCCTGGAACACAATCTGTATGCGTCGGCGCCAAGGTCGAAACTGCTTTTGTGACAAAGGCGATAAATCGGTGCCGTCGAGGTGAATAGAGCCGGTGCTGCCGGTTAGCTTGAGCAAGGCATGGCCGATGGTGGTTTTGCCGCTGCCGCTTTCCCCGACAATGCCTAAGGTTTCGCCGCGGCCGAGTTGCAGGCTCACGTTTTTCACCGCATGGAAGCTATTAGTGACTTTACCCAGCAAATTCTTCTTGAGTGTGAAGGATACGTTCAGCGCCGCAACATCGAGTAAAGGCTCTGCATTGGTCTGAGCGGATTTTGGTTGTTCAGGAGGCTCCGCATCAATCAAGGTCCGGGTGTAGGAGTGCTGGGGCGAGGCAAATAAGCGTTCGGTTTCCGCCTCTTCAACCTTAATGCCTTTTTCCATCACCAAAACCCGGTCGGCATAGCGTCTGACAAGGCTAAGATCGTGGGTGATGAGCAGCATCGCCATACCAAGTTTATTCTGAAGCGATTTGAGAAGTTCCAGAACCTGCTTCTGTACCGTTACATCCAGCGCGGTCGTGGGTTCGTCGGCGATCAGGAGTTCCGGCTCGTTGGCCAGTGCCATGGCGATCATCACCCGTTGCTTCTGGCCGCCGGACAACTGATGCGGGTAGCTCGCCAAGCGCTGTTCCGGGTCAGGAATACCAACCAGATTCAGCAATTCGACACAGCGTGCGCGTGCTTGCGGCCCACGCATGCCGAGGTGAATCTGAAGGGTTTCTGAAATCTGTTTCTCAACGGTGTGCAATGGATTGAGAGAGGTCATCGGTTCCTGAAAAATCATACTGATTTTTCGGCCTCGAATGGTTTTCATGGCTTTTTCGGAAGCCTCAAGCACATTGGTGCCCTGAAACAGAATCTTTCCGGAGGGATAGCTTACGTGTCGTTCGTCCAGCAGCCGGAGCACCGAAAGTGCGGAAACCGATTTGCCTGAGCCGCTTTCGCCGACGACCGCCAGCGTCTCGCCCGGGCCAATCGACAGCGAAAGGTTCTGCACTGCGAGAGGGCCGTTATCAAACTGTATGGACAGATCCGAGATGGTTAACAAGTCGCTCATATCAATTCTTTCTCGGGTCAAAGGCATCGCGCACGGCTTCTCCGGTAAACACCAGAAGCGTCAGCATGAGTGACAGGGAAACGAACGCTGAGATGCCTAGCCAAGGCGCGTGCAGGTTGGCCTTGCCTTGGGCAATCAGTTCACCAAGCGAAGGTGAGCCCGAGGGCAGGCCGAACCCTAGAAAATCGAGCGAGGTGAGGCTGGTAATAGCGCCTGCGAGAATAAAGGGTAGAAAGGTGAGGGTGGCCACCATGGCATTCGGCAGTACATGACGGAACATGATATGCCGGTTCTCCAGCCCCAACGCTCTTGCAGCCCTTACATATTCAAAATTTCGCGCTCTCAGAAATTCCGCCCGAACCACGTCTACAAGCCCCATCCAGCTAAACAGCAACATAATGCCCAAAAGCCACCAGAAATTGGGTTGAACAATAGCTGACAGGATAATCAACAGATAAAGCATGGGCAGACCGGACCAGATTTCCAGAAACCGCTGGCCAAGAAGGTCGATTTTGCCTCCGTAATAGCCTTGAATGGCCCCGACCGCCACGCCGATAACGCAACTGACCAATGTCAGCGTGAGCCCGAATACCACAGAAATCCGGAAACCGTAAATCACTCTGGCGGCCACGTCCCGGCCTTGGTCGTCTGTGCCCAGCCAGTTGATGGCACTGGGAGGCGCCGGGGATGGCACCTCCAGGTCGTAATTGATGGTGTTGTAGCTAAACCGGATCGGGGGCCAGAGCATCCAGCCATTGGCATTGATTTCGTCGGCAATAAAGCTGTCGCGGTAATCCGCTTCGGTTGGCAGGAACCCGCCGAAGGTGTCCTCTGGAATGGTCTGCGCTACCGGGAAGTACCAATCGCCGTGGTAGGAAACAACCAAGGGCTTGTCGTTAGCAATCAGTTCGGCGCAAAGGCTGATGCCGAATATCAGAAGAAATAGCCAGAGTGACCAATACCCGCGGCGGTTATTGCGAAAATTACGCACACGACGTTGTTGGATGGGGGAGAGTTTGATCACGGTTACGCGCCCTCCCGGCTTTCAAAGTCGATACGCGGGTCTACCAGAACATAGGTGATGTCGCTGATGAGTTTGAGCAGAAGGCCCATCAGCGTGAAGATATACAGGGTGCCGAATATGACCGGATAATCCCGGTTCAAGGCTGCTTCGAAACCAAGCAACCCAAGACCGTCGAGTGAGAAGATTACCTCGATCAGCAGCGAGCCGGTGAAGAATAACGAGACAAGCACGCCGGGTAAGCTGGCAATAACAATTAGCATGGCGTTGCGGAATACGTGGCCATAAAGAACTTGTTTCTCGTCCAGCCCTTTTGCCCGGGCGGTCACCACGTACTGTTTGCCAATCTCATCCAGAAAGGAGTTTTTGGTCAGTAGGGTGAGAGTGGCAAAACCGCCGATGACGTTGGCCGTGACAGGCAGCGCCAAGTGCCAGAAGTAATCGGCTACCTTCTGGTACCAGGTCATGGTGTCGAAGTCAGGTGAGGTTAGCCCCCGCAGAGGAAACCAGTCGAAATAACTGCCGCCGGCAAACAGAACGATCAACAAAATCGCAAACAAAAAACCGGGAATGGCGTACCCGACTACAATGGCCGAACTGCTCCAGACATCGAACCGGGAACCGTCGTTTACTGCCTTACGAATGCCCAGAGGGATGGAAATCAGGTAGATCACCAGGGTTGACCAAAGCCCGAGGGAGATTGAAACCGGCATTTTATCGATAATCAGTTCGACGACGGAGCGGTCCCGGAAAAAGGAGTCGCCAAAATCAAAGGTAGCGTAATCCTTCAACATCCCCAAAAAACGTTCGTGTGCCGGCTTGTCGAAACCGTACCGGGCTTCCATTTCTGAAAGCAGCTCAGGGGGCAGGCCGCGGGCACCCCGGCTTTCGCCCGACGCTGACGATACTTCGCCGCCCATGTCACCACCACCGGCCCGGGCCAGGGTACTGCCGCCCAGACCTTCCATTTCGGCAATCAGCTGCTCGATCGGTCCCCCGGGCGCGGCCTGCACGATGATGAAGTTGAGCAGCATTATTCCGATCAGAGTCGGAATAATAAGCGCCAATCGCCGAAGTATGTATGTACCCATCTAGGGAAGGAATCCTTTCATCACGGCTTGGTTCATGGCGGGCCGTTTAGCGGCTGACCCACCAGTTGTTTAGATCGATACCGCTATCAGGGGTAACGTCGGGCCGCTCAAGGTGGTTCCAATAGGCCACTCTGTCTTTGCTCAGGTGCCAGTGAGGAATCACGTAATAACCATGCAGGAGCACATGATCCAGCGCGCGAACCCGATGCACCAGTTCGTCCCGGTCGGGCGCCTGAATCACCATATCGATCAATTCATCGACAACCGGATCGTTCACGCCAATGGTATTGCGAGAGCCTTCAACATCCACGTTCGAGGAGTGCCAGTAATCGCGCTGCTCGTTACCCGGCGAATCGGATTGAGGAAGAACTTGCGTGATCATGTCGAAATCAAAGCTCCGGACGCGACGGATGTACTGACTGGTATCAACCAGACGTACGGTCACATCGATACCGAGTTTCTTGAGGTTCTGGGTAAACGGCAATACCACGCGCTCAAAGCTTTTTTGAGCCAGCAGGATTTCAAACGTCAGCGGCTTGCCGGTTTCTTTGTGAACCATTTTTCCGCCCTGAATCCCGTAGCCGGCTTCGGTCAGCAGCTTTAACGCCTGCTTCAGGTTGTCACGCACACTGCGGGATTTACCGGTGTCAGGCGGGGTGTATACCTTGTTGAAGACGTCCGGGCTCAGTTGCTCTCGGAACGGCTCCAGAATCTCCAAAGTGCGGCCAGATGGCAGCCCGTTAGCGGCCAGCTCACTGTTCTCAAAGAAGCTGTCGGTGCGGGTGTACTGGCCATAGAACAGGTTCCGGTTTGCCCATTCAAAGTCGAAGCCGTAGGCCAAAGCTTTACGCACTTTCGGGTTTTTAAATACGTCCTTTCGGGTGTTGAAAATAAATCCCTGCATGCCGGTTGGACGGTGGTGTTCGATCGCGGCTTTGGTGATCGAGCCATTTTCGAACGGCGTACCGGTGTAGGCGGTAGCCCAGTTTTTCGCCGAGGTTTCTTGCCGGAAATCGAAATTGCCCGCTTTGAACGATTCCAGCGCCACCGTGTCGTCGCTGTAGTACTCGTAGGTAATCTTGTTGAAATTAAAACGGCCCCTACGCACAGGAAGCTTGGCTGCCCAGTAATCGGGCACCCGTTCGAACGTGAGGGAACGGCCTGCATCAAAAGACGAAATGCGATAAGCGCCGCTGCCTACCGGTATGTTGAGCCCGTTGCCTTCAAAGTCACGGCCTTGCCAGTAGTGGGCTGGCAACACCGGCATTTGGCCGATAATCAGGGGCAACTCGCGGTTCTCTGTTTCACCGAAATCAAACCGGACCCGGTGGCCGTCTTCGACCGACACACTTTCGATATCGGAGTAATAGTTACGGTAAAAGGGATGGCCTTCCGTGGTCAGGATACGGAAGGAAAAGGCTACGTCTTCGGCGGTAATCGGTTCGCCGTCCTGAAAGCGGGCTTCTTCCCGCAGGTTGAAAATAACGTAGCTTCGGTCTTCGGGTACTTCCAGACTCTCTGCGATCAACCCGTAAGCCGAGAAAGGCTCGTCATCGGATGCCACCATCAGGGTATCGTAGACATAGGTGCTGATGCCGGCGGCAGCGACGCCTCTGACAACAAAGGGGTTGAAGCTATCGAAACCGTTTGCGACGGCGCTCAGTTTGAGATGGCCGCCTTTTGGGGCTGTCGGGTTCACATAGTCAAAATGATCGAAGTCCGACGGGTATTTCACTTCCCCGTGCATGGCAATTCCGTGCACGGGAGCGGGTGTTTCCGGAATAGGGCTGTCTGCGTGTGAAACAAAAGAAGTGACCGCTAGGGCCAGTGACGTAACCAGTCCTGTCAGACTCGGTGCTTTACGTATTTTTGTCATAGTTCTCGCACGTTATGGGCTGTTTCTTATGTCAACGTAGAGTACCAGACTTTGGCCAGGTTGCAGATAACGGTTGGTATTAAGATCGTTCCATGATGCGATGTCACGCACATTCACGGAGAAGCGGGATGCAATTGTCGATAAAGAATCGCCTTTTCTCACCCGATATCCAACTTTACGAACCATGGCTTTGCTTCTGGCATTGCTGGCAACGGTTTTGGGTTGCTTAACTTTGCTCCAGATAACCAGTTCCCGGCCGGGGTGAAGAGGGTCCCCGGGCGCCATGCCGTTCCATGCGGCCACTTCGCGCACGCTCACACGGTGTTCACGGGCAATGTCCCAGAAAGTATCTCCCCGACGCACGGTATAGCGTACTTTATTGCCTGAGCGTTTCCGTTCCTGTTTGCGCTCAAGTCGCTGAGACTGGCTCAGCGCATAGGCGTCTGAACTCTTGGTGGAAGAGGGAATCAACAGCTGCTGGCCGATGCGAATCATATCGCCCTTCAGCTTGTTCACCTGACGTATCACAGAAGTAGTCGTTGAGAAACGCTTAGCGATGCTGCCCAGGTTGTCGCCTTTAGAAACCTTATAGTTTTGCCATGAAACTCGTTGATTCTCTGGAAAATTCGACAGCGCAGTGCGGAAAGTCTCGGCGTTCTGTGTTGGTACCAATAACCGGTGAGGGCCGTCGGGATTAGTCGCCCAGCGGTTGTAAGACGGGTTAAGCAGGTAAATTTCGTCAATATCGACACCTGCAAGCTTGGCCGCCTGGGCAAGATCCAGTTGTGAGCCCGTTTCGACCACTTCGAAATAAGGTTCGTTCTTGAGTTCCGGTAGCTGAATCCCATAGGCGTCAGGATTGTCGATCACCTTAGCCAGCGCTAACAGTTTCGGAACATAGTGCCGGGTTTCTTTTGGCAATCTAAGCGACCAATAGTCCGTTGGTTTTCCTGCCTTGCGATTCCGGCGCATTGCGCTGGAAACCGTGCCACCACCGGAGTTATAGGCCGCCAGAGCCAGCGTAAAATCGCCATCGAAGCGCTTCGCCAAACGGTCCAGGTAGGTGAGGGCAGCGTCGGTGGATGTCAGCACATCCCGACGATCGTCATGCCACCAGCTTTGCGTCAGGCCGAAGTACTTCCCGGTAGACGGAATAAACTGCCAGAGCCCTGCCGCGCGGCCATGCGAATAAGCGAAGGGATCAAACGCGCTTTCCACCACGGGCAGTAGGGCCAATTCGGTGGGTAATCCCCGAGCTTCGGCCTCGCTCAAAATATGATGCAGGTATCGGGCGCCTCGCTCAGTGACTCGTTGAATGTAGCGGGGGTTACGGGCATACCAGTCAAGCTGGGCTTGCATCCGGGCGTTATCAACCGAATGGTCCATGGCGAAACCCGCGCGCATGCGGCTCCACAGATCCGTTTGCACAAACTCATCGGCACCGGAGGACTTAGGTTCGTCGAGCTTTTTTCGAGCGGATTTGGCTTTGGCTTTTAGGTCGGCCGAAATGGCATCATCCAACGGCGCATTTGCGGCAAGATCTTCTTCGGAGTCGATCGCCGCGATCAGTTCGTCGTCGCCCTGAGCCACCACAACGCGTTCAGATTCAAGAGGGTTGCTGTGCCAATTTTCGAATAACGGGCTACTGCTGCAGCCAGCGGTTAAAGAGCTGGTAAGCAAGACCAATGACAAGCGATTAACCGGCATAACTAGGCTTCCGGGAGGTTGCGCCGGACGTTGGTGCCAAGGTCCGGCGTAAAGATAAATACAATGCTACAAACACAGTTCGAGCGAGATTCTATGGGACGGCTTTTGAGGCGGTCAAGGCAAGTGATGTTACCGCTTTGAGAGGTAGTGTTACCCCGCCTCAAGCGTGGTGCGTATCAGAAGTGATCTTTCCCATGCCGAACGGCCGCAAATACTTCAGCCGGGTTGGTTACCGATAAACCGTGTTCTGCACCATAGGTTTCCGCGGCTTCGATAACCGAAGGGTCGTCCCAGCGAAGGAAAAGGTTAAGTGCTTTTTCTTTCTCCAGGCTGGAAGGTACTGTCGGCTTGCCGGCTTCTCTGGATGCCTTGCATGCCTGCTCGAACTCGATCAACCCCGAATCCTCGGGCAACCAGTGGCGAGCAAAGCGCAGATTGGCAAGGGTGTATTCGTGGGCGCAATAGATCAGCGTGTTACCGGGCAACGTGAGCAACGCCGCAAGAGAGCGGTGCATTTGCTCCGGAGTGCCTTCAAATAATCTGCCACAGCCGCCAATAAAGAGCGTATCGCCACTGAACAGGGCGGGCGAGCCGTCAATGTGAGTCTCGGTAAAATAGACAATGTGATCCAGGGTATGACCCGGGGTAGCCGTTACCGTAAAGCGTATATCCTGCCATTCCAGGTGATCGCCATGGCTTACGGTCTCAGTCACATTGGTAAACGGTGATCCTTCCGGACCGACAATTCGAACACCCGGTTGGTATGTTTTTAGTTCAGCAATACCGCCAACGTGGTCCGGGTGATGATGAGTAACCAGAATGGTGTCGAGTGTCAGGCTGGCTTGTTCCAGATAATCTATGACTGGTTGCGCCTGCCCCGGGTCCACCACAAGGGCTTTACCTGTTGATGAGTCTGCAAGGCACCAGATGTAGTTGTCTGAAAACGCCGGAATAGGGTAAATACTAAACATCATGACCACATGTGCTTGATGGATGTGCCTGTTATCATAAAGCAACAGTGCGCCTATCCCAAGGTGTCCGATACCAGGGCCACAGGAGTAGAGGATTAAACCGTGAAAGACTCTAGGCCGGTAGATTACGTAGCACGCCACGAAAGTTTTGAAGTTTGGTTCCAGAGCCCGCTAGGGCGAGCTTTGCTGGCCAGTCAGCGGTGTGTGCTCGATAAAGAGCTCGGTGGGCTGACTGGCGCCAGACAGTTGCAAATTGGCTTAAGCCACCGCTTGCCCTTGGCCACCGGTACCGATTTTGTGCAGCGTATAATCACTACGCCCGCATGGAGCCCTAACATGCCCGATGGCGTGGCCGTGTGTGATTCGGATGAGTTGCCATTTCCGACCGACTCAATCGATTTAGCGATCTTGCATCATGCCGCAGATTTTTCTGATGATCCTCATCAGGTATTAAGGGAGGCGGCAAGGGTTCTGCGTGGCGAGGGCGTAATGGCGTTGGTCGGGTTTAACCCGCTGGGGTTGTGGGGAGCTCGCAAGCTGATCTCCCGCCATCATCAGGGCCCTTGGGGAGGGCGCTTTATGATGCGGTCGCGGATGGAAGACTGGCTTCGGTTGCTCGGCTTCACGGTTGAATCGTCTGCCACCTATTTTAATCGGCTACCAGTGCAGAAGCGAAATGTTGCTGCCAGCACCCGGGCGCCTTCCGCTAAACCCAATATTGTTCCTGTTGGCGCCTATTACTGTATCCTTGCGCGCAAACGGGTACCGGCGCCCGTACAGCGAGGCGTAAATTGGCGCAAAAGCAAAGTTATGACGCTTCCCGGTGCAGTAGGTGCGTCAAGAGGTTGCCTGAATAGGGTGCCCGAAAATCACGATAACAGTAACCATTCACCGGAGTTCTAATGGCAGGCAAAGTAGTGATGTACACCGACGGCGCGTGTAAAGGTAACCCCGGGCCGGGTGGTTGGGGGGTGGTGTTGCGATACGGCGGTGCAGAGAAAAAACTGCATGGCGGTGAGCGCGACACTACGAACAACCGAATGGAATTGATGGCCGCCATTCAGGGGTTAAAGGCGCTAAACCGTGCCTGTGATGTTGAGCTGTATACCGATTCTCAGTACGTCCGAAAAGGAATCACTGAATGGATGGCTGGCTGGAAGCGAAACGGCTGGAAAACATCCGCTAAAAAGCCGGTCAAGAATTCAGATTTGTGGAAAGAGCTGGATGCAGAATCGGCGCGTCACAACGTCAACTGGCATTGGGTCAAAGGCCACGCAGGCGACCCCGGCAACGAAATGGCTGACGAGCTTGCCAACTTGGGTGTCGAAACCGTGATGAGCCGCTAAAGTAAACACAGCAGAGTATGTTCTCCGGAAGGTAAGGCATGAGACAGATTGTACTGGATACAGAAACCACGGGTATTGATCCCAACGCAGGGCACCGGATTATAGAAATCGGTTGTGTGGAGGTTGTTGAGCGTAAGTTAACGGGGCGCAACTACCACGTTTACATCAACCCCGAGCGCGAGGTTGAGGCAGAAGCCATTACCGTTCACGGCATCACTAACGAATTTTTGCAGGACAAACCAAAATTCGCAGAAATCGCCGATGAGTTTTTCGCCTTTATTGAAGGTGCTGAGCTGGTTATTCATAACGCGGCGTTTGACGTCGGCTTTATGGATTCCGAGTTTGCCCGCCTTAAACCGGTGCGGAAAACGGCTGACCATTGCGGCGTTGTCGACACCTTGGCCATTGCCCGAAAGAAACATCCTGGCCAAAAGAACAACCTCGATGCGCTGTGTAAGCGTTACGGCGTAGATAACTCGAACCGGGAGCTTCACGGCGCTCTGTTGGACGCCGAAATACTGGCCGACGTTTACCTGCTAATGACCGGTGGTCAAACCGCGCTTTCGCTCGACGCGGACTCGGGCGACGGCGGTGGCGTAACCGGGATTCGGAGGTTGTCATCGGAGCGAGTGCGCTTGCCGGTGATCGAAGCCACAAATGATGAGATTGCAGCGCATAATGAAATGATGGATCGGATCGAAAAAAAGGCGGGGACGACCGTCTGGGGCAAACTTAGTGCCCCAGAGTGAGATCTGTATCTAACTGTACTAATTGTTACATTTCAGCTTTCTTGAGCTACTTGAATTTTGTGTTATAAGTAATGATAAGTTCGCGAGTTTTATGCGAATTGATAATGTTCATGCACAGGAAGCGGTAGTCTCCGCAACGTAACAGGAAGCGTTTATGGTCCAATCGTCTCTTGCGACGAAATCGCAGTCGTTTGATCTGGTTAAAGGTGAAATTGAACAGACCATCAAACAAGCGGAATCGAGCCTTGAACGCTTTCAGGAGAACCGCGAAAGTGGAGAAGATCTACAAAACTGTGTCGATTATCTGAATCAGTTACGCGGTATTTTCCTGCTTGTTGAACTTCGCGGCGGAACACTGATTTGTCAGGAAGCAGTGAATCTGGCGAATGACGTTCCCGTGGGGGCCAACGACGACAAAAACATCTTGCTGACGACGCTCAATAGCGCGTTGTTCACCTTGCGTCGATACGTTGAGTATTATCACCAGCAACGTGTTGATCATCCCGAGCTATTGCTCCCCGTCATTAACGAGTTGCGCGAAGCCCGAAAGGAAAAACCTTATCCGGAGTCGTGTTTCTTTGACGTAGATGTACGTGAACGCCCGGATTTTTGTTGCGATGTGGCTCTTCGGCCTAACGTTGAAGACGACGCTGAATATGAAGTGTTGGCTCGTCGCATGCGGTTAACGTTCCAGGTAGCGTTGTTGGGCATACTTCGGGACCAGAACGAAGAGGTCAGCAAAAAACTGATCGCTCGTGCTGCGCGTGGCTTTGCCCGCCTCTGCCAAGGCGCGCCGATGGGGCAGATGTGGTGCCTTCTGGCGATCACAGCAGATGCTATGCTTGATCGGGCAATGGGTTTCAGTAAGGCTCGCAAGCGTTTGCTGATGCGTCTTGAGCGCTACACGCGAGAAATTGTGTACGTGGGCAAAGTTGCAACCGCCAAAGACGCCCCGGATTCAATTGTAAAAGATCTGCTGTATTTGCTTTACCGCAGTGGCTCTGCCAACCCTGAAATCAATAAAGTGTTGCAGAGTTACAACTTGCTGCCTTCTGATTTCCCCGACTCCATGATGGAAGCACATTCCCGCCGTTTGTACGGGCCGGGAACGGATGTACTGAAGTCGTTGTCGGATGCTTTGCTGGATGAGTTGAATCAGCTTAAAGACAAACTCGATATCATTGAGCGGGGCATTGAGCCGGATCTTGCAGAGCTGTCCTCCATTGCGGATGCGCTTGAACGGCTTGCCAACACGCTGGTGATGCTTGACCTTAACCGTTTGGCGAGCATTTCCCGGGGTGAAGCTGGCAAACTTCGTAAGTGGGAAACCGAGAACCGCCTGCCAGCGGAAGAAGAGCTGTATCAGCTGGCGGATTCGGTTTTGGGGGTAGAAGATGCGGTGATGCAAATTGTTACCCGCGGCATTACTTCTGAGACGGATGCGTTGGCGGGGGCCAACAGTCGAGCTGAAGAGTCGGTCTATCTTCAGGAAGCGATCTGGGTCGTTACCGAAGAAGCTCGTGGCGCGTTAACACTCGCAAAAAGGGCGATTACGGCGTTCATTGAATCGGATTACGATAAGCTGCATCTGGCGAACCTGCCGGGCACTCTACGCAGTATATGGGGCGGCTTGATGATGGTGAGTGACCCCGCCGCTGCCAGTGTAATTGCGCGTGTGGCTGACTCTATTCAGAACCAGCTTCTGGATGCGAGGGAAGCGCCATCGAGTTCGGTGTTAGAAGCGCTGGCGGATGCGTTGACCTCGTTAGAGTATTACATTGAGAGCCTTGGCCGCCGTGAAGATAGCAATGTCGGCTTGCTCAATCTGGCGGAAACGTCATTGGCAGACGTAGGCCTGTAAGTTTGATAGGCAAAACGTCAGACATAAAAAAACCTGCGAGTTGCGCAGGTTTTTTTATGGAACTTACGAAAAGGGCTTAGCCCATGTCGAACAGTTCACCCAGCTTGGTGGCCAGCATCATGTCGCCTTCGGCGCGCAGCTGACCAGCCATGAATGCTTGCATGCCGTCAGTTTCGCCAGAAACGATGCCTTCCAGAGTTTCGGAGTTCATGATCAGGGTAACAGAAGGATCTTCGTGAGCGCCTTCGTTCAACTTGCAAGAGCCGTCTTTGATTTCCAGGTTGTACGTTTTGTCGTCTTCGATATCAAACTGGAACACTAGGTCCATGCCCTGTGCTGCGTCTGCGTTGAAGTTCTTTTCCAGCTTCTCAAAAATCTGTTCTACAGACATTAGTTATACCCTTTTTGGTGATAGTCTTATCTTTAATTGGCGGATCAACAACCCGAGCGAAACGGACTCTGTGATAGCTGGGTATCGCCGACCTCAGTATTCGACTTTATGGTTACGGCCGGAGCATGTCAAGCTTGATCGAACGCTTGTTTTAATTTGATTCGGGCTTATCAGTTAAGGTGCGACAGAGTACACTCTGGGGTTTGCATAAAGCGCACTGGAGACTGCATTTTGGAATTCATTAGTGAGTACGGATTGTTTCTTGCAAAGGCTGCAACTTTCGTTGTGGCGGCGATTATTTTAGTCGCCGTCATCGTATCCGCGAGTAAGCATAGCGATTCGGACGATGACGACGGTGAACTGAAGGTAAGAAACCTGAATGATAAATACCGTAACCTGAAGGAATCGATTCAGGCAAAGTTGATGTCTGACGAGGAATACAAAGCCTGGAACAAACAAAAGAAGAAAGAAGAAAAGGCCAAGAAAAAAGCTGAAAAAAACAAAGCTGAAGAAGATGCTCAGCAAAAAGCCCGTATTTACGTTATCGACTTTGATGGTGACATTAAAGCCAGTGATACAGACACGTTACGCCGATCGGTAAGTGCCGTTCTGAGTGTTGCAGATCCCGAGCGAGACGAAGTGGTTGTTCGCCTGGAGAGTGGCGGGGGCCTTGTGCATGCCTATGGCTTGGCGTCGGCACAATTGGACCGCATCCGCAGCAAAGGCGTGCCGTTGACAGCCTGCGTTGATAAAGTTGCGGCCAGTGGTGGCTACATGATGGCTTGCGTGGCCGACAAGATTCTGGCATCGCCGTTTGCTGTTATCGGCTCTATTGGTGTGGTTGCACAATTGCCGAATTTTCATCGTTTACTCGAGAAAAACAACGTAGATTTTGAGGTGCTGACCGCCGGTGAGCATAAGAGAACGCTCACCATGTTTGGTGAAAACACAGAAAAAGGCCGGCAGAAATTTCTGGAAGATCTCGAAGACACCCACGGCCTGTTTAAAGAGTATGTCAGTGAGCGCAGACCGGATCTTGATATTAAAGCAGTCGCAAATGGTGACATCTGGTTCGGCAAACGGGCTTTAGACGTCAAGCTGATCGACGACATCAAAACCTCGGATGAGTACCTGATCGAGGCATGTGATCGTGGAGACGTGGTGTCTGTTTCGTTTCAGCAAAAGCGGACGCTGGCGGAGAAAATCGGCATTGCAACGAGCACTGCGCTGGAGCGGTCGGTTTGGAAAGTATTAAGTGCGTTCAGAAATCAGAAGATGCAGTAGCAGGTAGCCCACGTTCAGGTGCCAGCCAAATAGATGGCACCTGAATGCTTATCGATTAAGACGCGCGGCGCCGGAATAGCGGCACATCGTTATCTACGGCAGCCTGATAGGTCTCCGAGAAGAAATTCAGGCAACGGGCGGCTTTGGTAATATCCTTGTCGGCGCGAAGGACATACGAATCGAAGCCGCAGCGCTTCATAAACTGAAGCTGATCCAGCAGCACATCGCCGATAGCCCGCATTTCACCTGCGTAACCAAACCGCTCGCGCAGCAGGCGACCGATGCTATAACCCCGGCCATCCACAAAGCGCGGGAAGTTGACGGCAATCAACGGCAGTTCGTTTACTTTGCCTTGGAGCAGTTCCGGTTCGTCATGGCTGTCGAACCAGACACCGATATCAGCGCGGCCGGTGAAATGCTCGTAACCCGCCAACCAAAGATCTGCAGGAATGAGCGCGGGCTGGCCTTCTGGAATATCCAGAGAATCTCCCTCGGCGGGGCGGGCAACCACAACCCAATTGTCGTTACGAATAGTGCCGTCAGCGGCAATAACATCAGGCATAAACCCGCTCCTTGAATGGATTCAGACCAACCCGGCGATAGGTGTCCAGGAAGGTTTCTTCTTCGGTACGATTTTCAACGAACACATCAATGATCTTGGATACCACATTTGGCATAGCTTCGCGGGCAAACGACGGCCCAAGAATCTTGCCGATGTTGGCGTCATGCTGCGATGAGCCGCCCAAGCTTACCTGGTAGAATTCGGCGCCTTTCTTATCGACACCCAGGATGCCTATGTGGCCCACGTGGTGGTGTCCGCAGGCGTTCATGCAGCCAGAAATGTTCAGGTCGATCGGGCCCAGATCGTAGAGATAATCCAGATCATCGAACTGGCGCTGGATGGCATCAGCAACCGGAAGCGACTTGGCGTTTGCCAGTGCGCAGTAATCGCCACCCGGGCAGCAAATCATGTCGGTCAGGGTGTTCAGGTTGGCGGTGGCAAAGCCCATGCCGGTAATGGCTTCCCACAACTCGAACAGGCGATCCTGACGTACATCGGCCAGCACCATGTTCTGCTCGTGGGTCGCGCGCGCTTCACCAAAGCTGTACTCGTCGGCCAAATCAGCGATTTGCTCAAGTTGACGGTCGGTTACATCGCCAGGCGGTGTGCCGGTTTTCTTCAGGGTGAGCGTCACGATGGCATAGCCGGGCTTTTTGTGTTCAGCCACGTTGTGCGTTAACCAGCGATCAAATTCCCGGTTCTCGAAACGCTGCTGGCTCAAAAGGTCAGTGGCATCTTCAAGAGCGTCATAAGCCGGCTCGGTGAAGTACGCTTTAACCCGATTAATTTCTTCGTTGGTCAGGCGCGTGGGGGAGTCTTTAATCTGCTGCCACTCGGCTTCAACTTTTTCGGCAAAGGTTGCCGGGCTCAGTGCTTTAACCAGAATCTTGATGCGCGCTTTGAACTTGTTATCACGACGGCCGTAGCGGTTGTATACACGAACAACGGCTTCCAGGTACGTGAGCAGGTCCAGTTCCGGCAGGAATTCACGAATGGTAGGGCCAACCATCGGTGTGCGGCCAAGGCCACCGCCTACGTGTACTCTGAAGCCCAGTTCGCCCTGTTCATTACGAACCATCTGTAGGCCAATATCGTGAACCTGGATTGCCGCTCGATCGGTATGCTCCGAGGCATTCACCGCGATCTTGAACTTACGGGGCAGAAACGCGAATTCCGGATGGAAAGTGGACCACTGACGGATAATTTCGCAGTACGGGCGCGGATCCGCTAATTCGTCTTTCTGAACGCCCGAGAATTGGTCTGTTGTTGTGTTGCGAATGCAGTTACCGCTGGTCTGGTTCGCATGCATCTCCACTTCGGCGAGTTCCCCCAGAATGTCGGGAACGTCCTCAATGCGCGGCCAGTTCAGCTGAATGTTGGTGCGCGTGGTGACGTGGGCGTAGCCTTTGTCGTAGTCGCGGGTAATTCGGGCCAGGCGGCGTAATTGCTCTGAGCGGAGCATGCCGTAGGGCACACAAATTCGGAGCATGGGTGCAACGCGCTGAACATATAGACCGTTCTGCAAGCGAAGAGGCAGAAACTCCTCTTCGGAAAGTTCACCCGCTAAGGCGCGCTCTGTCTGGTCCCGGAATTGGGCGACGCGCTCTGCGGCAATTTTTCGGTCGTGTTCATCGTAAACGTACATAGTGGAACGTCCTGCCTGCTAACATCAGAAGCTAATAGTTATGGCAACAATTTTCCATTGCGCCTTATTCCTGATGTGAAGGATACCAGCGAGTTTTTATTCTCAAAACGATTATTTCAAAATATCTTTATCGATTCAGGTGATAAGGGCTCGGGGCAGACTGGACGAATGTCAGTTATCTGCTTTAATTTCAGCAGCAAAGCGATAAAAACAATAGCGTGATACGAGCGAGGTTCATATGAAGCAGTCAGAGCGTTCCGACAGTCTTGTAGATTCCATGGCCGCAGTGGCGTTGGTTATTTTGGTGGTGGGGTTAGCGGTGCTGTGGGTGTCGGGCCAGTAAAGCGTTATTGGCTCGACAGCACCAGATTGACGATGAGGATCAAGCCACCAACAAAAAGCCCGGTAAATATCAGACCGGCAATAATATAGGGTGCAGCGCTATGGCTGGAGAAGTCTTGTTGCCGGTTTTTGCTTGATTGAACGCCAAACGCACCGGCAAGGATGCTCTGTGTGATTTTTAAAACCCCGGGGCCCCGGGGTTTTTCGTTTTCGCCGTTTTTATTTCTGTTTTTAGCACTGTCAGTCATATGAAGTTCCTGAACTATTCCGCAGGATCGTACGCCAGGCTGGGCATCAGCCAGCGTTCTGCTTCCGCTTTGGAAAGGCCTTTACGCTCAGCATAGTCTTCAACCTGATCAACGCCAATTTTGCCAACCGGGAAATACTTCGACTCCGGATGAGCAAAGTACCAGCCGGAGACTGCCGCGGTCGGGAACATCGCAAAGTGCTCCGTCAGCTCAAGCTCAATGTTTTCAGTCGCCTCCAGCAATTTAAACAGCGTCGCTTTCTCGGTGTGGTCCGGGCAGGCGGGGTAACCGGGAGCAGGGCGGATACCGCGGTAGCGCTCTTTGATCAGGTCTTCGTTGGCCATTTGCTCTTCGCTGGCGTAGCCCCAGAACTCTTTACGAACACGCTCGTGCATGCGTTCGGCAAAGGCTTCGGCCAAGCGGTCAGCCAGAGCTTGCACCATAATCGCGTTGTAGTCGTCGTTCTTGTCTTTGAATTCCAGTGAGAAATCATTGGCACCGATACCGGTTGTTACTGCAAAGCCCCCGACATAATCTTCTTTGCCGGATGCTTCCGGTGCAACAAAGTCCGAGAGCGCCATCATTGGCTTTCCAGGCGCTTTGTCATCTTGCTGGCGCAAGTGGTGCAGGGTAGTCAGCTCTTCGGTACGCGATTCATCGGTATACAGAACAACATCGTCTCCCCGGCGACTCGCGGGCCAGAAGCCGACCACTGCCCGTGCCGTCACGCGTTTCTGTTCGATCATTTGTTTGAGGATAACCTGAGCATCGTTGAACAATGTGCGGGCGGCTTCGCCACGCTTCGGGTCATCGAAAATAGCCGGGTATTTTCCGGAGATGTCCCACGCGATAAAGAAAGGCGTCCAGTCGATATAATCAACAAGCTCGGCTAAATCGTAATCGTCAAAAACGCGAACCCCGGTGAACTTCGGGCGCGGTGGCTCATAGTTCTCGAAGTCGATTTGCGGCGCGCGGTCGCGTGCTTCTTGCAATGTGACCAGCTTGGTGCGGTCACCACGGTTTTTACGGCGCTCACGGACTTCTTCATATTCTTTACGTGCAGCTTCGACAAGACCGGGCTTGGCGGTTTTGCTGAGCAGTTGTGAGGCAACGTTCACGCAGCGAGACGCATCTGAAACGTAGAGTGCAATATCGTTTTTATAATGCGGCTCAATTTTTACTGCCGTGTGCGCTTTCGACGTGGTGGCGCCACCAATCATCAGCGGCAAATGGAAATCCAAGCGCTGCATTTCGCGAGCGACGTGGACCATCTCGTCGAGGGATGGCGTGATCAATCCGCTCAAGCCAATAATATCAACGTTTTCTTTCTTCGCCGTTTCCAGAATCTTTTCGCAGGGCACCATCACGCCCATGTCGATCACTTCGTAGTTGTTGCACTGCAACACAACGCCGACGATGTTCTTACCGATATCGTGAACATCGCCTTTTACCGTTGCCATCAGGATTTTTCCTTTGGCTTGCTGGTTTTCGTCTTTCTCAGCTTCGATAAAGGGAATCAGGTGAGCAACGGCTTGCTTCATGACCCGCGCGCTTTTAACCACTTGCGGCAGGAACATTTTGCCGTCGCCAAACAGGTCGCCGACCACGTTCATGCCGTCCATCAACGGGCCTTCGATGACATGGATCGGCCGATCGGCTTCAAGGCGGCATGCTTCTGTGTCTTCGATGATGTAACTGGTGATTCCTTTAACCAGTGCGTGTTCGAGACGCTTCTGAACCGGCAGTTCCCGCCAGGAAAGGTCTTCCTCCTGAGCTTTTCCGCCTTTGCTTTTGAACTTCTCTGCCGCTTCGAGGAGGCGGTCCGTGGAATCTTCGCGACGGTTAAGAACGACGTCTTCAACGAGATCTTTCAGATCAGGTTCAATTTCATCGTAAATGACTAGCTGGCCGGGGTTTACGATGCCCATGTTCAGGCCGGCTTTGATCGCGTGGTACAGGAACACAGAGTGAATGGCTTCACGTACCGCATCGTTACCGCGGAACGAGAAGGAAACGTTACTTACGCCGCCGGAAATGGATGCATGGGGCAGATTTTCGCGAATCCAGCGAGCTGCATTAATGAAGTCCACGGCGTAGTTGTTGTGTTCTTCGATGCCGGTCGCAATTGCAAAGATGTTGGGGTCGAAAATAATATCGCCCGGGTTGAAGCCAATGCCGACCAGGATGTCGTAGGAGCGCTTACAAATCTCGGTTTTGCGCTCGAAGGTGTCGGCCTGACCGTCCTCGTCAAAGGCCATTACCACAACTGCCGCACCGTAACGCATGCAGTCCCGGGCATGCTTGATAAAGTTCTCTTCGCCTTCTTTTAGGCTGATGGAATTGACCACCGCCTTACCTTGAATGCAGCGTAAGCCTGCCTCGATCACTTCCCATTTGGAGGAGTCAATCATAATGGGAACGCGAGAGATGTCCGGTTCTGATGCCACCAGATTCAGGAACGTGACCATCACTTCCTTCGAATCCAACATGCCTTCATCCATGTTGATGTCGATGATCTGGGCACCGTTCTCAACCTGGTCGCGGGCAACGCTCAACGCTTCTTCGTACTGCTCTTCTTTAATCAGGCGCAGGAATCGTTTGGAGCCGGTTACGTTGGTGCGTTCGCCTACGTTAATAAAGAGCGTGTTCTCGTCGCCGGTAAACGGTTCCAGGCCTGATAGGCGCAATGCCTTTGGGCGCTCCGGAACTTTCCGGGGCGGGTACTTTGAAACGGCATTTAAAATGGCTTCGATATGCTCGGGGCGAGAACCACAGCAACCACCGATGATGTTCAGAAAACCGTCGCGGGCAAAGCCCTCGATAATGTCGGCCATCTCTTCGGGCGTTTGGTCATATTCACCAAACTCGTTAGGCAGGCCCGCGTTGGGGTGGGCGGATACATAGGTTTCCGCTTTGTTGGCCAGCTCTTCCACATAGGGGCGCAGCGCATCGGCACCCAGCGCACAGTTCAGACCTACAGAGATAGGTTTTGCGTGGGCGATGGAGTTATAGAAGGCTTCGGTAGTCTGGCCCGACAACGTTCGACCTGAGGCATCGGTAATGGTGCCGGAGATCATGATTGGCAGCTCAATACCACTGTCTTCAAAGAACTGTTGGGTCGCGTAAATGGCGGCCTTTGCGTTCAGTGTGTCGAAGATGGTCTCGATCAGAATGATGTCGGAACCGCCTTCAACCAAACCCGACACGGCTTCGTAATAATTATCGACAAGGGTCTGGAAGTCGACGTTACGGAAGCCGGGGTTGTTTACGTCTGGCGACAAGGATGCCGTGCGTGACGTTGGGCCAACGGCACCGGCCACGAAGCGTGGTTTGTCCGGTGTCTTCGCCGTGTATTCGTCGGCGATTTGACGGGCGATTTTAGCGGACTCTACGTTCAATTCCCGTGCAAGTGCTTCCATGCCGTAATCGGCTTGGGACAATTGCGTGGAGTTAAATGTGTTGGTTTCGATGATGTCTGCGCCAGCGTCCAGATACTCAGCGTGAATGTTGCGGAGCAGGGCGGGCTGGGTCAGGTTCAGTAAATCGTTGTTGCCCTGAACATCGTTGGCAAAATCTTTGAACCGATCGCCTCGAAAGGCGGCTTCGTCCAGTTTTTGATTCTGGATCATGGTACCCATGGCGCCATCGAGAACCAGAATGCGTTCTTTAAGGGCGAGATGGAGTTGTTCCAGACGGCTGCTGCGATCGGTCATAGGTAAATCTTCCGGAGTCATGAATAACTGCTAATAAACGTAGTGCCGCGGGATCATAGCAAAAATGCAACAGAAGGTCTTAGTACAGATGATCATTATCAAGTGACTGAAAATTAGGAAGGTCAGCGGTGACAATACGGGAAATTAGTTACGTTCAGAATGCTTGACCGTTTTACTTGGTCTTTCAACTTTCATCCAAAGCTCTTAAAATGAAAGCTACATTTGAAAACAGGTAGGAAGCATGGCCGTGGTAACTGTGACAGATTCCGCACGAGATTATCTCGCAAGCTTGATAGAAAAGCAGGATGTTGAAGGCATGGGGGTTCGCATTTTTGTCACCCAGCCGGGTACACGAAATGCGGAAACGTGTCTGGCGTATTGTCCGCCAAACGAAGTAGTGCCGACGGATGAAGCGAAAGATCTGGAAAAGTTCATGTTGTACCTGGATCACAACTCCGTGCCGTTCCTGGAAGACGCTTTCGTAGACTATTCCAAAGACCAGATGGGCGGCCAGCTGACCATTAAGGCGCCGAACGCGAAAGTACCTCAGGTGTCTGACGACGCGCCGCTGCCTGAGCGTGTCCAGTACGTGCTTGCCTCTGAAATCAATCCGAATCTGGCGGCCCACGGTGGTGACGTGTCTCTGGTTGAGATCGTTGACGAATCGGTAGCTGTACTGCGCTTTGGTGGGGGGTGTCAGGGTTGCTCGGCTGTGAGCCTGACACTGAAACAGGGTGTTGAGAAAACGCTGAAAGAGCGCGTCCCGGAAATCACCGCCGTGCGTGACGTAACCGACCATACGCAAACCGAAAACGCGTATTACCAGTAAGTCTCTCTTAGTTCGTTGAGTTTCCCGCCTTAAGCAGGTGGTGGTGACTGCCACCGCCTGCCCGTATCACCTTTTTGACTGGCAATGCGGCCAATGTGGCGCCGGCCCGGTTCGTTCATCATCCGTCTCTCAAACAACTATTTAGTGCGGTATTATGCCGTTATTAAAGAATAACACCCTGCGGGTGGCGGGGATGATGGATGGGATTACCCTTGTCTGAATACTCACTTCTTTTAGTGCCGTTGGTGGCCGCGGTTGTCGGCTGGGCTACTAACTGGCTGGCTATACAAATGTCGTTCTACCCGGTCCAGTTTGTCGGGATCGGGTTTCTCGGTTGGCAGGGTGTTATACCTCGCAAAGCTGAGAAAATGGCTCATATTTGCGTTGATCAAACGCTCCGGCAATTTGGTGATCTCAACTCGGTCTATCGAAAGCTTGAACCCCACAAGATTGTTGAGCATGTGGTTAATCTGGTGTCGCCAAGACTGGATGAGTACATCGACTCGATCATGTATGAAGTACATCCTGTGCTGTGGGATAACCTGCCACTTTTCGTTCGTTCCAGAATCTATCGTTGGGCTCGCGAACAGTTGCCGTCAAGAATCGAAGAGCTTGTCGATGACATTGGTGATGACCTCGACAGCCTGGTCGATCTCAAAGCTTTGTTAAGTCGGCAGTTACAAACCAATCCTGATCTGATGAACCGGATATTCAAAGAGGCCGGAGAGGTTGAACTGAAAGCCGTGGTGAATCGCGGAGCATGGATTGGTGGCTTGCTTGGGGCGGCGCTATTACCGCTCTGGATTCGCTACCCGGAGCCTTGGGCTTTGCCCGTGGGAGGCTTTCTGGTCGGTTTTGTCACTAACTGGTTGGCCATTAATCTGATTTTCGCACCCTTGCGGCCTCGCCGGTTCCTGTTTTGGAAAATTCAGGGTTTGTTTTTGCGTCGTCAGAATGAAATCAGTGATGTTTGGGCGCGCTTGGTCGCGGAAGAGCTGATTACCGTAGAGTTGGTGGCCGATGCGATGGTGAACGGGGAGCAGGGCAGTCGAACTCGGGCGATTCTGCAGAAGCATCTCAGGCCGATGTTGGACGAATCGCTGGTGTTGAAGATGGCGGCTCAGGTCAGCGTTGGAATGACCGGTTACGCCGATTTAAAGCGAGTCATGAACGATAAAGCCGTGATAGCGACGAAAGATGTGTTTGCAGACCCGGCTTTTAAAAAGGAGCGAGCACCAGCCGTGGCGGCGGTGCTTTCGGAGCAGATGAAGGCATTGCAGCCAGAAGATTTTCAAGACATTCTGCGTCCGGCGTTTCGCGAAGAGGAGCTCCAGCTGATGGTCGTAGGCGGTATTTTCGGGGCCGCCGCCGGGCTGGTTCAGATATTTGGGACCACTTATTTGCCGCTCATGTTTGCAGGTGCTTAAGTTGCTCTGGTCATAGACAGTTGGTAGGTCGGGGCAGGCCTGCTATTTTGCAGGCCGTTTTGGCCGGAGTGCCGGGGAACAATTGCATCAGGTAAATGCTGTTACCTTTTTCCTCTCCTAAAGCATCCTTTACGGCTTTCACAAAAAGCCGGTTAGAGGGTGGCGACATTTCGTGTTTATTATAAAATTCCCTTAGAAACTCTATGATTTCCCAGTGATTGTCGCTCAACGAGACGTCTTCCTCTGCTGCAATCACAGAGGCAACATCGGAACTCCAGTCGGTCGCGTATTCCAGAAAACCTTCGTTATTTCGTTCCGGGAGATTTGATGCGCTCATGTTTACCAGCTGATGATTTTTGGATGTGTTGCCGTAAGCTGAACCAGCTCGTCGTAATCGATGGTGTTGAGGTTTTCGCAGGCAGCCTCGAGCGCTCTGGCGTCAATATCGGCTTTAAGCGCGTAAAGCGTGCATGGCGCGTGCAGCTGGTTGCCCGCAGCGCTGAGTACGCCGTTTTCAATCAGCACCAGCGTGTCCGAGGGCGCCAGAGCGTTAATACAGGCCTGGTAGCGAGGATGCTCCGGCGCCTTGTTCAGAATGTGAAGTGTTGAGTTACTCGTCATGATACTCACCCTCTAGCCCGCAAAAACCACATGTTTATGGTCGCCCAACACGTCTCGAATGTTGCTGACGAGCTCTACACCCGGCAGCATTGTCGATTCTGTCAAGCCATATTGCTGGCAAGCGTGTTCATCTGCGATCAGTGCCTCGATTCCAAACAGCGGCGCAGCAGATAAATTCTTTTCAGCAGATTTCTGACCCACGCCGTCTGGCCGTTGGCCTTTTCGGAGCCAGTTTACGCCGGCGCCGGTGAATAGCATGGCGGCCGGTTGATCAAACGCTGCCAGCGAAAAGGCCATGTCTAATGCTTCCCGTCCAGTCCAGAAACCGTAAGGAGCTTGGTCGATCACAATGAGTGTGCTCACATCAGTTCCCATGGAAATAAATGGTTCTATCCGCGGCTTGACTGCCTTCTACCCACTCCCCCAGACCGGCGATCTCGAACGGCGCGAGAAGGTTTTCGGCGGGCAGTTCGTAACGGGCTTGTTCCGTTTTGTCGATGAGCCCTCTGCGCAGGGCAGACGCAATGCAGGCTGTCGCGGGGATGTCGTGTTTCTTGAGGAAAACAGACCACTGCTGCGGCCAATGAGCCTCATCCGAGGGCGGGGTGCTCAGGCTGGATGCCAGGTGCACGCCGTCGCCGTATAAGAACACACGGTCGATGCTGTGGCCGGCCGATAGAGCCGCTGTCGCGAACGTCAAAGCCGTCTGCGGGGCCTGAGAGGTCCACGGGGCGCCGGTGATAACCAGTGTGAAAGTAAGCGAATTCGGCATGTGTCAGGGTTCAGATAATGGATGATGCAGATTAGGAGTGTACCTAAAGCAGAAACCCCGGCAAAGCGCCGGGGTTTCTTTTGGCTGATTCTGTATTCTGAATCAGTCTTCGCCGGTGAAGGCGCCAATCAGATGCAGCAAGCTGACGAACAGGTTGTAAATGTTCAGATACAGCCCGGTTGTTGCCATGATGTAGTTGGTTTCACCGCCATTTACGATACGGCTGGTGTCGTAGAGGATGAAGCCAGACATCAGGAATACGATGGCCGCACTCATTGCCAGGCTAAAGGCGGTTACTTGAACGCCGAACAAACTGGCGACGAAAGCGCCCAGCATGCCAACGATAACCACCATCAGGCCCGCTACCAACATGCCACGCATGAAGCTGAAGTCTTTTTTGGTGGTCAGCACGTACCCTGAAAGCCCCAGGAACACCACCGCGGTGCCGCCCAGTGCCTGCATAACGATCTGGCTGCCGTTAGCAAACTGAAGGTAGTGCATCAGGATCGGACCCAGCGACAGGCCCAGCAGTCCGGTGAAAGCGAAAACCACACCAATACCGGCTGCGCTGTTGGCAGTTCTTGGCAGAACAAGCCACACGAGCGCCAGTGCGCCCAAGCTGCAAATCAAGCTTGCGCCTTGGCTCAGGCCAATGCTCATGGAAACACCGGCCATGACAGCACTGAATAGGAGTGTCATTGCCAGCAGGGTGTATGTGTTACGCAGGACCTTGGTGGCTTCCGGGCTGATGGCTCCGGTAGCGCTGCCGCGAGCGACTTGGATGCCACCCTGGCTTTGAACGTTGTATTGCCTGTTATCCATTCTCGTCTCCGAATTTATCAAACGGCGGGGAGGGCAGGCTGAACGCGCCTTTCCGCTTCCCTCTAACCTGAAGTCCATAATAAGGTTGTATACGCAACTTTCAATCATTTGTGACAATAAACAGGGTGAAGAAGTTCATTACACTTCGTCCACCTAGCCTGTATTGATGAAACGTTGATCAATCTAATGGCGATCCGCAAAATTTTCAGGAATTTCGGCACAAACCGTTGACAGCATAGGCGATTCCGGTATCATGCACACCGCTGTCGAGATGACGGCAAGAAAGATGCGGTGGGCTGGCAGAGCGGCTGAATGCAGCGGTCTTGAAAACCGCCGAAGGTTAATAGCCTTCCCGGGGTTCGAATCCCTGGCCCACCGCCACTTTTCTTTTGGATACAAGTGGTTAAATTAAGTACCTGGCTTCCAAACACTCTTCAGGTGTTGAATAATTTTCCCTCCCCAAGCATACACTTGTACTCTTGATTCCCAGTATTCTACGAATCCGCACGATAAAAGTTATCGCCTAACTGGCTTTTCTTTCTTTCATGTCGCTTTAAATCTGTGCTCTGAACGTCTGCTGAAGTCCACCTGAATAAGGTATAGCATGGTATTTCGAACGTTTCGGTAGGACGCTGATCGCTCCACGATGACTTTCCCAGATTTGGCGAGAATCACGATGATGAAACAACCTCTCCATACCGCGACTAAAACGGTTGAGACGCTTCCCCCTACTAACACCCTTACTGAGCTGGCCGCTTTGGCGGATTATTCGCTGCTGAAATCTCTCAATTGCGACCCCGATGCCAAAGAGGATGGGCGCGACCACCGGCCGCGGCAGGTTTTCAGCGGTCACTATGTGCCCGTTGCCCCTACACCTATAAAAGATCCGGAATATGTGGCCCATAGCTTCGGTTTGTTTCGCGAACTGGGTTTCGCCGACGAGTTAGCAACGTCGGAGGACTTTATGCGCATGTTCTCTGGCGATCTTTCATCGGTCCCCCTGCCCATGCGCAAGCTTGGCTGGGCCTGTGGATATGCGTTGTCCATTATGGGTAACGAGTACATTCAGCAGTGCCCGTTCCAAACCGGCAACGGCTACGGAGACGGTCGCGCCATATCCGTGCTGGAAGCGGTTATTAACGGCCAACGTTGGGAAATGCAGCTAAAAGGTGGTGGCCCCACACCTTACTGTCGCGGTGGTGACGGGCGTGCGGTGTTGCGATCCAGCGTGCGGGAGTTTCTAGCGCAGGAGCACATGCACGCACTCGGCGTGCCGACGTCACGGTCTTTAAGTCTGTACGTGTCAAAAACCGAGCAAGTCCGGCGGCCCTGGTATTCCGAGGGCTCGCGTTCAAGGGATCCGGATACGCTGGTTTCTGAACCGGTGGCGATCAGCACCCGCGTGGCGCCTTCGTTTATCCGGGTCGGTCAGCTTGAGTTGTTCGGACGTCGGGCACGAAAAAACGAACACCCAGAAGCGATGGTTGAGCTTGAACAGATTGTCCGGCATCTGATTGAGCGTGAGTACGGTACAGAAATTGACACCGAACTGGCATTACCAAATCAGGTGGTGGCACTGGCGCTGGCGTTTCGAGGCAGGCTGACATCGTTGGTGGCAAACTGGGTCCGCGTCGGTTTCTGTCAGGGCAACTTTAACAGCGACAACTGTGCCGCAGGTGGCTATACGCTGGACTACGGCCCATTCGGTTTCTGTGATGTGTTTAATCCGCGCTTTCAGCCTTGGACGGGCGGGGGAGATCACTATTCTTTTTTGAACCAGCCAGTTGCAGCGGAAGCTAACTTCCACATGTTTTGTGTGGCTGTGGAGCCGTTGCTGGCCGATCACTCGGACCACCTGCAACAACTTTCTGAGATCGAAAAAGGCTTCTCGGGAGCCATGCAAACCGAGATGGAGAAGATGTGGGCGGCAAAACTTGGTTTAAATAGATTTTGCCCCGATTTGTTCCGTGATCTGGTGAGGTTGATGATGGAAACATCGGTCGATTACACAGTGTTTTTCCGCGAGCTGTCCTTGCTGCCTGACAACATAGAACCACTGAAAAAGAGCTTTTATCAAAGTCCGTCATACGCGGCCGACCCGCAAGGCATTGATGAACGCTGGTCTGTTTGGCTCGCAAGATGGAGGGCAATGGTTGGCAGTTCGACGACACACTCCGATGCACAGGTTTCGAGCGGAATGAAAAAAGTTAATCCGAAATACTGTTTGCGCGACTGGCAAGTCGTGCCAGCGTACCAACAGGCCGAAACGGGAAACTATGAGCTACTGCGAGAACTGCAGTTAGTGATGACACAGCCGTACGTTGAGCAGTCGCAGGCTATTGAGCATCAATACTACCGGCTGAAGCCCATGGAGCTCTTTGGCGTGGGCGGTGCATCGCATTACAGTTGCTCATCCTAAAGACCAGAAACAGCTATGGCACGCGTCTTAGCTGTTTCTGATGTTGAATCATGCAACGGCGTTGCGCCTCAGGTGTGTGTCTTACGTGTTGATCCGGCGATATGCTGCTTCTAGAAAGCTGTACAACCCAAAGGCGAACAGACCCAGCGCCACAATGCCAAGCAGCCCGTTACCGTAGGGGCTGGCGGCCAGCCCACATAACCCAGCAAGCCGATCAACAGTATAGTTTCTCAAAGTTAGTTCGGTTCCCCCTAAAGCTCAAGCTACCAAGATGGAATCACATTAATGGAGTATTAGTTAATGGCAATGGAGAAGCGGTTGTTAAAAGTAGAAAGCTGTGCCAGCTTGTGAATACGTAATATGGAATGGCGTTGGGTCTAATTTTTATACGTATTTGTAGTTCGCTTATGTGTCGTCATAACCATGTTATGAGTTATGCCTGAATGAGCTTAAAGAGCATATTTCTCTTCAGGCGATCGCAAACGTAACTTAACTACAGGAGTACGATAATGCGTAAGTTTATTTCTCACACAATGGGCGTCTCTCTGTTGACTAGCGGATTAGTTATTAGTCTTCCAGCGGTTGCAGCAGGAGGGTTGTATTCCATGGATGAGTTGTCGGATGCAAGTGTCTTCGACAGTAGCGGTGAAGAGATAGGCGAAGTTGAAGACGTTCTTATGGGCAACGACATGTCAGTTCACTCGCTGGTAATTGAAACCGGGGAAATACTCGGCATAGGCGGTGGTGAAGTTGTCGCAGAGCGTGGCACATTTACTGTCGTGACCGCCTCCGATAAAGCCGGATACGACGACGTCGAGTATGAAGTTCATATGGAAATGACTCAGGATGAGTTGAAAAAACTACCGTCCTACAACCAGGATTGGTGGGATACAACAAGCCAGAGCATGCAGCAGGCTTGGGAAAACACCAAGGACATTAGTGAAAGTGCTTGGGAGAACACCAAGGAGGCCACGTCTTCAGCTTGGTATAACGTCAAACAAGGTGTAGAGACGATGGGTGACAAGGCCGAGCAGGCAACGGAGTAATTTGCTCGGTGAGGGGACATCCGCGGGATGTCCTCTATTGGTTAAACCAGTAAATGGAGGTATACCATGCAGAACGTTAATCCAGATGGGACCTACCTATGTTCGCACGACAGTTGTAGTTGCAGGGTCGCAGACGATAAGAATCACACGAAGACAGCAGAGGGCATTTTTTGTAGTGAAGGCTGCGCGGAAGGAAAAGGCTGCAATCATTCAGATTGTAACTGCGCTTCAAAAGATAAATAGTATTTAAAGATCTACCTCTAAAACATTTATATTATATCTAGTTAAAAAGAGCCTGTTTCTGTTTGGGAATAGAAACAGGCTCTTATTCAGGCGCTTTGTGATCCACTTAGATACGCCTGTAGCAATTCAATATCACCTTCCGAGGCATATAGCCCTTGTTTGGTGCGGCGCCATAAGATGTCATCGCATGTGACCGCCCATTCGTTACGCATCAGATAGTCCACTTCGCGCTCATAGAGAGTGCCCAGGAAGTGTTGACCGAGATCCTCGATAGATGAGCAGTCTTTCAGGATGGCGCGAGACAGGGTTCCGTATGTACGCACGTATCGACGAACGATGGCGTCAGGTAGCCAGGAGAACTCTTGTTTGAGCGCGCTAGCTAGTGTGTCCTGGTTTTTGAAATCCCCACCGGGTAAGGCGGCGGTCTTTGTCCAGCGCTTGCCGGTTCGCTCAAAGAAGTTGCACAGCCTATCGGTTGCCGCTTCAGCCAGTTTACGGTAAGTAGTGATTTTACCGCCAAACACCGAGATCAGTGGGGCTTTCCCTTTTTCATCATTCACCTCAAAGGTGTAATCCCGTGAAGCCTTTTGAGCATTTTCTTCTTCGCCATCCATTAAGGGGCGCACACCGGAATACGACCACACCACGTCTGACGGCTGAAGTTGCCGTTTGAAATGATCGTTGACTATGTCGAGCAAATACGTGGTTTCTTCGGGCGAAATTTTGGCTTTTGACGGGTCGCCTTCGTACTCGACATCGGTAGTGCCGACCAGTGAAAAGTTGTCCTCGTAGGGGATGACGAAAACAATGCGCGCATCTTCGTTTTGGAGAATGTACGCCTCTTCTTCCTGGTTCAGTCTTGGCACCACAATGTGGCTGCCTTTCACCATGCGAATCATCTTGGGCGCTTTCATCGAAAGCGCTTCACCGAACAAAGAGCTTACCCAGGGGCCGGAGGCATTCACTATCGCTCTGGCGGTGACGATTTGTTCGTGGTTTGTGCGCGTATCCTGAAGTGTTACCCGCCACTCATCGGTCCCGCGCTCTGCATTGGCGCATTTGGTGCGGGTCATGATCGTGGCGCCGGCCTGTTCCGCTTTTTTGGCGGTTAGGACAACCAGTCGGGCATCGTCTACCCAGCCGTCTGAGTATTCGAAGCCGCGCGTCATTTCGGGTTTCAGTGGTCCGGAACCATCAAAGCGGATCGAGCGGGAGCCGGGGAGCATTTCACGCTTGGCCAGATGGTCGTAAAGAAACAGCCCTGTTCGGATCATCCACGCTGGGCGCAGGTGAGAGCGGTGGGGCAGGCGGAAGCGCATTGGATGCATGATGTGGGGCGAATTGCGCAACAAAGACTCTCGTTCGGCCAATGCCTTCTGGACCAGCCGGAATTCGTAGTGCTCCAGGTAGCGCAGCCCGCCGTGAATCAGTTTGCTGCTGTTAGACGAGGTAGCAGAGGCCAGGTCATTCATTTCGCACAGCAGAACCTTTAAGCCTCGGCCTGCGGCATCCATCGCGATGCCTGTGCCATTGATGCCGCCGCCCACGACAACGACATCATAATGGGGGTGTTCTGCTGACATGTCTGCTGCTCTCCCGACGCCTTAGTAGATTCGTTTCGCTATTATGCGAAAGTATAAGATGTTCGTAAAGGAAAATGCGAAGGCAATCGAAAATGTGTGGATAGGGGTTTTGTTCGAGATCGAAAGGTTGAGAGGTTTAGACCAAATGTAGCGCCACGTTGTGTTCTGTGAGCATTTTTGAAATTTCTTCGGGTGGTTGTTCGTCCGTAAACACGTGGTCAGCCTGAGTAATGCTGCCTAGCCTTACCATTGCGTTTCGGCCGAACTTGGAATGGTCGGCCGCGAGCAGGGTTTGGTCTGAATTGGCAATGATGGCCTGAGCGACTCGAACTTCGCGGTAATCGAAGTCCAGAAGCGATCCGTCGTTGTGGATCCCACTGATACCGATAATACCGAAGTCCATCTTGAATTGGTTGATGAAGTCTCGGGTGGCCTCGCCCACAATGCCGCCGTCACGACTTCGAACTTCGCCGCCGGCGACGATGACTCGAAAGTCTTCTTTGGCGGAAAGGATGGACGCTACGTGAAGATTGTTGGTGACCACCTGCAACCCGTTTTTAGCCAGCAGCGCCTTGGCGATGGTTTCCGTGGTCGTGCCGATATTGATGAACAGTGAGGAATTATCCGGAATGAGCTTCACCATGGCTTCGGCGATCCGCTCTTTCGCCTCAAGGTCCATAATCTTTCGGGCTTGGTAGGCGGTATTCTCGGTGCTCGAGTCTATACCTGCGCCACCGTGGTGGCGGCGCAATTTCTTATGTTTTGCCAGCTCGTTTAAATCTCGGCGTATGGTCTGCGGCGTAACCTGAAACTGTTCGACCAATTGATCGGTAGTGACGAAACCGTTCTCCTGGATCAACTCCAGAATGAGTTCCTGCCGATGCCGCTGCGCCATTTAATGTACTCCGAAGCTGGGTGTTTTCTGTTCGATTTCGCGTAAAAACGAACATTTTTGGAAAGTTTAGTTGTTTTAAGGGGTTTCTGCAGCTATCCCGATGGGTTGGATGGCAAATTGACTGCTATATAAAGGGGGGAGGCAAAATTCTTGGTATTTCTTTTTCAAAAAAGCAAAAATGCGAACAAAAATGAAGCCGAGGCCGATAACGCATGAGTCAGTATCTACTTTCGATTGATCAAGGAACCACCAGCTCCCGGGCCATTCTCTTTGATCTGAAAGGCAATATACACGCCGTTCGACAAGAGGAATTTCGTCAGCATTTTCCAGACAGCGGCTGGGTTGAACACGACCCGGAGGACCTGTGGTCAACGGTTCAGCGAACCTGCGATGCCGTGATGACAGAGGAATTTGGCGCTGATGACGAACTGCTTGGCGTGGGCATCACCAATCAGCGTGAAACAACCATCATCTGGGATCGAAAAACCGGGAAGCCGGTGTATAACGCCATTGTCTGGCAGGACAGGCGCACCGCCGATTACTGTAAATCCCTCAAGCTGAGCAGCCACGAACCCTGGGTGCATGGCAAAACCGGCCTTTTGATAGACCCGTATTTCTCAGCCACGAAAATTCGCTGGATTCTCGAGAACGTGTCGGGCGTCAGGGAGCGTGCAGAACGAGGGGAGTTGGCGTTCGGTACGGTAGATACCTTCATACTTTGGCGCCTGACGGGTGGCCGGGTTCACCGAACCGACGCCACGAACGCCAGCCGCACGTTGCTGTTCAACATTCATACCCAGAAGTGGGATGAAGATCTTCTTGAAATGTTCGATATCCCGGCCTCGCTGTTGCCAGAAGTGATGGATTCATCCGATGACTTCGGAGAAATCACCGAAGGTGGTGCACTCAACGGAACCTCCGTGTACGGCATCGCCGGAGACCAACAAGCCGCTCTGTTCGGGCAGACCTGCTTTGAAGTCGGGATGGCAAAGAGCACTTACGGTACGGGCTGTTTCTTGATGCTGAACACGGGTGATAAGGCGCTCCATTCCGAACACCGTTTGCTTACCACCGTGGCATATCGCTTGGACGGTAAAACAACCTACGCGCTGGAGGGCAGCATCTTTATTGCCGGGGCCGCAATTCAGTGGTTACGGGATGGCCTGCAACTGATCAATAACGCCTGCGACACAGAGCCCTTGGCCCAAGGAACGCCCGTTGATCACGGGGTGTATTTGGTACCTGCCTTTACCGGACTTGGTGCGCCTTACTGGGATCCCGATGCCCGAGGGGCTATCTTTGGTTTAACGCGGGATACCGGGATCAAAGAGATTGTGACTGCCGGGTTGCAGTCGGTGTGCTACCAGACCAAGGATTTGCAAAAAGCGATGGAAAAGGACGGCATTCGTCCGACCACACTACGCGTAGACGGTGGAATGGTTGCCAACAGTTGGGTGCTGCAGTTCCTGGCTGACATTCTGGGCGCAACCGTAGACCGCCCGTCGGTGGTGGAAACGACCGCCTTGGGCGTGGCGTATCTGGCTGGGCTGAAAGCCGGCGTGTATCAGTCGCTGGATGATTTATCGGATTTGTGGTGTTGTGATCGCAGGTTTGAGCCTGTGATGACAAAGTCGCACCGCGACCGACTGTACGAGGGCTGGATTAACGCCGTACAAAAACTGTAGGCAGGCGGGGGCTTGAGTGGATTAAGCCCCCGCGCCAGTACCCGGACACGTTTTCAAAATAACAACAAGGAAGACTCATGTCCTTAACGCTCGAGAATCTTTCCCGAATAGTTGACGGTGTCGATTACATTCGGAATGCCAGCCTGACGTTTGAGGCTGGCTCGTTCAACGTATTGCTCGGCCGGACGCTCGCGGGTAAAACCTCGTTGATGCGTCTGATGGCGGGTCTGGACAAACCTACCGAAGGCCGTTTGATCTACAACGGCGAAGATGTGACTGGCCAAAGTGTCCAGCGGCGCAACATTTCGATGATCTACCAGCAGTTCATCAATTACCCGAATCTCTCTGTCTACGAAAACATTGCCTCGCCTCTGCGTTTGGCGAAAATGCCCAGTTCTGAAATTGACCGCCGAGTCAAAGAAACCGCAGCGATGCTGCGCATCGAGCCGCTCTTGAAGCGGTTTCCTCTTGAACTTTCGGGTGGCCAGCAGCAACGCACGGCTATGGCGAGAGCCTTAGTGAAAGACGCGACCCTGGTGCTGTTCGATGAGCCGTTAGTGAACCTCGATTACAAACTGCGCGAAGAGTTGAGGGCAGAGCTTCGGGATTTGTTCCGGGAGCGCCAGTGCATTGCGGTTTACGCAACCACCGAAGCTAACGAAGCCTTGGCCTTGGGCGGAACCACCACACTGCTTCACCAAGGCCAGGTAGTACAAAGCGGCCCAGTGATGGACGTCTATCGAAAGCCTGTGAACACACTGGCCGCTCAGCTATTCAGTGAACCCCCGATGAACCTCATTCGTGGCCGTGTTTCCGATACCGAACTGTCGTTCGATGAGGATACCCGCCACGCCCTGACCCAGGAACTCGCCGATCTACAACCGGGCGAGTATTGGTTTGGCATTCGCCCCAGCCACATTGCGCTCAAACCGGCCAACGATGATGATCTTGAAGTTCCCGTGCAAGTGGCATTGAGTGAAATCAGTGGCTCAGAAACCTTTATGCATGTTGAGAGTCGTCATTTCGAAATGGTGACGCAGTTGATGGGCGTGCACCAATACCACACCGGTGCGCCGATTAGCGTGTACTTGCCGATCAACAAGCTGTTTGTGTTCGATACTCACGAACAACTGGTGCATACGCCGTCGCAGGTTTCGGGGAGGGGAGTGTAATGGCCGAGATTCACCTGAAGTCACTGGCCCACAGTTACAGTAAATCGCCGTCAGGCCCTGAAGATTACGCCATTCGGCAGCTCGATCACGTTTGGCACAAAGGAGGCGCTTATGCGCTCCTTGGGCCGTCCGGATGCGGTAAGAGCACGATGCTCAATATTATCTCTGGTCTGGTGCAGCCATCGGAAGGCGAAGTGTTGTTTGATGGCATACGGGTTAACGCACTCTCGCCGCGGGATCGGAATATCGCACAGGTTTTCCAGTTTCCGGTGATTTACGATTCGATGACCGTCTATCAAAACCTAGCGTTTCCGTTGAAGAACAACAAGGTTCCCGCGGCCCGTATAAAAGCGCGTGTGCAGGATATCGCCGAAGTTCTGGAGATCGAAGACAAGCTGCATAAAAAAGCCAAAAACCTCACTGCCGACGAAAAACAGAAAGTATCCATGGGGCGTGGGTTGGTGCGCGAAGATGTATCTGCCATTTTGTTTGATGAACCCCTCACAGTGATCGATCCGCAGCTAAAGTGGAAGTTGCGCCGCAAGCTCAAACAAATCCACGAGCAATTCGATATCACGATGGTTTACGTGACGCACGATCAGCTTGAGGCGTCCACTTTCGCCGACAAGATCGCCGTCATGTATGACGGCCAGATTGTGCAGTTTGGCACCCCGACTGAGTTATTCGAACAACCCAACCACACCTTCGTCGGCTATTTCATTGGCAGTCCCGGAATGAACCTGATCGACGTTGAGCGGTGCGAGGCAGGTGTTCGTTTTGGTTCAGTCGAAGTGGTTTTGGAACCTTGGCAGATTGAGCATTTGAATCGGCTTAGCTCAACGAATTTGAAGATTGGTATTCGACCGGAATTCATAGAGATAGGGCTAGAACCTAAAGTGAACTCCTATGAAGTTGAAGTGTTAGATATGGAAGATCTTGGCACTTACAAAATCATCGATTTAGGGCTCGGCGATGAGACATTAAAAGCCCGGGTCGATGAGGATTTTGATGCCCGGATTGGAAGTCGCGTGCACCTCACTCTGCCGCCTCAGTGGACCATGCTGTATGTCGATGAATTCCTGATACAGGAGCAATCGTGATGGATAAAATCCCGAATAATCGAGCCTGGTGGCTGGTGTTGCCGGTGTTTTTATTGGTGGCGTTTTCTGCACTCATTCCACTGATGACCGTGGTCAACTATTCAGTCCAGGACATTTTCGGGCCGGGGCAGGCGTACTTTGTGGGCACGGAGTGGTTCAAAGAGGTGCTGACTGATGAGCGTCTACAAGATTCGTTGCTCCGTCAGTTTTTGTTTTCAGGCGCCGTATTGCTGATTCAGATTCCACTGGGTATCGGTGTGGCGTTGATGATGCCCAAATCGGGAATCAAAGGGTCCCTGTGTTTGATTCTGGTGGCGATTCCGCTGCTGATTCCGTGGAACGTGGTCGGCACCATCTGGCAGATTTTTGCTCGCGGTGACATTGGGTTGTTCGGTTGGGGTATTAATCAATTGGGCGTGGATTATAACTACACCGGTAGCACCGTCGATGCCTGGTTGACGGTATTGCTGATGGATGTCTGGCACTGGACCCCTTTGGTTGCGTTGCTGTGTTATTCCGGCCTGCGTGCGATTCCCGAAGCCTTCTATCAAGCGGCGGAAATCGACCGGGCGTCGAAATGGGCGGTATTTCGTTACATCCAGCTGCCCCGGCTTAAAAGTGTGCTGATTATCGCGGTGCTGCTGCGCTTTATGGACAGCTTCATGATTTACACCGAACCGTTCGTTCTGACCGGTGGCGGCCCGGGGAGCTCGACCACCTTCCTGAGCCAAACCCTGACGACCATGGCGATCGGGCAGTTCGACCTTGGGCGTGCGGCTGCGTTCTCACTGATTTACTTCCTGATTGTGCTGTTGATTTCGTGGTTGTTCTTCACCGCGATCACGCACGCCGACAAAGAACAGTAAGGAGAGTGTGATGAAACAAGCTCGCTCGAAAAACGTCGGGATTACCGTGTTTATTATTTTGTTGCTTACCCCTGTGTATTGGCTGTTGAACATGTCGTTCAAAACCAACCAGGAAATCCTCGGGGGCCTGACCATGTGGCCGGAGAATTTCACACTCGAGAATTATGTGGTGATCTTCACCGATCCGAGTTGGTACAACGGCTATCTGAACTCCATGGCCTACGTGACCATCAACGTGATCATCACCTTACTGGTAGCGCTGCCTGCGGCATACGCGTTCAGTCGTTACAAGTTCCTGGGGGACAAACACCTGTTCTTCTGGCTGCTAAGCAATCGTATGGCGCCTCCGGCGGTGTTCTTGCTGCCTTTCTTCCAGCTGTATTCCTCCATTGGACTGTTCGATACCCACATTGCGGTTGCGTTGGCCCACTGTTTGTTCAACGTGCCGTTGGCGGTGTGGATTCTTGAAGGCTTCATGAAAGGGGTGCCGCGGGAATATGACGAAATGGCATACATCGATGGTTACAGTTTTCCGAAGTTCTTTGTGAAGGTGTTTTTGCCGATGATTCGGTCGGGTATCGGCGTAACGGCCTTCTTTGCGTTTATGTTCTCTTGGGTTGAGTTGCTGTTGGCGAGAACACTGACTTCGGTTGATGCCCAGCCCATTGGGGCCATCATGACCCGTACCATCGGGGCCAGCGGTATTGATTGGGGGGTTCTGGCCGCAGCGGGTGTGCTGACCATTATTCCGGGCCTGTTGGTGATCTGGTTTGTTCGGAATCATGTGGCCAAAGGCTTCGCGCTCGGGCGTGTTTAAGGAGACAACCTATGATTTCGTGGATGAACTGGACACCCAGCGTCGCCATTTTCTTCGCAGTGATTGCGGGCATACTGGCGGTTATGACGGTTTACGAGATTGTCTCGCCGTGCACCGAGCGTAAGGGATTTCTTCCTATCGAAACAACTCGCGGCGACCGGCTCTTCATTGGCTTGTTGTCTGCGGCCTATATCCATCTCGCCTTTCTGGCCGTCAGCGATGTCACTTTGTGGGTGGCGCTGGCGGTTTCGGTGGTTTGGGCACTGGTGCTATTGCGGTGGGGCTGACAGTTGCGATGAAATTTGTAAAGAGTTCGTTTGCGCACTAGTTTGTAATCAGTGTTTGAAAACGAGCATTTGGTTTAAAAGAACACCGCTGTTTATGGAGTACGTGATGTTGCAGTAAACCCCGAGTGCGGTTTGTGACGCTCTCTCAATAACAACAGTAAAAGAGGTCGGATATGTCCAAGAATAAAAAACATCCCGGGGCCCTGATACTCAGCGCGGCTATTGCGGCGGCGACGATGGGGCTAAGCCTGCAAGCCTACGCGGATCGGTATTCAGACGCCGCGGAAAAGTGGGTGACGAACGAGTTCAAGCGATCCACCTTGACCAAAGAGCAGCGACTGGAAGAGCTGGCCTGGTTCACCAACGCTGCCAAAGCCTTCCGTGGTATGGAAATCAACGTGGTTTCTGAAACCATCGCGACCCATGAGTACGAATCGAATGTGTTAGCCAAAGCGTTCTCCGAGATTACCGGTATCAAGCTGAACCACACGCTGATTCAGGAAGGCGACGTTATTGAGAAGCTGCAGACACAAATGCAGTCCGGTCGAAATATTTACGACGGCTATGTCAACGACTCGGATCTAATCGGTACCCATGTTCGCTATGGCAAGGTAGTTGCGGTAGAAGACATCATGAATGGTCCGGGCAAAGAGTTGACGCTGCCAACTCTCGATCTTGATGATTTTATCGGGCTGGATTTCACGACCGGCCCGGATGGCAAGCTATACCAGCTGCCAAGCCAGCAATTTGCCAACCTGTATTGGTTCCGTGCGGACTGGTTCGAAAGGGACGATCTGAAAAAGCAGTTCAAGGAGCGCTACGGTTACGAGTTGGGGGTTCCCATCAACTGGTCTGCGTATGAAGACATCGCCGAGTTTTTCACGGTTCACGTGAAGGAGATCGACGGTGAAAAAGTCTACGGCCACATGGATTACGGCAAGAAAGACCCGTCCCTAGGCTGGCGCTTTACCGATGCCTGGTTCTCTATGGCCGGAGCTGGCGATAAGGGGTTGCCGAACGGATTGCCGGTGGACGAGTGGGGCATACGGGTTGAGGACTGCCATCCGGTGGGTTCTAACGTGTCGCGTGGAGGCGCCACAAACGGGCCAGCCGCGGTTTACGCAACAACCAAATACGTGGAGTGGATGGAGAAGTACGCGCCGCCTGAAGCGACCGGCATGACCTTCTCTGAATCCGGACCTGTTCCGGCTCAAGGAAATATTGCCCAACAGGTGTTCTGGTACACCGCTTTCACGGCCAGCATGATTGAAGATGGTTTGCCGGTGGTGAATGAAGATGGCACGCCTAAATGGCGCATGGCACCTTCACCGAGGGGGCCGTACTGGGAAGAGGGCATGAAACTGGGTTATCAGGATGTGGGGTCCTGGACCTTCCTGAATTCAACGCCCGAAAAGCGCCGTTTGGCTGCGTGGCTCTATGCCCAGTTCACGGTAGCAAAGACCGTGTCCTTAGAAAAAACCATCGCTGGGCTGACGCCGATTCGTGACTCCGACATCAACTCGGACTACATGACAGAAATGGCCCCCAAACTCGGCGGACTGGTTGAATTCTATCGCAGCCCGGCGCGCGTTCAGTGGACCCCAACCGGTACCAACGTGCCGGACTATCCGAAACTGGCGCAACTATGGTGGCAGTACATTGCTCAAGCGGCCAGTGGCGAAGCAACACCGCAAGAAGCACTGAATGGTCTGGCCGATGCTCAGGACCGTGTGATGGAGCGCTTGGAGCGGGCTAATGTCATGCCTAATTGTGGGCCTAAATTGAATAAGCCTCGCGATCCTCAGTATTGGTTGGATCAGCCCGGTGCTCCGAAACCGAAGTTGGCCAACGAAAAAGCTCAGGGTAAGACGGTTCCGTATCAAGAGTTGCTGAAAACCTGGGAGGATGCTCGTCAAAACTAGCCTCTGACTGGATCTGCTCAGCTATCTAAGCCGGGCAGCTCCACTCATCCTTCGGCCTCGTCCGTCTATCCTCGTATTGCTTTCGTTCCGCTGTTTCGTGACCATGAAGATGCACTAAATGATGAGGTGTTTTATGGCGAACAACGAAAAAATCACCGAGCAGGACGAACGAAAGAATCGTCGGTTTTCGGTATCGGCTAACCGTGGCAATGCCAGCCACCGGATTCGTTATGTCGAATCGGGCGGAGCGGCTGTTGATACAGAAGAATGTACGTTCTGCCAGGCTTTGCCGGATGTAGAGCAGAAAGGAGAGGTGGCGAAGACTGAAATTACAAAAGGCCACCAGCCCGGCTGAGCATAGTGGCCTTTGGATTCAAGCGCGCATAGGCTTAAAGGTCGGTTCGGCCCGGGAAGGTGGCCTGCTTGCGCGCTTCTGCGCATTTTGCCCGCGCTTCCAGTTGTTCGCTGTCATTGGAAGGCACGGTCCAGCCTTTTATATTCTCTTCAACAAGCTCCACAAGAGCGTCGATATGCCCGGGTGTTGCGTTCAGGCAGGGGATGTAGGCAAACGCCTCACCTCCCGCTTCCATGAAGTATTCCCTGTTTTCCTCATCAATTTCCTCAACCGTTTCCAGGCAATCCGCAGAAAAGCCGGGGCAGAAAACATCGATCGATTTCACGCCACTAGCCGGCAATGATTTCAGGGTTGCGTCGGTATAGGGCTGCAACCATTCCTCGCGGCCAAAACGGGATTGGAACGTTGTGAGGTATTCGTCTGCTTTTAACCCTAACCGCTCGGCCAACAAACGCGACGTTTTGTGGCACTCGCAGTGATACGGGTCCCCTTTAAGCAGGTACTTCAGCGGAATGCCGTGATAAGACAGGATTAGCTTCTGCTTGCGCCCGTGTGCCGCCCAATGGGCCTCGATGTGCTGAGCCATGGCTTCGATATAAGCGGGGAAGTCATGGTAATGGGATACGAAACGGAAGTCCGGAAGCCAGCGGCGCCCCATGAAGTCTTTGGAGACAGCGTCAAAGGTTGAGGCAGAGGTGGATGCCGAATATTGCGGATAAAGGGGGAGTACCAGCAGTTTGGTGACACCCTGTTGCTGCATTTCGTCCAGTACACGGGTAATTGATGGATTGCCGTAGCGCATGGCAAAGCCCACCACCACGTTATTACCGTATCGAGCCTGCAAGGCTTCACGAATACCTTCGGCTTGTTTGGCGGTGTGCACCAGTAGCGGAGATCCCTCCGGGGACCAAACCCCTGCATAGGCTTTCGCGCTTCGCTTGGGGCGAATGCGCAGGATAACGCCGTGCAGTATCAGCCACCAGAGTGGCCGAGGTACTTCGACTACGCGTGGGTCCCATAAAAATTCAGCCAGATATCGTCTTAACGCTGAAGGGGTGGGAGCATCGGGTGTGCCCAAATTGGTGACAAGAACACCCAGGCGCTCGGCCTGGCTATGGCTGAAGTTTTCAGTCCCTTTGTATGGCATTGAAACTTTCCGGTTGTGGGGTGTTAACTTTGGTTATTCTGCTGCTGCGTATGCATACGGCCAATAAGCCCGGTGAGATCATAACCGGCCTGATAAGCTTTGGAGAGCAGATCCTGAGGATCCTGGTCCCGTGCTGAACTCAGCGCCCAAAGCACGGTGCAGCGGGTACCAGAGCGGCAAAACGCTAAAGCCGGTTTATCTGCCTCTGCGAACATAGGGGCGAACGCATCGACATCTTCATCCGTAATATGGCCGGACGCAACGGGCAGATACACCCACTTTAACCCATGTTCCTCGGCCGTTGCTTTGATGTCGGTCATGGGAGGTTGACCGTATTCTTCGCCATCGGGTCGGTTCGCGATCAAGGTTTTGAAGCCGAGGCGAGCTATTTCAGCGATATCTTCGATCGCAATCTGGGGCGAAACAGATAGGTTGTCGTCAATTTTTCTGATATCCACGGGGCTTCTCCAGGGGTTGGATGAACCGGGCTAATCGTTAGCCCGGCACTGTTACGCGCGTAATTACCGAAATTAATTCAGGATTGCGCGCGTTTCCGTTCGATCAATTCAAAGAGCATCATACCTGCCACCATGGATGCGACAAAGACTATCCCTTTAATTTCACCTGCACCAACCGCAACCAGTGCTGGCCCCGGGCAGAAGCCGGCAACGCCCCAGCCCACACCAAACAGTAAGCTACCGCCCACAAGGCGCTTATCAATCTTGGTGCTGGTGGGCAGCTTCATGTTAAAACCGAGCAACGATAACGTGCGCTTTTTGGCCACCGTGAAGGCCACTAAACCGACCAGAATGGCACCACCCATAACTAAGGCAAGCGACGGGTCCCACAGGCCGGCAAGATCGAGGAAACCCAGCACTTTTGCGGGGTTGGCCAAGCCAGAAATGATCAGCCCCAAACCAAAGATTAAGCCGGAAACTAATGCGGTGAGATTGTATTTCATGGGATCAGGCTCCGATCAGATGGCGAATGATGTAAACGGTAATAAAGCCGGTTGCCATGAAGCTTAGGGTGGCAACCAGCGAACGAGGCGATAGTCGTGAAAGGCCGCACACGCCGTGACCACTGGTGCATCCGGAGCCGTAGCGCGTACCCACGCCCACCAAAAGGCCTGCAATGATCAGAGCCGGAAAACCTGCATTGACTTCGATTTCCGGTAACTCTGCAAACAGCCTCCAGACAATCGGGGTTCCGATTAAGCCGCCGAGAAAGGCCATGCGCCAGAGCATGTCGTTGCGCACCGGGGTTAGCAGTCCGCCGAGAATGCCGCTGATGCCGGCGATTCGACCGTTAAACAGAAGGAAGCTGGCGGCAGCCAGGCCTACCAGAATACCGCCAGCCAAAGCGCTGACGGGTGTGAATTCACTCCAGGCAATATCTATCATGCTTTACTCCGGTTAAGTGTGCGTTTTGGAATAAGCATATAATAACAGGAAATAAGGGCAAAAAAAGCCCGGCTTGGGAGGCCGGGCAGAGGCGTGCGAGTAGTATCCATGAAAGACTTCCAGACAAACCGGCATCAACGGGGACACCGGTATTGAGAAGTATTGACCATATTTCGTACAACTCAAGCTTTGCCCCGACTCCTTTGAAAACATTTCTTCATATGCCGCCGTTCTTTATATTGCAGCCCGCCGTTATGCGGGTTTCAGGAGGGTAGCCGCAACCACTGCAATCAACAGGTGGGTGTAATATAATGCGTAAATAACCCTATCGCCCGTATTTAAGAGGTACTCATGTCGGATCACGATGATCATAACCCGGAGACAGATCCGCATCTGCCGGGAAAGATTAAAGACTCTGCTCGTCAGATCTGGTTGGCTGGGCTTGGTGCCTACACCAAGGCAGAAGAAGATGCCGGTAAGTTTTTCGAGCGGCTGGTTCAGGAAGGCGAACAGCTGGAATCCAAAACCCGAGGTGTTGTTGGTAAACAGATTCGCACCGTGGAAGACCGGGTAGGTGAAGTGCGTGAGCGGGCAACCGGCACCTGGGATAAGCTGGAGCATATGTTCGACCAACGGGTATCCGGAGCCTTGCGCCGATTGGGGATTCACCGCAAAGAAGATATTCAGGCGTTGGAGAGTCGCATCGAATACCTGGAAGCGGAGTTGGCCAAACTTCGCGGAAGGACCGCAAACGGTAACGATGAAGAAGAATAGGCTGAGGATTACAGATAAGTCTCGCTGATCAGCAGGACTTCCTCTTTGTGCTCTTCGGTGAGGTGGGGCAGTATCAGATGCAAAATCTGGTATACCCCTTTTCCGGGATCGACAAATTCGCGATCATCCAGATGCGAAAGCGTATCGAAACTGCTCCAGTAGCAAACGGTCAAGGTGAGCTGCTGGCACAACGCGCTCAGCTCTGCAGGCCCGATTGCCATTAAACCCTGACGTTTGAAGCTAGTGCACAGGGATTCAAACGCCAGGGTTTTCTTCTTCAGTATGCGCCGAAAACGGACTTGCAGCTGCTCGTATCGAGACAGCACGTTCACCAAGTCCTGGTACATGAACCGATAGCGCGCAACCGCCTCGAACAGGAGGTGCAGAAAGAAGCTGAACTGGTCCAGAGGCACTTCGGCGTCGCCGGGCACGGCAAGCAAATCCAGCATGTCAGCTTCAAAACGTTCGAAAAGCTCTTCAACAATGTCACCTTTACTTTTGAAATGGTAGTAAAGGTTGCCCGGACTGATGTCCAACTCATCCGAGATCAACAGGGTGGTGACGTTCGGCTCACCCAGGCTGTTGAACAGCTGCAAGCTGGAGTTCAGTATCCTGTCCCTGGTTTTTATTTTCTTCATGACGGATCGGTTGGCCTGTCAGAGTTCGAAGCTGGCCCAGATGGGGCAGTGGTCAGAGGGGCGCTCCATGGCCCTGATCTCGTAACTGACGCCGGCATCTTTAGCTTTGGGCAGCAAGCTGTCATTTGCCATAACCAGATCGATACGAAGTCCTCGCTTGGGTTCGCGCTCAAAGCCTTTGCTGCGGTAATCAAACCAGCTGTATGTATCGGCTTCATCCGGGTTCAGGTGCCGGAACACATCGGTAAATCCTCGCGCTTCTACTTGGCCCAACCATTCCCGCTCTTCCGGCAAGAAACTGCATTTACCGGAACGTAGCCAACGTTTGGCGTTGTCCGGGCCAATGCCTATGTCTTTGTCGGTTGGCGAAATATTCATATCGCCCATCAAGACAACATGGCCGGGGCGCTTGTTCAGCTCGTCCAGAAAATCCATCAGATCGGCGTAGAACTTTTTCTTGGCCGGGAACTTGATGGGGTGGTCCCTGTTTTCCCCCTGAGGGAAGTAGCCGTTGATAACGGTAAGCGGTTCGCCGTTTACCGTGAAATGCCCGGTAATGAGCCTGCGCTGTGCGTCTTCGTCATCGCTTGGGTAACCTTTCACCACTTCATCGGGCGCTTGCCTGGACAGCAGCGCAACGCCGTAGTGGGTCTTCTGACCATGGAAATGCACGTGATAGCCGAGTTCCCGGATCGCCTCCTCCGGGAATTCTTCATCCCTGACCTTGGTTTCCTGAAGCCCGATGAAATCAGGGTTCAGCTGGTCAATAACCGCCGCCAGTTGGTGCAAGCGAGTGCGGATACTGTTGACGTTGAACGACACGAACATCATGGTTTTGGAGTCTCCGAATCAGTTTGGCCCGGAGTTTACCACATCGATGGGGGATAACCGTTTGGCCGAATGGCCGCGGGGCAGCGCTTCACAAAGTCAGATCGCAGTCCGGGTAGTTAATGATGCGGTATCGGATGTGGGCGGTATGATTCGTTTTACGATCGGCCCGGATGTTGGTTAGACCCTGATAGTGCGTCAAGGCGCCTTGCCGGTTGTAACCCAAAATGATGGGATCAACCAGAAACCGCAAAACCAGACTGGTGGGGCGTATCTTAACCACCACTTCGGCGTTAATATTTTCTTTGGGTGCCGGTTCAAGAACAAACCCGTATTGGTCCCCGCGAGTGGGAGCCAGAAAGCGGAACGGCAGCGATTCACCCGCGATGACCGCTTGCCAGTTGGCGCGGACAAACTGATCAAAACCGGCATCGACCACCAAATGATGATCGAAGGACACCTGAAAACGTCTGCGATTTTCAGCCGGTGGTTGCCAGTCGATGGTGAGCTGTTTTGACTGTGGGTAACGAATCTCCAACGTTTCGTCGAAATCCGGCTGGCGGAATACCACACTGGGCCGGCTGGGGTGCTGACCGTACTCCAGGGTTTTTACCGCAAACCGCCGATCATCGGGGCCTTCGTGATAGGTGACGGTATGCTTGAAAGGTTCGAACCCGGCATCCGTGCAGATTCCGGTGACTTGGTGCCGTTCTTCGTAAAGTTCGCTTTTTGTCTCAAGCGATTCGGCGGTTCCGTGAAATTCAAACGTTGCGGCCGCTGTCGGTCCGCTGAGTAAGCATAATCCCCAGAGAATTACCCATCGACTCATGGTGCCAACTCCCGAACCATCCGGTTACGAAAGAACAGTAATAATGGAAACAGCACGAACCAGCCAGCGCCAAGAGCGGCCAGAGAAACGGTTTGGTTAGGTAATGTCACTGCGCCCAGCTTGCTGGCGGACCAGTAGGCAAGCGAGCCAGCGAACGGCGCTAATACGAACGGAAGCCATGCTCGTTGAGCAACCCAGCTGAGCGAGTGGCACAGGGTCGTCATGAAGAGCGCCCAGATAGCAATGAGCCAGATCGGCGCAAACCCGGGGGCCTCCGTGCCCTCGAGGCCGAGAATGCCGGTTCGAAACCATAAGGAATCCAAGAGGCTGCCTAGCAAGATGCCAACCGCGATGAATCGGACCTCCGCGCCGGGCCGACGGCTGACCAGCATCAGGTGGGTTGCGAGAATCAGCACGGCCAACCCAGTCGCTGCAAGGCCCGGATAGAGCACGCACACGAACCAGCCGGCTTGAAACAGCAAAAAGTTAACCGTATTCCGGCCGGTTTCAGAAAGAATCACGACGAGGCAATGCTGCCGTGCTTGTTGGCAGGCTTGGCCATCATCAGGTGAGCGACGCCAATGGCCCGTTCGCTAAAGCCCGCTTCACAATAGGCAAAATAGAACTGCCACAGGCGCTGGAACTCGGTGTCATAACCTTGTTCCGCCAAAACCTCGCGCTTGGCCATAAAACGCTCACACCAATCATGCAAAGTTCGGGCATAGTGGAAGCCGAAATCATCCACCTGCGTAAGTACCAGATCAGAGCCTCTTTGCATCGAGCCCAGAATGGCACCAAAAGACGGAATGAAACTGCCCGGGAAGATATAACGTTGGATAAAGTCCACGTTCTTTAGTGCGCGCTCGTAACGCTGCTCCGGCATATTGATCGCTTGTACCAGCGCTATACCGTCGGGTTTAAGCAGCGCGCTGATTTGGCTCAGGTAACTGTCCAGAAAGTCGGGGCCAACCGCTTCGATCATCTCAATGGAAACCAGCTTGTCGAATTGGCCGGACAGGTCACGATAATCGTCAAACAACAGCGTAATTTTGTCTTCCAGACCTTCGGATTCTACGCGGGCTTGGGCCAGCGCCCATTGCTCCTTCGAAATCGTTGTGGTGGTTACATGGCAGCCGTAATGCTTCGCGGCGTGAATGGCAAAACCGCCCCAGCCGGTGCCGATTTCCATCACTTGATCACCGGGCTGAAGGTCGAGCTTTCGGCAGATCACGTCAAGCTTGTGTACGGCGGCTTCTTCAAGGCTGGCGTCCGGGTGAGGGTATATCGCTGAGGAATACATCATGGTTGGGTCAAGAAACTGGCTGAACAAATCGTTACCCAAATCATAATGGGCGCTGATGTTCTTGCGTGACCCTTCAGGCGTGTTCCGGTTCAACCAATGCAAGCCTTTGAGTGCCGGCTTGCTCACCCAGCTGAATTTGTCCTCGAAAGCATTCATGGTGTCGAGGTTGCGGGTAAAAAATCGCAGCAAAGCTACAAGGTCGGGGGAGTTCCAGTCGCCCGCCACGAAGGATTCTGCAGCACCTACGCTACCGCCGGTAACCAGGTCTCGCCAAGTACTGTGGTTGTGTATAACCAGTTCGGCAGAAGGGTAAGTTGGATCGTCGTTGCCGAACACTAAATCATCGAAACCCGTCTGCCGAATTCGGAGCGTGCCTTCGCCGAGTTGGGCCAGCTGATTACAAACGAGCTGCTTTGCAATCCGGCTCACCAGCGGCATGCGCTCGGCTGCCAGGCCCGATTTGTTGGTGGAGGTGTTCACGTTCTCCATGAGGTTACCCTTCCTGTCAAAGTTGTATCCGGTTGTGCCAAAGAGTCTGGCTCGGTGATGTCTAAGCCCTGATCCTCTGTGCCCCTGCGGTATTCCGGCATATGCGAGTCAAGTTTGTCCGGGTGCGTGTAAAAAGGGGCGCCTTTCAGCTTCAGCTTCAGGGCGTTCCAGTAAATGCCAGCGACGCCTTTCAGAGTTTCCACTGGGAACCGGCAAAGGCTCTTGTGAAGGGTTGTACGATTGAGTGCAGTGCGTTGGACCACCAATGTCGCATCAAACTGTTTCTGTTGCTCCTGCTCGACGTTCATATGGATGCGCAGGTCAGCACCTCGAAAGTTGAACAGCCATTGGTAATGCTGGTCCATACCGTTGAAGGGTGACACGTGGAAGCGTTTGCTGAACGCAAAACGCTCGGTTTGCCATTGTCCTGAACGGGGGCCGGGGTGCTGGCATTCCAGGCAGTACACGTGCCGCTCTTTCCAAGGCGTGTTGGTGATTTGCGCAAGGATAACTTTCGGAACGTCACCATTGCCGGGATTTCGGCCTTGCTCGTAGCACAGATAAAAACTCACCGGGTTAAAGATGTGGCCGAGATAGCGTGGGTGGGAAATGAGCTGGACAGGGCCATCCGGCCACCAGCCGGTGGCAGCCTGGACCCGTTGACTCACCGCGTCGCGTAGATTTGGCTGGTCGGGATCAAGGTAATCCTTGCGCCGCAGTGCCAACCAGTTGAACCGTTCCAGTGAGAAAAACGGGCTGATGCCGGTCACCGTGTTCCATTCGTCCACATCCAATGCCAGCATGCCAATGTTGTAGTTAAACTCATGCTGTGTCGGGTGCTTACGCCGATGTCTTATCGTGCCTTCTAGCCATTCGCTGGCCATAATCAAAGCTCCAGCCCGAAGGCGTTCGCCACCCGTAATGCACTGCGAACCCCGTCTTCATGAAAGCCGTTGAACCAGTAAGCGCCACAAAAATGCGTACGGTTGTGGTCGCCGATTTCGTGGTAACGCTCTTGGGCGGCGACTGCATCCATCGTAAACACCGGGTGGTCGTACTCGAAACGTTTGATGACTTTGTCAGGGGCGATATCACGGCTGCGGTTCAGGGTGACGCAAAAGGTTTCAGGTGCGTCGTCAAAGTTCTGCAGAGTGTTCATGTTGTAGGTGACTGATACCGGCTGACTACTGTGTTCCGGAACCATGTAGTTCCACGCCGCCCAAGCCAGTGGATTGGAGGGCAACACACTGGCGTCGGTGTGAAGCACTACATCATTTTTCTGATAGCCGATAGCGCCCAGAATCGCCTGCTCTTTATCCGTAGGGTTGCTGAGCATCGCCAAGGCTTGATCGCTGTGGCAGGCAAGAACGACTTGATCAAACCGATGGCTCTTTCCATTCGAGACGATGGTGACGCCGTCTGCATCACGCTGAATGTCCGACACCGGGCTGTTCAGATGGGTTTTGTCGCCAATCCGTTCCATCATCCGTGTTACGTAGGTGGCGGAACCACCGGAAATCACCCGCCAGGTTGGTCGGTCATCCACAGATAGCATGCCGTGGTTATTAAAGAACTGCAGGAAAAAACGAATCGGAAATTGTTCCAGAACAAGCTCAGGCGCAGACCAGATAGCCGCGCCCATCGGAACGATGTAGTGCTTGCGGAAATAATGGCTGTAGCGATTGCGATTCAAATACTCGCCCAGTGTTTCGCCTTCGGGGATTTGGCCGTCCGCCAGATCCGCCCGGGATTCTTTATTGAAGCGAAGAATCTCCCGAACCATTTTCAGGAACTTGAAATTAAACAGATTGCGACGTTGCGCAAACAGAGTGTTCAGGCTGGTGCCGTTGTATTGCAGGCCTGTGGCGTGAGAATCCACACTGAAACTCATGGAACTGACCTCCGAAGCCACGCCGAGACGATCCATCAATTTGATGAAATTAGGGTAGGTCCAATCGTTGAACACTATAAACCCGGTATTCACTGGCCAGCTTTTTCCGCCTGATGTGACGTATTCGGTATTGGTGTGGCCACCGGCATAATCGGCAGCCTCGAAAAGTTCAACATCGTGATGTTCACTGAGCAACCACGCAGCGGTTAAGCCAGATACTCCGGCCCCGATTACGGCAATCCGTTGGCGTTCCTGATTCATCAAAACAATTCCTGTGGCAGATCTATTCAAAGGTTGTTATCGGTTTTCCGGGCCATCGAGGCCGCCATCCGGTCAATCAAGCCCTGGGGCAAGCAGCCAAGTGCTTTCAGGGTCCAGGTGAAGCGCCGGGGAAACGCAATTTCCCGTTTACCTCTGGCGAGTCCCTGATGAATACGGCTTGCGGCTTCCTTGGCACTGATCATAAAGGGCATGGGAAAATCGTTCTTGTCGGTTAACGGGGTTTTTACAAAGCCGGGGGAAACCACCACCACCTCGATCCCCTCCGCGGCCAAATCGGCGCGCAAAGATTGGGCGAAATAAGTCAGGGCAGCCTTGGATGCGCCATAACCCTCGGCACGGCTGAACGGAAACCACCATGCCGAGGAACTGACAATCACCACACTCGCCGGTTTGCCTTGGGCGCGGGTAGCCCGAAGGGCTGGCAGGGCAACATCCAGGCAGCGGGCGGTGCCCAGTAGGTTAGTAGTGAGGTTGGCTTCGATAACGGAACTGTCGTATTCAGCCACATCCAGGTATTCACAGGTGCCTGCGTTCAGAATAACCATGTCCAGATCGCCAAATTGTCTCAGCGAACCGGCCAAGGCGGAAAGCTCCTCTGGATTGGTGGTATCCGCCACTGCCGTATGGATCTGTGCCGGCCAATTCATGGCCAGTTTTTCAAGAGGTTGTTGGCGCCGGCCGCTGATCACAAGTTTGTGGCCATGGCTGGCCAGTTCGTGCACCAGTGCTTCACCGATGCCGGAGGAAGCACCTGTCAGCCAGATGTTGGATTCGGACATCACGCGTTTGCTCATCCCGCATGCCTCTTTACCCAGCGCACTGCGCGGCCTACTAACGGCAAATGTTCGTACAGCAATTCGCCGGCATCAAAATAGTCCCGGTGGAAATGAACTTTGCCATTTTGGATCAGTAAATGGCTCATGCCTTCTACGTAAACCGTTTGACCACGCTGGATTCGCTTGTGGTTCAGCTCCATCACCCACGGTATGCAACACCGTGGGTGCTGCAGAACCGGATCCCCGAAACGGAACTGACACCGGATGACGTTTTGATAGGCACCGGCCATGTATTGGGTTAGAGCATCGAGCCCGACCACCTGACCGAAAGGATCCTGAAACTCGATCTCTTCAGCGTACACCGCCGCCAATTCGTATAGATGGCCTTTATCCAGTTTGTTGTAAAGGTTGCAGAAAGCGTTCAGCGTTATCTGCATGGCCCGGTCTTTGGAGCCAACTTCAACAACGTTATCTGACGGAGTCATTATTTCGGCTTCCTTGATCGGTTTTGGTCAGTAGCCAGTGTTTCTTTAACAACGTGGGGCGGTATCGGAGCCAGGTCCCAAATAATGCCGAGTCTGGACAGCAACCACAGGCCGTACCAGGTAATGTCGATCTCGTACCAGCGAAAGCCTTGGCGTGCTGACTGTGGCCAACGGTGATGGTTGTTGTGCCAACCTTCGCCTAGCGTCAGCAGTGCAAGCCAGAAGTTATTGCGGCTATCGTCATTGGTGTCAAAGCGGCGTTTGCCCCAAACGTGGGAAAGCGAATTGATGGATACGGTGGCATGGAAAAGTGCGACTGTTGAGATAAAGAACCCCCATACCAACAATTGCAGCCCGGTAGTGCCCAGCTCTGGCGCCCAAAAGGCCAATGCCTCACCGAAAAGGTAGATCAGTACCGCGAAGACCGCGGGAACCAGAGCGTCAAAACGGTTGATGAACCGAAGTTCCGGAAACTTGAGCCAATCCCGAACCCGACGTTCATCCATGACAAAGCCCGCGTCGCAGGTAAACCAACCGACGTGCGACCACCAGAACCCACCGTGATGAGGGGAGTGCAGGTCTTCGGGGTGATCCGAATGCTGATGATGGTGCCGATGGTGTGCTGCCCACCAAAGGGGGCCTCGCTGAGCCGCGCTGGCACCTAGAATGCCGAAAATAAACTGTGCAGCCCGGCTGGTTTTGAAGGATTTATGCGCAAAATAACGGTGGTAGAAAGCGGTAATCGAGAACATGCGTAACAGGAAAAAGGCAATAGCAAAGCCGACAGCGAAGGCGCTTGTTCCGGTGTAAAGCGCAAGCAGACACGCCGCGTGAAGCGAAAGGAAGGGAAGCACCCTGATGACGTTGAATTTTCGGCATTGTGTGTCGAGGTGATCCAATCCCGCTTCGGAGTCGAACCATCTTAGAATGTTTGAAAACAAATCATTAACTCGGGTCATAATCAGCCATGGAAAGAGAAACCTTAGATACCCCTAGCATACGCAAGGTTGCCGTCATCGGATCAGGGATGGCCGGATTAACCGCTGCCATTATGCTTGGTAAATCAGGCCATCAGGTGAGAGTGTTTGAAAAAAGTCGCGGGCCGGGTGGTCGGCTGGCATCGAAACGAGTGGCAAACGGTGCGGTAGACGTGGGCGCGCAATACTTCACGGGGCGGAACCCGGATTTTGTGAACTTTTTGAACGACTACGCCGGAGCGGACCGCTTCGGGCCATGGCAGGGGACGTTTGGTTTCCAAAGCGCGCAAGAAGGCTGGCAGCCATTTCCAAAAGAAACCCGTTACGTAGGCATTCCACGAATGACCGCAATCACGCGTGGGCTGTCGCAGCATGTGGAATTGACGGCACAGGTTCGTATCGGGCGCATGGTCCGCTCTGGGGCGCGTTGGCAGTTGCTCTGCACGCAAGGCAAGGAGCATGGCTTGTTCGATCAGGTGGTAATAACAGCACCACCTGCTCAGACCCAGGATTTGCTGGCGGCCAGCGGATTGACGCAGCTGTCAGACAAAACCCAAGCGCCGGGCGGCGACATACTGCCGTGTTGGGCTGTTGCCGCGCATTTCGCGGAAGCGCCGGATGCCCTATTCGATGCCATGCGGCCGGAGTCTGACGTGCTGTATTGGGTGGCCAACAATTCGTCGAAACCGGGCCGGAACGATTCTGGGCAATGGTGGGTGCTGCATGCCACCCCGGAGTGGACCGAAGCGAACGTGGATGCCACACCTGAACACGTTACGAACCAATTGCTGGCGGCGTTCAGAGAACTGACAGGCTTTGACGGAGCGCTCGTGGATTCGGTTGCGCACCGTTGGTTGTACGCGCGTTCAGTCTCGACCGAACAGCCCGGTTTTTTGTGGCATCAGTATCAAGGCGTTGGCATCGCGGGAGACTGGTTAGTAGGCGGTCGTGTTGAGGGCGCGTGGGAAAGCGCCAGCCGGCTGGCAGGGGCCATGCAGGCTGGCTGATATCAAGTTGTGGTTATCAGCTGAGGCTCGATGATGTGGGAGCAACATCGGGCTGGCGATAAAAATGGATGATGGTGCCGTCTTCGAACTTCGAGAAGAAGGCGCTCACGTCGGTAATCTTTTTAAGTGAGCGTTTTCGCGTGATCGGGTCTTTTTCGAGCACTTTAATGCCGTTGAAGTTGTCCTGAATGTTGGAGAAACGGGCTTTCATGGTGCAGGTAACCACATCGTCTGCCGACAACCCCAGCTCGCCTGCCAGCCAGTTACTGTGTTTCTGGATTTCTGTTTTGCTTAAGTTCTCGCGCGTATCCAAATGCTTCAGCTTGACCCGGTTGACGATCAGGAACGAGTAGCTCTTGGGTTGTTTGCGGGCGACTTTACGAAATGCTTCCCAGAAAAAACTGTCGGTCAGTTCCGCAAAAAAGCTCATATCACTGAGGCAGGTATCAATCCACTCGAAGCTTTCCGGATCTTCCAGCACTTCGTTGATGGCTTCCCGCAGGAGCCAGTCAAAGCCAAGGGCGGTTTTGTGGCCGTACACTTTGCGGTACATCTGATAGCGGCTGTAAACGAAATCTTCCAGGGCCCCCAAACCTTTGTGAGTAATGGCAAGGCCCATCCAGGGTTCGGAAACATCCCAGCCAAACCGCAAGTTACTCAGCAAGTGGTCAAGATTAAAGCCACCAATGGTCACGGAGCTGTGGAACCCGTCTCGAAGCATGTAGTCAGCGCGGTCCGCATCAATCTCGCCGGATACGATGGACGATAGCAGCCCCATGACCAGTTCAGGCACTTCCTGTTCGCCGTTAGAAGCGGCCAGCGTTTGGTCACCCGCGATAAACGCAAGGAAGGTGTGTGCATGGCGGCAGAAGGTATCGCTCGGCGTTACCTGTGTGGTTTCCATAATGCCAATGATGTCTTCGGCGTGCAGACCAGCAGCCTCCAGATCGACTGACGAGAGCACTTCATGGGCGACGCGCACCGAGTAGTGTTCGTGCTCCAGTTCTTCCGGTTCCTCGGGGTGATAACGGGTATAATCTTCGCCGCGCCACAGTTCGCGAAAACGCTCCGGGCGTGACATAAGCTCGCGAATCTTGCGCGCTTGGGTGAACTGATGAGAAAAACTGGAGTGGCCGCTGTCGTGCAGCAGGCAGCCTAAGCGAATAATCTTGGCGAGGTAATCAATGGCATCCAGTTGATTCAGGCTCAGCTCTGTTTGCTCGCTTAACTGGCGCTCCCGAAGGTAGGCGTCGATCATCGCGCGGAACATGCGCGTACCTACGTGCATGACACCAATGCTGTGCAGGAAACGGGAATGGGTCGCGCCCGGGAACACCAGGCTGAGAATGTCGTTTTGGCAGATGTTGCGCAAACGTTGGAAAAGAGGGTGGTCAATAACCTGGATTTCGTGTCGGTAAAGCGGGATCCCGCCGTGGACCGGGTCCATGATCAGTTTGTCGTAGGCACCCAGAAGGTCGTTGACAGCACGTCGCATGGTTACAAATCCCCCCAAAAAAATCCATATGGCCTTGTTATATCACAAGGTCATGCCAGAATAGACCTTATAACGCCTGTTTTTCTTTTACCGCTGGTAGTTTAGGGCAACTAACATGACCTCGCGCACCGAGCGCATTCTAATTATTGACGCCAATGAACAGGCCCGTTCAGACCTGTCACGATACCTGGATGCCAGAGGCTTCTATGTGAGCGTTTGTCCGGATATTGGTGCGGCTCGCAGTTTGTTTACCGAGAATATTCCCGACGTCATTTTTGCCGACCTGTCCCCGGAGGTCATTGAATACCTCAATCGTCGCCTGGATGCGGCTGAAAGTTATACGCCCATTGTTGCCTATACCAGCAGCACCTCCAGTGCCGAAGTGGTGCAGTTGCTGCGTGCCGGTGCAGAAGACATCGTGCTTAAGCCCTGTCACGCCAGCAAAGAAGCGTTAGACGACGTTATCGAAAAGCTGTTCGATCGTATTCGCGTGAACCGCCTGAATAAGCTTTACCGGGAAGAACTTGAAGAGGCGAACCTTGATCTTCGTAGCGGCATTGCCGAATTGCGGGCCGATCAAAATGCCGGTCGGAAAGTCCAACTGAAAATGCTGCCGGATCACAGCCAGGACATTTGTGGGCTGCATGCCGACTACCTGATCAAACCGTCTCTGTACCTGAGCGGTGACTTCCTCGATTACATCCGGTTATCCAAAGACAAGATGTTGGTGTACATCGCTGATGTATCTGGCCACGGCGCCAGTTCCGCGTTCGTCACTGTGTTGCTCAAAAACCTTACCAATCGGCTGAAGCGCAATCTGCGGCGGCAGTCCAGTGATGACATCATGCATCCGCAACGCATTCTCGAGCGTATTAACTCAGAGTTGATGGACACCGGTTTGGGTAAACACGTCACTGTTTTTGTCGGCATTATTACGCTGTCTGAACGAACCCTGAGTTACGCGGTGGGGGCGCACTTCCCAATGCCGATATTATCGTTTAATGATGGAGAGACCCGATTTTTGGAAGGCAGCGGCTTGCCCGTAGGTTTGTTTGAAAACCCGGAATGGGAGTTGTACGAGGTTAAACTGGATCGTCCATTCCGCCTTTTGTTGTTCTCGGATGGCATTTTGGAGGTCATTCCCGACAAAAGTCTTGATGAAAAGGAACGAACGCTACTTGAACTCGTATCAGGAGGTAGTCACACTATCGCATCGCTGAGCGAGGCTCTGGGTTTAAATAGCATCTCAGAGCTGCCAGACGATATAGCGATAGTATCGGTAACTGACCAGTTAACTGGTTCAGATCAAACGTCGTCGACTTAGTGGCATTGTAAAAAAATGGCTGGTTATAAAATCCTGCAAGCAGATAAGCAGGGAATTTACGTCCTGAAGTTTATTGGAGAAATCCGGCTGAACCTGTGTTCGACGCTGGACAATCTCGTCGAGTCCATCACCCGGGACCCAGACTTCAAAACGGTCGTGATCGATCTCACTGAAACAGAGATCGTCGATAGCACTACGCTCGGGCTGCTTGCCAAGATTGCGTTGGCGGCATACAAACAGAGCCACTTTCTTCCGACTCTGATTTCCACCAATCCTGATGTTACTCGCATCATCTCGTCTATGGGCTTCGACAAGATATTCATCATCGTCCGCGAGCCTGCCTCCCGTATTGAAGACCTTGAAGAAATTCCTGTCCTGAAAGCCAGCGAACAACAAGTTCGCGAAAAAGTGCTCGACGCTCACAGGGTGCTAATGGGCATGAACAGCAAAAATCGGGAAGAGTTCAAGAACCTCGTCAAAGCTCTTGAGTGCGAAGAGCCCGGCTGATTCAATTTTCCAGCGCCGGGTCTTGCTAACACGAACCTACGGAAACACTATGCCAGAAAACGTAACGCCGGAATCTGATGTGGCGAAAACGCAAAACGTTGCAGTCCTTGGTGGCGGCAGTTTCGGAACTGCTATGGCTAAGGTACTGGGTGAGAACGGCCATACAGTGCATTTTTGGATGCGCGATGCAGCCCAGGTCGAGGAAATTCGCACAACCCGCATGAACGCGCGGTATATGCCCGACATCGTTCTGGAAGGGAAGATTCTACCCACAACCGATCTCGCGCACGCCGTTACTAGCGCCGATGTTGTGTTTGTGGCCATTCCTTCAAAAGCGTTTCGCTCGGTAATTCGCGACAACAGCGGCGTTTTCAAAGACGACCAGATTGTCGTCAGCCTGACCAAAGGTATTGAGCAACAAGGCTTCAAGCTGATGAGCGAAATCTTGCTTGAAGAAATTCCGCGCTGCCGAACCGGGGTATTAAGCGGGCCCAACTTAGCGGGTGAAATTGTTAACCGCGAGTTGACCGCAACGGTTATTGCCGCAAAAGATCCCGCCGTGCGTCACACCGTGCAAGAACTGCTCGGTTGCGACTATTTTCGGGTGTACGCCAATGTTGATGTTTATGGTGTCGAACTGGCAGGCGCATTGAAAAACATCTATGCCATTGTGGCGGGTTTGGCCTCTGCCCAGAACCTTGGCGAAAACGCCAAAGCCATGCTGATCACCCGTGGGCTGGCGGAAATGAGCCGGTTTGCGGTGAGCCTGGGCGCTAACCCCATGACCTTTATGGGGCTGGCGGGTGTTGGCGACCTGATTGCCACCTGTACCTCCAGCAAGAGCCGGAACTTCCGGGTCGGTTACGCCGTGGGTACTGGCAAGAAACTCGATGAGGCGGCTGAAGAATTGGGTCAGGTGGCAGAAGGCATCTATACTCTAAAATTAGTAAGAGACAAATCTGAAGCGATTGGCATTCACATGCCGTTGGTACGAGGGTTGTACGAGATTCTATACAACGATGCTCCGATTGAGGTCGTTATCAAAAATCTGATGAATGCTGTTCAAAACTCGGATGTAGAATTCATTCTGCCTCGTACAGTGGCCCAGTAATCCAGCGAACTGGACGAGGAGAGTATTATGCAACTGATCATCATGCGTCACGGTGAGGCAGGCAGGCACTCCCTTGATCACGAACGGGAGCTGACCGATGTCGGGCGAAAGCAGGCCGCCAATGTGGCGGAGAAAATTGCGCAATCCGATTCCAAGCCCAGCGTTATTTGGTGTAGTCCATACATCCGCGCACGGCAGACGGCGGCTATCGTCGGCGACATACTGGGCGTTCCTGTGAAAGAGAAATCTTTCATCACACCGGATGATGACCCGGGTCGGTGTCTGGATGCGTTGCTCGAAAACAAAGAGTCGCCGTTGATGCTGGTATCCCACATGCCCCTGGTAGGCAGTCTCACCACGCTGTTATCGGACGGCCACCGCAATGGCATGCCGTTCATGACGGCACAGGCGGTTGTGCTCGATATGCCAGTGGTAGGTCCGGACTGTGCCACCTTGAAAACTCAGTTTTTGCCCTGATTGTTCTTCCTGCCGTCCTTATTTCTCTAGATTACTGAGTCGTTATGTACAGTTTTCCGATTGAATACATTGAGCCCGTCTTTCGGCCGCCAAGTGAAGCAAAGTCTCTCATCTTGCCGGTGACGAATGGCTGCTCGTGGAACCAATGTACGTTCTGCGAGATGTATACCCAGCCCCAAAAGAAATTCCGAGCCAGAAAGCCTGCGGATGTTCGGGCCGACATAGAGAAAGCAGCCAAGGCCTTTGGCAGTGTTCCTCGGGTCTTTCTGGCCGATGGCGACGCCATGGTCCTGCCGACCCGGCGGTTACTCGAAATCCTCCATGAGTTGAAAGAAGCGTTTCCGGGGCTTCAACGGGTGTCCAGTTATTGTTTACCGCGAAACCTCGCCAAGAAGTCCGTCGAAGACTTAGTGGCGCTGCGTGAGGCCGGGTTAGGAATTTTGTACGTTGGTATGGAATCCGGCGATGACGAAGTGCTGCGCCGCATCAACAAAGGTGAAACCTGGGAATCTACTCGTTCCGCACTGGAGAAAATCAAGCAAGCGGGTTTAACCAGCTCTGTAATGGTGCTTAACGGGCTAGGTGGCAGAACCTTGTCGCGCCAACACGCCATTAACACCGCAACCTTGTGCAATGAAACACAGCCGGATTTCCTCTCCACATTGGTGGTGAGCTTCCCGCAGGGTGAGGAGCGGTTCCGCGAAGGGTTTGGAGACGATTTCGAACCTTTAGATCAGCAAGGTTTGTTTGAGGAAATCCAGGTGTTTCTTGAGCATCTGGAGTTAGAAAACACCACCTTCCGAAGCGATCATGCCTCAAACTATCTGGTGCTGAAAGGTACGCTAGGGCAAGACAAACAGCGCTTGCTGGATCAGGTAAACCTCGCTATCACAAAGCCGGGTGCCGTGCCGTTAAGGCCGGAGTCTATGCGGGGCCTTTGATACTTTCCGTTTTCAAGCAAAAGGAGTTCGCCCGTGAGCACAAAGCCAGAAGACATTGCCAAAGTTGTTAGCGAGCACTCGAAAGAGCGCAGTCTGCCACCGCTGGATAAATGGCACCCTGAGCTCTCAGGTGACATGGATTTGGTGATCACTCGTGATGGTCAGTGGATTTTCAAAGGTAACCCAATCGAGCGGGAAACCATTGTGAAGCTGTTTTCGACCATTTTGCGCCGTGAAGGTGATGGCCATTATTACCTTGTCACCCCCGTCGAAAAGTGGCGTATTCAGGTCGAAGATGCACCCTTATTGGCGCATACGCTTACCGTATCAGGGGAAGGTGAAAGCCAGGTGTTGAGTTTAACCACGAACACGGGTGAAACCCTGGAAATCGGCAACGACCATGTTTTGCAGGTTGAAAGCTATTCGAATTCTGACGAGCCAAGACCGACCATCTCCGTACGCCACGGAGTTGAAGCACGCCTTCAAACCAGCGCGTTTTACGATTTGGTAGCAGTTGCTGAAGAGCGGGAAATTGACGGAAGCACTGTTGTGGGTGTGATGAGTCACGGAAATTTCTGGAAAATCGGGCAGGGCGGTTGAAAAGCCCCGAGGCGTCTCCATAAAGAAGGTAGAAAACGCAGTCTGTCACTTGTTAAACTGTGGTTTCTTTCTTGTTATCGAGCCAGGCTCTCTAACGAGGCCGGTGGTCGTTAGTCCCTCTGTGCAGTGCGTCTGTTCACGTTCCTTTCGATTACCTCCATTTTAAATACATAGTCACTGCGACTCGCAAGGAGATCACATGGCCCAACCACGTGTTGTCACCATCCATTACACGCTCACCAACGACCAGGGAGAGCAGCTTGACTCCTCCCGTGTAGAAGGCCGTGAGCCTCTGACTTACCTGGAAGGTGCACAGAACATCATCGGTGGACTGGAAAGCGCACTGAACGAAAAGAACGCTGGCGATCAGGTTAAAGTTTCCGTTGAGCCTGCTGAAGGCTACGGCGAAGTTAACGAAGAACTGGTTCAGCCTGTTCCCCGCTCCGCTTTCGAAGGTGTAGACACCATCGAGCCGGGCATGCAGTTCCAAGCACAAACTCCGGGCGGCCCGCAGGTTGTTCGCGTTGTTGAAGTGAGTGAAGAAACCGTCACGATCGATGCTAACCACCCGCTGGCGGGTGAGACTCTGCACTTCGACGTGGAAGTTGTAGAAACTCGCGACGCAACTGACGAAGAGCAAGAGCACGGCCACGTGCACTGATCTCTTCCGAAAGGTTGATTAAAAACGGCTCCCTCGGGAGCCGTTTTTTTGTATCTGCAAAACACAAAAAAGCCGGGAAAATCCCGGCTTTTTTGATCATATCAGAACATTTTCTTACATGTTCGGATAGTTTGGTCCGCCGCTGCCTTCCGGCGTTACCCAGGTAATGTTCTGTGAAGGATCCTTGATGTCGCAGGTCTTACAGTGAACACAGTTCTGGGCGTTGATCTGGAACTTTTTGCCGCTTCCGTCTTCGGCTTCAACCACTTCGTACACGCCGGCCGGGCAGTAACGCTGCGCAGGCTCGTCGTACTTCGGCAGGTTAACCTGAATCGGAATATCCGGATCGGTCAGCTTCAGGTGAATCGGCTGATCTTCCTCATGGTTGGTGTTCGAGATGAACACTGAGCTCAAGCGGTCGAAGGTCAACACGTTATCCGGCTTCGGATAATCGATCTTCTTGCACTCGGCGGCCGGCTTCATGGTGGCGTAATCCGGCGTGGTATCGCGGAACGTGAACGGCAGACTTCCGCGCAGAATGTTCTGCTCAACGAAGGCAATTGCGCCGCCAACAAAGTTGCCGAACTTGTGCATGGCCGGGCCAAAGTTACGCTCGGCGTAAAGCTCTTTGTACAACCAGCTGTCTTCAAAACGCTTCGCAAAGCTGGTGATCTCTTCACCGTTCTTGCCTTCTTTCAGCGCTTCAAATACTGCTTCAGCGCCCAGCAGGCCAGACTTCATGGCCGTGTGGGAGCCTTTAATCTTGGAGCTGTTCAGAGTACCGGCGTCACAGCCCAGCAGCAGGCCACCCGGGAAGCTCATCTTAGGCAAGGCGTTGTAACCGCCTTTGGTGATGGCTCGGGCACCGTAAGCAACACGCTTACCACCTTCCAGGTACTTCTTCACCTCAGGGTGATGCTTCAGGCGCTGGAATTCTTCAAACGGGCTCAGGTGCGGGTTGCTGTATGACAGGTCAGTAATCAGACCCACATACACCTGACCACCTTCAAGGTGATACAGGAAGGAGCCACCGGTAGAGCTGGATTCGTTCAGCGGCCAGCCTGTGGTGTGAACAACCAGGCCAGGCTCGTGTTTAGCCGGGTCGATGTCCCACAGCTCTTTGATGCCGATACCGTAGTGCTGAGGGTCTTTGCCTTCGTCCAGCTTGAAATCGTTAATCAGGCGCTTGCCCAGGTGACCACGACAGCCTTCGGTGAACAGGGTGTACTTGGCGCGCAGTTCCATGCCGGGCATGTAACCGTCTTTCTCGGAACCGTCACGGGCTACGCCCATGTCGCCAGTAATGATGCCCTTAACCTGACCGTCTTCAACGATGGTTTCTGAAGCGGCGAAACCAGGGTATACCTCTACACCCAGCTGTTCGGCTTGTTCGGCCAACCAGCGGCACAAGTTACCAAGGCTGATGATGTAATTGCCGTGGTTGTGCATGTTCTTGGGTACAAAAGCATTCGGAATCTTGGTGGCTTTTTCCTGATCTTTCAGCAGGAAAATATCGTCACGGGTCACCGGAGTGTTCAGCGGCGCGCCTCTTTCTTTCCAGTCCGGGAAGAGTTCGTTCAGAGCGGTAGGCTCGAAAACGGTACCTGCGAGGATGTGTGCACCAACCTCGGAACCTTTCTCAACTACACAAACAGTCAGTTCTTCACCGGCTTCTTGCGCCAGTTGCATGACTCGGCAGGCTGCCGACAGTCCCGCAGGGCCGCCGCCTACGATCAGAACATCAAATTCCATTGATTCGCGTTCCACGTTGGTCTCCTCATCTCATACAGCTTTAATGAATGTTATTTTCCGAAGGATAACGCATTTGACAAATCAAACAAACGTTTGTTTGAAATTTGCACTTACCTTTGGCATTGTACGTATACACCGAAATAACGTGTGTTTTGAGTCGATTTTTAGTATCGTCTCATTGCCTGGCCGGGTCAACCCGGTCGATTGGCTGTGAACGCAGGCCTGGAGCGTCGGATGGGGCAATTACCCCTTCTGTTTTAACCTGCAGTATTGTCATGCTTTATGTGGCAGGCGCTCTTTTTAGTACTGTGCATCATTAAACCCATTGTAGAAGAACGAGGAATCTATGAAGGTTCTGGTCGCTGTAAAACGAGTTATCGACTACAACGTAAAGGTGCGCGTCAAGCCGGACAACACCGGTGTTGACCTCGCCAACGTCAAAATGGCAATGAACCCGTTCTGCGAAATCGCAGTTGAAGAAGCGGTTCGTTTGAAAGAAAAAGGCGTTGCCACTGAAATCGTTGTTGTATCCATTGGCCCGAAGGCCTCCCAGGAGCAAATCCGTACTGCTCTGGCACTGGGCGCTGACCGTGGTATCCACATCGAGACTGACGAAGAAGTCCAATCCCTCGAAGCGGCCAAGCTGCTCAAAGCTGTCGTTGAGAAAGAAGAGCCGAAACTGGTTATTCTGGGTAAACAGTCCATCGATTCCGACAACAACCAAACTGGCCAGATGCTGGCCGCTCTGACCGGTATGGGTCAGGGTACTTTCGCTTCAGAAGTGGTTGTTGATGGCGAAAAAGTTAACGTAACCCGTGAAGTAGACGGCGGTCTGATGACTGTTGCTCTGAACTTGCCTGCGGTTGTTACCACTGACTTGCGTCTGAACGAGCCGCGCTACGCTTCTTTGCCGAACATCATGAAGGCTAAGAAGAAGCCCCTCGAGACAGTAAGTTCAGCCGATCTGGGTGTCGAAATTGCACCTCGTCTGTCCACCCTGAAGGTAGAAGCGCCTGCAGCACGTCAGGCTGGTATCAAGGTGGCTGACGTTGCTGAGCTGGTGGATAAACTGAAGAACGAAGCGAAGGTGATCTAAATGAGCATCCTGGTAATTGCTGAACACGACAACAGCAGCCTGAAGCAGGCTACTCTGAACGTTGTAGCGGCAGCCAAGGCCATCGGTGGCGACATCGACGTGCTGGTTGCTGGTGAAAACGTAGGTGCCGTCGCTGAAGCCGCTGCAAAAGCCGAAGGCGTAAACAAGGTTCTGGTTGCTGACAACGCTGCCTACGGTCATTTCCTGGCTGAGAACCTGAGTGAACTGGTTGCAGAAGTAGGTAAGGGCTACAGCCACATCCTGACCTCTGCCGGCACCACTGGTAAAGACTTCATGCCTCGCGTTGCTGCGCTGCTGGACGTTGCCCAGGTTTCTGACATCATCCGTGTTGAATCTGAAGACACGTTTGTACGTCCGATCTACGCGGGTAACGCCATCGCGACTGTTAAAGCAAGCGACAGCATCAAAGTGATTACTGTTCGTCCGACTGGTTTTGACCCGGTAGCTGCTGAAGGCGGTTCTGCTTCTGTAGAACAGCTTGATGTTGTTAAAGACGCAGGCTTGTCTTCTTTCGTAGGTGAAGAGAAAGCCGCTTCTGACCGTCCTGACCTGGCCTCTGCCGGCATCGTTATCTCCGGTGGCCGTGGCATGCAGAACGGCGAAAACTTCAAGATGCTTGAGCAAGTTGCTGACCTGATGGGTGCTGCTGTAGGTGCTTCCCGTGCCGCGGTAGACGCCGGTTTCGTACCGAACGACATGCAGGTAGGCCAGACTGGTAAGATCGTTGCGCCTCAGCTGTACGTAGCGGTTGGTATCTCTGGTGCTATCCAGCACTTGGCAGGTATGTCTGACTCCAAAGTGATCGTTGCGATCAACAAGGACGAAGAAGCTCCGATCTTCCAGGTTGCCGATTACGGCCTGGTAGCGGACCTGTTCGAAGCTGTTCCTCAGCTTGAAGAAGAGTTGAAGAAAGTTCTGTAACTTTCTGATCTCTCTGAAAAAGGCACCTTAGGGTGCCTTTTTTGTTTTGGAGATAATGCGCTTCTCGGCTTTACCGATGAATAGGCTGTCGGCCAGTATGTGCACCGCTCGATTGGTGGTTCTCACCACCTGATACACCTGCTCGCTTTTTTCGTGATGGGTTTTCTTAACCTTACGGGCGGTGTTTTTAAATTCTTCATCTTTTGCGAACCGGTCAATCAAACCAAAGGTGGTATTGGCGATGACCTTGTGTACTTTCTCAACGGCGGTTGTACCACCGGATACCGTGTCTTCCATCAGCTTGGCACGATTTCGCACCTCAAGCAGCTCCATTCTTTTTTGCTGAATACGGCTGTGAGTCTGTAGCCGGCTAGCGTTCAGAATGCGTAGTTTTTTACGAGATTCGGCGGACTGCTTGAAGCCTGCAGCCAGCAGGCATCCGCTCAACGTAAAACCCACACCGGTGGCTATCAATGTCATCATATTGGTTTGCCTCAGCGGTATTCAATCTGCATATCAACATCAATTTCCCGCGCTTCCAGTTCGCTCGTTAACTCCTTGAGAACTTCCTGATACACCATTTTGGTTGCCATGGTCGGTAAGCGGTCCCCGATCAGGCGACCGGCTCTTGATTCCCGTTTGGCCAGGCCGATAGGGTCGGTTACTTTCAGAACAATCGCCAGTTCCGGGTCGGGTTGCTGTTCCGGAATATCTTCACGTTCAAGCATTTGATCAATCATCTTGCGTTGCTCCTGCAGTTGCCACAGTAAAAGGCCACTCAGGGCCGCAAGAACGAAACTCGTTATAACCAGGAATACAGTCACGTATGTCCTCCGGGGTATTTGCTAAGGTAGTACCAGTTTGAACCTGCTTGGCGGTTAAACGATTGGCCGGAAGGACGCAGTTTTCATGAAAAGATGAAAGTAACACGCACGATTAAACCTGTTACCATCGTTTCCATCATAAAATCCAATAAAGACAAGGACACGCAATGACAACCACACAGGCAAACTACGATCTGATTGTATTTGGTGCCACCAGCTTTGTCGGCCAAATCCTAACCGATTCTCTCGCCAAAAATTACGGCGTAAACGGTGAGGTGAAGTGGGCCATTGCCGGTCGCTCTGAAGGCAAACTGAATGATCTGAAAGCTACGCTGGGCTCAGGCTCCGCGGATTTGCCTGTGCTGATTGCCGATGCCAGCGACGAAACCGCGTTGATTGCTCTGTGCGAGCAAACCAAAGTGGTGATTTCAACGGTTGGTCCCTACGCTTTGTACGGTGAGCCGCTGATCAAAGCCTGTGTAACCACCGGCACCGATTATTGCGATCTGACTGGTGAGGTTCAGTGGATTAGCCGGATGATCAAACGTTACGAAGATCAGGCGAAGGAAAGCGGTGCGCGTATCGTGCATTGCTGTGGTTTCGATTCGATTCCATCTGATATGGGCGTTTGGTTCCTGCAGCAGCAAGCTGAGGAAGCCTTTGGCGAGCCGTGCCAAGACGTTCGTATGCGCGTGAAGGTGGCCAAGGGCGGTCTATCGGGTGGCACGGTTGCGTCCATGATCAATATCGCGAAAGAAATGGGTGCCGATCCTAAGCTGCGCAAAGAACTCGCCAATCCGTTCTCAATCTGCCCTCCGGAGCATCGCTCGAAAACACGGCAGCCGAGTTTGAAATCTGCCGAGTTCGATAAAGACTTCGGTGTTTGGTTGGCGCCGTTCGTGATGGGCGCGATTAACACCCGTGTGGTTCACCGCTCGAACGCGGTACAGGGTGCGCGCTACGGTAAAGAGTTCACCTACGATGAAGCCATCATGACAGGGAAGGGCGCGAAAGGCCGATTGACGGCTTACGGTGTGGTTGCTGCGCTAGGAGCCTTTCTGGCCGCATCCGCTATCAAACCAACCCGTTGGGTGGTCGAGAAGCTGGTGCCTCAGCCAGGCGAAGGCCCAACCCCGGAAGCCCAGGAAGCCGGCTTTTACGACATTCGGTTCATTGGCCGCACACAAAACGGTAAAACCATGATCACCAAAGTAACCGGTGACCGGGACCCCGGCTACGGTTCAACGGCAAAAATGCTGGGCGAAGCCGGCGTTTGTCTGGCTAAGGATATTGGCGACGATTTGCCCGGTGGTTTCTGGACACCATCTTCAGCAATGAGCGACAAACTCCACACTCGCCTGACCAGCAATGCTGGCCTGACGTTTGAGTTGTTGGAAACCCGCTAAGCGCTAATTCAAGTGCAGTACGTGGTCGGAAGGCAGCAGTGCTTCCGGCCCGTGCCCCAGGCTGATGACTGTGCGGCCTTCAAGCCAGCGGTCAATCAGCGGGGCTATACGTTCGCGTGTATCGGTATCAACGCCGGTAAACGGCTCATCCAGAATCATCAGCGGTGCACCGGATAGCAGTACCCGCGCTAGCACCAAACGGCGAGCCTCACCGCCGGATAACCGGTTTCCACTGCTTCCGAGCCAGGTGTTCAAGCCTTCGTCTTCTCGTGTAAACCGTTCCGCCAGTTCAACCAGTTCTAATACCCGCCACAACTCCGCGTCTGTTGCTTTGGCATTGCCCAACCGCAGATTTGCTTTTACGGTGTCTTCAAACAGCACAGTGCTTTGCGTCAGATAGGCGCATTCCGGGCGTTGAAGCGTCCCGGCCTGGGCGGGAATAACGCCCGCAAAAGTATCGGCCAATGAAGACTTACCACTGCCAGATGCGCCCACAATACCAAGCCGTTCACCTGCCTGAATGGTCAGCGAAAAATGCGTCAGCAGCGGCACGGTGCCGGCATGACCAATGCTCATATCGGTTGCTGTCAGCGTCTTGCTGGTGGTCGATAGTGTCGGCTCAACGCTGGACGGCGCGATCTCTTCATTAAGGCGCTTTGCAGCTGTCACCGTTGACCCTAGTTTGCCGAATGCATCCGGGAGCATAGCGAATACTTCGTTGAGCCCCAGCAGCACGATGGGCAGCATAACCAGCACCGGACCAGAGACGGATCCGCTTTCAAATAGGGCAAAACCGGCCCAGAGGACCAGCACGGCGGAAAGGTTGATCAATAGTTGAGTTATGGCCAAATGCCAGCCGGTGCGGGTTTCGATCACCGCCTGATCTTTGTTGAGCGCTAGTGATTGCCTTTTTAAGAGCGCGGCGTGTTTCCCTATTCGCCCTGCAGCGGTCAGCTCCGAAAAACCTTCCAGATGTTCAATGACTTCGCCACGCAAGTGCTCCTGGCGCCCGCTCAACTCGCCCGAAAGCGTTCGGGTTCTGAGATACAAAAGCCAGCTTGCAATAACAAACGCTCCAGTTAGTAAAACCAGTACCGTTAAAGCAATGGTAAGGTTCAGCAGTAACCACAGCAGCAAAACTACCAGCAAGGCAACCAACGCGGCCAAACAGGCAGGAGCTACAAGGCGAAGGTACAGGGTATCCAGTGCATCAACATCGGCCGTAAGCCGAGAAAGCCAGTGAGCGCCTTTCTGCCGGCCCCTGTCACGATGGCCAGCTTGTGCCATTTGATCGAATAACGCTACGCGGATATCGGTTAAAAGCTGGAGCACCGTGTTGTGGTTATACAAGCGCTCCAGGTAGCGGGCTACCGTGCGTGACACAGCGAAAAACCGGATGCCGCCTCCGGGTACGTACAGGTTGATATACGCTTGAACTCCCGCCGCAAACAACAAGCCCACCAACGCGGTTTCGGTTAAAAACCAGCCGGACAACGCGAGCAGGGCAATGCCCGAAATCAACGTGGCCAACAGCAAGAGTGCCCCTATGGCCAAACGGCCACGACGTTGCAATATCAGATTGAGCCACGGGCGAAGATCACGCATCTTTCACCTCGCCGTCGTGAACGATCAGCAGTCGATCGGCCAGCGTCATCAGAGCTTGGTGGTGGGTGGACAAAATCAGGGTTTTTCCCGCTTCAGACAGTTTGTGCAGAGCTTCCAATACATGAATTTCACTGGTGGCGTCTAAACCCGCGGTCGGTTCGTCCAGAATCACTAAATCGTAATCGGCGAGAAAAATTCGGGCCAAGCTCAAGCGCCGTGCCTGGCCACCAGACAAGCCCTGGCCGTCTTCGCCAATCGCGCTGTAGATACCTTGCTCCCGGTGTTCAACCAGATCGGCCAACCCCACCTGATGAAGCGCTTTTTCAATGGCAATGTCTGAGGCTTCCGGGGTGGTCATGCGCAAGTTGTCGGCCCAGCTTCCTTGAATCCAGAACCCTTTTTGGCCTAGCCACCCGAACGGTTGTTCACCGCAGGGCTTACCAAATATCGAGATAGAGCCTGAAACGGGTTGTAGGAATCCCGCCAGCATGTGCAACAGGGTCGACTTACCACCGCCGGAAGGGCCGGTCAGCACAATGGTTTCGCCTTTTCTAAAGGTAAGCGTCACGTTTCTGATCACTTCGGGACCGGTGTCGTAGCACAAAGACACTCGATGAAAATCAATCACCGCCGCGTCTGATGAACCCGGTAACCCCGTGGCTTTTACTGGCGACGTTGGTTGGTCAAGGCGCGCCATAATCTCAGCACTGGCGCCTAGAGCCGCTGCTCGATCATGGTAATGCTGGGACAGCGTACGTAGGGGCTGAAAGAATTCCGGAGCCAACAGTAAAATCAACAGGCCCGAAAACAACGTAAGCTCAGAACTTGGCCCGAACGAGATGTAGCCCAGAAGCCCAAAACCGATGTAGATCGCAATCACCGCAATCGCCACGGAGGCAAAAAACTCCAGCACCGCGGAGGAAAGGAAGGCGATTTTAAGAGTTTTCAGTGTGATCAGGCGAAACTGGTCTGAACGCTGGTGCAGCGCATCACTGGCTTGGGCTGTTTGGCCAAATAATTGAAGGGTGGTTAGCCCTCGTACCTTGTCCAGAAATTGCCCTGAAAGCCGACTCACGGTTTCGAAGTGCTGCTGGTTTACCTTTTCGGCACCCATACCCACCAATGCCATGAACAAAGGAATCAAGGGCGCAGATAACACCAGAAAGATACCGGCCAGCCAGTCCAGCCAGAACACCACCGCCAAGATCATTAGCGGCACAAACACAGACACCATCATTTGCGGTAGAAATCGGGCGAAGTAACCGTGCAGGGCTTCAACGTGATCCAGCCATTCCCGGGTAAGCGACGCGGCAGAAGTATCGGAGAGTGCTACGGGCCCGAGTGACTGCCATTTGCGATGCAATTGGCGGCGAACATCCCTGCGCACTTCTTCACTGCAGCGCGAGGCGAAGCGGGTTTGCAAGCCTTGGCCAAGAGCGCGCAGCACCAATACGGTCACCAACGCCAAGAATGCCGGGGTAAGATCGGCTAGGGGGTGTTGATCAATAACGCCCTGATGTACCAGCCAGGCCAGCAAGGCCATCTGAGCGATGGTTGCCAGCCCAACCCCTACACCAGCCAGTACCGTGGCCCGTATCCAGCGTTGACTGCTCTTGGTTAACCCAGATAGCCAACGCCGGACACGGGCCGGGTCCGACGGTTCCACTTAATGATACCCCTCTCCGGCGCGCACCTTGCCGCGGAACACCCAATAGGTCCAGGCGGTGTAAACCAGAATGATGGGAATCACGAACAGCAAGCCCAACAGCAAGAACAGTTGAGCTTCCGGAGCCGAGGCGGCGTCCCAAAGGGTGTAGTTGGGTGGCACCACGTAAGGCCAACGGCTAACAATCAAACCGAGGTAAGTGGTGATAAACAGCCCCATGGTGGCGACAAACGGCATACCCTCGAACCGATTGCGAACCGAACGCCAGATCTGGAACGCAAACAGCAACGTGATGGCTGGCAGAATCCAGATAATGCCGAGGTTCGAGAACCAGCGCTCCCATACCATGTGATCAACGAAGGGGGTCCAAACACTGATAATGCCGAACACCACCAGAACGGTGATTAAAAGCGGTGTGGTAATGCGGTAAGCCCAGTCTTGCAGGCGACCTTCGGTTTTTAGAATCAACCAAGTGGAGCCTAGCAAGGCATAACCCGCCAAAGTGCCTAAACCGGTTAATACGGTAAAGGGCGTTAACCAATCCAGCGCACCGCCAACGTAAACGCCATCCACAGTGTTGAAACCCTGAATGTACGCGCCAACCACCGCACCTTGCGCGAAGGTCGCAACGGTTGAGCCACCCGCGAACGACCAGTTCCATAGGTAGCGAGAGCTGCGCGCTTTGAATCGGAATTCAAAAGCCACTCCACGGAAAATCAAACCGGCCAGCATCAAAAACACACCAATGTACATGGCGGGCAGAATGATGCTGTACACCATTGGAAACGCAGCCAGCAAACCGGCCCCGCCCAACACTAACCAGGTTTCGTTACCGTCCCAGACCGGCGCCACCGAATTCATCATGGTGTCCCGATCTTCTTCCGAAGGTGCAAAGGGGAACAGAATGCCGATCCCCAGATCAAAGCCGTCCATCAGGACGTACATGATGATTCCAAAACCGATGATAAATGCCCAGATGAGGGCTAAATCGAACACTTCCATTATTGTTGCCCTCCTTCAGTGGCGGTTTTCGCCGGATTTGCCGCGTTTTCCTCTGCATCGTATTCGAACTGAACGTGAGCAGCAGACAGTGGGCGGGCAGGGCGGTCGGCCTCGTCTTCGGTATGGCCACCATCGCCTTCCAGCCCTACGTACAGAACCCGCATCAGGTAGTACAAACCGGCCGAGAAGATGGAGGCATATACCAGGATGTAGCCAATCAAGGTGAACAGCGCCATGCCACCGGTGAGAGACGGGGTAACCGATTCTGCCTGCGTCATCATGCCGTACACCAACCAGGGCGCACGACCCGTTTCAGTCACAAACCAGCCCGTCAAAACCGCAAGAAACGGCGCAATACTCATGGCCCGGAGCCCTTGCAGGTACCAACGGGCCTTATACAAACGGCCACCTTTACGCAGAACCAGCCCGGTAATCGCAAACAAAATCATCAGCATGCCAAGGCCGACCATCACCCGGAACGACCAGAACACAATCGCCACTGGAGGTTGTTCTTCAACCGGGACTTCCTTCAAACCAAGAATCTCACCATCGAAATCGTGGGTGAGAATCAAACTGGCGAGGCTGGGAATGCCGATTTCGAAATGGTTGGTCTGGTTTTCCTGGTCTGGAATCGCAAACAGTAAAAGCGGCACATTAGTGGAGGTTTCCCAATGGCCTTCCATTGCTGCCACCTTCATCGGCTGGTGTTCCAGCGTGTTCAAACCGTGGAAATCGCCCACAACCGCTTGAGCTGGTGCAATGAACAGCAGCAGCCACAAACACATCGAGAGAGCCTTCTTGTTCGCTTCGACTTCGCGCCCTTTGAGGATGTACCAAGCGCTTACACCCGCGACCACGAAGCTACCGGTAAGGAACGAAGCCAGAACCATGTGCATCAAGCGGAACTTAAAGGACGGGTTAAAAATCGCCTCGCCCCACGACAAGATGTGGAACGCACCGTCTCTGAATTCTGTACCGGCAGGGGTTTGCATCCAGCTGTTTGCTGAGAGAATCCAGAACGTAGAGATAAGCGTGCCAACGGCCACCATGATGGCGGAGAACAGATGCGCCCCGGGTGGCACTTTATCGCGACCAAAAAGCAGAACCCCCAAGAACGCCGCCTCCAGGAAAAACGCCGTGAGTACCTCATAACTCAGGATGGGCCCTAAGAAGTTAGCAGAGGCTTGTGCGAAGTTACTCCAGTTGGTCCCGAACTGAAATGACATCACGATGCCCGACACCACCCCCATACCGAACACCACCGCAAAAACCTTGGTCCAGAAGGTGGATAGGGTGGTCCACACCGGATTCTTGGTTTTGTAGCCAAGCCCTTCAAGCAGTGCGATGTAGGAAGCAAGCCCGATAGTGAACACCGGGAAAATGGCGTGAAATGACACGACAAACGCGAATTGGATTCGCGATAGGATGAGGGGATCTAGCTCCATAGGAACCTCCAGCAATGACATGCTTACAAAAGGGCGTAGCCCGCACAGCAACAGTCTGGTGCATTTTGTAATATTGTTATTACCAGCGGTTACGGTAATGCTAACGCGATCATACCAGAGAAACGCGAGACAATTTGTCGCACTCTTGACATATCACAACAACAAATCGAGCCAACTACGGTGAACCAATGAGTTTTTACGAAAACCGCATCCTGCCTCACATCATCGATAAAGCCTGTTCTATGGGGCAGGTGATGAAGCTTCGTAGCCAAGTGGTTCCCCGTGCCAAAGGCCGTGTTTTGGAAGTTGGCATGGGCTCTGGCATCAACCTCGAATTCTACGATCCGGACCGTGTCGAAATGGTGTACGGCCTGGAACCGTCTGAAGGAATGCGCCGCAAAGCCCAGGCAAACCTCAACCGCTCGTCTATCAAGGTAGAATGGTTAGACCTTCCTGGCGAGAAAATACCTTTAGAAAATGACACCGTAGACACCATTTTGCTGACATTCACCCTGTGCACCATCCCGGATTGGCAAGCCGCTTTGGAACAAATGACGCGGGTACTCAAACCCGGTGGGGAACTGCTATTCCTGGAACACGGTGAATCTCCTGATGAAGGTACCTGCAAATGGCAGCACCGGATCACTCCGGGTTGGAAGACGCTGGCCGGCGGTTGCCACCTGAACCGCAACATCACCGAATTGCTCAAACAGGGCGGCTTCGAGATTCAGGAACTCGAGAACCTGTACATCCCCAAAGCGCCGAAAATCGCCGGCTATATCTACAAGGGCATCGCGATAAAGCCCTAAATTTGGTCAAATTGTTCGCAAAATAAACAGCTTGGGCAGGAAGTTAAAGATCGGAATTGCGTTAGGCAACGGAGCCTTATACAATCTCGGCCTTCACATTTTTCCCTCCTATGCCCGGATGGTGAAATTGGTAGACACAAGAGACTTAAAATCTCTCGGCCGCAAGGCCGTGCCGGTTCGATTCCGGCTCCGGGCACCATTAAAATCAAGCATTTAAAGATTCCTTCGATTCAGAATACTTCCTTGGTCGTTTTCACTCTGGCAAACGATCAAATGGACTCACCGTTCCTGCACGTTTATCGCCAATGACGTGCGTGTAGATTTCGGTCGTGCGAATGTCGCTATGGCCGAGAATCTCCTGAACTGTCCGGATATCGCTTCCCGATCGCAATAACTCTGTTGCAAAGGCATGCCGGAAGGTATGCGCCGTTACTCTCTTCGTAATCCCACTAGACTGAACGGCTTGTCGTAACTGTCTGGAATACGTTGAGTTATGAAGGTGGTGCCGGCAAACGTATCCAGCAATGGGATGAAGGCAACGCGTTGAAGAAGGAAAGAGGTACTGCCACCCGAAGTCTTTCATCGCTGGTCCATACTTCTTATGCAGTGAACTCGGAACTGATGTGAGCCCGAATCCATCGGCGATATCGGACTGATGTACCTCCCGGGCATGGACGACCTGGCGTTTAACGCTCTCTCTGAGATTGCCCGGTAGGAGTGTGTATCGATCCTTGCGGCCCTTCCCGTTAAACACCAGTAAGTTCCGGCTTTTCAGGTCGAGATCCTTGATGCGCAGCGAAAGTGCTTCGTTGATTCTCAAACCGCAACCATACAGGAGAGCGGTGATGAGCCAATATTCAGCTTCCAGATTACCAAGAATCGATGCAACTTCTTCGGGGTTGAGAACAGTCGGCATTCGCCGAGGTGTTTTGGTCATCTTGTACTGAAGGTTTTCGATCTCCCGTTTCAACACGTTCTTGTAGACGAAAATGATTGCGCACAGTGCCTGGTTTTGGGTGCCTGGGCTAACTCCGCGATTGACGGCCAGGTGATTCAGAAAGCGCTCAATTTCGTAATTTCCCATTATTTCCGGGTGTTTCTTGTCATTGAACAGAATGAACTGGCGAACCCAGTAGAGATAGGACTTCTCGGTTCGGTAGCTGTACTGTTTTGTTCTGATCTCTGTGCGAATCGATTCCAGAAACGGTGATTTCACTATAATCGCCCTCCTTGGCCAAATAACTGTATATGTGTACAGTTATAATTTAAAAACCTCAAAAATGCTAAATTTTTTGCGGTTTAATTTGCACAATGCTGCACTCTTTTCACAGAGCACCTATGTAGGTGACTGTTTAAGAAGCGGAATTTTTAGACCCTCTGGATTTAACTTGCAAAAACGTGCACGCTAAACCCGCGTGCAAACTTTTGACAGAGGCGAGGCTGGTTGCGACCGCAAAACTAGACTTGTAAAACGATGAAAAAGAACGATTATTGGAGCTGTGACGCAGTTTTAAATGAGGTGGTGGGTTTGCGGTTTAATAAGAATTCAAACTAATAAGCTGTTATGTGTACAAAGATTCCACCTCGGAGATAGTGAATGGAAGATGATTTTGAAGTCGAAATGAGCTCACTTTGCCAGGAACTGACAACTGACGGGAAAACCGTCAAAGTGGAAATCTACCGTGGTGATACTGGTGGCTGGATTCTCGAAGTGGTGGATGAATTCAATAACTCCACAGTATGGGATGACGAGTTTGATACCGATGCGGCAGCACTGGATGAGGCCAAAGCGACTATCAGGGATGAAGGCATCGATTCTTTAATCGGCATCGACTCCTGAAACCCCGTGAATCAACCACATAACCCATATGAGCCTTCTCGTAATCAATAGGCAATAGTGATTTTTTTGGCCGCGCCAGCGGCCAACCTAAACCCATGAGCGAGAACGCCTGCTTCGTCAGTCTCGCGGAGCTGTCAGGCACTTACAGCAAA